>Ga0187893_10006102_pt1 | contig 20888 bp, 18 predicted proteins | sample MA1701074metaG_FD_139574 | JGI IMG/M metagenome (GOLD analysis project Ga0187893, IMG submission 139574) | White microbial mat communities from a basaltic lava cave in the Kipuka Kanohina Cave System on the Island of Hawaii, USA - MA170107-4 metaG ...
CGACCAGCGCGATGAAGAGCGCCGAGCCGCCGCTGAACGCCATCGCGGCGAGCACCACCGCGCTCGCCGCCATGCTGCCCACCAGGATCTGCTTGCGGCCCATGCGGTCGGAAAGGTGCCCGGCCACCGGCGACGCGGCGAACCCGGCCGCCTGCAGCGCGAACAGGCACGCGCCCACCAGGAACGGCGAATAGCCCATCTCGTTCGCGAGGTAGACCGGCAGGAAGGTGAGCAGCGCGCTCTGCGTCATGGTGCGGAACGCCGACCCGGTCGAGAGCAGCACCAGCCCGCGGCTCGCAAACAGGTCCTTGAGGCCCGCGAGGTACTCGGCGAAGGATTGGCCCTCGTGCTTTCTCGAGGCGAGGCGCATGCTGCCGAGAAACACGAACAGCAGCGCCGCTACCACCAGGCCGGGCAGGACGTTGAGCACCACGACTTCGCGCCAGGTGAAATAGGTGAGCGCGGCGCCGATCACGATCGGCGCGACCGCGTCGCCGAGGTTGCCGCCCATGCCGTGGACCGAGAGCACGAGGCCTTTGCGTTCCGGGTAGCGCCGGCCGAGCGTCGGGATCGCGGTCGGGTGCCACAGGCTGTTGCCGAAGCCGACCAGCGCGACGCACGCGAGCAGCATCAGGTAGCTGTGCGTGAAGCCGATGAGGAGATACGGGAAGCCGATCCAGAACAGCGACACCGCCATCAGCAGGCCCTTGCGTCCGACGGTGTCGACCAGCACGCCGCCGGGCACGTTGGCGACCGCGGAGGCCGCGTACTTGCAGGTCATGATGAGCCCGATCTGGCTGTAGGAAAGCCCGAGCTCGTTGCCGATCAGCGGCAGCAGCAGGTAGAAGGTCGCGGGATACCAGTGCGTGAGGCCGTGGCCGACGGTGATCAGCCACAGCTCGCGCCACGCGCCTTGCTGCGCGGGTTGCGGCGGGAGGACGGCCGCGCTCAAGCCGTCGTCTTTTCCTTGGCCCTCAGGTACTTCTCGACCAGCTCGGCGGTGAGGATCACTTCCGGGTCGTACTCGGGGCAGTCCGCGAGCTGCTCGAGGTCATTCAGCCCGCACGCCTTGTAGATGCGGTTGGTCGCGGAGATCAGCCGCACCGGCTTGTCGGGGCTCGCGTTGAAGTGCTGGTGGATGGTGTTGGGCGGGATGTAGATCACGTCGCCCGCCTCCCAGTCGTAGCGCTTCACCTCGGCCTGCGGCTTCCAGTGGTAGGTGTCGGTGATCTCGACGTCGCAGTCCTGGTGCAGGTCGTAGCCGCGGCCTTCGAGCACGTAGACGCATTCCTCGGCGAGGTGGCGGTGCTTCCCGGAGCGGCTGCCCGGCGGGATGATCTCCATGTAGGCGTCCACCGTCTCCATGCGCGTGTTCATGCCCTCGTTGATCAGGTGCTTGAGCAGGCCCTGGCGCGACATCTCCCAGGGCATGTCCTCGGGGCGCACGACCTTCCTGCGCTTGGCGTTGCGCGCCGGAGCGGCCGCGGCGTCGTCGAGCAGCGCTTGATAAAGCTTCTGGTGGTTTCGGCCTTTCATCCATGCTCTTGATTCATCCCACGCCATGACTACTCCTCTTTCTCTCTGACCTTGTAGCTACTGGCGCCGGGCGCCGGCTCGGTCGGCCGCGGCTCGACCAGCTTCTGGAACAGCATGTTCATGAACATGTACATCGGCTTGGTCTTGATGACCAGCGCGCGCGCCGGGCGGTCCTTGGCTGCGTTGAAATGCTGGTGCACGCAGTTGTTGTGCACGATCGCGACGTCGCCCGCCTGCCAGTCGTAGCGCACGCCGTCGTGAATTTCATAACCTTTCCCATCCAATATGTAAAAGGCCGCCTCGTTGACGTGCCCATGCTTCTGCGACTTGCCGCCGGGCGCGTACTCCTCGAGGTGCAGGTGGAACATCTGCGTCACGCCGTCCTTCGGCTCGAGGTAGTGCCGGCTGTAGGTCTGCGGGCCGTCGACGAACCTGATTTCCTTTCCCTTGCGCACGCGCGGCATCGCGCGCAGCCGCGCGAGCTCCTCCTTCAGGCTGTACTGGCCCTGGATCGCGCGCACGAACACGCGGTCCTTGTTGCTGGCGTAGTGCGACTCGGTTCCCACGGACGCTTCAGTATACTCGCAGGAACCGATGAGCGTTTACCTCGTGGTGCTGTTGTCGATGCTCAATTCGATCGGGCAACGCGGCAGCAAGGTGGCGGTTTCGCTCTACGCCCTCGAGCTCGGCGCCGGCGCCGCCGCGGTGGGCGCGCTCGCGGCGTTGTTCGCGGTCTTTCCCCTGCTGCTCGCGGTGCAGGCAGGGCGGATCTCCGACCGCTTCGGCGTGCGCATCCCGATCGTCTGCGGCGCCGCCACAATGGCCGCCGGGCTGACCATAGCGGTCTTTACTTCTGAAATTTCCTGGTTATTCCTCTGCCCCGCGCTTCTCGGCCTCGGGCACATCTTTTTCCACGTCTCGATCCACAACCTGGTCGGCTCGCTCGGCGAGCAAGCGGCGCGCACGCGCAATTTCGCCACCTTTGCCCTGGGCAGCTCGCTCGCCGCGTTCATCGGCCCCTCGCTCGCCGGTTTCGCCATCGAGCTCGCCGGCTTCCGCATCGCTTTTGCCATCCTGGCCGTGGTCGCGGCGACGCCGGCGCTGGTAGCACTCGTTTACCGTGGCCTCATCCCTGCGCACGTGCGTCACGAGATGGAAGAGCAAGCGAAGAGCGCCTTCGACCTGCTCGCGATCCCCGCGCTGCGCCGCACGCTCATCATGAGCGGGGTATGCCTGACCGGAATCGAGCTGTTCTCCTTCTACCTGCCGATCTACGGGCGCTCGATCGGCCTTGCGCCCTCGGTCATCGGCATGATCCTCTCCTGCTACGCGGTCGCCGGCTTCATCGTGCGCTCGTTCATGCATCGCCTCGCACAGCGCTATACCGAGGTCGGCGTGCTGACGGGATCGCTGTTCGTCGCCGCCCTCGCCTATTTCGCGATCCCGGGGCTCGGCCATGGCTGGCCCCTCGCCGCGGCCGCGTTCGCTCTCGGCCTCGCGCTCGGCTCGGCGCAGCCGCTCACCATCATCCTCACCTACAACCACGCGCCCGCGGGGCGCTCGGGCGAGGCGCTCGGCATGCGCATCATGGCGAACAAGGTGACCCAGATCGCGGTCCCGCTCGCCTTCGGCGGCTTCGGCGCCGCGCTCGGCTCGGTGCCCGTGTTTCTCGCCACGGGAGCGTTCCTGCTCGCCGCCGGATTAATATCGCTCAGGGGAGGAAACGGATGAAATTCCTTCTTGCAATCGTGCTGCTTTGGGCCGGCATGGCCCTCGCGCAGGTTCCACAGGGATCCGTAGAACGCGGCAGGAAGGTCTACCTGGAGAAGTGGTGCCACAGCTGCCACGGCACCGTCGGCCAGGGCGGCGAGCGCGGCGCCGGCCCGAAGATCGCGCCGAACCCGTTTCCCTACGAGGCGTTCGTCATGCAGACGCGCCGGCCGCGCGCCAACATGCCGCGCTACCCGCTCGAGGTGCTGAGCGACCAGGAGATGGCCGACCTCTACGCCTACGTCGCCTCGATCAAGCCGGGGCGCGCCGCGAAGGACCTGCCACTATTACGCGACTAGGGCAGGCCTGAAAAAGTCGTCCCCGACTAAGACACTCGGGGATGACGTTTCCCCGCGAAGGCGGGGACCCAATTTTCTTTTTGAAATACATGGGTTCCCGCTTTCGCGGCAACGACTATTCACCGCTCTTTCAGAGCTTCTCTAGCGCGGCTGGCAGACCACGTCGACCAGCGCCGGCGCGCCGCTCTTCACGACCTTGAGCGCGCGCGCGAGCGCCGGGCCGATCTGGGCTGCGTCGCTGATCGGCCCCTCGGCCCACACGCCGTGCGACTGCGCGAGCTTGGCGAAGTCGATCGGCGGGTTGTCGATGATGTTGCCGACCCAGGCGGTGTCGACCCTGCGCTTGTGCAGCGAGGCCATGCGCTGCAGGTGCATCACTTCCTGGTAGTAGCCGCGGTTGTTGTGCATCAGGAAGAGCAGCGGGATCTTGTGGTACGCCGCGGTCCACAGCACGCCCGGCGCGTACAGCAGGTCGCCGTCGGGCTGGAAGGTGACCGAGATCAGGCCTTTCTGCTTGTTGGCGAGCGCCGCGCCGACCGCCGCCGGCGCCGCGTAGCCGACGCCCTGCCCGCCCGAGCCGCCGAGCGCGTGGTGGACCTCGGTCATCGGCCACAGGCGCCGCGCCCAGGTGACGCGGTCGCTCACCACGAGCGACCAGGGCTCGTTCCGGATGGCGCCCCAGAGCTCGCCGGTGAGCCGCGCAGTAGTGACCGGGCTTGCGTCCCAGCCGACCGATGCGGCGTCGCGGACGCGCGAGCGCGTGGTGTTGTGCGCCGCGCGCAGCTTTTCGCCGCGGCTCGCGTTGCCCTTTCCCAGTTTTCGAATTTCTTCTGTCAATGCCGGCAAGCTGGTCTGCGCGTCGCTGTTGATCGAGAGGTCCACTGCCTGGTAGCGCTGGAAGTCCTGGTAGTTCGAGCGGATGTAGACGTCCTGCATCGAGATGCTGATGATCTTGACGTCCTTCTTCGCCGCGTAGTTCTGCCGCTTGTGCGGGTCGCTGAAGGTGTTGAACTGCGCCCAGCGGTCGCCGACCTCGAGCAGCAGAACCACGTCGGCGTCGCGCACCAGCTCGCGCCGCCGGTCGTTGTGGCAGAGGTAATGGTTGGTCGGGAAGTTCATCCTCCCGCCGACGTCGCACACCGGCGCCTGCAGCGCCTCGGCGAGCGCCACCAGGTCGCGCACGCCCTGCTGGTCGCGCGCCACGCGGTCGGGGATGATCACCGGCGCCTCGGCGTTCGCCAGCCACTTCGCCGCTTCGGCCAGCGCCGCGCGGTCCCCCTGCGGCGGGCGCGACACCGAGAGCTTGGGAATCTTCAGGCCCTCGGCGTGGATCGCGTCCTCCTGCAGGTCGATGTCGGCGACCAGCAGCACCGGCTCGCGCGGCGGCGTCATGGCGATCTTGTACGCGCGCACCGCCGACTCGGCGAAATGCTGCAGCGACATCGGATAGTCGTCCCACTTGATGTAGTCGCGCACCATCAGCGCGGCGTCCTGCACCGAATGGTTCCACTCGGTCCCCGGGCGCCGCTTGTTCGCGTCGAGCCCGTTGCCGACGATCATGTACACCGGCACGCGGTCGCACCAGGCGTTGTAGAGCCCCATCGAGGCGTGCTGCAGGCCGACCGTGCCGTGCGTCATGACCGCCATCGGCTTGCCGCCGGCTTTAGCGTAGCCGTGCGCCATGCCGACCGCCGACTCCTCGTGCAGACAGGTCAGGAGCTCGGGCTTGGTGTTGCCGCCGTAGTTGACGAGCGACTCGTGCAGGCTGCGGAAGCTCGACCCGGGGTTGGTCGCGACGTACTCGAAGCCGAGCGCCTTGATCACGTCGACCATGAAATCCGAGCCCGGCCGCTCGATCACGATGTCGCCGGGCAGCAGCTTCTCGGCCTTGCTCTTGGTTTCCGCGGCTTGCGCGACTACGGTTGCTGCGGTGGCGGCGGCAGCGGTGCCGGCCTTGAGGAAATCGCGGCGTTCCATCGGTTCCTCCTCCCGGACGAGACGCGGATATTCTAAACTTCGCCATATGGAAGAACTGCGTTCGTGAGAGCGGAACAGAATGAGTTGCTGACCCGGACCGGGCCGGGCACGCCGATGGGCGAGCTGTTCCGGCGCTACTGGCTGCCGGCGCTGCTCGCTTCCGAGCTGCCGGGGCCGGACTGCCCGCCGGCGCGCGTCAAGCTGTTGTCGGAAAAGCTGATCGCGTGGCGGGATTCTGAGAAGCGCCTCGGGCTGACGGACGAGTTCTGCGCGCACCGCGGCGTGTCGCTGTGGTTCGGGCGCAACGAGGAAGGCGGCCTGCGCTGCTCCTACCACGGCTGGAAGTACGACGTCACCGGCCAGTGCATCGAGATTCCCTCCGAGCCCGACAACCCGAAGCTCTGCCGGCGCATGAAGCTCAAGTCCTACCCGCTGGTCGAGCGCGGCGGCGTGCTCTGGACCTACATGGGGCCGGAAGAACACCGGCCTTCGCTGCCCGAGCACGAGTGGGCGACCGTGCCCGAGAGCCACCGCTTCATCTCGAAGCGCCTGCAGGAATGCAACTACCTGCAGGCAATGGAGGGCGGCATCGACTCGAGCCACGTCTCGTTCCTGCACCGCCACACCATCAAGGTCGACCCGCTTTTCAAGGGCGCGAAGAAGAGCCACGAATACAACCTGCAGGACCTCGCGCCGCACTTCGAGGTCGTGGAATCGCCCGGCGGGCTCTATATCGGGGCGCGGCGCAACACCGGCGACGGCAAGTATTACTGGCGCATCACGCAGTGGGTCATGCCGAGCTTCACGCTGATCCCGCCGCGCGCCGACCATCCGATCGGCGGCCACTCGTGGGTGCCGATCGACGACGAGCACTGCTGGGCCTGGAGCACCAACCACCACGCCGCGCGGCCGCTGACGGGAGAGGAGCGCGAAGCGCTGAAGGCCGGGAAAGGCATCCACGTTCCGCTGATCCCGGGCACTTTCCGCCCGGTGGCGAACAAGGACAACGATTACCTGATGGACCGCCAGGCGCAGAAAGACGGCCGCAGCTTCTCCGGCGTGGAAGGCTTCGCCATGCAGGACGCCTCGGTGCAGGAGAGCATGGGGCCGATCCAGGACCGCACGCGCGAGAACCTGGTGCCGACCGACCAGGGGATCATCATGGCGCGCCGGCGGCTCATCGCGGCGGCACAGGCTGTTCAGAAAAACAGGCCGCCGCCGGGAACCGACCCGCGCCACCAGCGCGTGCGCTCGGTCTCGATCATCCTGCCGCAAGGCGTCGCGTTCAGCGAAGCGGCGGAGGCCGCTTTAGTACCGGAGCCGGGATCGGCTCACACCACGGTCTGAGTGCGCCTGCTTTTCGTTCACCACGGCTTTCCCGGCCAATACATCCACCTGGCAAAGCACTACGCGGCGCGGCCGGAGAACAAGGTGGTGGGCGTCGGCGACAAGGCGAACCTGCTGCGGCAGAAGCTGCAGATGCCCGGGGTCGAGCTGCTCGGCTACGACACGCCGAGACCTGAGACGTCGCGAGGCAACACCTACGACGGCCACGTCCTGCAGGCCATCACTACCGGGCGCGTAGTCGCGCACGGCGCGGAAAAGCTCAAGCAGTCCGGCTTCCGTCCCGATGTCGTGCTGGCGCACATCGGATGGGGCGGGGCGGCGTTCCTGAAGGAGATCTTCCCCGAGGCGCCGCTGCTGCTCTATTGCGAGTTCTTCTACCGCGCGCAGGGCGCGGACACCGGGTTCGACCCGGAATTCCCGAAGCGCGAAGGGGCGCTGGGCGCGAGGACGATCAACGCGCCGCTGCTCATGGCGCTCGACGCTTCCGACCACGGCGTGACGCCGACCAAGTGGCAGCACAGACAGTTTCCCTCCGTATACCGTCCGCACATCAGCGTGGTGCACGACGGCATCGACACGGATGTCGCGTGCCCCGCGCCAGATGCGGGGGACGAGGAGATCGTCACCTACGTGGCGCGCAACCTCGAGCCCTACCGCGGCTTCCACGTGTTCATGCGCGCGATCCCCGAAATCCAGCGCCGCAGGCCGGCAGCAAAGATCGTCATCGTCGGCGCCGACAGCGTGAGCTACTCGCCGCCCCCGCCCCCCGGCGAGACCTACCGCAGCCGCCTGCTGCGCGAACTCGACGGAAAGATCGACCTCTCCCGGGTCTTCTTCCGGGGCACGATTCCCTACCCGGAGTACCTCGCCCTGCTGCGCAGGTCCTCGGTGCACGTCTACCTCACCTACCCGTTCGTGCTGTCGTGGTCGCTGCTTGAAGCCATGTCGGCGGGATGCCTGGTGGTGGGCTCGCGCACGCCGCCGGTGCAGGAAGTCATCACGCACGGCAAGAACGGGCTGCTGGTGGATTTCCACGATCCCGGCGAGCTCGCCGCGCGGGTCGACGAGGCGCTGCGCGCGAAGGCCAAGCTGAAGCGCCTGCGCAATGCCGCGCGCCGCACCGTGGTCGACCGCTACGACCTGAAGCGCGTCTGCCTGCCGGCCCAGGTCAGGCTGGTCAGGGATCTTGCGGCCGGGCGGCTGCGCCCGGCGAGCAGCTAGGCCGCCTTCCCGGGCAGCTCGCCCCGCTCCATCGCGTAGGCCTTGTCCATGTTCGGCTTCAGGCCGTGCTTGGCTAGCGCCTCGGAGAACCACTGCCGGATTTCCGGGCGTTCATCCGCATAGTCGATCTGGTCGCCGCCCAGGCGCCGGCTGATCCAGGCCTTGGGCACGCCCTGCGCGTTGCGGATCGCCACGCCCTCGGCCTTGAACGCGAGGTAGCGCGCCGGCGTGGTGCCGGTGTTGAAGTGCTGGTGGAACCAGAGGTTGGGCGGCACGATCATGGTGCCCGCGCGCCAGTCGTAGCGCCGCGGCTCCTCGCCTTCCGGCCACATCAGGCTGAAGCCTTCCCCGCTGAGGACGATGACATGCGCGCCCGGCCCGTGCGCATGCGCTTTCTTGTAAGTGCCGATCGGGAACTGCGAGATGTGGCTGTTCATCGAGCCCTTGGCCATGCTGAAGCGCGTATGGCCGCCGCCCGCGCCGCGCTCCTTCGCCGCGAACAGCGGCAGGTTGATCGCGTCGGCGACGAAGTTGGTGTCGAGCAGCAGCCCCTTCTGCTCGCCCTTGGCCGAGAAGTACTCCGGCTCGCCGTCGAAGCGGTCCTTGAAGTCGTGGTCGCTGTCGAACACGAAGTCGAGGTCGCCGAAGGCGTTGACGATCACCGGCGCGTTGGTGACCGCGACGTAGCGCACCGGGTCCCCGCCCGAGCCGTTGAAGTGCTGGTGCCAGCAGTTGAGCGGGATGGCGAAGATCGCCCCCGCCTTCCACTCGAAGGAGATGCGCTTGCCGGCGTTGTTCCACACCGCGGTCGAGCCGCGGCCGTCCAGCACGTAGATCATCTCCTCGTAGAGCTGGCGCTGCGGCGCGAGGTGCTTCCCGGCCGGGATCTCGCAGACGTAGCAGTCGTTGGAGGTGCGCGAGGCGTCATGGTTCAGGTAGACGCCCTTTCCGCCGCGGCGCGGCCACGGCCTGAGCGCGACGGTGTGCAGGTTTTCGACGTAGAAGGAGCTGATGATCTCCAGCCCCTCGTCGCGCACCCACCGGGTGTACGGCGTCTCTTTCTCGGTGGCAAACTTGCCGGCGAACTCCGCCGAAACCGTCGCGCTTTTCATTTCTCGTGGTTGTAGTTGGTCTCGTCGTGCCGCGGCTCGTAGCCGACGCCCGCCGGCGTCGCCGCTTCCTTCGGCCGCGGAATCACCGACTTCTGGAACAGCATGTTCATGAACATGAACATCGGCTTCGACTTGAGTACCAGCGCGCGCGCCGGCTTGTCCGGGTCGGCGTTGAAGTGCTGGTGCACGCAGTTGTTGTGCACGATCGCGACGTCGCCCGCCTGCCAGTCGTAGCGCACGCCGTCATGGATTTCGTAACCTTTCCCGTCCAGGATATAGAAGGCCGCCTCGTTGACGTGCCCGTGCTTCTGCGTTCGGCCCCCGGGCGCGTACTCCTCGAGGTGGATGTGCAGCGTCTGCGTCATGCCGTCGACCGGCTCGACGAAGTGCTTGGAGAAGGACTGCGGGCCGTCCTGGAACCTCATCTCCCGGCCCTTGATGACGCGCGGCAGCGCGCGCAGCCGGGCGAGCTCGTCCTTCAGGCTGTACTGGCCCTGGATCGCGCGGACGAAGACGCGGTCCTTCTTGCTGCTGTAGTGGGATTCCTTGCCCATGTCAGTCCGCTTCGCGCTTGACCCCCTGGCCCTTGAGGAACAGGTCCGACCAGATCTTCTCCCACTTCTCGGACTCGTCCAGCACGATCACCGGGTCGATCATGTGGAAGGGGAACTTGTTCAGGTTGGTCTCGACCGCGGTGCTCGCGGGCACGCGGTTGCGCGCCTTGATCAGGTTCTGCCCCTCGGGCGAGAGCATGAAGTCGGCGAACAGCAGCGCGGCGTGCGGCCGCGGCGCGCGCTTGCTCACCGCGACGGCGTTCGGCCGGCCGAAGGTCGGGTCGAGCGCCTTCCACTTGATCGGCGCGCCGTTCACCAGCAGCCGCTCGGCGTTGTGGTTGTAGATGGTCGCCACCAGCGGGATCTCGCCCGCCGCGACCAGCTCGGCGAGGAGCGTGTGCCCGGTGCGCACCTGCGGCTTCATCTGCGCGAGCTTGCGGAAGAACGCGAGCCCCCTGGCCTCGCCCATGTGCTTGACGATCGAGGCGAACCAGTCGTCGTCGCTCGCCTCGATGCCGATCCTGCCGACCCAGCGCGGGTGCAGCAGGTCCTCGTAGCTGTTCGGCACCTCGTCGGGCTTCACCAGGTTGGTGTTGTAGGCGATGGTGAAGAAATTGAAGCGGTCGGCGACGTAGTGGCGGTGCTTGGGGAACGCGGCCGGCGGCAGGGTCTTGAAGTGCGGGCTGTAGAACTCCTCCAACAGCCCCTCGCGGTAGAGCGCCTCCATCTCGGGCCCGTTCAGCTCGAAGCCGTCGACCGCGTGGCGGCCGGCGCGCGCTTCAGTGAGCGCGCGCTGCAGCACCTTCTCGCTCGACGAGCGCCACAGCTCGATCTTGACGCCGTACTTCTTCTCGAACGCCTGGGTGATCGGCACCGAGTCCTTGAGGTTGAGCGAGGTGTAGATCGCGGCGTGCCTTTCTTTCTTCGCTCCCTCGACGAGCCGCTGCTCCCGGTCCGCTCCCTGATACATGTAAAGGCTGCGGTGAGACTGCGCGAGCGCGGGCAGCCAAGCGAGCAGCAGCACGGCGGCAAGAATCCGGTTCAGCATAAGCGATCCTCCTGCCGAAAACCTATCACATTCCATACCGATCCAGCTTGTGCTTGCGCGGTTTCAACGCGCGGCAGATCTCGCGGTTGACGCCCGCCTGCGGCAGCGCCAGGCCGCAATCGGCGGCCATCTGGGCGACGATCGCCATGTCGTCCTCCGCCCAGGCCATGGTCTGCGTGCCCCACTTCTCCAGCACCGAGTTCGCCGCGCTCGACATGCCGAGCGCGCGCCGCAGCATCTCGACGTCCACGCCGTAGCGCTGCGCGAGCGCGAGGCCCTCGTGGTCCGCGACCAGGCAGGCCCACAGGATCAGGTTGTTCACCGCTTTCGCGACCTGCGCCGAGCCGACCTGTCCCGTATGCACGACATCGGACGAGTACGCCTTGAGCACCGGCGTGATGCGCTCGACCACCTCGCGCGGGCCGCCGACGAACGACAGCAGCGTGCCCCTGTCGGCCGCGTCGCCGCCGCGGCAGACCGTGGAGTCGATCAAATGGAAGCTTTTGTCGGCCTCCGCGAGCTGCTTCACGGTCTTCGGATGGATGGTGCTCAGGATCGCGACGATCTTCCCCTTCAGCGCCGTGCGGTTGTCTTCGAGCAGCGCGCGCACCTCATGGTCGAAGCCCACGCAGATCAGAATGATGTCGCTCTCGCGCGCCAGGGCGGCGATGTTCGCCGTCCAGGTGGCCGACGTCTTTTCGACGGCGCTTTTCTTTTTTGCGTCGACATCGGTTGCAAGGGTGCGGAAACCCTTCCGGGCCAGGTGGCCGATGATCGGCAACCCCATGCGCCCCGCTCCCACGACTCCGACGGTATCGCTCATCGCTTCTGCGTGATCGTGTCGACCAGCGCCGGCTGGCCGGCCTTGACGCGCCTGATGGCGCGCCTGAGCGCGGCCGCCGCGTCGCGCGGCCGCTCGATCGGCCCCTCGGCGTACCAGCCCATCGCCTTCGCCATCGAGGCGAAGTCCGGCGCCGGGTCGACCATGTCCATGCCGATGTGCGCGCGCTCCACCGGGGTTCCTCTCAGCTTCGCCATGCGGATCTGGTGCTCCCAGTCGTTGTAGTAGGCGCGGTTGTTGTACATCACGATGAGGAGCGGGATGCGGTGCTTCGCCGCCACCCAGAGCGCGCCGGCGTCGAACATCAGGTCGCCGTCGGGCTGCAGGTCGACCACCAAGCGCCCCTTGCCGCGGTGCGCCAGCGCGACGCCGAGCGAGATGCCGATCTGGGTCGCGGTGCCGAGCGACTTGCCGGGGTGGCGGTAGGGCCGGTCGAAGTCCCAGATCTGCCGCGCCCAGTCATCGAGCGTTCCCGCGGTGAGGACCCAGTCCTCTTTCCTGATCGCGCTCCACACCTCGGTGGCGAGGCGCGGCAGCGTGATCGGGCTCGCGTCCCAGTCCTCTTTCGCCTCGGCTTCCCATTGCGCGTGGGCTTTCCTGCGCAGGTCGGCGAACCACGGCTTTTTCTTGACACTGCTTTTCAACAGCTTCGTAAGCGCCGGGATCGCAATTGTCGTGTCCGCCAGGATACGCAAGTCGGCGTGCGCCAGACGCTGGTAATCCATCGCCCAGCTCGAGATCTCGAGGTCGCCGAAGCCGATGTCGATCCACTTGCAGCCCGCCGGGACCAGTGAGGTGACTTCCCGCGTGGTGCTCACCAGCTCGGTGGTGGCGCGCTCCCAGTCGCGCGTGTCCAGGCACAGGATGAGATCGGCCTCGCGGAACACGTCCTTCACCATGCTCAGGTTGAGCGGATGGCGGCTCGGAAAGTTGAGCCGGCTGTTGACGTCGTAAACCGGCGCGCCGAGCGTCTCGGCGAGCTCGACCAGCGCGCGGAAGCCCGCCGGCTCGCGCCCGACGTATTCCGCGATGATGACCGGCCGCTTCGCTTTCAGCAGCATTCCGGCCGCCTTCGCCAGCGCCGACGGATCCGGCGCCAAAGAACTCGGCACCTTGGACGCGGTCGAGGGTGGAAGGGCAACTTCGTGGTCGAGCGGCTGCTCCTGCAGCCAGGCGTCGTAGCACATGTAGATCGGGCCGCGCGGCTCGGTCATCATCACCGAGTAGGCGCGCGCGAAGGACTCGGGCACGCCGTCGATCACGGTCGGCTGGTAGTCCCACTTGGTGTAGGCGCGCACCGCCTCGCCCTGCACCAGCGCGCTGTGGATCCAGTCGATGCGCGGCCGGCGCTTGGTCTCGTCCATCGGCCCGGTGGCGCCGATGATGAACACCGGCGCGCGGTCGGCGTACGCGTAGTAGACCGCCATGTTGGCGTGCAGCAGGCCGACCAGGTTGTGCAGGACCGCCACCATCGGCTTGCCGCTCGCCTTGGCGTAGCCGTGCGCGATCTGCACCGCGGTCTCCTCGTGCTGGCACAGCATCATCACCGGGCGGTTCTTCCCGTAGTTCACCATCGAGTCGTGCAGCCCGCGGTAGGACGCGCCGGGGTTCAGCGCCGCGTACGGCAGCTTGTAGGCGTGGAGCAGGTCGACGATGACGTCGGAAGCCCAGCGCTTGTTGGCTATTCTTCCTTTAGCGCGACGCATTTCTCCGGATCCAGCGAGAGGTGGATGGGGTGTCCCACCCGGGTGCCGAGCGACGGGTGGGCGCGCGACAGCAGGGTGCGGCTGGCAACCTTGACCTCGAAGTCGACCGATTCGCCCAGAAATACCTTGGTCTGGACCGTGCCCTGCAGGACGTTCCCGCCCTCGGGGCGCGCTTCGCTCAGCCGGATGTCCTCCGGCCGCACCGAGATCGTCACGCGCGCGCCGGCCTGGAGCGGGTCGACGCCGCTCACCTTGAGCTCGCCGACCTCGGACTCGATGCGGTAGAAGCCGTTGCCCGCAGCGCGCACGGTTCCTTGGATGAAGTTGGTCGTGCCGATGAAGTCGGCGACGAACTGGTTGTGCGGCCGCTCGTAGATCTCGCGCGGCGAGCCGAGCTGCTCGATGCGCCCGGCGTTCATCACCGCGATCGAGTGCGACAGCGCGAGCGCCTCGCTCTGGTCGTGGGTCACGTACACGGTGGTGATGCCGAGCTCGCGCTGCAGGCGCTTGAGCTCGAAGCGCATGCGCTCGCGCAGCTTGGCGTCGAGGTTCGACAGCGGCTCGTCGAGCAGGAGCAGCGGCGGCTCCATGACGAGCGCGCGCGCGAGCGCCAGGCGCTGCTGCTGGCCGCCGGAGAGCTTGGTCGCCTCGCGCTCCGCCATCTCGTCGAGCGCCACGACCTTGAGCACGCGCTGCACCCGCTCCTGTATTTGCTTTCTCGAAAACCCCTTCTTGCCTACCTGGAGGGGGAACGCGGCGTTGTCGAACACCGTCATGTGCGGCCAGATGGCGTAGGACTGGAACACCATCCCGAGGCCGCGGCGGTTGGGCGGAATGAAGATGTTCTTCATGGACGAGTAGATCGTCGCGCCCCCTACGGTTATTTCCCCCGATCGCGGCCGCTCGAGCCCGGCGATGGAGCGCAGGGTGGTGGTCTTGCCGCAGCCGCTCGGCCCGAGCAGCGTGAAGAGTTTCCCCTGCGGCACCTCGAAGCTCACGTCGTGCGCGGCGCGGATCGTCTGGCCGTGCTCGCCGACGTATTCGGTGCACAGCCCCGAGACGCTCAGCACGCTAGCCTTCCTTGATTCCGAACTTGCTGCCGACCCACTGCGCGATCATCACCAGCACGAACAGCGCGATGATGAACATCACCCCGAGCGCCGAGAGCTCGACGTACTGGCCGTTCTCCCACAGTTCCCAGATCAGGATGGACAGCACCTCGTTGCCCGGGCTGTAGAGCAGGATCGAGCTGGACAGCTCGCGGATCGAGACGATCATGATGTAGATCCAGCCGGCGACCAGCCCCGGCTTGAGCAGCGGCAGGATGATGCGCCGGAACGTGGTGGCCCACGAGGCGCCGCTCATCGCCGCGGATTCCTCCAGCTCCTTGTGGATCTGCAGCATCGAGGTGGTGTTGTAGCGCAGCCCGTAGGGCAGGAAGCGCGTCACGTAGGCGATCAGCAGGATCCAGATCGTGCCGTAGACGCCGATCGGCACGTACAGGTACAGGATCATGATCGACAGCCCGAGCACGATCCCCGGGAACACCATCGGCAGCGAGGCGATGTTGTCGAGCAGCCAGCGCCCCGGCAGCCTGGTCTTCACCACGATCCAGCAGATGACCGAGGTCACCAGCATGATGATCGTGGCGCAGCCGAGCGCGAGCGCGAGGCTGTTCCACACCGAGCGCCACAGGCTCGGGTAGCTCAGGATCGTGCGGTAGGGATCGAGCGTCATGCGCTGGATCGCCTCGAGCGAGGGCACCGAGTAGAACCTCTGGAACGACGACCACAGCAGCACCGCGAACGGCAGCACCACGATGAAGAAGAAGTACAGCAGGAACACCGCCACCGCGACGTAGCGCCAGCCGCCGAGGTCGATCTGCCGCGGCCGGAAGCCCTTGCCGGTCATGGTGGCGTACTTGTTGCCGCGGCTCGACAGGCGCGACTGGAAGTACACGCCGAGCGTGGTGATCAGGAGCAGCGTCACGGCGTAGGCGGAGGCGAGGCCGACCTGGCTCGGGTAGCGGTGCACCGCCTGGTAGATCGCCGAGGTGAACACCTGGATGCCCACCGGCAGGCCGAGCAGCGCCGGCACCTCGAACGACTCGATCGCGCGCACGAACAGGATCAGCAGCGTGGCGAAGATCGCCGGCCACACCAGCGGCAGCGTCACCCGGTACACCACCTGCCCCACGCTCGCCCCGCTCATCACCGCCGATTCTTCCAGCGCCGGGTCCATGGCGCGGAATGCCGCGGTCATCAGCAGGAACGCCATCGGCGAATAGTGCAGCGCGTCGACCCAGATCATTCCCCCCATCGAGTACACATTGAAAAACACTGCATCGGTACTGAAGAGCCGCTGCAGCGCGAGGTTGATCAGGCCGATCTTCGGGCTGCCGAGCAGGATCCACGACACCGTGAACAGGATCCCGGGGATCACCAGCGGGATGAGCGACAGCGCGAAGAACAGCGCCTTGAACGGCGTGTTGGTGCGCTCGTTCATCCACGCGAGCAGCGTGCCGATGACGAACGCGAGGATCGCGGTCCCGGTCGCGAACTTGACCGAGTTCCAGAACAGCACCCAGGTCTCGGCCGAGGCGTAGGCCTGCGCGTAATTGCCGAACGTGAACTGGGCTGCCTTGGCGGCGCTCTGCGGTGTGAAGAAGCTCTGCCACAGCAGGAACCCGAGCGGCACGATGCCGAGGTACACGGTCACCAGCACGCACGCGCCGATGATCAGCCATTTCGGGTCGAAGGCGATCCGCGGCAGCCGCGCCGCGGGCGCCCTAGCCGTGGCGACGGTGGACATGCCGGTGGGGAACGCGATGATCCTGGCTGAAGACCAGCGACTTGATGGTGACCGGGACGGTGTTCGACGGCACGCGGATGCGGCCGAGGTCGACGTAGTCGAAGTCGCGCAGCGCCACGCCGTCGATCACCAGCACCTCGCAGGCGAGGCCCCAGTCTTCCTTGAGAATGGCGCCCAGCGTCTGCGCCACGTCGCCGTCGAGAATCAGGTACAGAGGTTTTCCGGCGGCAAGGGTTTTCGGCAACGCCAGCGTGACCGCACGCCCGAAACCCGAAAGGCGCTCAAACGAAGGCTCGCCGCGCCACTTGAAGGCGAGCGCCACCTCGGTCTCGCCCTCCACCACATCGAAAGCCTTGAGGTGCGCCGCGATCGCCGCGGCGAGCTGCGCGGCGTCGATCGCGCCGTCGAGGCGCACCGGCGGCTGCAGCACCTGCAGGTTCTTGCGCGGCAGGAGCTCGCCGGGCTCGGAGACGTAGACCGTGTTGCCGGAAAGCTGCACGCCGTATTCGGAGGCGCCGAACGCGGTCGCGCGGATGCATTCGCCCGCCGGCAGGAGCTTGGCAGGCAGCCGGTCCAGGCGTTTGCCAAGCGCCAAGCCAAGGCGCTTCCCCAGGTCGCCAAAATCACGTTGCTCGCGCCCGTAGACGTACTCGCCGACTCCGCCCGAGAACATGACGCCGCCGATGCGGCGCAGATCCTTGAGCGGCTCGGTGAGATAGAACCGCGGGTCCCCGAGTATCGCCTTGCACAGCTCTTCCGCCATCCACTCCGCGCCTGAATCCAGGTCGGTGGGATCGACGTGATCGCCCAGATGCCAATCGAATCCGGCACCGCGCGCGAGCTCGCGCCCCTGCGGGTCGAGGCGCGTGATGCGGCCGGCATCGGCGACCAGCAGCCGTCCGCCGATGTGGATCGCGGCCGTCTTCAGCACGCCGCCGCCGTCGATCAGCGCGAGCTTGGTGGTGCCGCCGCCGATGTCGATGTTGAGCACGCGCAAGCCGCGGTCGTGCGATACCTTGGCCGCGCCCGAGCCGTAGGCGGCGAGCATCGCTTCCATGTGGTGGCCGGCGGCCGCGCACACGAACTCGCCGCCGATCTCGGCGAGCAGCTCGCCGATCGCCTGCGCGTTCTCGCGGCGCAGCGCCTCGCCGGTGAGGATCACCGAGCCGGTGTCGATGGCGTCGGGATGCAGGCCCGCGCCGGCGTAGGCCTCGTCGATGATGCGGCCGAGCGCCTTTTCGTCGATCCGCGTCTCGCTCGCGTAAGGCGTCAGCGCGACCGGCGACTGGTACAGCGTCTCGCGCCCGACCACGAAGTAGCGGCTCGACAGCTCCTCGCCCATGCGCCGCATGTGCAGGCGCGAGAAGATGACCTGGGTGCCGGCCGAGCCGATGTCGATGCCGACGCTGGCGAGCGAGATGTTGTCCTGGCGCCAGATCGCGTTGTCCTCGACCGGCGCGTCGTGGTCGTGATCGGCGTCGTGATCGTGGTCGTGATCGAGGTCCTCGCCGTGCTGGTGGTCGGCGAGCGTATGCGGCTCCTTATCCGCGGGCTTGTTACCCCCCATTGCCCCGGCGCGGCTGCAGGTAGCCGAGGCGCGCCGACACCGCGTTCGCGGTGGCGATGACGCTCGGCACGCAGGTGTGCATGGTCTTCTTGCTCATGCGCTGCACCGGCGCGGCCACGCCGAGCGCGGCGATCACCGCGCCGTTGTGGTTGCGCACCGGCGCCGCGATGGCGCGCAGGCCGCTTTCGCTCTCTTCGTCGTCGACCGCGTGGTCGCGCAGCCGCACCTCCTCCAGCATGCCGAGCACGCCGTCGCGCCGCGTGATCGTCTTCGGCGTGTACGCGGTCAGCCCGCGCTCGATCACCTGCGTGACGTAATCCCCGGGCTGGAAAGCGAGCAGCACCTTGCCCACCGCGGTGCAATGCAGCGGCGCGCGCGCGCCGACCGCGGCCGCCATGCGGATCGCGCGCGGGCTCTCCATCTCGTAGACGTAGAGCACGCTGTAGTGGTCGACGATGCCGAGCTGCACCGTCTCGCCGGTCTTCTCGAGCAGCTCGCGCAGCCTGGGCCGCGCCTCGGTCGCCACGTCCATGCGCCGGCGCACCAGCGCGCCGAGCTCGAACAGCGCGACGCCGAGGCGGTATTTCCCGGTCTCGCTGTTCTGCTCGAGGAAGCCGGCGCTGGTCAGCGTCGCCGCGAGGCGGTGCACCGTGCTCTTCGCGAGGCGCAGCCGGGTCGCGAGCGTGGTGATGCCGAGCTCGTCTTCCGCGCCGGAGAACGAGGTCAGCAGGCGGATCGAGTTCGCGACCGACGACAGCCGCGCCTTGGCGGGCGTCACTTCCGGATGAATAGGTCCTCCCACAGCTTGTTCCAGCGCTCCTGCTCGTCGAGCACCGTCACGGGGTCGATCATGGTGTACTCGAAGCGGTTGAGATCGGTCCTGACCCGGGTGCTCACCGGCACGCGGCCCATCGAGTTGAGCAGCTCCTGGCCCTCCGGCGACAGCACGAAGTCGGCGAACAGCAGCGCCGCGTGCGGATGCGGGGCGTTGCGCGCCACCGCGATGCCCTGCGGCCGCCCGACCACCGGCTCGACCGGCAGCCAGTCGATCGGCGCGCCGCGGCGCTTGAGCGACTCGGCGTTGCTGTTGTAGACCGTGAGGCCGACCGGGATCTCGCCCGCGGCGATCAGCTCGGCGAGCAGGATGTGCCCCTTCCTCACGTCAGGCTTCATCGCCGCCAGCTTCCTGAAATAGTCCATGCCGGCGTTTTCGCCCCACTTCTTCACCAGCGTCGCCATCCACTCGGCGTCGGTCGCCTCGATGCCGATGCGCCCTCTCCATTTCGGGTCGATAAAACCTGCGTAGCTCTTCGGGATCTCGGCTCGCGTCACCTTGGTCGTGTTGAAAGCGACCACGAAGAAATTCACCCGGTCGGGAATCCACTGCCGGTGCGCCGGGATGGCGCCCGCCGGCAGGTCGGCGAGGTGCGGCGAGTGGAACTCGCCGAAGATCTTCTCGCGCGCCATGATCTCCATCTCCGGGCCGTTGGTCTCGACCACGTCGAACGCGAAGCGCCCGGCGCGCGTCTCGGTCACGGCGCGCTGCACCACCTTCTCGCTGATCGTGCGGAAGATCTCGACCTTGACCCCGGTCTTCCGCTCGAACGCCTTGCCGAGCGGCCCGGACTCGGCCGGCGCGAGCGAGGTGTAGAGCACCACGCTGCCTTCCTTGCGCGCGTTCTCGAGCAGGCGGGCGTCGCGGTCGGCGCCGCGGTAGCGATACACCGCTTCATTCGCCGAGGCGGGAAACGCAAGAGCGAGAATCAGCGGAAACGTCAGCGTGGCGTTCATTGACCCTCGCAGTATTCTATGGTGAAGTGCCCTAGGACAGAACAGCGTTCCACATGCGGAAACACCCGTGAGCACCACCAAGACCACCACCCAGGTCACGCACTACGCGATCCAGAAGAAGCGCCGCGCCGAGTTCCTCGAGCAGTGGCGCAAGAACCGCCGCACGGTGATCCGCCGGGAGGACGTGAAGCTGCAGCCGACCGCGCGCGGCCTGCGCAGCGGCGTGTACATGGGCTGGGACGGCGATGCGCCGACGCGCTGCCTCGACGCGCTGGTGCACGAGATTGATCCCGGCGTCGTGACCACGATCCACCGCCATTCCTGGGATGCGCAGCTCTTCATCGTCGAGGGCTCGGGCTGGAGCGAGATCGACGGCAAGCGCCACGAGTGGAAGCCCTGGGACGCGATCCATATCCCCGCGTGGAGCTGGCACCGCCACGGCAACGAAGGAAAGAAGGCGGCACGCTTCATGAGCTATTCGTCGGAGCCGATGCTGTGGACGCTCGGCCTCGGCGTGCTCGAGGACCGGGGACACGAGGACGTTCGCAATCTGCCGCGAGCGCCCTCTTCCACCGAGGGCCGCCAGGGCGACGATCCTTACGCCCGCCGGCTGCGCCGGGTCGCGAACGAAGTCAAGAAGCGCCGCAGCGGGCGCATCCACACGCCCTACGACGAGCAGGACCTGCTCGCCACGCCGCGCGGCACGCGCACCAAGTTCCTGGTCGACCGCGCGATCGGCAGCGAGTCCTCGGGCATCACGCAGGTGATGATCCAGTTCGCGCCGGGCAAGACCCAGTCGCTGCACCGGCACCCGGGCGAGGCCTGGCTGTACGTCGTCGAGGGCCACGGCCACAGCTTCATGGGAACCGCGCCCGACCGCGGGAACCACTACCGCTGGAAGAAGGGCGACCTCATCGTGGTCGACCATTTCCTATGGCACCAGCACTTCAACGACGATCCCAAGGGCGAGGCGCGCCTCGTGCGCGTGCACATGTTCGACTCGATCCTCGAGACCATGCGCGCCCTCACCGACCCGCTGGTGCTGTTCGAGGAGGCCGAGGACACGCTGCTCAGCATGCAGGAGATCTCGCAGATCGAGTGGCCCGATGACCGCCGGCCGGAGAGCTAGGGAATGTCTGAAGACGTCACCCCCGCGAAGGCGGGGGTCCAATTTTCTCTTTCCAGTACATGGGTTCCCTGAGTTCACAAACGAAGTGCAACACTTTCTTCGGGGGGTGTTGCAATGGGAGCCCGGAAGTACCGCCAGTTCTCGATTGAGGAGAGGTGTGAGCTTGCCCGGCGTCGTGA
>Ga0187893_10006103_pt1 | contig 20884 bp, 21 predicted proteins | sample MA1701074metaG_FD_139574 | JGI IMG/M metagenome (GOLD analysis project Ga0187893, IMG submission 139574) | White microbial mat communities from a basaltic lava cave in the Kipuka Kanohina Cave System on the Island of Hawaii, USA - MA170107-4 metaG ...
CCGGGGGCTCGAGAAGATGGGCGTGCGGTTCTCGTCCGAGCACGGGTTCCTCGTCGGGCAGACGTCGGGCCTTCGCGGCGCGATCGTGAACCTCGACTTCCCGAGCGTCGGAGCGACCGAGAACGTCCTGATGGCCGCGGTCGCAGCGCGAGGGACCACCGTCATCGAGAACGCGGCTCGCGAGCCCGAGCTCGCCGACCTCGCCGAGCTGCTCGTCGAGATGGGCGCGCGCATCGAGGGCGTCGGCACGCCGACGATCGAGATCCAAGGCGTCGACGAGTTCCGGCCCGTCGATCACATGGTGATCCCCGATCGCGTCGAGGCGGGAACCCTCGCGATCGCGGCATGCGCGACGGGCGGGCACGTGCTGCTCGCCGGCGCACGTTCGGACCATCTGGACCTCGTGCTCTCCAAACTGGCCGATGCGGGAGCGGACGTGCTCGCGACGGAGGAGGGTGTGGCGGTCTCGATGGCTGCGCGGCCGAGATGTGTCGATCTGGTCACGCTCCCGTACCCGGGGTTCCCGACCGACCTCCAGCCGCAGATGATGGCCCTCCTTGCCCAGGCGGAGGGCACGAGCATCGTGACGGAGAACGTCTTCGAGAGCCGGTTCATGTTCGTGGACGAGCTGAACCGGATGGGCGCGGACATCCGGACCGAGGGACACCACGCGGTGATCCGCGGCGTCGAGCGGCTCTCGGCGGCACCGGTTCGAGCGCTCGACATCCGAGCGGGCGCGGCGATGATCGTCGCCGCCCTCGCCGCGGACGGGGTGACCGAGATCGAGGACATGTACCACGTGGACCGCGGCTACCAGGATCTCGAGGAGAAGCTGACGTCCCTCGGGGCCGTCGTCCGGCGCGAGCGCGAGCTTTCCGCAGCGCTGTCGTGACCCGCGCGCGTCTCGGCGCGCTCGCCATCCTGATCGTTGCGACGACGCTCGCGTGGGCCTCGGCGCTCGCACAGGACGAAGCTCCCCGGTCAGCGCTCGTTGTCCTTGTCCCGGACGCGTCGTTCGACGAGCTCCTGGGGATCCCGGACGTCGCCTCGCTCGCTCGGGCCGGAGGAGCGGCGCTGCTCGTCAACCCCAACGAGATCGTGGAGTTCGATGGTCCAGGGCTTGGCGAAACGAGGAACGTATTTGTCCCCGGCAGCAGTCTGGCGGCTCTCGTGCAGCGGCACCGCCCGGCTGGGTTCGACGACGACGAAGTCCTTGTGATCGTCATCGGAGCGGAGCTCGGGGATGGGTCGGCGACGTCGGACGTCGGGAACATCGAACTCGGGTCGGACGTCGGGGGCATCGTCGTCGCTCGAGGCGTACCCAGCGAGCTTTTCCCTGAGAGCGGTGAGCAGGGCTCGCTGACATCGGACTCGACACGACGAGACGGGGTCGTAACTGGCGCGGACGTTCGTCCAACGCTCATGGAATACCTTCCGCAGATACCACAGATCACCCGGGATGGCCTCGGGGAGCCGATCCGGATCGTCGAGGGGCCGCCGCCGTTCGAGCTGCACGAGCGCTACCAGGCGCAGCGCCGCATGTACATCCCGATCGGCGCTGCCTCGGCCCTGTACCTGGCGATCTCCGGTCTCGCAGCCATCGCGCTCCTCGCCGCCGGGCGGCGTGTGGGGGTCCGGTGGGGACGGGTCGCCGGTTGGGCATCGCTCTCCGTCGCGATGCTGGGGGTCGCGCTCCTGGCCGCCGGGCATGTGCCCGAGCTCACGTACGCGACGGTCGTGCCGTTCGTCGCGCTCGTCACCGTCCTCGGCACGCTCGCCTTCGCCCCGCTCGAGCATCGCGACGTGCTGCTCGTTCCCGTCGGCATCGGCATCGCGGTGCTCGCGTTCTTCGTGCTCGAGGCCGCGCTCGGCTGGACGGCGATGCCCACGCCGTTCGTCGGCGGATCGCAGCTCGATGGCGGGCGCTTCTACGGTTTGCCGAACGTGGCGATCGGGGTGCTCGTCGGCGCGAGCCTCTGGGTGGCACATCGGCTGCGGACGAGCGCCGGGTTCTGGCTGATCGTCGGAGCCGCCCTGTTCGCCGGCCTGCCTCTCCTCGGCGCGAACCTCGGCGGGGCAGTCACGTTGTTCGCCGGGGCCGGGCTCTGGGTCGCGGTCCGCGAGCGTGAACGGCTCGGCGTGTGGAAGGGGATCGCCGTGTTCGCCGGCGTCACGCTGGCCGGCACCGCGGTCATCCTGCTGGCGCACGCCATCTCACCCACCCCGACCCACGTGACCCGGTTCGAGGAACAGGTCCGCGGCCTCGGTGGGGTCCTCGAGAAGTTCTGGGACCGACTCCAGGTCGGGTTCGATCTGATCGCGAGGAACCCACTCGCGCTGATCCCGGTGCTCGGACTCCCGGTCGTGATCGCATTCGTCTTCCGACCGCCGGCCGCCCTGCGGCCGAGCCTGGAACGCGATCCCGCCTGGCGCGACGCGATCCTGGTCATCCTGCTCACGGGCATCGTCGCGTACGTCGTCAACGATTCGGGGCCGGCCGCCGCCGGCTTCGCGTTCGGCCTCGGCCTCGGGGGCCTGCTCGGGGTGTCGTTGCTGGTCGGACCGGAGAAGATGGACGCCGGATGAGCACCGAGCCCCACGTCCCGCCCCGGCCGGACACGTTCCCTCCGACCGCCGAACCGCCCCGACCGGACGGCCCGGCTGGCGACCGACCGAAGGCGACCTGGACCTGGTACCAGGCGGTGGGCGTCTACCTCGTGGCGTTCCTGCTCGCCGGCCTCGCCTCGCTGCCGGTGCTCTCGCTCATGGACGAGGACGCGGACCTCACGAACATCGTCGTGTCCGCCGTCGCGGCGCTGATGATCATCGGCCTGCTGGTGGCGTGGCTCTCGTTCGCACACCCGGGATGGATCTCGGTCATGCGGCTGCCGGAGCGTGGGGCGTGGCCCTCGGAGATCGGAGCGGGGGGGCTGTTCGGGCTGGGGCTCTACCCGGTGGCCGTCTTCGTGGTGGGCGGGTTGGTCCTGATCGTCCTGAACGCATTGAGCGGCACTCCCGTCCAGGCCCCGGAGCAGGTCCCCGATCAGCTCTCGACGGTCGGGGTCGCCGTCACCATCGTGTACGCGATCGCGATCGCGCCGATCGGCGAGGAGCTCTTCTTCCGCGGCATCCTGTTCCGCTCGCTCCGCGATCGCCACGGGTTCCGTGTGGCCGCGCTCGGCTCGGGCGTCGCCTTCGGTCTGATCCACTACATCCCCGGACCCGCGGTCGACGCGCTGCTCCTGATGCTCGTCATGACGTTCACGGGCGCCGCGCTCGCGTACATCTACGAGCGGCGAGGAACGATCGTCGCGCCGATCGCGGCCCACGTCGCGTTCAACGTGATCGGACTCGCGCTGATCCTCGGACTGCGGTAGAAGACGCCGTGGCGCTGTTCCCGAGCGACGAGTGGCTGACGCGGTATCGAGACCTCATCAACGGCTCCGAGGAGTACCGCGAGGCCGCGAAGACCTGGGAGGGCGACATCGCGTTCGTCCTCGAGGCCGAGCCCGACCGAGGCGTCCCCGACGAGCTCGCGGCGCAGCTCGACCTCTGGCACGGCGAGTGTCGCGGCGCGCGCATGATCGCGGCGAACGAGGGCGACGCAGCGGCGTACGGGATCCGAGCGCCCTACTCGCGGTGGCGAGAGGTCCTGCGAGGCGAGCTCGACCCGGTGAAGGGGATGGTGCAGGGCAAGCTCAAGCTCCGCGGGGACCTCGCGAACATCGTGCGCCACGTCCGGGCGGCCAGGGAGCTGGTGCGCCTCACGACCCTCGTGCCGACCGAGTTCCTGGGCGAGGGCTAGGCGCGATGCGCGCCGTCGTCTACCGCGACGTGGATCGCGTCGAGGTCGCCGACGTCCCCGAGCCGGTGTTGGTCGAGCCGACGGACGCGATCGTCCGCGTGCGCCGGACGGCGATCTGCGGCTCGGACCTGCACCTGTACCACGGCAAGGCGCCGCTCGAGCCGGGGGACACGATCGGCCACGAGGCCGTGGGCGTCGTGGAGACGGTGGGCGAGGGGGTCCACCGGTTCGCGCCCGGCGAGCGCGTGGTCGTCGCGTTCACGATCTCGTGCGGGACCTGCTGGTTCTGTGGCAACGGGCAGACCCATCTCTGCGACGACTTCGGCTACCTGGGGTACGGGCTGTTCGGAGGGGCGCTCGGGGGCGCGCAGGCCGAGCTGGTCCGCGTCCCGTTCGCCGACTTCAACCTGCTCCACGTGCCCGAGGGGATGGACGACGAGCGCGCGCTGTTCGTCGGGGACACCTTGACCACCGGGGCGTACGTGGCCGGGATCGCCGGGATCCGCGAGGGGGACACGGTTGCCGTCGTCGGTGCCGGCCCCGTGGGCTTCTTCAGCGCGCAAGCAGCCCTCGCAGCTGCGGGCGAGGTGCTCGCGCTCGAGCTCGAGCCGTCCAGGCTGGAGCTCGCCGAACGCATCGGCGCGATCCCGATCGACGTCTCCGCGCGGAACGCGCAGACCGCCGTGTACGAGCGGACCGATGGTCGGGGCGCCGACGTCGTCATCGAGGCCGTCGGGACGTCCGCCTCCTTCGACAGCTCGCTGGACGTCGTACGGCGGGGCGGGATCGTGGTGGTCGCCGGGGTCTACACGAGCGAGATCGTGCAGGCGCAGCTCGGGGTGTGGTGGATCCGAGCCATCCAGCTCCGGTTCGCGGGCACGACGCCGGTGCACGCCTGGTGGGAGCGCGCGATGACCGAGGTCGAGGCCGGCCGCATGGACCCGATGCCGCTGGTTTCCCACCGACTGCCGCTCGAGGACGCCGCACTGGGATACGAGCTCTTCGATTCCAGACGCGCCACCAAGGTGCTGCTGGAGCCGTGACGGTCGCCTTCGACGACGAGGAGCCGAATGGTCTGGCGGATCTGCTCGGTGGACTGATCCGAGTCAACCTCGCCCGGCGACCCCGGCTCCGCTCACTCCTTCGAGCGTCGGTGGTCCAGCTCGCCGCATCCGATGCCGACACGATCGCCACGATCCGCATCGGCGGCGGCGGCGTGCGGGTCTCGAACGGCCCGGCGCCGGTGCGACCGCATCTGCGCGTGACGGCGACCTCCGCCGACCTGCTCGAGCTCTCCTCCGCGCCGCTTCGGCTCGGACTGCCGGATCCGTTCCGGCCCGAAGGCCGGGCGGTGATCCGCCGGCTGGCGAACCGCGACGTGCGAGTATCCGGCATGCTCCGGCACCCCGTCCGCCTGTCGAGGCTCACGAGGCTGCTGTCGGTCGCGCCATGAGCTCGATGCGCGAGGCCGCACCGCTCCCGTCGCCGCCGCCCCGCGAACGGCGCTGGCTGCCCGTGTTCGCGATCTCGGCCGTGGTGCTCGCGATGGTGTCCGGCGGTCACCTCGCAGCCGACGCGCTCGGCCGGGCTCGCGGCTCGTCCGTCGCCGTGAGCACCTCGGTCGAGGTCACCCCGCTCCCGGGATGGGAGCTCGGGGAGCGGTTCGCCGATCCGCCGGGGATCCGGCTCACGAAGGGCGGCGCGAACCTCGACGTGATCACGCTCCCCTTCGCGGGTGGAGACGTCGACCTGCTGGCCGAGTACGTCGACCAGGTGCTCGAGCCCGACGCCGAGCAGCTTCAGATCTCCGAGGCCGAGCCGGTCACGCTCGCGTCGGGTCTGTCCGGCTCCCGGATCTCCTACGTCGGGCTCTTCGGGGATGTGCAGGCGCCGGTCGAAGGCGAGGTCACCGCGATCGTGTCCCCTTCGGAAACCGGCGTCCTGTTCGACGGTTGGTCGCCCACCGGGCAGCTCCGGTTCACGCTCGATGAGATCGACGCGATGATCGCCTCGACGGTGATCGCCTGATGGCGTCCGCCCCCGTCGTTCGGCCGCCGCGGCGTGGATGGGGGCGCCGGACCTCGCTGTTCCAATGGCGGCAGCCCGCCTTCTGGCTGTACGCGGTCATCGTCTGCATCACGGGGGTGTACGCGATCGGGCAGCAGCAGATCTTCCGCGAGCTGTCGCCGTCGGGATGGGCCCTGTCGTGGGGGCTGCTCCTCCTCTACGGGCTTCCCGTGTTCCTCGCGATCTACCTGCTGGACCTGTACGAGCGCGAACCGATGTCGCTCCTCGTCGGTGCACTCGTGTGGGGCGCGGTCGCGGCGACGGTCCTTTCCGGCATCGCGAACGAGGGGTGGGGGCTCGTCGTGGCGGAGCTCGGGGGGCCGGTCTTCGCGGCGGAGTGGACGGCGGCGCTGACCGCGCCGATGGTCGAGGAGACGCTGAAAGGCGTCGGCGTGATCCTGATCTACCTGATCGCTCGCGACGAGATGGACGACGTCATGGACGGTTTCGTGTATGGAGCGATGATCGGGCTCGGCTTCACGCTCGTCGAGGACGTCTTCTACTTCATCGCGATCTTCGGAGGGACCACGGGTGGCGTCCTCGCCGGCTTCTACGTCCGGGTGATCTCGAGCGGCGTGTACGGGCACGTCCTGTACACCGGCCTGACCGGCATCGGGATCGCGTACTTCGTCTCTCGCCGCCAGGAGGTCTCCCTCGGACGGCGGGTGGCGGTCGCCGCAGGGCTGTTCGCGGCCGCCGTGGGCGCGCACTTCCTGTGGAACTCACCCTGGCTGAACTACTTCCCGACGACGGTCGACAGCCTGGGTGACTGGCTCCGGATCCCCCTCGGTGCGGCGATCAAGGGGGTCCCGCTCCTGATCCTGGTCGTGGTGCTGGTCCGCCTCGCCCACCGTCGGGAGCGGATGTGGCTCGAGGCGGCCTTGCACTCGGAGACGGATACCCCGGCGCTCAGGGCGGCCGAGCTGCGTGTGCTTCTCGACCCGGGCGCGAGGCGGCGTTCGCGCCGGCGGATGCGCGCTCGAGCCGGCGTGTCGGCCGAGCGACTGCTGAAACGCCTGCAGCGCGAGCAGGTGAACCTCGCGATGATGCGGACGATGGCCCACGGTGACGACACGCCTGATGTCGTCCGCCAGCGCGCGCTCTGCAAGTCGCTGCGCGATGGCTTGCTCGCGATCCCGGGCGCGGCTCCCGCGGGGGCCGAGCCCGCACCCTGAACCGGCGCCTGCTTGCGCCGTGGCGGCGCCCGACGTAGCGTTCGCGCGTGGCCGCGACCACCCGGTACTGCCCGAACTGCGGGCTCGAGCGACGCGAGGGCGAGCGGTTCTGCCGCAACTGCGGCGCGGCGCTGGGGACGGGGGCAACCAAGCTGCACGAGTCACCGGCCGCGAGCCCGGTGACGCCGGCCACCGAACCGATGCCGCCGGTCCAGGCCGCGCCGGCCCCAGCCCCCGCGGCACAGCCTGCGGCCGGTGCGGCGGCTCCGCTGCCCGCGCCGCCGTCCGCCCCGCATCCCGTGGTGCAGGCGGCCCGCGCGCCGAGGTCCTCGACGACGCTGCCGTTCAAGCCGCTCGCGCTCGGGGGTGGCCTCGCGATCTTGATCTCGACGTTCCTGCCCTGGATCTCGATCGAAGGGCTCCCATCTTCGAACGCCCTCGACGTCCCGATCGAGTTCCTCTGGAGCCTTGAGCCGAGCGACGGACCGATCAAGATCGGGTTCGTGACGCTCGCGCTCGGCATCGTGGCGGTCGGGCTGTCCTTCGTTCCGCGGATGAACGCGATCCGGCGCATCTGCGGCAGCGTGACGCTGGCCGTCGTCCTGGGGTTCACCTTGCAGATGTATCGATCCCTGGATGCGGCGGGGCTCCCCATCGCCGACATCTTCAGCGCGATCGGCTTCGGCGCTCCTCTGGCACTGGCGGGGGCGATCGTCACACAGATCGCGAGGTCGTGAACGCTGCTCGGCTCGGCAGCAGCTGGGCCGTGACCGGCGGCTCGTTGAGAAGGAGGAGCGCGTGAGGCGACCGGGGTGGGCTGCTCGAAGGTGCATCGGCACCGTCGAGCGCTACCGGCGGCGGGGGGCGGGGCGGGGCTCGAGCTGCCGGTTCCGTCCCTCGTGCTCGACGTTCGCGCTCGAGGCTTTCCGGACGCGAGCGTTCCCGATCGCGCTCGCCTCGACGGCGTGGCGGATCGTCCGGTGCAACCCGCTCGTCCGTGTCGGGGCCGGGGACCCCGTCCGTCGCGCCCATCTGCGCCCGAGACCGAACGCGCTCGCCACCGGCTTCACGCTGGTTGCCCTCGCCGGTTTGGTCCTCGTCATGCTTTCGATGACCGCCTACGCGCAGACCCTGACCGGCGGGTGCACCGCGACGGTGAACGGGAGGAACCCCACCACGCTCACGCGGAGCAACCCGGTCGTCGTCCAGAAGGGCGGGACGGTGCGGGTGAAGGGCGTCGCTCCGCCGGCGGTCCAGGCCCTCCCGGAGAACCAGGTCCAGAGCAACACCACGGTCACGATCTCGATCGTCGAGGGCGTGGCCGACGTGGAGTCCTCGAACCACCCGGGTCAGGGCTACGCATGGGGCGGCGTCGAGGAAGTCGACGAGTACGTCGGCGGCCCCATCGGCCTGTACTTCGTCGAGGCGACTGCCGTCGGAACGCCGAACTGGACCTGCTCGGCCAGCGGGTACGTGAAGCTCGACGGCAACCCGTTCGCCGAGCCCATCGGTCAGGCGGCAACGGGACTCACCCTCGTGGGGGGCGCCGGTGCCTTGATCTCGTCGCGGTCGAAGGAACGACCGGATGCGTCGGCCTCGCCGACCGCCGAAGGCGTCAAGCAGGACTTCGGCACGGACGTCGACAAGCTCGTCGGAGGGAAGCCGAAGAAACCGTCGATATGGGAACGGGATCTGAAGGGGACCGCCCTCATCGAGGCCGGCTGCATGTTCTTCCTGCTCGGACCGCTCGCTTTGGAGGGTACTCGGAGTGCGGCAGTTGCAACGAGTCGCGCCGGCGGCCGCATCTGGGTGCGAGGGCACCCGGTATGGGGAGCCGTTTCGGGCCTCGTGCTCGGGATCGGCATCGCTGTCCTCGGGCAACAATTCGCGCTCTGGCCGCTGACGATCTTGACCGCGATCGTGTTTCCGATCTACGCGGCCGTCCTCGGTGGCGTCCGCGCCTGGATCGGGACGCCGTACCGCCGCCGGGCGGACACGGTGCCCGTGACGACTCCGCCGCCTCCGGCGCCTCCGCCCATGCCCTCGTGAGCGGGCGAGCCTCGCCGACCCGCTCGCCGGAAGGGGTGCCCGCTACAACGACCTGATCGAACGGTCGGGCCTCGAGGTGACCGAGGTCCGCGCCGAGGGCGGGCAGGTCAGGGTGGTCACGAGGAAGAAGCCGTGAGCGCCGGCGCGCGGGCATGCCCGAGCTGCGCGTACACGAACTTCGGATCACATCCGGCGTGCCTGCACTGCGGCAGCGAGCTTCCTCCGATCGACCTCACCCTGCCCGGCTCCTCGGCTCCGGCCCGCGCGGATCGCATCTGTCCGTCCTGCGGCACGCCGGCGAGCTCATCGGCCAACTTCTGCAGGTCCTGCGGCGCGAACCTGGTCTGAGCGCACGAGCCCCGCCGCCGCACGGATACGCTCTCGCTGTGGACCTCGTCGAGGGGGTGCTGAGCGCCGACCCGCTCGCCATCGCGCGCGCGATCTCGATGGTGGAGGACGGGGCGGTCGGGCTCGAGGAGCTCTCGGCCGGTCTGTTCTCGAAAACGGGAGCCGCATACACGGTCGGTCTCACCGGGGCACCCGGAGTCGGCAAGTCCACCCTCGCCGGTGAGCTCGTCCGCGTCGCGCGCGATCGCGAGCGATCCGTCGCCGTGCTCGCGATCGACCCCACGTCGCCGTTCACCGGTGGTGCGCTCCTCGGCGACCGGCTACGGATGCAGGCACATGCGACGGACCCGAAGGTCTTCATCCGTTCGATGGCCACGCGTGGGCACCTCGGCGGGATGGCGCTCGCGGCTCCCGAAGCGGTTCGGATCCTCGACGCGTCCGGGCGCGATCTGGTGATCGTCGAGACCGTTGGGGTGGGACAGGCCGAGGTCGACGTCGCCGCGGCGACGGACACGACCCTGGTGGTGGTGTCGCCTGGCTGGGGGGACGCCGTCCAGGTCGCGAAGGCCGGCATCCTCGAGATCGCGGACGTGTTCGTGGTGAACAAGGCCGATCGCGAGGGCGCCGAGACGGCCATTCGAGATCTCGAGCAGATGCTCCGCATGGGCGAGGAGCTCGAGTGGACGCCGCCGGTCGTGAAGACCGCCGCCGCGTCGAGTGAGGGGGTCGAGGACCTCTGGGACGCGATCCAGGCCCATCGCGAGTACCTCGAGGCCTCGGACGGCCTCGAACGGAGGCGGCGAGAGCGTCTGCTCCGGGAGGTCGAGACCCTGGCCATCGAGGGCGTGCGCGACCGGGCACGCCAGGTCCTCGAGGACGACCGAGCGCTGGTGGATGACCTCCTGGCGCGACGAACGGACCCCTATCGAGCCGCGGCCATCCTCGCCGAGCGGCTCTCCGGGGCTCGGTAGGGCGAGGAGGATCGGATGGTCCAACCGCGCCAGCCACGGGTCGCAGATCCAGCCACCTCCGAGGCGCGGACGCTCTCGGGCGAGCCGCTTCGACCCCTGTACACGGCGGAGGACCTGTCCGCGTTCGATCCGAACGTACGGCTCGGACGGCCGGGGGAGCCGCCCTTCACGCGAGGCATCTACCCGACGATGTACCGCGGCAGGTTGTGGACGATGCGGCAGTTCGCCGGGTTCGGCACCCCTGCGGAGACCAACGCCCGCTACCGTTTCCTCCTCGAACGCGGTCAGGGCGGCCTCTCGGTCGCGTTCGATATGCCGACGCTGATGGGGCGCGACTCGGACGACCCGCTCGCGGAGGGCGAGGTCGGCCGGTGCGGCGTGGCGGCCGACACGCTCGAGGACTTCGAGGCGCTCTTCGACCAGATCCCGCTCGATCGGATCAGCACGTCGATGACGATCTCGGGACCCGCCGTGATCGTGTTCGCGTTCTTCCTCGCCGCCGCGGAGCGTCAGGGCGTGGCCTGGGAACAGCTGGACGGAACGCTCCAGACGGACATCCTCAAGGAGTACATCGCCCAGAAGGAGTGGGTGTTTCCGCCGCGGCCGCATCTGCGGCTGATCGGCGACCTGATGGCGTTCTGTCTCGAACGCGTCCCGAGGTGGCACCCGATCAGCGTGTCCGGGTACCACATCCGCGAGGCCGGGGCGACCGCGTCGCAGGAGCTCGCGTACACGCTCGCGGACGGGTTCGCCTACGTCGAGCTTGGGCAGGGGCAAGGACTGGACGTCGACCGGTTCGCGCCGGGACTGTCCTTCTTCTTCAACGCGCACATCGATTTCTTCGAGGAGATCGCGAAGTACCGCGCCGCCCGGCGGATCTGGGCCCGGTGGCTCCGGGAGCGCTACGGCGCACGAGACGACGACACGCTCCGGATGCGCTTCCACACGCAGACCGCCGGCGTCTCGCTCACCGCGCAGCAACCGATGAACAACGTCGTCCGAACGGCGATCGAGGCGCTCGCCGCGGTGCTCGGCGGGACCCAGTCCCTGCACACGAACGCGCTCGACGAGGTCCTCGCGCTCCCGACCGCGGACGCGGCGAAGCTCGCCCTGCGGACGCAGCAGATCATCGCGCACGAGACCGGGGTCGCCGACGTCATCGACCCGCTCGGCGGCTCGTACTTCCTCGAGTCGCTGACCGACCGGATGGAGGAGCTGGCCGAGGAGGAGTTCGCGAGGATCTTGGCGATGGGGGAGGGCTCGATGCTCGAGGGCGTGCTCGCTGGGATCGACAGCGGCTACTTCCAGCAGGAGATCGCCGAGTCGGCGTTCCGAGAGCAGGAGCGCTTCGAGCGGGGCGACCTGGTCAAGGTGGGGGTCACCGACCTCGTCGAGCAGGACGAGGCGCCCACGGAGATCCTGGAGATCCCCGCGGAGACCGAGGGCGATCAGATCGAACGCGTCCGGGCGGTACGGGGGCGGCGGGATGCCGCAGCGGCCCGGACCGCGCTCGAGCGTCTCGCCGAGCTGGCTTCGTCGGACGCGAACCTCGTCGAGCCACTCGTCGATTGCGCTCGCGCCCTCTGCACCGAGGGGGAGATCGTGGACGCGCTCCGAGGGGTGTTCGGGGAGTACGTGGAGACCCCTCGCTTCTGACTCGATCCCAGTGACGTCTGCCCCGGGTCTCCGGGGTCCTATTGCAAGGACACGCAGTTGCCAACTCATGCGTGAGCGTGGTTACATGACCGATCGACCACGAAAGGATCGAGTGTGTTAGCGGAGACCGCCGGAGCTGTAGGGGTGGGTTTGCTCGTGTCTTCGTTCCTGTTCGGGTTCCGCCATGGCATCGACTGGGATCACATCGCCGCCATCACCGACATCGCCGGGTCTCAGGACGAACGGCGGCCAGCGATGGTCTTCGGGTCGATCTACGCCCTCGGTCACGCGCTGGTGGTGTTCGCGATCGGGACGGTGGCGATCGTCCTCGGGACGAGCCTTCCCGACGGCGTCGACGCGGTCATGGAGCGGGTCGTTGGGGTCACGCTGATCGCGCTCGGCGTCTACGTCTTCATAGCGTTGATCCGGCACGGTCGCGAGTTCAGGATGCGGAGCCGGTGGATGCTCATCTTCAGCGGGGCGAGCAAGCTCTATCACGGCGTGCGCCGACGGGGCCGATCCGAGGAACACGAGCTCGAGCCGGTGCACGTCCATTCCGACCCCGAGTCGTCGATATCGGTCGCCGTTGCCCAGGACATCCCGGTCTCCGAATGGCACCACGGCCACCACGGACGACCGGGGCACCACCACCACAAGCACCCCGAAGCCGCCGACGATCCGTTCACGAATTACGGGCGTGGCACGGCGTTCGCCGTCGGGATGATCCACGGGGTGGGAGCCGAAACGCCCACGCAGGTGGTCATCTTCCTCACGGCCGCAGGCGCCGGCGGCCGGGCGGCCGGCATCCTCATCCTCGCGGTCTTCCTCCTCGGTTTGCTTGCCTCGAACACGCTGATCACGATGGGCTCGGCGTTCGGATTCGTGTCGGCATCGAGGAACTGGAAACTGTACGTCTCGATCGCGGTGATCACGGGCGCGTTGAGCCTCGTGATCGGAGTGCTCTTCCTGGTCGGCCGGGGCTCGGTGCTTCCGGCGCTGTTCGGCGGCTAGAGCGGGATCAGCTCGCAACTGCCCCGCGGCAGTCCGCGCACAGCCCGCTGATCGCGAAATGGGTTAGGTCGGGCTCGAACCCGTGATGGCGCTCGATCAGCCGCACGAGGGCGTCCGCCTCGTCGATCGACAGGTCGTCCTCGGCACCGCAGTTCGAGCACGTCAGGTGCACGTGTCCCGCGTCCTCGGCGCGGTGGTACTCGGCCCCGCTCTCCAGGTGCGCGTGCGCGAGCACGCCCGCCTCCTCGAGCATCGTCAAGGTGCGGTAGATGGTGGAGGCGTTCACGCCAGGCATGCTGCTCTGGACCGTTCGCGAGAGCGCGGTCGGGGAGATGTGTCCCTTCGTCCGCATGATCTCCGCGACGATCGCACGTCGTTGGGGGGTCAGCCGCAGCCCGCGCTCGCGGAGGGTCGCGATGACATCGGTCGTGCTCGGCTCGCCCACGGCGGAGGAGTGTAGCAGTGAGTTGCAGGTGCAAAGAACCGACGTTGGCGCCGGCGAGCGTCTGCGACGATGGTGCCGCGATGGGTGACTTCGTTCGCGTCCAGACCGAGGGGGCCGTGGCCACGATCCGGCTCGAGCGGCCTCCCGCCAACGCTCTCTCGCAGACGCTGTCCGAGGAGCTCTCCACAGCCGCCCGGACGGTCGGGCGCGACGCCGAGGTGCGGGCGGTGGTGCTGTGGGGTGGCGAGAAGATCTTCGCTGCCGGGGCGGACATCAAGGCGATGGTCGAGTTCGGTCCCGCGGAGATCGAGCCCGACGTGGGGGCGCTCGAGCAGGCGTGTCGCGATCTGGAGGCGATCCCGAAGCCCACGATCGCCGCGATCAACGGGTTCGCGCTCGGTGGGGGGTGCGAGATCGCCCTGGCCTGCGACCTGCGTTTCGCGGCCGAGGACGCCGAGCTCGGTCTGCCGGAGGTGCTGCTCGGCATCATCCCCGGCGCGGGGGGCACCCAGAGGCTGCCGAGGCTCGTCGGCCTCGGCCGGGCCCGCGAGCTGGTCCTGTCCGGCCGCCGCGTCGGTGCCGCCGAGGCACGTGCGATCGGCCTGGTCGACCGGGTGGTCGCCCCCTCGGAGGTCTACGGGGCGGCGCTTGAGCAGGCTCGCCTGTTCGCGGCCGGGCCGACGCTCGCGTACGAGGCCGCCAAGCGCGCGCTCGCCGCCGCCGGGGGAGACCTCGCCGAGGGCCTGCGAGCGGAGCGGGAGGCCTTCCTGGCGCTGTTCGCGACCCAGGACCAGGAGGAGGGGATGCGGGCTTTCCTGGACAAACGCGAGCCCCGCTTCCAGGGCAAGTAGCCCGCTCCTGCCGACGGGCCTCCCGGCGGCCCAGATGTTGCGATCGGGTGACCGAGGGAACGAACCCTCGCCCTCGAGCGTTCGAATGAACGATGACCCCGGCGGAGCCGGGGCCTCGAGCCGAGGAGAGGATCGATGGCCGACACGGCATACCGCGGAGCCCGCATCCGCGAGCTTCCTCGGGCCAATCGCACGTATCCCGGAGACCGCACCTGTGCGGCCGAAGGGTGTAGCACCAAGCTCTCGATCTACAACCGGTGGCAGTTCTGCTGGCAGCACGAACCCGTCCACCCGTACATCTCGCGCGGCAAGCGCAGGAGCCGCAAGGAGATGCAGGCAGCGTAGGTCGTACATGACCCCGAACCGGAGCCCTTCCGCATCCGCGGGAGGGCTTCCGGCTTAGGGTCAACGTCCCATCAAGGAACGACCCGGCGCGCCCGACAATCAGCGCAGGACCGCTCCCCCCGACGAGCGGCGACGCAACCGATGCCATACGACGTTGGCGCTCCCGAGATGCGCACGGCCGGATGCCCATTCTGCGAGCGTCTGGTCCTCGTATACGAGGATCCTCCGAGGTGCCCGCTGTGTGCGTGTCCGCTCGAAGTGGACCGCATGCAGCCCTACGCCTGGCCGGAGGACGAACCGCCGCCGCCGTCCTCCGTCTGAGACGTACCGGCGAGGACCCGTTCCGCGATGGCACGCGCGTCCTCGAGACGCTGGCGGTCGACGAATAGCCGGACGCCGTGCTCCCAGATCTGGCTGAGGAATCCGGGGGCCTTGTACCACCAGACGATCCCCGCGGCCTCGAGCTCGCCCGCGATGTCGTTCGCATGCTCCTGCGTGTACTGCCCGAGGTAGGTGGTTCGGACGTCGTCGGTCACGGGACCAGGATCGCGGGCCGCCACCCGCGGACCGAGCTCACCAGCGCGATCTCCTGCGCGCCCCCGAGCTGGGCGACGGTCAGGTGTCGTTCGGTGAGGCGGCCCTCTCGCAGGAGTACCGCTCGGAAGGTGCCGGGAAGCAGTCCAGCCTCGACCGGCGGAGTGCACCACGCGCCGTCGATCCGAACCGCGAGGTTCGCGATCGTCGACTCGGTGACCGCGCCGTCCGTGTTCACGAGCAAGACGTCGTCCACGTCGGGACGGCGCTCGCGTCGACGTTCGTACGGCGCGCGTCTCGTCGTCTTGTGGAACAGCCATGGGTCCGAGGGGTCCACCGGCTGGTCGTCGAGGCCCACGCGGACTGGTCCGGCGTCGGGCGGTGCGGCCTCGCGCGCCTTGACATCCACCGTCCCCTCCCGGGCGAGCGTGAGCCGGACCACGCACGGCGCCGCCAGCTCGGCAACCGCATCTTTCATCGCCGCGAGGGCGGTCTCCCGGTCGAAGCGGAACCCGAAGTACGTCGCTGAGCCCGCCAGCCGATCGAGGTGCTCGTCCAGGTGTCGGAACCCCTCTTCCGGACCGTGGTAGATCGTCTCGAACAGCTCGAACGCGGGACGGGCCGAAGTGAGCACCCGCGTCTTCGCGAGCACCTCCTCGTACTCGCCCTCGGCCGAGGAGTCGAACGTGACGCCGCCCCCCACGCCGTACTCGGCCGTCTGCGTCTGCGCGTCGAGCACGACCGTGCGGATCGCCACGTTGAAGTTCGCGCGCGGCTCGCTCGAGCCGGGGGGCGCGAGATAGCCGATCGCGCCGCAGTACGGTCCCCGCGCCGACCCCTCGAGGTCGGCGATGATCCGCGTCGTCCGCACCTTCGGCGCGCCCGTCACCGACCCGCTCGGGAACAGCGACCGGAACACATCGGGGATCGAAACGCCGTGGCCGAGCTCGCCGGCGATCGTCGAGGTGAGCTGCCACACGGTCTCGTAGCGCTCCGTCTCGAACATCCGCTCGACCTCGACCGAACCCGTGACGCAGACGCGGCCGAGATCGTTCCGGAGCAGGTCCACGATCATCGCGTTCTCTGCTCGTTCCTTCTCCGATGCCAGCAGGGCGGCGCGGATCGCCTCGTCCTCGGCGAGCCAGCGCCCCCGCGGGGCGGTCCCCTTCATCGGGCGCGTCGTGATCCTCGACCCGTCGATCCGGAAGAACAGCTCCGGGGAGGCGGAGAGCACCCGATAGCGACCGAGGTCCACGAAGGCCGCATACCCACCCCGCTGCGCGAGGCACAGGTCGCGGTAGAACCCCCGCGCGTCCCCCGCGATCGCGGCCCGCAGCCGGAGCGTGTGGTTCACCTGATAGGTGTGCCCGGCCGCGATCAGCTCGCGGATCCGCTCGATGGCCGCGTCGTACGTCGCGCGGTCCACCGACGGCCGCCAGGGCGTCGCGCCCGCCGCCGGCGGCTCGACGGTGAGGGGTTCCAGGGGATCGACGTCCTCCATGCGTTCGAACAAAGCGAACCACGCGACGGGGAGCGCGGCGAACGGATCGTCGGGGGACCGGACCCGCACCGACAGCTCGGGGTCCAGGCCCGGCGCAGCCTCGTAGGCCACGAAGCCCCCCGCCCAGAGCCCGCGCCGCGCGGCCGACTCGGCGGCTTCCAAGATCTGGGGGACCTCGCTCGCGCGCCGAGCCTCGACGACGCCGATCGGATCGACCAGCCGGAACGAACGCTCGGATCCGGGTCGCAGGTCGTCGAAGCGCGCCTCGATCATCAGCGGTCACCCTCGGATCAGGCCCTGCGCGACCGGATCTCCTGGATGACCTTCGGGACCAGGTCGAGTGCGTCGCCCACGATCCCGAGGTCCGCGAGCCGGAAGATCGGTGCGTCCGCGTCCTTGTTGATGGCGATGATGCGTTTGGCCCCCTTCATCCCCACCACGTGCTGCGTCGCCCCGCTGATCCCGACCGCGATGTAGACCTCGGGCCGCACGGTCTTGCCCGTCTGACCCACCTGGTACGCATATGGGACCCAGCCGGCGTCGACGACCGCGCGGCTCGCGCCGACCGCGGCGTCGCCGATCGCGGCGGCCAGCTCGTCGAGAAGCGCAAAGTTCGACGGATCTTGGAGGCCTCGCCCACCGGCGATGACGACCTTCGCGTCCTCGAGCCTGGGTCCCGACGCCTGCTCTTCGTGTCGCTCGACCCGCCGCACCCTCGTCAGCGCCTCGGGGATCAGGGCGTCGACCGGCACCACCTCCGCGGTGCCGCCGTTCGGCTCGGCCGGGAACGACTTCGGTCGAACGAGCACCAGTCGGGGCGCGGGACCCTCGAGCGACACGTCGACGACCCTGCTGCCGCCGAAGATCTGTGTCTGCGCCCGGTCGATGCCGAGCACGTCGGTCGCGTTGCTCATGAGCGTCGCGCCGAGCTTGGCCTGGAGCCGGCCGGCGACATCACGGGCGTCGTAGCTCGTCGAGAACAGCACCAGGTCGGGCTCGTGCCGTCGAACGAGCTCGTACAGCGCGTGCGCCGCGGGCTGCCCGAGTGACTCCGCGTAGACGGCGTCATCGCTCGCGAACAGCGTCGTTGCGCCGTGGTCGCCGAGCGCACCTGCGGACGCCGTCGCGCCGGGCCCGAGCGCGACCGCGGCCACCTCGTCGCCGACCGAGCGGGCCTTCGTCGCCAGCTCGAGCGACGCCGGGCTGGGTCCATCGGGCCCGACGTCCGCGTAGACCCAGACGGTCGTCACGTCAGAGCACCTTGGCGTCGGCCAGCAGCTCCGCGATCTTCGCGGTCGCGTCGTCGCCGGCTTCGATCACGACGCCGGGGGCCTTCTGTGGCGCCTCGGACACGGCATCCACCCGCTGTGTCGCCGCGACCTCATCCGGGGGGAGCCCAAGGTCGGCGAGCGAGAGCTGCTCGAGCGGCTTGGACTTCGCCGCCATGATGCCCTTCAGCGTCGGATAGCGAGGTTCGGAGGCGCTCCCGGTCACGGTCACGATGGCCGGGAGGGGGCAGGTGACGATGTCGTACCCCGCCTCGGTCTGGCGCTCGATACGGAGCGAGGTCCCGTCGAGCTCCACCGCGCGTGCGAAGGTCGCACTCGGCAGGTCGAGGAGCTCGGCGACGGTCGCCGGGAGCGTGCCCGTGTAGCCATCGGTCGACTCGACGCCGGCGAGGACGAGGTCGTAGCTCGCCCGCCGCAGGGTCGCGGCCAGCACCCTCGCGGTCGCGAGCGCGTCGGCCCCCGCCAGCGCCGGATCGGTGACGAGCACCCCGGAGTGTGCCCCCATCGAGAAGCCCTTGCGGACGCCGGCCGTCGCGACCTCGGGACCCATCGAGACCAGCGTGACCTCGCCGCCGTTCGCCTCGGTGAGCCGGAGCGCGGCCTCGAGGGCGAACTCGTCGCCGGGGTCGAGCGCTCCCTCCACGCCTTCGCGCACGAGCCGGTTGTCGGGACCCAGGGTCGGCGTGCCCTGGGGCTCGGGCACGTACTTCACGAGGACGGCGACCTGCATCATGGATCCTTCGACATCGGTTGCGGCGAGGATACCCGTGGGCGTCGGCACGGGCCGAGCGCGAGAGACGTCGCTGCCAGCATCGGATCGTCGTGAGGCGAGTCGCGCCGAGGGTCCTCGTGGTGCTGCTTTCGATGCTCGCGGTCGGTAGTGACGGGTCGATCGGGACGGAGATCGCGACCGCGAGGTCGTGCCTTCGGTCGGTTGCACCGGCGATGACCGAACACATCAGCCTGTGGCTGTCGGGCATGCCGGTGGAGGCCTGGCCCGCGCACCCGTTCTACTTCGGGGCCGAAGACGACGGGCCGGGGCGATTCGAGGTGCTCGGTGGCGCTCACGTCTGCAACGAGGCGGCATCGGTCAGATACACCACCGTGGCCGAGACGGCGTCGAGGTCGATCGACTTCGACCGGAGGGCCGGCGTCGCGGAGTTCGTCATCGTGCACCTCGCGGACCCGTGGGTGGTCGACGTCCCGATCCACATGGACGGAGACGTGGAAGCCGCGCTCGAGTCGTTCGGGGTGGACCTCTCCCAGCCGCAGAACGGGAGCCTGCGCGTGCCGTCGAACGCGCCGTTCTACATCGTGGACGTCGACGGGACCGATCGGGCGACGCTCGACGGCTCCCCGTACGTGGTCGAGGAGTTCGAGGACGTCGTCGAGGTCGCGATCTTCCGCGCGGGCCCCGCGGACGGGACGCTCACGGTTCCGTTCCGCATCGAGCCATCGGCCGCCTTCCCGGCGACGCCGGGGGAGGATTACGTCGTGACCTCGAGCGATCCGATCTCGTTCGGTCCGGGCGAGCGGCTGAAGGTCATCTCGGTCGGGGTCGTCGACGACGGTGTCCTCGAACCCGACGAGACGTTCACGGTGACGCTGGACGGGGCATCGAGCGACGCGGTAGCGGAGACGACCGTGACGATCGGCGGAGAGATCGATCTGTCTCCGCCGCGGAGCCGCTTCCACCATCCGCGCGACGGCTGGAGCTACGACGCCGGCGATTACCGCATCCGCGAGATCCACGTGTTCACCAGCGATGGGGATTCCGGGGTGGCGAGGATGTCGATCGCGCTCCGCAGGAACTCGGCGGGCGGCGCGTGCGCCTGGTGGGACGGTTCTCGATTCGAACGGGGCGCGTGTTCGGAACCGAGGTGGCTACGCATGCGAGCGTATGAAGCGGGGTGGTTCTACTACTATCGGATCGACCCGCTCCGGGCGAGCACCGGCACGAACATCCGGAGCTACACGGCGTTCTCGCAGGGCGAGGACGGTGCTGGGAACCTCGAGGAACCGGTGATCGAGGGACGGAACCGGAACACGTTCGAGGTGACGAAAGGGTAGCGGAACCATGAGCGCCTCCGAGACACGCCGGGGTTGTCGTTCCCTCCCGAGGCGAGCCGCACCGATCGGGCTGCTCGCCGCGGCCCTGCTCGTGTCCACCATCGGCGTGGCGAACGCGGAGAACGTGCGCGTTCGGGCGGCCCCGGAGCGGTGGCGGCCGGCGCATCTGTTCATCACGGAGGGGGATCGGGGTCGTCTGGAAGAACCCCGACGACCGCCGGCACAACGTGGTCGCCTACGGGGGCGGCTGGGCATTCAACGAGATGCTTCAGCCGGGTGAGCAGGCTCGCCGTGTCTTCCAGGCACAGCCAGATCCGTACGCGTACCGGTGCACCCTGCACTCGGCGATCGTGGACGGGCGGTGCGAGGGGATGTGCGGCCTGATCCACGTCTTCACCGCCTGACCTGCTCGATCCTGCGTTTTGACCGGAGTCGCGCCGGGTGGTCGGATGGGCGCCCACAAGCGCGACTACGCTCCCGGGGAGGATCGATCATGAGAAGCCGAGTGCTCGTCTCGGTATCCGCATCGGCGCTGCTGCTCGCACTCGTTGCGGTTCAGCTGCTACCAGCTTCGGCGACCACTGCTCGCCCGCCTCACGTGCTGAAGTATCGAGCCGCGTTCGAGGCCGGGCTCGCGAAGCGCGGAGCCGCGACCGATAGCGCTGCTCGGCTGGCGCCAGCGGCCGTGCTTGACGACTTCACGATCATCGGCCACGCAGACCTCGGGCTCACGGACACCAACGGCGACGTCTGGGTCCACGAGAACC
>Ga0187893_10006104_pt1 | contig 20884 bp, 21 predicted proteins | sample MA1701074metaG_FD_139574 | JGI IMG/M metagenome (GOLD analysis project Ga0187893, IMG submission 139574) | White microbial mat communities from a basaltic lava cave in the Kipuka Kanohina Cave System on the Island of Hawaii, USA - MA170107-4 metaG ...
TGCCCGCAATCGCACCCCCACCTTGCCGGGCGTCCGTTGTGTGGAGGATCCACGCGGTATACCGCGTGGATCCTCCACACAACGAGTAGTGAACCATCCGAAACATGACAAACCACCACGTTAGTGCCCAGTTCCTTAGAAGACCTGGTCACCACCCTGCACTACCGCTGGAAGCGACGGGCCGGCCTCAGCCCCGAGGAGATCCTCAACAAGAGGGAGAGTCTGCTCGGCGTCCTTCAACCCACCACGAGCGCCGACAACCTCTCAATGCTCCATACCTGCGGCTTCCGTAGCGCAGCCAGCGTCCTCAAACACCTCTGCTTCGAGGGTTTCATCGCGATCAAATGACGTCCACCAGAGCACTGTGAGCCCGCACGCCGTGGCGTTCGTCAGATGGCGATCAGTGGGATTTCAGGATCGAGTCTCCTGATATCGCCGGGATCGCTCGTGACGACGTGGTCTCTCCTCACAAGAGCGCAGACGGCGACGGAAGCGTCGATCACGTCGGCCGTACCGGTCCACCCGCAGAGCTCACCGGCGGCTCGTGCATTCCGGGCGTCGAGTGGGGCGATCGTGGGCCCGTCCTTGGCCTTGAGAAACCTCGCGAGCCGCGCGTGCTGGCTGCGACCTCGCCATGCCTGAGCAAGCGCGCCCGCGGGCACCGTAAGTGGCCATCCATTGGCGAGCGCACGTTGGACGAGTGCCCGTGCATCCTCTGTGTTTCGGTCGATAGCGATCAACGCTCCAGCATCCAAGGTGAGCTCATGTACCGGACGGGTCCTGCTCATGCGCTCTTGCGCTCGGCGTCCGTGGGCAGGCCAAGCTGTGCATCGATGCGCGCAAACGCCTCTTCTGAGGGCGGACCCCCGGCTTCGGCATCAGCCTGAGCCAGCCACTCCTCTAACGTGATCGCCTGCCGGTAGTGTTGGATCGCGGCAAGGATGTACCCCGACACGGACGCTGCACGGCCGGCGCGGACGGCGTCACGCGCCTCTATGGCGACATCGTCGGGCACGCTGATCGTGAGCTTCGTGGTCATACTTTCTACACTACCTCATGGGGTCGCAGGGATGGCTCAGGCGACGGCGTCGGCGCCGAGGAGCGTCTTGAGCTCGGCGTAGAGGCCGGGGTTGCGGCGGACGCGGAGGTCGTCGGACAGGCGCAGGGTCGTGGCGGGCCCCTCGGTGCCGGCGAGGCGGAGGTGGACGGGGGCGAGGCCGCGGTGCTCACCCAGCACGACCTTCAGCCGGGCGACGACCTCTGGCGTGCACTGCTGGGGAGCGAGCCGGAGCAGGACCGGGTTGCCGGTAACGTCTGACAGGTCGGGGCTGCGGACCGCGGAGGCGACGAGCTTGGGGGTGTCACCGTGGTCCAGGCGGCCGGTGATCGCGAGTACCTGATCCTCGACGAGCAGCTCCGCCGACTCGGTGTAGGTGGTGGGGAAGAACATCACCTCGATGCTGCCCGCGAGGTCTTCGAGGACCCCGACGACGTAGGGCTCACCGCGCTTGGTGAACTTCTTCTGCACGCCCGTCAAGATGCCGGCGACCGTGACTTGCGCGGACGCGCCGATCTCCCGCAGCCGCGGGATCGGCGCGGTCGACAGCTCAGCGAGGAGGCGCTCGAGCCCCAGCAGCGGGTGGTCCGAGACGTACAGCCCGAGCATCTCGCGCTCGGCGGCGAGCTTCTCCTTGCGGTCGAACTCGACGTCGGGGACGGCGACCGGGCCGGCCGCGCCGCCGGCCGCCTCGGGGTTGTCGTCGAACAGCGAGAACTCGCCCTGTGCCTGCTTGCGCTTGCCGGAGATCGCCTGGTCGCAGACCGACTCGAAGACCGCGAGCAACCCCTTGCGAGGGTGACCGAGTGACTCGAACGCTCCGGCCTTGATCAGCGACTCGATGGTGCGCTTGTTCAGCACACCCGCATCGACCTTGTCCGCGAAGTCGCCAAAGTCCGTGAACGCGCCGCGACGGGTGCGCGCCTGGATGATCGCCTGGACGACCTGCTCACCGACGTTCCGGACCGCCGACAAGCCGAAGCGGATCTGCTCCCCTACCGGGGCGAAATCCAGCTCGGAGGCGTTCACGTCGGGCTGGAGCACGGTGATGCCCATCGAGCGGCAGGTCGCGAGGTAGGCCGGCAGCCGGTCCTTGTTCGACTTGACCGATGTGAGCAGCGCGGCCATGTACTCGACCGGGTAGTTGGCCTTGAGCCAGCCGGTCTGGTAGCTGAGTAGGCCGTACCCCGCCGAGTGCGACTTGTTGAAGGCGTAGTCCGCGAACCCCTCGATCAGGTTCCACAGATCCTGCGAGAACCTCGCCTCGTAGCCCCGTGAGGCGCAGCCCTCCAAGAACTTCGTCTTCTGGGCCTCCATCTCTGACGCCTTCTTCTTGCCGATGGCACGCCGGAGGAGGTCGGCGCCGCCCAGCGTGAACCCGGCGATCAGCTTCGCGATCTCCAGGACCTGCTCCTGGTACACCAGGATCCCGTACGACGGGTTCAAGATCTCGGCAAGGTCGGGGTGCGGCACGGTCACGGCAGACAGCCCGTGCTTGCGCTTCGCGTACTCGGTGTGCAGCCCCGCCGCCATCGGCCCTGGCCGGTACAAGGCGAGCAACGCGACGATGTCGTCGAAGCAGTCGGGCTTCAGCTGGCGGCACAGCGCCTTCATGCCCGCGCCGTCGAGCTGGAACACGCCGTCGGTGTCGCCCTCGGCGAGCATCTTGTAGGTGCGCTCGTCGTCCAGCGGCAGCTGTTCGATCTCGATCCGCTGGCCGGTGTTGCGCTCGATGTGAAGGAGCGCGTCGGTGATGACGGTGAGGTTGCGAAGGCCGAGGAAGTCCATCTTCAGCAGCCCGATGGCCTCGACCATCCCACCGTCGTACTGCGTGACGATCTCACCATCGGCCTCAAGCCGCAGGACGGGGGCGTGGTCGGTGATCGGCTCGGCGCCGATCACGACGCCGGCCGCGTGGATCGAGTGCTGGCGGCGCAGCCCCTCCAGCGACAGCGCGGTGTCGAGCACGGTCTTTGCGTCGGGCTCGCTGTCCCAAGCCTCCCGCAGCTCGGCGGACATCTGCTTCGCCTTCTCGAGCGGGAAGTCCTTGCCGAGCACCGGGGGCGGCATCATCTTTGCGAGCCGGTCCCCGAAGCCGTACGGGTAGCCGAGCACCCGCGCCGCGTCGCGGATCGCCTGCTTCCCCTTGATCGTCGAGAAGGTGACGATCTGCGCGACCCGGTCCTCGCCGTAGCGGTCCCGGGCGTAGCGGATCATCTCGCCCCGCCGGCGCTCGTCGAAGTCGATGTCGATGTCTGGCATCGACACCCGCTCGGGGTTGAGGAAGCGCTCGAAGTACAGGCCGTGCGCGATCGGGTCGAGGTCGGTGATGCCCGTGCAGTACGCGACGGCGCAGCCCGCGGCCGACCCGCGTCCAGGGCCAACACGGATGCCGACGCTGCGCGCGTGGTCGCACAGGTCCGCCACGATCAGGAAGTAGGCCGGGTAGCCCATCTGCTCGATGACCGCGAGCTCCATATCGAGACGGGCGGTGACCTCATCGGAGAGCGGCTCACCGTACCGCCTCACGGCGCCGGACAGGACCTTGAGACGCAGCTCCTCGGCCTCGGTCCGGCCCTCGGGGACGGGGAAGCGTGGCAGGTGGTTGGTGCCGAACGTGATCTCGACGTTGCAGCGCTCGGCGATCTCGAGGGTGTTCCGCCAGGTGCCGGGGTACTCGGGGAACAGCGCGTGCATCTGCTCGGCCGACTTGACGTAGAAGTTGTCCCCCTTGAACTTGAGCCGCCCCGGGTCCGACTTCTGCGACTGCGTCTGGATGCAGAGCAGCACGTCATGCGCGTCGGCGTCGGCTTGGTCGGTGTAGTGGCTGTCGTTCGTCACGACGAGGTCGAGCCCCAGCTGGTCCGCGATCCGGATGAGGTCGCCGTTGGTCTGGTGCTGCTCGGGGATGCCGTGGTCTTGCAGCTCGATGAAGTACCGGTCCGCCCCGAAGATGTCACGGTAGGTGGCGGCGGCGGCGAGCGCCTCCTCGCGCTTGCCGGCCAGCAGCAGCTGGTTGACCTCGGCGCCGAGGCAGCCGGAGAGGCAGATCAGCCCCTCGCTATGCTCGGCGAGCAGCTCCTTGTCGGCTCGTGGCTTGTACCAATAGCCCTCTAGGTACGCGCGCGAGACGAGCTTCATCAGGTTCGCGTACCCGGCCTGCGTCTCGGCGAGCACGGTCAGGTGGTGATAGGCGTCCGACTTCCCCTGGCCATGGCCGCGCCCCTTTTGAAAGCGGCTGCCGGGAGCCATGTACAGCTCGGTGCCGATGATCGGCTTGACGCCGTGCTTGAGGCCCGCCCGGTAGAAATCGATGGCGCCAAACATCACCCCGTGGTCGGTGATCGCGATCCCGGGCATGCCCATCTCGGCCACGCGCCGCATGAGCCCGTCCACCCTGCTAGCCCCGTCCAGCATCGAGTACTCAGTGTGAACATGCAGGTGAACGAACGAATCGGCCATTGCGCCAGCGCCCCCTTCACAGCAAACTACAGCCCGGTAGTTTACCGAGGGCTTGGCGCAAGTCTAGTAAGTTAGGACTAATCCACAGGTCGTTCTTCCGGCCACTTCTCGATCACACGGCCGGACGCGTCGCATCAGACACGACCTCCCCGAACAGGGATTTAAGGGCACATGCGCCCCGAAATCCCTGTTCGGGGGCCCGCTGGGACGGTCTACGAGCCCACGGGCAGCTCGGCCAACCGGGGGAACAACGCCCTGGCTAGTGGGACGTCGGTGCCTTCGCCTCCCAGTTGCTCCCTCAAGCGAGCCGAGGCGGAGGGCAGGAACGGCGCGAGGTGGCGGGCGACGTCACGGCAGGCCCTGACCAGCGCGGCGAGCACGATGTCGGCATCCTCGTCCAGGCCTGCCTTCGCCAGCTCCCATGGGCGGGTCGCCTCGACGTAGCGGTTGCCCTCAGTCACGATGGCCCAGATCCCGTCGAGCGCCCGCCGGAAGTCGAAGTCGTCGAGCGCCGCGTCGACTGCGGCGTCGACACCCTGCCGAGCGGCGTCCAGCGAGGTCTGCGCGTAAGCCCGCGGCGCGCGGCCACTGCGGTATCGATGGACCAGGCCGACGGTCCGGTTGACCAGATTGCCCAGCTCGTTGGACAGCTCCGTGTCGTGCCGCTGCCATAGCCGGCCGATCGTGAAATCGGCGTCCCCGACCCGCGGTGGCTCGCGGAGCAGCCACCATCGCACCGCGTCAACGCCGAAGCGGCGGACGAGGTCGCTCGGATCGACGGTGTTGCCGAGTGTCTTGCTGATCTTCTGCCCGTCGATCGTGAGGTAGTCGTGGACGAAGAGGTCGGTCGGCAATGGCACACCGGCGGAGAGAAGCAGCGCGGGCCAGTAGAGCGCGTGGAAGCGCGTGATGCCCTTGCCGATGACGTGGACGCGCGCTTCGGACCCGGCCCACCAACGCTCGTAGGCGGGGTTGTCGGACGCGTAGTCGAGCGCGGTCACGTAGTTGCAGAGCGCGTCCCACCAGACGTAGATGACCTGGCTGGGGTCGCCTGGTACGGGGATCCCCCATCCCCCGGCCCGCTCGGCCGATCGGGAGATGCTCACATCCTCGAGGCCGGCGGCGATCTGGGCTCGGACCTCGTTGCGGCGGGGACCCGGCTCGATCCGCAAGGTCCCGCTGTCGATCAGCTCCGCGAGACGATCGCCGTAGCGCGACAGCCGGAAGAACCAGTTGCGCTCGGCGACGGGCTCTGGCGCGACGAGATGCTCGGGACATCGCCCGGCGATCAGCTCGGCAGGCTGGAGGAACTGTTCACAGCCGACGCAGTACAGCCCCTCGTACGAACGCTCGTAGAGATCGCCCGATGCCGCGCACGCACGCCAGAGCCGCTCGACGCCATCGCGGTGACGCGGGTCGACGCTTGTGCGGATGAAGTCGTCGAACGACAGCTCCAGCGGCTCGCGAAGCGCGGCGAACCAGGCGCTGTTCCTGGCGACGAGCTCCGCGGTGAGCACACCCTCGGCCTCGGCGGCCCTTACATTCTTCAGCGCGTTCTCGTCGGTCCCGGTCAGAAACCGCACATCCTGGCCACGCTGCCGCCGGTGACGGGCGAGCGTGTCGGCTTGGACGAACTCCAGCGCATGGCCCAGATGCGGGCGGGCGTTGACGTAAGGGATCGACGTAGTGATATAGAAGCTCATCAGTGGTCCTCTCTGCCCCGACCAGGGAGGGAGACCACCAGACGCGGACCCGGCCCCGGTACCCGGGGCCTGGTCTCGCGCGTGGATTACGCGCGCACGCCGAGATGCCCCGTGATGGGGCGCATCATGGATCGGCGGCGCGTGTTCATGCGGTGCATGGTAGCGCTGTTGGCAGGTGTGTCGGCTGCGTCGTCTATATGGCGACTCAGTCGACACACCGGTTCGGATCCGGCGAAAGAGCCGTGGTTACGTCTCATCGCGTTGGACGCCCAGCCATTCAGAGGCTTGGGGTTCGGTGATGAGGGGGATTCCGTAGGCTTCGGCGAGGGCCTCCGTCTCGCGGGTGCGGCGGCGGGTGCGGGGGCGGAGGCGGCCGGCTGGGCGGAGGCGGACCGTCGGCTTGAGGAGTGCGACGGGGCGGGCGTACTCGGCCCGCCAACCCCGCTCGTGCTCGACGACCCGTCCCCAACCTTGGGCGATGCCGAAGGCGAGGTGAAGATGCGAGCGCGCGTAGCTGACCTGCCTCACCTCGGTGAGCACGGTGCCCGCATAGATGCCGCACGTGCAGTTGAGTGCCGGGCACTCGGCGCACGTGGCGTCCTCTCCGGCGGCGTGCTGTCCCCAGCCCGCCGGGCGAAATCCTTCAGTGTCCCCGACCAAGCACTTCGCCCGCAATGGTCCATCAGCCGGCCACAACGTCGGTACGTAAAGGGAAGAGAGACGGTCCCGACGGACAATCCACGACCGCCATCCATAGAACGGACCCATGAGGCTACTCCGCCGGAACCTTTACCGGTACCGGCTCCTCCGACGGAACGTGGAGCGGCTCGTCGGCGGGGACGTCCTCATGTACGCGCCGTGGTTGTCCGATTTTCACCAGATCCTCCTTCGATTGTTCACTCAAGATTTCGGCTACCCGCTCCGACCAGCAGAAAAACCGCCCGACCCGGCTTGGGGAATAGGCCGATCATACCCTGCGTGATCGCGCCGCAACCACGCGACGGCACACTCGAGATCCGCGGGCAACGGCTCGTCGACCACAACCTGCTGGCCGGTCACCGGATGCCTGAAGCCAAGCCGGCGCGCATGCAGCGCTGGCCGGCGCAGGCCCAACTGGCGGGCGATCACGGGCGAGGCCCCGTAGGCCTCGTCGCCGGTGACGGGATGCCCGATTGCCGACAAATGGACGCGTACCTGATGCGTCCGCCCGGTCTCTAGCTGGACATCGAGGATGGTCGCGTACCCGAACGACTCTCCCACGTCGTAGTGAGTCACGGCTGGCCGCCCCTCGGAGTCCACCCGAAACCGTGTGCGTACCGCGCGCGAACGCGCGATCGGCGCGTCGATCGTCGCGCTCGGTGGGCTCGGGGCACCGTCGACCAGTGCCCAGTACCGGCGCTCGATCTCATGCGCCTTGAAGATGGGGACGAGACCCGCATAGCCCTGCGCGCTCTTCGCCACGACAAGGACTCCTGACGTCCCCCGATCAAGGCGGTGAACGATCCCAGGACGGTCGGGGTCGCCGCTGGAGGCAAGCGGCATCCCGGCGGCGCGCAGCGCGTCCACGAGCGTGACGTCGTGATGCCCTTGCCCCGCATGGACGACCAGCCCGGCGGGTTTGGAGACGACCGCCAGATGGTCGTCCTCCCACCGGACGGCAACCCGTGGGGGTGGCTGTCGAGGTGGCGGCGGCGCGGTCACGCCTACCCGCTCACCGACCCGGGCGCGGTGCGACTTGGCGACCCGGGCGCCGTCGACGGTGACCTCACCCGCGGCGAGGCGCTGCTGGGCCCGCGCCCGGGGCTCCCGCAACCACCTCGCCACGAGCACGTCGATGCGTTGCCCGTCCTTCCCCGCGGTAACCCGCCACTCTGCCACTCAAACCTGCCCATCTACTCTGGCGCGGCCGCCCGCAGCGCTGCCTGCTCGTCACGCTCCACCTTCGCGAGGATCAGCACGACCAGGCCGGCGCCGACGCAGATGCCGACGTCCGCGAAGTTGAAGACGGGCCACCACCGTAGGTCGATGAAGTCGACGACGTGCCCCGACGGGAAGCCGGGGCTGCGAACGATGCGGTCCACGACGTTGCCAAGCGCCCCACCGGTCACGAGCCCGTACGCGAGCGCGAGCATCCGGCGGTCGATCTTGGGAAGGGCGCGCAGGACGAGCGCGATCACGATCACGGTCACAATGACGAAGAGGCCGGGGAAGAACCCTGGGAACCCAAAGGCCCCGCCCGGGTTACGAATCACGCGGAGATCGAAGGCGCCGAGGTCGATCGGGCTACGCCCTTCCAGGCCCGCGACCGCCCACAGCTTCGTCGCTTGATCGAGGAAGAGCCACGCGAGGGTGACAACCGCCCAGATCGCGTACGCGGCTCTTCCGAGTGGAGCCCTCGCTGCGGGGGCCTGCTGCGCTGAAGCCATGACGGGCGAGTCTACCGCCGCCTCCTCGTTGAGGGACTCGCCACGCCTACGATTGGGGGCAGTGGACCGTGATGCGCCAGGTTGGGAGCCCGCTGTGCTGGGCGTCCTCGCCCAGTGGAACCCTCCCGTGCCTGCCAAGGCGCTCACCCGTGCGTTAGCGTACGCCTGGGCGTCGCCGATCTCCCTCGTCGGGCTCGCGGTGGGCGCGGCCGCGGGCGTCAAGCCGACCAGGCGGCGAGGCACGCTGCTCTTCCCCCATGCGCGCGGCATCACCGGTTGGGTGTTGCGAACCAGAGGCTTCGCGGCGGGGACGTTCGGTCACGTCGTGGTATGCACGCATGACCCCGAGCACTCCTTGATGACACACGAGCTGGTCCACACGCGCCAGGCTGAGCGCTTCGGCCCCCTGATGGCACCCGTCTACCTGGGCCTCCTCGCCATCTATGGGTACCACCGCCACCCAATGGAACGCGCGGCTCGCCTGGCCGCCGCGCGGCTTTAGGCCTCGGCGGCCTCGGCCCCGGCGGGGTGGAGCTCAGCGTGGATGCGCTCGGCGAGGGTCGTGGAGATGCCGGGGACCTCGGCGATGCGTTCGATGCTGGCGTTGCGCAGGCGGCGGAGGGTCTTGAAGTGCGCGAGCAGGTCGGACTGCTTGGAGGGGCCGACGCCGCGTACCGGGCGCAGCGCCTCGAGGAAGCGCTCGGTCTCGCGGTCGGAGGGTGACATCGAATCGCGATCATTGGTGCGCTCGAACAACGGCACGGCCTCTTGCTCGGACGTGGTGAGGTCTGATAAGTCCCACTCGCCGGACTCTTGGTCGTCCCAGCTGCCGTCTGCGCGGTGGCGGTCGGAGGAGTCCTCTTCGTGCCAGGGATCCGGGACGACAGACAGGCCGGTCGCCTCGTGCGCGTCCTCGTCCTCGTCGTCCGGCTCGGGAGCCCACCAGTCGGCATGCTCGCCTTCCTCGACCTCGTCGAAATCGCCATCGTCGTACGGGGTCGCGGTCGGATCCTCATACGAGTCTTCGATCCCGCCGAAGTCGGCGTCGTCACGGTCCAGAGTGCCCACGCCGCCCTTGTCGCGCGCCCAGGATCCCGCGCTCCAGAAGCCACCCGCGGCTTCGAGCCCTGGGCCCGCAAGCATGGGCTGCCGTCTCGTTCCGGCACGTTGGCGGAGGATCGCAAGGACGAGGAACACGGCGGCGAGCACCGACGCCACGATGGTCGCGTAGATGAAGCCTGGCCTCTGCGCGTTGAAGAAGCCGATGACGAGCGTCACAGCGCCCATCAGCACGAGGAGCATGCTGACGAGGATCACGGGCGCATCACCGTCCTTGCTGTTCTGGTTTGGGTGAATCCTGCTTGCGGGGCATTGGGCTCGCACTCTACTCCGACGACGATCGGCTCATATCTCCGTTACCGGCGTACGCATCTGGGCCACTGCCGAACCTCCAGTCCGGGAGCTCGGTTCCTACGGCCGGGCACACTTGCGAGAGGTCCATGAGGTGGGCCGGCACATCGGGCAAGTCACCGGCTTGCTCGAAGCGTTCGAGCTGCTCGTGGAGCGCCGCGCGGACGCGGTCACGATACTCGTCACGCAGTCGGGTGAAGTCTGTCACAGTTCGCCTGATCCGGTCGAATTCGAAGCGTTGGGACTCCTGTGACCGCTCCGCCCGGCCGCGCGCCTCGGTGAGCAGCTCGGTGGCCTGGCTGCGCGCGGAGGAAAGGACCTGATCAGCCTCACGCCGCGCCTCGCCCAACAGGCGCTCAGCCTTTGCCGTGGCCTCGGCGAGGGCCTGGTCGGCGTGGACCTTCGCTTGAGAGAGCATCTCCCCCGCGGCCCGCTCGGCGGTGACGAGCGCGCGTTTGAGCAGCTGCTCGTTCTCGATCGCCTCGGCGGCCCTCGCGGAGATCTCGGCGATCCGCTCGTCGGCGAACGCCTGCGCACGAGCGATCCGCTCGTCAGCTTGGCGATCGGCCTCGGCCACCCTGGCGGATAGCAGGTCGCGCTCGCGGATGAGCTCGACCATCCGGTCCACGACACTGTCCAGGAAGGTGTCGACCTCCTCCTGGTGGTAGCCGCGGAACTCCTGCTTGAAGACCTTCCGCTCGATGTCCTCGGGCGTGAGCGTCACGGTGGGTCCTTTGAAGCGGTCAGCACAAGATGCTCTGGAGAAGGATGATCCCAATGAAGAGTACGATCGGTGACAAATCGAGCGCCATAGCGCCCATCTGCACGGGCGGGATCACCCTGCGGAGGGGAAGGAGAAGCGGGTCGGTGATCGCGTGCAACCCTTTCGCGACCGGGCGGAGCGGGTCAGGCAGCGAGGGGATCCACGCGAGGAGAATACGGACTAAGAGGATGAGGTAGTAGATCTGGAGCGCGATACAGATGACATACAAGAGGGCATTCATACCTTATTCCTGGTTGAAGAAGCCGCGCTCAGAGAGCCGACGCCGTTCCTCGGTCGAGACGTCGACGTTCTTCGGGGTAAGGAGGAACACCCGGTCGCCCACGCGCTCGATCCTTCCTTCGAGCCCATAGATCAACCCCGAAGCGAAATCAAGAAGGCGCTTGGCCACCATCTCGGTGGCGCCAGCGAGGTTCATGATGACAGGGATGTCGGCGCGGAACCTGTCGCCGACCTCCTCGACGTCGTTGAAGGTCGTGGGATTGGTCACGTGGACCTTGCCGCTGCTCGGAACCGTCCTGACCGTGGCCGTGGCAAGTGAGGCGGAGGGCGACGCCGACTCCGCGGGACGGGGACCGAGCCTCCGAACATTCGACGGCTCTGGGCGCCGGAGCGCCTCAGCAGGGCGATACTCGCTCTTTCGCGCCGTCGCGGGCTCGTCGGGCGTTTCGGTGTACTCGTCCTCGTAGTCCTCAACAAGACCGAGATACGCCAGCGTCCGCTTCCACATCGTCGCCATCGCTCCTTGTCCTTGGGTCAAGGGGAGTCAGGGCGGGCGGATCGGGACCCGAAGATAGCCTCGCCGAGCCGCACGATCGTTGCCCCTTCCTCGACCGCTACCTCGAAATCTTTACTCATCCCCATCGAAAGTTGTTGGACCTCTGGCCACCTGTCACGCGCCACGTCACGCAGCTCCCGCAGGTGCCCGAAGAGGGGGCGCGGATCGACCTCAAGCGCGGGGACCGTCATCAGCCCTCGACAGGTGACGCCCTCGAGGTCCCGCACCTGTTCCACCAGCGTAAGCGCCTCGTCCGGACGGCAACCGCCCTTTGCCGGATCATTACCAATATTGACCTGGACGAGCACCTGCTGCACAGACCCGATGCGCTGCGCGCGGTCGGCGACGGCACGGGCTACCTCGACGCGATCCACCGAGTGGATCAACGTCGCGAGGCCCACCACGTCACGAACCTTGTTGCGCTGGAGCCGCCCGACGAAATGCCAGCAGAGCCCCTCACCGCTGGCCAGGCTCTTCATCGCTGTGGCTTTCCGCCTCAGCTCTTGCGCGCGGTTCTCACCAAAATCCACCTGTCCCGCCTGGCGCGCGGCCTGGATGTCTCGCGCGTCGAAGGTCTTGCTGATCGCGACAATCCGCGCGGAGCCCGGTTCGCGACCGGCCCGCACAGCGGCTCGGTCGACCCGGTACCGGAGATCGTCGAGGCGGGCCGCGATGGCGCTCGGGTTCGCAGCCTGTGGGATCATCACATCGGTGACCCCCGCGTCCGTGTCGATCGGACGATGACCGACGCGTTTCTCCCTTCCGGTGCCCCTTGTGCGACCGCGCGGTGGCTGAACCAGCGCGCGCCAATGCAGCGGGTGCATTCCGTAGCGCGCGTGATCGCCCCGACGCCACAGGCGTCCAGTGCCGCCGCGACGGCGGCGGGTAGGTCGAGGCTCGGGGTTCCCCACGACGTCTCCGCCCGCGCGGCGGGGACCACTCCGGCGACCCCCGCGGCGAGGGTGGCGGGGACCTCGTAACAACACCCGCCGATGGCGGGCCCGGTCCGGGCGGTCAGCCGGGAGGGCGGGGAGCCTGTGGCCTCGGTGAGCGCGGCGACCGCTGCCGGGACGATCCCCGCGACGACGCCTCGCCGGCCCGCATGGACCGCGCCGGCGCCGCGCCCGGGATCGAGCAGCAGGATTGGCACGCAGTCCGCGGTGAGCACGACGAGCGCGACGTCCTCCTCGGTCGTGACCAGCGCGTCGACACCGGCGATTCGGCGCCCGCGGTCCGCTCGCCCGACCCGGCCCACGGCCTTGCCATGAACCTGCTCCATGAAGACCGCGTCCGCGGCCTGGAGACCCAGCGCGACGAGCACGTTGCGGCGGCCCTCGTGGCCACCCGCCCCAACGTCGATCGAGGCGTTCCCCTCCCGCCGGCCGCCGAACATCACCTGCGCCCCGGCGACCACGCGTCCCGCCCGTGCCACACGCAGCGCGGTCATCTTCGTAAGAACGAGGGGATGTCCAGGTCCTCGTCGTCCTCGCCGAGCACCACCCGGGAGCGGTCGGGGCGGCGGCGGAACCGCTCCTCTTGGTCCTCGTCCTCCGCGAGCACCCGTGACGGGGGACGGGCGGCCGGCTGCCGCGGGGCTGGCTTGGGCGCGAAGGTCGTCATCTCCGAGCTGGCCACCTCGCGGCGCTCGACCGGTCGCAGCGTCGCCGACGGCCGGGCCGCGGCTACCCGAGATTGGGCTCGCGTGAAGCCCGCGGCGATCACGGTCACCTTGACCTCGTCGCCGAGCGAGTCGTCGATGACCGCGCCGAAGATGATGTTCGCGTCGGGGTCGGCGGCCGCGGAGATGATCTCGGCGGCCTCGTTCACCTCGTAGAGCCCGAGGTCGCTGCCACCGGCGATCGTCAGGAGCACCCCGCGCGCGCCCTCGATCGACGCCTCGAGCAGCGGGGAGCTGATGGCCATACGGGCGGCCTCGAGGGCCCGGTTCTCACCGCGCGCCTTTCCGATGCCCATCAGCGCGCTGCCCGCGTCCCGCATCACGGCGGAGACGTCGGCGAAGTCGGTGTTGATGAGGCCAGGCGTGGTGATCAGGTCCGTGATGCCCTGGACGCCCTGGAGCAGCACGTCGTCGGCGAGCCGGAACGCCTCGAGCACGGAGGTGTCCGGGTCGGAGATCTCCAGCAACCGGTCGTTCGGAATCACGATGAGCGTGTCGACCTCCGCGCGGAGCCGCTCGACCCCCTCCTCTGCCTGGGTGCTCCGGCGGCGGCCCTCGAACTTGAAGGGCCGGGTGACGACACCGATCGTCAACGCGCCGAGCTGCTTCGCGATGTGGGCCACGATGGGAGCCCCGCCGGTACCGGTCCCGCCGCCCTCACCCGCGGTGACGAAGACCATGTCCGCGCCCTTCAGCCCCTCCTCAAGCTCGTCGCGGTGCTCCTCCGCCGCCTGGCGGCCGACCTCCGGGTTGCTGCCCGCGCCCAACCCGCGGGTCAGCTCGCGCCCGACGTCGAGCTTCACGTCGGCGTCGGACATCAGCAGCGCCTGCGCGTCAGTGTTGATCGCGATGAACTCCACGCCTTTGAGACCCGCCTCGATCATGCGGTTCACCGCGTTGACCCCACCCCCGCCAATGCCCACAACCTTGATGACCGCCAAATAGTTCTGAGGTGCAGCCACGCTGCTCTCCTTGATGTACCTCGAGATCGGGTGGGGAACCCACAACTCTCACCCTCAACTAGAGGTTTATAGTTATGTCAACCACGAAGCGACCATACGCGTCCAATCTGTCCAGAGTCAAGGAACCGGCGCTGTCCAGAAGTACAGGCATGACGTGCGGAAACTCCTCTTAGTAGCGCAGCGCTGCATAGGGTTAACTCCCTCCGTCGGCCGGGACGAGCACCGGATTGTCAGGTGCTCGCACGTCGATCTCCGCCACTGGGACCGCGGCCTTGCGTACCTCCTCGAGCAACGCCTCGAGCACGCGAGCCTTCTGATCGCTGCGCTCGACCGAGCCGAAGCGGACCCATACGCCGTCGAGGTCGTCCTCACCGAGCACAAGGTGCAGGCGCAGTCCACGCTCGCTGGGCGCGTCGTAACGGTCGACGGTGCGCTTGCGTGGCGGTGGCAGCGCCGCGTGCACGGCCAGCGCGTTGCGCACGGCTGCGTCGCTCGCTTGCGTCCCCGGGCCCGGCAGCACGGAGCGGGGAGCCTCGATCACCACGAGGCCTTTCTGCTCCCCCGGCGCGATGACGACTCCTTCCGCGTCGACCGTCCACACCCGGTCCGCAAGCTGGACGACTGCCGCGGGATGGCGTATCCCGACGCGCACCTCGACGGTCGAAGGAGGCACCCTGGAGGCGTCCACGGTCCGGACCCACGGCACCTGAGCAAGCCTGCGTTCCACCTCTGCCATGTCGACCTCGAGGAGGTTCTCGCCCTGCGCCACCGGCACGAACCGGCGAAGCTGGGCGGCCTGCTCGCCGCTCACGCCGACGAGCCGGACCTCTGTGATCTGGAACAACGGTGACCTGGCGGTCGCAAAGGCCGCGACGGCGAGCAGGACCACCGCGACGCCGCTCGCGATCCACCGGCGGCGCCTGCGCACCTGCAGCTCGTAGACCGCGATCCGCCGGTCCCGGATCCGCGCGTCCATCGACGATTTCCGGGGCGCTCGTGGGCGGTCGCGCTGCACGCCGCTCGTCGGAGGTGGGGAAGGGACCCGCGCCGTCACGGGGGGCCTCCAGCAGGAGCTGGGGAGGAGAGCCTCGACGCTGTCGACGCGTCGGGTCCTCCGCCGGGGCCGCCGGGTCGGGGGCCGGCTGAGCGGCCGGCGGCGTCGGCGGGAAAACCGGCGAGTACCACCTCGGGGTGCAACCAGACGCCGTGCCGCGCGACGACGGCGTCGCGGACCGCGCCGATGATCGCGTAGACGTCCGCGGCCGTCGCGCCGTGCCCAGCCGTGATGAAGTTCGCGTGGCGGGGGCTGACCCGCGCGCCGCCGATCGCGAACCCCTTCATCCCCGCCGTGTCGATCAACCGGCCCGCGGAGTCCCCGTCAGGGTTGCGGAACACGCTGCCGCACGACGGCTCGTTGATCGGTTGGTGGTCGCGCCGCCACCGGCGCATCTCGGCCATCTCCCCGGCCAGGTCGCCGCTCTCTGCGAACCGCAACGCCAGGGCCGCGCGCACCACGACCGCACCCGTGCCCAGTGCGGTGTGCCGGTAGCGCATTCCCAGGTCGCTCGCGGTCAGGCGCTCGACCTTCCCGTGGCGGAACACGTCCGCCCAGCACAGCACGTCGCGGAGCTCGCAGCCGTGGGCACCCGCGTTCATCCTGACGGCACCGCCCAGGGTGCCGGGGATGGCGGTCCCGAACGCCAACCCGCCCAACCCATGGCGCGCCACCGCCGTCGCGAGGACCGGCATCGGCTCCGCCGCGCCCGCGATGGCGTGGTCGCCTTCGACCCGGACGCCGCGGAACCCACGCCCGAGGGTGACCACGACGCCTGGCCAGCCCTCGTCCGATACGAGGAGGTTGCTCCCGCGCCCCAGCACGAGCCACTCGCATCCGTGACGCTCGCACACGCGGGTCACCGCGGCGAGGTCCTCCATGGTCTCGGCGCGCACGAACGCCGCCGCCGGCCCGCCCACCCGCAGGGTGGTGTGCGCGGAGAGCCGCTCCCCGTACGAGACTGACCCGCTGACCTGGCCGGTCAGCTCCTCCACGAGTCCGGGCATGAGGGCGCTCACGTCGCGGCGCCCAGTAGCGCGAGGATCTTTGGCCCTACCTCGGTGATCGTGCCCGCGCCTAGCGTGAGGACGAGATCGCCCGGCCTGGCGAGCGCGGCGACGGCGGCCGGCGCGTCGTCGAGGCTGCGGACCAGGTGCGCCTCGGCCCCACCCGCGGCGGCGGCGTCGGAGACGACCTCGGCGTCCGAGCCCTCCAGCGGCTTCTCGCGAGCGCCATAGACGTCCGTCACCACGGCGAGGTCGGCGGCGGCGAGCGCCGAGCCCAGCTCCTTACCCAGCGCGAGGGTGCGGGAGTGCAGGTGGGGCTGGAAGACCGCGATGACCCGACCCGCGGGCCGCGCCTGCCGAGCGGCGGCGATCGCCGCGGAGACCTCGGTGGGGTGATGCGCGTAGTCGTCGACGACGACCACCCCCCGGGCCTCACCCAGGCGCTGGAACCGGCGCTGGGCACCGGTGAAGGTGGCGAGCGCGGCCCGGACCGCCTCGAGGTCGGCACCGGCCCACCGCGTCGCGGCGACCGCGGCGGCGGCGTTGCGCACGTTGTGACGGCCGAGCACGCGCAGGTGGAACTCGCCGAGGTCCTCTCCCCGGTCGTCGAGCCGGAACGCCGACCCCTGGGGATGAAGCCTGACCTCGCCGATCCGCACCTCGGCGTGCGGATGCTCGCCGTAGGACAACGTGGGCTTTGTGGCCTGCTGCAGCAACGCCGCCGCGCCTGGGTCGTCCGCGCAGGCCAGCGCGAGGCCCCCCGGCGGCCGGCGCGCGAGGAACGCGTGGAACGCGCCGGCCACCGCGCCAAGGTCGGCGTACTCGTCGTGGTGGTCCATCTCGACGTTGGTCACGACGGCGCAATCCGGCGTCAGCCTGAGGAACGAGCGGAACGCCTCGTTGGCCTCGGCGACGAAGATCTTGCCCTCGCCGTAATGCGCGCTGGCACCCCCGTCCTGGAGCGCGCCGCCGATCGCGAACGACGGGTCCAGCCCCGCCGCGCGCAGGGCGACCGTGACCATGGACGTCGTCGTGGTCTTGCCGTGCGTGCCGGTGACCAGGATCCTGCGGCTGGACGCCATCAGCAGCTCGAGGAGATCCGCGCGCACGACCCGCGGCACGCCCAGCTCCGCCGCGCGGGCGCGCTCGGGGTTCGACGGGGGGACCGCGTTAGACCACACGACGAGGTCCGCGCCGTCGACGTGGCAGGCCTCATGTCCCACATGGATCGTCGCGCCCATCGCGGTCAAGGCCTGTGTGACCGGCCCCGCTCGCAGGTCGCTGCCGGTCACCGGGTGACCCCGCTCGCGGAGCAGCTGGGCGAGCGCGCTCATGCCCGCTCCTCCCACGCCGATGAGATGGACCCGTATGGACGGGTCGAGCCCGGTCACGGGGCGTGCTCCTTTGTGGAGGATCCGCGCGGTATACCGCGCGGATCCTCCACACAAGAGAGCAGAACGTTGGCGAGGGCGTCCGCCGCGCCGGGCCGGCCGAGGTCACGGGCAGCGGTAGCCATGACCTCCAGCGCGCCAGGGTCGGCGAGCAGCCCGTTCACCGTCCGCGCGAGCGCGTCTCCGTCGAGGGCGTGATCCGGGATCGTCACCGCGGCGCCGGCCCGCTGCAGCGCGCGGGCGTTCGCCGTCTGATGGTCGGCGGTCGCGTGCGGGTATGGGACGAGGACGCTCGGCAGGCCCATGACCGTCAGCTCGGCGATGCTCGACGCGCCCGCCCGGCAGAGCACGAGGTCCGCGGCGGCATAGGCGAGCTCCATCCGATCGATGAACCCAAGGCAGCGGACACGCAACCGCGCATCCTCGCCAAGGGCGTCCTCCCACTGGCGAGACACCAGGTCGTGCGCGGCGCGGCCGGTCGCGTGCAGGATCTGCAAGCTTTCCGGCTCGGCCCAGTGCCGCAGGCTGCCGACGGCGGCTTCGTTGATCCGCTGCGCCCCTTGACTGCCGCCGAACACGAACAACGTCCGCCGCGTGGGGTCGAGATCGAACAGCGTGAGCGCCTCCGCGCGTAACGCGTCCCTCTCGATGGCGCCCAGCCCGGGACGCACGGGGTTGCCGGTGACCGTGATCCGGTCGGGAGCCACCGCGAGCCCGGCGCGCACCTCCTCGGTGTCCACGCTGAGCGCGGCCGCCGTCGCCCATCGGGAGGCCAGGCGGTTCGCGAGGCCGGGCACCGCGTTCTGCTCGTGGATCACCAGGGGGATCTGTGCCCGGCGCGCGGCCAGCGCGAGCGGGACCGCCACGTACCCGCCGAAGCACAGCGCGGCCACGACCTCTCGGTCCCTGATGAGGCGCCCCACCACACCGGACGCCCGCGCCAACGTCAACGGCACGCGCAGCGTGCGCGGTGACAGCCGGCGAGCGAGTGGGACCGCCTCGACCTTGTGCAGCGTCCACCCCTGCTCAGGCACGAGTTTGGCCTCAAGTCCACGGGCGGTGCCGACGAACTCGACCTCTATGCCCGGCCGCGCCGCGCGGATCGCGGCCGCCGCCGCCAGGGAGGGGAACACGTGCCCGCCCGTGCCGCCTCCCGCGATCAGGACCCGGCGGGTCACGACACGGCCTCCCGGCCGGGCTCGCGGCCAGCCCGCGCGATCGACATGAGCACGCCCAAGCCGATCATCGTGAACACCAGCGATGACCCCCCGAAGCTCACGAGCGGGAGCGTCACCCCGGTGACCGGGAACAACCCGACGACCGACCCCACGTTGATCGTCGCCTGGAGCAGCAGCCACGAGGTGATCCCGGCGGCGAGCAGCCGGCCGAACGGGTCGGGCGCGCGGCGCGCGATACGCACGCCGGTGATGCCGAGCACGACATAGAGGCCCAGCACGAACAGCGCGCCGAAGAGGCCGAGCTCCTCACCGATGATCGCGAAGATGAAGTCCGTATGCGCGTTCGGGATATAGAGCCACTTGCCGCGCCCCTGGCCGAGGCCGCGACCGAACCACCCGCCCGAGCCGAGGGCGATGAAGCCCTGCACGGTTTGATAGCCGAACGTGTCCGCGTAGGCGGTGGGGTTGAGCCACGCCGCGAAGCGCGCGCGCCGGAATGGCGTCGAGAGGACGCCAGCCGCCGCAACGGCGCTCGCGATCCCGGTGCCGGCCGCGATGATGTGCCCGGGAAGCCCGGCGACGTAGAGGACGATCCCGCCGATCACCGTGATGAGGACCGCGGTCTCCAGATCCGGCTCGAGCAGCACGAGCAGCCCAGAGATCGCGATCACCGGGATCGCCGGCACCATCAGCGCGCCGACCTCGCCACGGCGCACGCTCGACCAGCGTGCGGCCACGACGTGCGCGACGTAAAGCGGCAGCGCGAGCTTCAGCAGCTCGCTCGGTTGGAAGTTCGCGATACCGAGATTGAACCAGCGGCGGGCGCCGTTGACCTCCACGCCCAACCCCGGCACCAGCACCGCCGTCATCGCGACGAGGGTGGCGAGCATCAACGGGCTCACGAGCGACCGCCACCGGCGATAGTCCACGGCCGCCGCGATCAGCATCGGGATGAGCCCCACCCCGCACCACAGCAGCTGCTTCGCGAAGATGCCGAACGCGTCGCCGGTCTGCTTCACGGCTTGCACGAACGACGCGGAGAACGTCATCACCAGGCCGAGCACGAGCAGCGCGCCGGTGGTGGCCGCGAGCACCAGGAACTCCCGGTTGGTCTCGCCGTCTAGAGGGATCCAGGTCAGCGCCCGGCCGCCAGGCCGGGCTCGACTGGGCGCGGTGGGTGGGTTGTGCTGGATACGCGACGTATGTGTCGCGTATCCAGCACGCTCGGAGCGGCGGACGTCCGTGGTCACCGCTTCTCCCGTAGCTGGGCGACCAGATCGCGGAACGCCTGGCCGCGGGCGGCGTAGTCGGTGAACTGGTCCATCGACGCGGCGGCCGGGGCGAGCAGGACCGTGTCGCCGGGGCGAGCGAGCCGGGCGGCGGTGTCAACTGCGGCCTCGAGGGTCCCGGCCTCTACGGTCACGACGCCCGCTCGGCGTGACATCCGTGCGACGCTCGGCCCGCACGAGCCGATCGTCACGGTCGCGCGCACGCGCGGGGAGAGGAGGCCGGCGAGGCCGTCGAAGTCGAGGTACTTGTCGAGACCACCCGCGATCCAGACCACCGACCCGAACGACCGCAGCGCGGCGGCGGCGGCGTGCGGGTTCGTGGCCTTCGAGTCGTTTACCCAGGTCACGCCGTCCACGCACGCGACCCGTTCAAGGCGGTGAGGCCCGGCGGCGAACCCGGTGAGCGCCGGGCCCAGCGCGGTTGGGTCAGCCCCCGCGCAGGCGGAGGCGGCCACCGCTGCGCACACATTGGACACATTGTGGGGACCGGTCAGCGCGAGGTCCGCGACGCGCGCGACCGGAACCTCCCGCCCGCCGGCGGGCCGCCACACGATGGTCCCGCCCCGCACGCCGACCGCGAGCGGAGGCCCGGATGCGTCGACAGCATCCAGGCCCGGATCCGCAGCTCCTGCTGCGGGCCCGGATGCGTCGACAGCATCCAGGCCCGGATCCGCAGCTCCTGCTGCGGGCCCGGATGCGTCGACAGCA
>Ga0187893_10006105_pt1 | contig 20884 bp, 17 predicted proteins | sample MA1701074metaG_FD_139574 | JGI IMG/M metagenome (GOLD analysis project Ga0187893, IMG submission 139574) | White microbial mat communities from a basaltic lava cave in the Kipuka Kanohina Cave System on the Island of Hawaii, USA - MA170107-4 metaG ...
CGGGTTCTGCTTCCCCAACACCTTCGTGATCGCCGCCGTCAACGTCGTCTTCCCGTGATCCACGTGCCCGATCGTCCCAATGTTTACGTGCGGCTTTGAACGGTCGAATTTTTCCTTTGACATTCCTTAGTAGCCTCTTTAATCAAAAGATTCGTTAGCTCCAACGCAGCCTCTTATTCTGGAGCCCGCGATGAGATTTGAACTCATGACCCCCTCCTTACCAAGGAGGTGCTCTACCCCTGAGCTACGCGGGCAACAGCAAGGATGAAGGAGGAAGGATGAAAGACTTTTCGATTGTCGCGCGTTACATCCATCATCATGATTTCAACCTTCATCCTTCAGCCTTACTATTGGAGCGGGCGACGAGACTCGAACTCGCGACCCTCAGCTTGGAAGGCTGATGCTCTACCAACTGAGCTACACCCGCCCAACTCTGAGATCTGAGATCTGAGATCTGAGATCTGAGATCTGAAATTTGAGATCTGAGATCTCAGTGGTGCAGGGGGCAGGATTCGAACCTGCGTAGGGCGTTAGCCCGCCGGGTTTACAGCCCGGTGCCATTAACCACTCGACCACCCCTGCATGTCTTTTCAAGTGCCTAATGGAGCCGGCGAAGGGACTTGAACCCCCGACCCTCTGATTACAAATCAGATGCTCTACCAACTGAGCTACGCCGGCTCGCTATAGATACCAATAGCGCATTCCGACAAAACGCGGATAGTACCAACAGGTCAAGCAAAACGCAAGCCGTTGAGCTATTTACTGCTGTTTGACCCAAATCCGCTTAACTTGTTGAGAACAAATTAGAAGAATCGTTGACGCCTTCTCACTCCGGAGCTAAGATTAAAACTGCCTTGTCCCTCTTGGCACGCTGCTTCTAAACCCTTCGATCCACAGCGGCCCAGCAAAATCAGATGACAATTCTGACCCAATAAACTCAAAACTACTATCTCTGAAGGAGACATCCATGAACAAGGCTTTCCCAAACAAAACCTCTGCGGCGATTTGGTTCTCGTCTTTGTGTATGGCGCTCTGCCTGACAGCCTTGGCTCCCAAGCAAACAAAAGCTCAAGTGCAGTCTGATCCAAAAACCGGCTCAACGATGATTCTGCCCGATACCGCCGACGCCCCGGACTTTGGAAGATCCACAATGCAATGTGCCGGGTATTTTCGGCTCCCACCTCTAAAAGGCACTCCCCAGATCGTTGGCGGAGAGGATGAGCAAGAGAAGCATCTCTATGTAACCGGCGATTATGTTTACCTTGACTCAGGCGCCAGAGACGGTGTGCGCGAAGGTCAGGAGTTCAATATTATCCGGCCTCGCGGCGGCGAATTCCATGTTCGTCGGCGGACGGGCCAGAACCAAGGGAGTCTTGGAATCTTTTTCCAGGAAATCGGACAACTTAGGGTAATCAAGGTCAAGGACGAGGTCTCAGTCGCACAGATTAACTTCTCATGTGACGGAGCTCTTTTGGGAGATTTGCTGACTGGCGCGCCGGATCGTGTTTCGCCCTCTCTAAAACCGGGAGTCTCGCTCGATCGATTCAGTGATTCGGCAGGAAAGCCATCAGGACGGATCATCATGACCAAGGGGGGACACGAGATGGTTGCGTCGGGAGACACCATCTATATTGATCTGGGTGACGAAGACCGTCTTGTTCGGGGTGACACCGTTACGATTTACCGGAAACTCGGCACCGGCCACCTGAATGTGAAGACTCACGACCTTGCCCAGAACTCACAAGGAGGCTTCGCCAGCGAGCAGTACCGCGGCGGCGGGTTATCAATCCAAGCCCCCCGTGCCAGAGATCGAAATGGATCGGGACTTTATCGACACAGTGCCGTAACAACATCTGGCATTAAGGATGAGCGACCACCGATGCCTCGCAAAGTTGTGGGCGAAGCCGTAATCATCACCGTTCAGGCACGGACAGCAACGGCTGTCATCACTAATGTGCTGCAGGAGGTTCACACCGGAGACTACGTCGAGGTTCGGTGAGACCTGCTGGTCTCGGCACTGGTTGTTCTTTTACCGCTCGCTTTTTGAGACGCGTATCTAATCGCGTCTAATCACGCACGGGTGCGATTGTGGAGCTCTTTGGCTTGAGTGTCGCAGGGTCGGGTGAAAGAACCGTGTAGTAAAAAGAGCGGAAATACCCGTACATCGAAGTACAAGCAGAGATCACCACCAGCCAGAGAAGTGCGCGGCCGGCTGTGTAAAGCAATACCTGCCAGTCGTTCCCGGTAGTCGGTCCGTTGCCCACCAGGTGTTGCACAGCCGCACGCAATTCCGGTACTGACCAAAACTCAATCGCAGGGAAAGGCCGGCCAAAGTTTGCTACCGGCGGCGCTCCGGAAAAGCTGGATGCAATCAGCAAGGCGACCGTCACTACCTGCGCCAGCATCTTGAATTTGCCCATTCTCGAGGCGGCTATCACGACCCCCTCGGTGGCCGCTATCGAACGCAGGCCCGTCACTGCAAACTCACGCCCGATAATGATCACCACTGCCCACGCTGGTGCAAGCTGATTCTCCACCAGCGAGATTAGAGCGGCGGAAATAAGAAGTTTGTCGGCGATCGGATCGAGCAATTGACCCAGCCGCGTTACCTGATCACGTCGGCGCGCAATATGGCCGTCAAGATAATCCGTTAAGGCAGCGCCCAGAAAAATCGTGACTCCCAGGATGTGGCGGGGCACGCCAAACCAGTTTTCTGAAAACGGGGTTAGTAACACCACCACTAAAAGGGGAACAACAAAAATCCGCAGCAGAGTTAAGGCGTTTGGAAGATTCAAGTGCTACCGTCCAGGCGAAGGGTGGTCTCGCAATGATGCGGACCCGCGATTATTTGAGAGTGTAGAACTCGCTCGGAAACAGTGTCAAGACAGCTAAAATGCAACCTGCTCAATTTTGTTAAGACAACGTGCCTTTTAATAAAGCTTGCTTGCCCATTTGAATTAAGCTGGCTAGAATCATGGTTTCTTCTGTACGCGAGATTCGCTTCCGTGGCAACTCGCTCCGTCTAGTGCCATGACTATCGATCGCATCACAGTTAGGGGCGCCCGCCAACACAACCTCAAAAACATCAGCGTCGAAATACCGCGCGATTGCTTCACAGTTGTCACGGGCCTTTCAGGATCCGGCAAATCGTCCCTGGCCTTTGACACCATCTATGCCGAAGGCCAGCGGCGATATGTCGAGTCGCTATCCGCTTATGCCAGGCAGTTTCTGGATCAGCTCGAAAAACCTGACGTCGATTCGGTGGACGGTCTCTCACCGGCAATCTCAATTGAGCAGAAGACGGTTTCCCGAAGCCCGCGCTCGACCGTTGGCACGGTCACCGAGATTTACGATTACATGCGATTGCTCTTTTCATCCATTGGGCAACCTCACTGTTATGTATGTGGAGCGGCCATCACCCGGCAGAGTGTCGATCAGATCGTGCAAAACGTTCTGGCTCTACCCGAAGGTGAGCGCGTGATGATTCTCGCGCCGATCGTGCGCGGCCGAAAAGGTGAGTTCAAGAAAGAGTTGGAGAAACTGGCAAAGGATGGGTTTTTGCGCGCCCGGGTCGACGGTGAGCTCCTTTCGCTGGATGAGGAGATCAAGCTCGACAAGCGGCGGAACCACACGATCGAAGCCGTAATTGACCGTTTACTGATTAAGACAGGTATTAATGAACGGCTCGCGGAATCCGTGCGCACCGCATTGAAGCTGACAGACGGAGCCGTGCTCGTCTCGGTTGTGGACGGCGAAGAGAAGCTCTATTCAGAACGGATGGCATGCGTAAATTGCGGCATCAACGTCCCGCCGCTGGAGCCGCGATCCTTCTCCTTCAACTCTGCTTACGGGGCTTGCAAGCGATGTCACGGTCTGGGAACAGTGCTCGAAGTCGATCCTTCCAAACTCATTCCTGATGAAACTGTTGAGGCGGATAAACTCGGCTTCATGGGCGCCGCCGATCGTCAGGGATCCGCCTACCTCAAGAGTGCGCTGCTCGCCTGCATCGGTCACTTCAAAGCCGCAGTGACAACTCCGTTCAACCAACTAGCGCCGGAGGTGCGCAACGCTTTCTTCGAAGGGCTGAACGGAAAATTGAATTTCCGGCAGGGCGCCTATTCTTATCAAAGCCGTTGGAAGGGTGCATTGCGTTGGTTGCGCGATCGGCTCAACGAAGCCCCCTCCGAGAAAGTCCGAATGGCGCTGGATGAATTGGTCTCTCCAGGCATTTGTCCCGAGTGTAAGGGACGCCGCCTGCGTCCGGATTCGCTGGCGGTTCGGCTAAATGGCCACGGCATAGCCGACTACACAACCTTGCCGATTGCAGATGCGGCCGCTGTCTTTGGGAAGATTAAACTGAACGCGCGCGAAGAGAAGATCGCCGGGCCGATATTGAGAGAAATAGTCAACCGGCTTCGCTTTCTGGAAACCGTCGGACTCGGTTATCTAACGCTCGATCGGGTGTCCTCTACTCTGTCAGGCGGCGAGGGTCAGCGCATCCGTTTGGCTACGCAGATTGGCTCGCAGCTTCGTGGAGTGCTCTACGTGCTGGATGAGCCCTCAATCGGTCTCCATCCGCGCGACAATCAGAAACTACTCGAAACCTTGTGCGCGCTGCGCGATCTTGGCAACACCGTGCTGGTGGTGGAACACGACGAAGAGACCATTCGGCGCGCCGACTATGTCGTAGATCTCGGTCCCGGGGCCGGTGCTCATGGCGGCGAGTTGGTCGCGTGCGGCACGGCCGAGGATGTGGCCGCCAATCCTGATTCGATTACCGGGCTTTATATTCGTGGGGTCAAAAAAATCGACGTTCCGAAACAAAGAAGGTCGGCTAACGGCAAGTCTTTGACCATTCACGGCGCGCGCGCAAACAATCTGAAGGAGATCGATGTCTCGTTCCCGCTTGGCCTGTTGATCGTCATTACCGGAGTCTCGGGTTCAGGAAAATCGACGCTCGTCGGTGACATTCTCTACCGGGCGCTGGCCCGTCATCTTTATGGTTCATTGGCCGAGCCGGGTCCCTACACCGCAATCGAAGGTATGGACAATATCGACAAGGTGATTGAGATCGATCAGTCGCCGATTGGCCGCACTCCCCGTTCGAATCCGGCCACCTACACCGGATTATTCACGCCACTGCGCGAGCTGTATGCAATGTTGCCGGAGTCACGCGAGCGCGGTTACAAGCCAGGGCGTTTTTCGTTTAACGTTAAGGGTGGCCGCTGCGAAGCCTGCGAAGGTGACGGCATGAAGCGCATCGAGATGAATTTTCTGCCTGACGTGTATGTGCTCTGCGACGTGTGCCGCGGGGCTCGCTATAATCGCGAAACGCTATCGGTGAAATTCAAAGGCAAGTCAATCGCCGAACTGTTGGACACGACCGTGGAAGAGGCCATTCCGCTGCTGGAGAATATTCCACAGATTCAGCAGAAGCTGCAGACGCTATTGGACGTTGGCCTCGGCTACATAAAACTCGGCCAGCCGGCCACCACTCTCTCGGGCGGGGAAGCTCAGCGCATCAAACTCGCCAAGGAATTGTCCAAGCGCGCTACGGGCAGGACTCTATATATCCTCGACGAGCCTACCACTGGTTTGCATTTTGCTGATGTCCATAAGCTGCTGGACGTACTTCACCGGCTCGTTTCGCTGGGCAACTCAGTGTTGGTAATCGAGCATAATCTGGACGTGATCAAGAGTGCTGACTACATCATCGATCTTGGTCCTGAAGGCGGTGAACAAGGCGGCCGGGTGGTGGCTTGTGGCACGCCCGAAGAAGTGGCCCGGTCGCGCAAGTCGCACACCGGCCAGGTGCTGCGTCCGTTACTCAACGGAAAGTTAGCTCGCAACGGAAACGGCCGCCACGAACGCCAGAAAATCGCGTGATATAATGCGCTACCGACATGCAACAACATTCAGAGCAATTCGATGACCTGGAACAGCATCCTCGGTTAAACCGTAAGGCATTCGCAGTTTTTTCGTCATTAGCTGAGGCTGACGCTGCGGACCGAAGCTACTGGTTTTCATGCACTCCACATGAACGTCTGCGTCACATGGAAGCACTCCGTAGAATGAACTATGGATCTAGAGCTACCGAACGACTTCAAAGAGTTCTTGAATTTGCTCCGCGAGAATGGCGTTGAGTACCTTCTGATCGGCGCCTACGCTGTTGGCTATCACGGCTATCCTCGAGCAACCAGAGTTATGGACATTTGGATTGCCGCTACACCAGAGAATGCAAATCGAGTAGTCACAACCACAAAAAGAATTCGGTTTTGATATGCCTCAACTCACAACTGAGCTCGTACTTCGACCAGACAGCATTGTGCGAATGGGTGAAGAACCCATGAGAATTAAGATTCTAAACTCTGCGTCGGGAGTGAAATTCGACGAATGTTATTCCCAGAGGGTTGTAGAGACGTTGAATGGCATAGAAGTAAGTCTGATTGGACTGAAGGATCTAAAGACAAATAAGAAGGCCAGCGGGCGACTGAAAGATTTGTCGGATCTGGAAAACTTGCCCTAAAAGATTGGCCGGATCGCCTCAATCACAATGTCAATTTACGCCGACAACCTGCGACCTTTAAGCTTGGATAAGATAAATACCTATCCGCTGGCCTCGCGCCCGAGTAAAGTTTCACTTGAAGACTTCAGTCAGCCCGTTGCAGAATCGGCGTCGCTTTCTGATTTTCTCGCCAGCCTGCCAAACATTCTTGCGGTGCAAAGTCTGCGCGATGTGGCAACTCAAATGCGGCGGGCTAAACAGTTTGACAAGCCAATCGTCTGGGGGATTGGCGGGCATGTGATCAAAACGGGCCTGGCGCCTTTGATTATCGATCTAATGAAGCGCGGTTTTGTCACGGCGATCGCAGGCAATGGTTCCGTGCTGGTACATGACGCCGAAATCGCCATGGCCGGCTCCACTTCTGAAGACGTTGACGCCACGCTTGGAGCAGGCGCATTTGGCGGCGCCGAGGAAACAGGAAAGCTCCTGAATAACGCGGCCCAGGACGGCAGGCGCGATGGAATTGGCTTGGGTGAAGCGATGGGGCGCGCACTCGTAGCACTGACACCTCTACACCATAATTACTCGCTGCTTTGTTCAGCTTACGACGCCCGCATACCCTTTACTGCGCACCTGACAATCGGCGGCGACATCGCTCACTTTCATCCAAACACCGACGGCGCGGCGTTGGGCGCCACGTCGCACACGGATTTCTGTTTGCTGGCAGAACTCGTGCGACGCATGAACGGTGGGGGTGTCTATTTGAACATTGGTTCGGCAGTAACTCTGCCGGAAGTCTTTCTTAAATGCGTGACGCTGGTTCGCAACCTGGGCCATGAACTGTCAGACATCACCACGGCCAACTTCGACTTTATCCAATCCTATCGCCCCCTAACTAACGTAATTCGCCGGCCCACGGCAGACGGCGCCGGGCGTGGCTATTCAATCACCGGGCATCACGAACTCACCATTCCACTACTGGCGGCTGAACTTATCTGTGGCAGCAGCAAGGTATCGAGAGGTTGAAGGGTCGGTTTCTTCCCGCAACCGTTTTGGGCCACCGCAAAGACATGCCGGCGGTCGTCTCCATAGCTCACATGCCACTTGATTTCGATACTCGAAATCGTTAATCCCGCACTTTCAATCAAGCCGCGAAGATCTTGAGCACTGTTCAGCGAGTGCATGTGGGCGGGTGTGTGACTCTGAACCGGCATGGTGATTAGCAACAGGCCGCCGGGACCGAGCACGCGTGACAATTCTCTAAAGACGCGTTCGGGCTGAGGCAAATGTTCAACCACCTCAGAAGCTATTACGACATCGAGGGAGTTAGAAGCAAAGGGTAAATCCATGAGGCACCCGGTTTGGAAATTCGCTCGCGCCTCCACACCTTTGTGCCTGGCTAACCGCCGGGAATACTCAACCGCGGCTTCACTGATATCTAAACCGTAGCCCACCCAGTCTGGCTGGTCGCTCAAAACTTCGCAAAGCATCGCGCCCGAACCGCAACCCAAGTCAGCTATGACAGCATGAGAGGCGACAACTGACTGAACGACTCGGCGTACGAATCTCATCCGCGCAAACGCAGATGGCTGAAACGCGAGGGTGAAGTGAGTCACTAACGGATAGAACGACTGGTCGTAGATGGTCTCTCGCGCCTTTTCAAATGAGAGTTTATGGTCTTCATTTCGTTTTAATCTCACGTAGTGGCGCAGTGCTTTTGCAATCTCATCTGGCGGCAGTTCCGATGCAGCTAACACATCACCGACAATCGCATCCGATTGTTGCCAGAGAGTTTTGGTGTTACCGCCAAACCAACGGCCCAAAGGTGGTCCAAGGCCAGCGAACGTTGCCAGCAGGACACGTTCCCACCAGGGAGCGCATTGAGAATACGCATCGATCAGATCGAGACAATTCTTGAAAGCACTGAGCTTCGTTCTTTTGAACAGCTTTACTTCCCAGACCACGAATTTTTCTCCTGACGGGCAGAATCCTTCAAATCGCATGAAGGGCCTGGGCAACAAGCGTGCCTTTGTGAGGTACAGGCGATAACGAGCAAGGTTGAAGATCGTCGCAAACCCTCAACTTATCGGTCAGGGTTGTTCATGAGGAAAGAGTTGACGAGTTTTGCGGTAACCGGATCAGTGGGACTGGCAGACCTCGGCGGCGCGCTTGATTATTTCGGTTGGAGTGAAGTTGGCTATTGCACCTGGAGTGCAATCAACTTATTGCGGTATCGCTTCGCGGTGCTGAACAGGATTTCTTGCCTCCATTTTAAAATAATCTATCTGTCCATAATTCTCTCCGCTGTTCCCCCGTTAAAATAAAATCTACTCCTACGGTGAATCCTTGACAGCCATCCGCTCCGCGAGTAAACTCACACCCTGAAATTGAAAGTGGTTTTCAATTTCATCACATTCACCCCCCCTTCAATACATTTATGGCGATCATCCATTCTCAGACCCGGACGGTTATCTTTTTCATGGCCGCTTTTGGCCTCTTAATAACCGTTGCCAGTGCGGCCGCCGCCTCCCAAAACAGCGCCCTTTCAGTCTCAGGCCGCGTCGTCGATCAGAATTCCGCCGCTGTCTACGGCGCTTCCGTGATCTTGACCGCCGGAAGTTCACAGCTCGAGCGAACCGTGATAACCGACGATGCCGGCTCCTTTAGCTTTTCATCTCTGCTGCCGGGCAAATATCAAATACGGGCATACCGGGAAGGATTCCTTCCCTTCCATCAGCCGATCATGTTGGCTGACACTCAACACACTCGGCTGGAGATAGTGCTTCTGCCCGGCGCCATCGCGGAATCCGTGGTAATTACCAGCAGCCATCTTGTTACTGATCCAGAATCAGTTCAGAAGATTCCCGGATCCGTAGAGATTATCGATCCTGAGACTCTTGAAAACAGCCGCGCGTTCACCTCCACGGAAGTCTTACGCAAAGTTGCTGGAGTCAATACGCGCGACGAGGAGGGGTTTGGTCTGCGCCCTAACATCGGCATTCGAGGCCTGAATCCCACACGCTCGACCAAAGTACTACTACTCGAAGACGGTATCCCGCTGACCTACGCTCCTTACGGAGACAATTCTTCTTATTATCATCCTCCAATTGACCGGTTCGAGACGGTTGAAGTGCTTAAAGGTTCAGGACAGATCCTTTACGGACCACAAACCATCGGCGGGGTGATCAACTACCTGACCCGCACTCCGCCCTCCAGCCGCTCCGGTTCAATCCTGCTGATGGGTGGTAATCGCTCATACTTCAATGGACACCTGAATTTTGGCGATACTATTGGCAACACCGGTCTGCTTTTTGAATACACCCGCAAGCAGGGTCAGGGGGCGAGAGACAACATTCGCTCTGGGCTGAACGATTTCAACTTCAAGTCGATTTCAAGTCTGAGCTCCCGGCAAGCCTTGACCATCAGGCTGAACTACTACGGCGAGGATTCCAACGTGACTTACTCCGGGTTAAGGGAAGACGAATTCCGAGTCAATCCCCGTGGCAATCCGTTCCGCAACGACTTCTTCTATGGTGATCGCATCGGCGCATCGTTGACCCATGCCTACGTTTTTACTCCTGAGGTTGTGTTAACGACTAACTTGTATGGGTCGTATTTTAAACGGCACTGGTGGCGGCAATCCTCCAACTCCAACGAGCGTCCAAACGACTCTGCCGATCCGCTTTGCGCGGGCTTGGAAAATCTCAACACGACCTGCGGTAATCAGGGACGGCTGCGGCGCTACTTGTTTGCGGGCGTCGAACCTCGGCTTCACATCGAGAGCCGGCTATTCGGCAATCGCAACGAAGCCGACTTTGGATTCCGTGCTCATTTCGAAGATCAGGAGCGCCGGCAGAAGAACGGCGATCGTCCGAATTCTCGTGATGGTCTTTTGGTGGAAAACAACGAACGGCGCAATCAGGCGTATTCGGGTTTTGCTCAGAATCGTTTCATCATCGGGGATTTCACAATCACACCCGGCGTGCGTCTTGAGCACATCAGATTTGAGCGCGCCAACCGGCTTCTGAATGTGAGCGGTAAAACCAGCCTGACGCAAATTGTCCCGGGCTTGGGCGTTTCTTACCGCCCTGTCAGAAGGCTCACTCTTTTTGCAGGCGTCCATCGCGGTTTCGCTCCGCCGCGAACCGAAGACGTGATTAACAATACCACCGGCGGCAGCGTTGAACTCGATCCCGAGTTGAGCTGGAATTATGAAGTGGGCGTGCGCAGCAGGCTGCATCCAGCGTTGGGAGTTGAGGCAACCTTCTTCCGGCTGGATTATGAAAATCAAATTGTGCCAGCGAGTCTCGCTGGCGGTATTGGCTCGGCTTTCACCAATGGCGGAAAGACTCTCCACCAGGGTTTTGAGGTCTCAGGCCAGTTTGACGCTGCGTCAATATTTAAATGGCGTCATAATGTCTACGTCCGCGGCGCGTATACGTTTCTGCCCATAGCGGACTTTCGCGGCGAGCGATTCAGCAGCGTTCCCGGCTTCTCTGCTACACGGGTAACGGGTAATCGTCTTCCTTACGCGCCTGAGCATCTTTTGAACACAAGTGTCGGCTTTTCCAACTCGACCGGCTTTAATGGGTTCATAGAAATGGTGTATGCGGGGGCGCAGTTTGGTGAAGATCTGAACTTGCCGGCTCCGCTTAGCGTCAACGGTCAGACGGGTTTGATTCCCAGCTACACGATCTGGAACGCAACTGCGAATTATGACGTCGAGAGACTCCACACCACGTTCTTTGTGACGGCCAAGAATCTCTTCGACCGCCTCTACATTGCCGACCGTGCTCGAGGCTTGCTGCCTGGGCCTCCTCGTTCGATTCAGGCTGGAATAAAATTCAAGTTCTAGCTGCGAGCTGGATGCTTTTCCCCTGCTAATATCTTAGCTTCAAAGTTTGCTCAGGTGTTCCCCTCGAAAAGGTTGGCCGGATCAAGAATGATCGACAAAATGCCCGAAATATCTCAACCAAAGAATCCTCGTGTTCGTTCAGGTGTTTGGTGGATCGCTCTTTGAACCACCCTCAATTAAAAGACACTATTTTTTCTTTTCTCGATTATTGGTCTTTATGCCGGTGAGTTATAATTCTCGCCCACTCGCAATGGAAGCTGAGTCGAAAAGAAAGAAGTTTTCAAATCAAGCGCAGGAGCACAGGCCAGGCAATGGATGCCGCAAGACTTCAACACTTTCAGTCTCTCCTCCTCAAGGAACTTCGACAACACACCGAACATATTCGCGAAGATCAGGCGGCTGCCCTCGAGCTATCAGATGACGGAGCAAAAGACAGCAGCGATTTCTCCATGATGGACGTCAACAAGGAAATGGCGCTGCGCCTGGGCGACCGCGAGTCACGAATGGTTGCGGATATCGACCAGGCACTTCTGCGAATTAGAGAAGGAAGCTATGGAGTCTGTGCTCGTTGTGGGAAGTTAATCGATGAAAAGCGGCTTGAAGCCCTGCCTACGGCTCGCTACGACGCTGCTTGTCAGGCTCTGATCGAAGCGGCGCTGGGAACTGACACACCGTCGTTGTAAATAGTCAATCGTAAATGGTAAGTCCATGCTGATTACTAGCACTCAAGTGCAGACTGCGTCAGGATCGGAACTTTTCTCTTACCATTCACTATTTACTATTTACTATTTACTATTCACTATTTACCAGCCTCACGCCTTCGGATGCGCTTTGTCGTAAACCTCGATCAGCTTTTCCATCGAAACGTGGGTATAGATCTGCGTCGATGACAAACGAGCGTGGCCCAGTAATTCCTGAATATCCCGCAGGTCGGCGCCACTGTCCAGCAGATGGGTCGCAAACGAGTGGCGCAGGCTATGCGGGCTGATGTTATGCATGCCGGCGCAGATGCGAATATATTTCTCGACCATCCGGCCCACCGAGCGGGTCGTAATCCGCGTGCCCTGGTAGTTCAAAAACAAAGCCTCGGGCTCGCGCGCTGACACGGCGGCGTGGTTGAGAAACCGTTCACGCACGCCCAGGTAGTTCTTCAAAGCTTCGCTCGCCGGATCACCGAAAGGCACGATCCGTTCCTTGCGGCGTTTTCCACTGACGCGAATTAATTTGCTTTTGAAATCGATATCGCTGAGCTCCAGTTTCGTTAACTCCGAGACGCGGATACCCGTCGCATACATCAGCTCCAGCATCGCGCGATCGCGCTTGCCCAGATCTGTCTCGGTGTCAGGCGTCTCGATGAATTTGATCGCCTCTTCTATCGACAAGTGTTTGGGTAATTTCTTTTCCAGGCGTGGCGTGGAAACCAACTTCGCGGGATTCAGCTCTACCAGCCCTTCGCGCACGAGAAACTGAAAAAAGGTACGCAGCGCAGCCAGCTTGCGCGCCACCGAGGATTTCTTTTTTTGCGCCGAATGGAGTGTCGAAAGCCATTCACGAATCGTGATGTGATCGATCTGCTGAACATCCGGAAGGTTCCTCTTGCCGGTGCGCAGATGGACGGGAGCAAGGTAGTCGAGAAACTGGGTCAGATCGCTGGCGTAATTGCGGAGGGTGTGTTCGCTGACGTTACGCTCGTAACGCAGGTGTTCGAGAAACTGGGTTAGCAGTTGCTCCATAGCTTCAGGGCGAATTCAGAATAACGTAGCGTCTCTCAATTGACTCTACACTGACAAAGGGATTCCGCCGTTGAACCCATTTTCAATTCCATTCACTCGCAGCGACTGTCAACCCCTTCGGCGAATAGTACGCCTTCCGAGCCCGAACACGAACATCTTTGCGCAACTTAACGCGCAGGTCGATAACGTGCATCCGGCCATCACGTTGATGCTCTGGATGGTAGTAGCTGAGAACGTATTGCTGGGCCAGATCCGCAGCGATTTCCTTGAAAACGATTTCGAGATCCTGCGTTGAGCGAGGGATGTAGGCTGCTCCGCCGGTTTGAATGGCGAAATGTTCCATGCGCCTCTCGGCCGCCAGCGCCCGGGTATTGGCGCTATTGTAAAGCCCGGTTTGCACCACGAAGACCTGACAACTGTCAGCGAGCACTCTGCGCATCGCGGTCTCGAAATCCGTGCGACTAGTAGTTTCAATACCGTCCGAAACAATCACTATCACTCGGCGGCCGGTCTGCGGACGAAGATAGCTGGCGGCGTCAACGATGGCGTCGAATAGTGAAGTCGCGCCGGACGGCTTCCCAAAGTTGTCAATCGTCTGTTCCAGCCTGCGGATATCGCTCGTGAGTGGTTGAGCAAGGTAGCTTTCAGTCTCGACCGAAAAGATGGCTGCTTCGTCGGTAGCCCGCATCACCCGGCGAAAGAAATGCATAGCGGCTTGCTTCTCGAACTCACGCGCGAAATCTATGCTGCCGCTGTTGTCGAAAAGCATCGCCATGCGCACCGGAGACTCGGCGCGCGTGATATCGCTTAGCGACTTGAGCTGTCCGTCGATCCACAATTCAAAGTCCTCGAGCTTCAGACCTGTAACTGTTTGACCCTTCAGATCTACCACTGAAGCTGGAATGGGAACCAGGTTCGACGAGATTCTGACAGTGTCAGCCGGGTCAACTTCGCCACCCGTCTCCTTCGAGTCATTGGTCACCTTTGATCCGGCGGAGGGTTTTTGGGAAGTATCGGCTGGCCCGACGATAGGAGTCTGGCGGGACTTTGTCGTTTTGTCTTTGAGCCGGCCCGACTGTGCCGCTGCGTCCCTGACTAATACAGCGGAGGCAATCAGCGCGAGGAGAATTAAAAGCAGCACATCTAATGACCCGTTGCGAGTCGGCTCGATGGTTGAGTTCAATGCGCCGCCGGCAACGCCGTTAGCTGTTCGTTTGTTTCCTGGAGCCAAGTGTTCCACTCTTTCAAGGCCAATTGAACTTGAAACTGATGGCGATCACGTTTTCTACGAAAGCGCCTCCGATCTTGTTCATCAAGCGGTTCCAGCAGCGCGAATGTAATATTAACAGGCTGGAATTTACGTCCGTCAGCGTTTGCCACATACCGCGCCAGTGCTCCCGTTGCACTGCGTGGCGGGGCCTCAATCAGGGTTTGCCCACTGGCGAGCCTGGCCGCGTTCACACCCGCCAGCCAACCCATTGCCACCGACTCAACATAGCCTTCGACGCCGGTAATCTGCCCCGCGAAAAAGATCTTTGACCGTTCCCGCATCTGCATGGTGGGCCGCAGCACCCGTGGTGAGCAGATGTATGTGTTGCGATGAATCTGGCCGAACTGCAGGAACTCGGCATTCTCCATTCCCGGAATCAGCCGTAAGACCCTCGCCTGCTCGCCGTAGCGTAGATGATTTTGGAAGCCCACAAGGCTGTACGCGTCGGCCATCAAATTTTCCTGCCGCAACTGGACTGCGGCATATGGCTCGCGCCCGGTGCGCGGATCAACCAGTCCCACCGGTTTCATCGGCCCATAGCGCAACGTGTCAACACCGCGCCGGGCCAGCTCTTCAATCGGCAAGCACGCTTCAAACCAATGCGTTTCTTCAAAGCGCTGCAGCGGAACGCTTTTGGCTTCGACCAGCGCCTCATAGAAACGCGCGTACTGATCCTTATCAAAAGGGCAATTCAGATAGTCGTCGCCGCCTTTCCTGTAACGGGCGGCTGAAAAAGCCACGGATCGATCGATTGAATCGGCAGAGACAATGGGCGCTATGGCGTCGTAAAAATATAGTTGATCGCTGCCCGTCAGCTTCATGATGTCAGCAGTCAGCGCTTCAGAAGAGAGCGGGCCGGTAGCGATGATCGCGATTGTGTCATCCGGGACGCGCTTAACTTCCTCACGCACAAGCTCGATATTGGGTTCGCCGGCAATCTTTTCCGTGACGTACTCGGCAAACAACTGCCGATCGACGGCGAGCGCGGCGCCCGCGGGAACGCGCGTGGCAGCCGCGGCTTCCATCACCAGCGAACCTGCGCGACGCAATTCTTCCTTCAGCAAATAAGAGGCACTACCTGGCTCATCTGATTTAAGTGAATTCGAACAGACAATCTCGGCGAGTTTATCCGTCCGGTGTGCCGGAGTCTGCCGCTGCGGCCGCATTTCGTACAAGCGCACACCGGCGCCGGCGCGTGCTGCTTGCCATGCAGCCTCGACTCCGGCTAGTCCCCCGCCGATGACCGATATCTCGTTCATTTCTTGTTATCCGATTTCCTGGCGGCAGCAGTCCTGGTGGCGCTCTTTTTCGAGCGCGCCGTCGAGTTGGAAGACTTTCCGGCGCGTGAAGCCTGATTGGATTTTCCCGAGGCGGCTGTTTCTTTAGATTCACCGGAGGGCGAGGCTGCTTTTGATTTTCCAGACTTTGCGGCTTCTTTTTTGCGGCGCTTTTCGACTTTCTTATGAGCAGCCTCCATGATCTGCTTTACGCGTTCCGCCTGGGTCATCGGCTTCGCGCCCTTCGCGGCCTCGTCCCCGTGCTGTTCGAAGTGTTCGCTCATCTGGCCTCGGTTTTTCTGATACTCAAACTCGTTGACCTGGCTGCTGCCAATCTTGAAAGTTTCAAGATTCCGCATTTGATCTCTCGCCATATTCGGTGCTCCTCCTGGCTCTGTTATTTCCCGACAGCTTAAGCGTTTCAGTCTTCAATCTCGAATTTATTGATTCGCCAGTTTATTGATTCGCCAGTTTATTGATTCGCCAGCGATAGCCAGCGATCACCAAAAGCAGAAAACGATCCAGTAAATTTCACAAATGGCACGAAGAGCCGTGTGGTGTTCGTGTGTTTCGTAAATCGGTTTCTTCTAGAAAATCTCACAACCAGCTACTAGAGACTCCTACTAACTGTCCGCTGTCCGCTGTCCGCTGTCTGCTGTCTGCTGTCTGCTGTCCGCTGTCCGCTGTCCGCTGTCTGCTGTCTGCTGTTCACTGTCCGCAGTTCGCTGACTGCTGTCTGCTGTCCGCTGTCCGCTGTCTGCTGGCTGCTGTCTGCTGTCCGCTGTCTGCTGTCTGCTGTCTGCTGTCTGCTGTCCGCTGTCTGCTGTCTGCTGTCCGCTGTCTGCTGTCTGCTGTCTGCTGTCTGCTGTTCGCTGTTCGCTGTTCGCTGTCTGCTGTCTGCTGTCTGCTCGTGTTCTTGGCTGCTTGACACTCGAAAGTGCGCCTCCGTATAGTGCAATTCTTCGCGCCTCGTCAGCATTAGTCAATTGAGGCCGCTATAACGCATGTCGCGTTATGAAAGTCCCGTTTTTTGGCAAGCCGGCTTAGCTCAGTTGGTAGAGCGTCTGATTCGTAATTAGAAGGTCGCCGGTTCAACTCCGGCAGCCGGCTCCAACAGAATCAAGTGTTTACAGCCACTCGCGTGAGTCGCCGTTTTGCTGTTTGTGGCATTTTTGTGGCAGCGAATTCGACTGCGCTTCTGAGGCTGTCATCAGAGGCATGCGTGTACCGCATAGACATCTGAATATTCGAGTGGCCCAACAATCGCGCAATCGTGGTTGCGTTACATCCTGCGTCACCCAATCGCGTTGCAAAGGTGTGCCGCAGATCGTGGAAGTGAAAATCTTCTATGCCTGCGTCGTTGCATGCAGCAACAAACGCCTTTTTCACGTCCACCAGACCTTCACCCGCTCGCCTCTTAGCAATCCGCCTCGAAGCGAATACGAGATCACCCTTTTGAGTCTTGCGTTGCTCTATTAAGACTTCTCTGACTCTTTGACTCATCGGAATGATGCGATCACGTGCGGTCTTTGTATTGACCACGTGAATGACGCCGCGCAGAAAATCGACGTGCGGCCACGACAGATTTAGCAACTCACCACGACGCATACCCGTACCAAGCGCCAGTGCGACTAGCGGGTACAAGTGCTTGCGTCTTCCCTTGAGTTGCGCCATCAATCGCGTTTCCTCATCAGCCGATAAGTAGCGATTACGTTGATTGTCCACTCGCAGTTTTCGCACCTTGCGACAAGGGTTTGATGCTGCTTGCTCCAACTCCACCGCGAGGGCGAAGATTCGAGACAGTACAGCAAGCTCCATATTCACAGATGCCGGACTGCGAGTTGTGCCGCGCCTCGTAATAGACTGAGCACGATCACGTTTCCATTTTTCAATCGCCAGGGGCGAGACTTCACGCAACGTCTGGCCCTTGAATCTTTCCGACTACTGATTCGCAATGATCACGTCATTGCGCCATGTGCGTTTATTAGCTTTGGCCCACGGCAAATACGTCTCGCTTACAAATTGGCTAAAGTCTTGGTTGCCAAGTTGCGCGGCGCCGTAGATGCCTTGAAACACCTGATCACGCGCCTTAGCTTCGGCTTGCTCGGCCTGATGCTTAGTACGCGCTTCGGGTATTGCTTCGCGGTAGCGGACACCTTTGATTTGAAAAGCGAAATGCCAGCGTCCTCCACGCTTTTTAACTGTCATAGATCAGACCTCCGTTTTGTCGGCGGTTGCAGCCACAGAGGTTTGACGAATAGTACCTGAGCTTGCAGTCCTTCCCAAAACTCATTTCTCTGTGTCCTTTGTCCACTCGACAATCTCATCAAAGTCGAAGCGCAATAGGTGTCCTACTTTGCGGTAGGGGATACGTCCCTGAGACTTCATCACGTAAAGCGTGTTTAACTTGATACCTAGAAATTCGGCGCACTGGTCTGGCGTCATCAATGATCCCGACGATCTAGGAGGTCTTTTCAAAGGTTGTTCCTGTTTTTGTAGCATTGGTTTAACAAGCGTTTCTTTAGTGTAAGAGCTCGTCGCCGAGTTCGATTTCCGGGCCTTCAAGCTCGGCGGCTTTTGTGGGTGCTGGCTCAGGATGGGTAGGACTCTGCTCTACGCCGTGGTCGAACGGTAGTTGCCGCTGCTGTGAGGTCGGAGGATCTTGAGTCAGTGTGTCGCGATCTTTTTTCACCTCGAGTCGTCGTCCAGCGTCGCTTGAGGCGCGGTTTCAATGTTCAAGCCGCGATTGAGAGTTTCACTTAAGTTGTGCGTGGCGTCGGTATAAGTCAGAGGGTCGTGCGTTGTGCTGGAAATGGCAATCGGGCTTTCAATCGTAAGTTCGGGGGCTTTTATCGGTCCTGGCTCAGTGTGGGTTGGGCTTTGGTGGGCTACCGTTTGATCCAAGCTGTGGTCGAATCCTAGTTGCTGCTGCTGCAAGGCGAGAGAGTCCTGAGCCAACTTGTCGCGATCTTTTTTGACGTCGCGTTCGTCGTCTTGTATCGCTTCCAAGGCTATTGCTTTATCTGTTCCGCGATTGAGAGCTTGACTTAAGTTTAGTGTGGAGTCGGTATAGATCAGGGCGTCGTACCTGGCTCTGGAAATGGCAACGTAGGCCGTGCGGTCATTGAGTAGGCGAGCGGATTCCCGCGTGTCAGCGTTGACTAAAACGCGATCAAAAGTTAGCCCCTGAGCGGAATAGCTGGTGACGGCATAGCCGTAGTCGAGGTGACGAAACTTGCGAAGATCAACGCTTACTTCGCGCCCGCTGTCCATCGCGAGGCGTATTTTGTCGGGTTCGATTTTGGTGATCGTACCGAGTGCGCCATTAGCGATCCGTTTCGCTCTAAACGGAGCGCGGATTTGAAGGCGATCACCTTCGGCGAAGGCGCACTCTGCTTCGTAGTAAACGCTGACACCGGATAGCCGCGTCGGGTTGTAGGTGAGTTCGCGGCCATTAAAAAGGCGGACGGTAATTTTGTTTGTCTCGTGGTCGGTGTCGATTACTCGAGCGTAGTCGCCTGCCTTGACCTTTAATTTTTCGCTGGCGCTGTTGTAGCGGATTATGTCTTCGTCGGGCCGGTAAGAATTGGCGAAGGTGCGCTCCGGGCCGGTCATGTCGGAACGACTGACATAGACCGTCGTTTGCTGATCGTTATAGCTTACGATTCCCTCACGCTGAAGTTCTCGGTGGATAAGCGAATTGAGTTGGGAACGCTCGCGGTTGGCCGGTGAAATAACGAGCGTGCCGGTGGGGTTTCTGGCGTAGTCCAGGGCTATGGCTTCGAACCGTTCGCGCTCGTCAGCGATCTCGATCACCTTGCCTCGGCTGATCAGTTCGGCCACTGCTTCTGGTGTGTTTCGGGCGGCTAAATTCTCGACGGTTTGCTTTAGTTCATCATCGCGCTGCCTGACGATCTCACTCAGCGCCCCAGTGGTCATTCCATGCTTCTGGAGTTGCTCAAACGGGCTGCCGGCTTCGACGGCCTGATGCTGGCGCACGTCGCCGACCAGGAGCACTTTGTCTGTTATGGGATCGAGGCGGGCAAAAAATTTGTGCAGGTTCTTGGTGCTGGCGAGTGAGCTTTCATCGAGCACCAAAAGACGCTTCGCCGGCGCCGTCTTTTCCTGTCGCCGGGAGACAAACTTCTGGAGGGTTTCGGTCTGAATTCCGCTCTCGCGAAGTTGCTGCGCGGCGCGTGTGCTGGGGGCAAAACCGCGCACCTGATAGCCTGCTTTTTCGGCTGCTTCTCGCACTACGGAAAGCGCGGTGGTCTTGCCGGTTCCCGCGCCGCCTTGGAGACCAAGCACGCGATCTTTGCTGGACAAGATCGCCTTTATCGCCGACTGCTGATTCGGGTTCAACTTTCGTTGCTGACGTTCGGCGGTGGCGGTCACAACTTGATCGACACGCTCCGCTTTAATGATCGGGGAGTGGTTTCCTTTACCGTCGATCACGGTCTGAATATTTTCCTTTTCCATTGCCACCATGCTCTTTGTAGAAGTTTCGGGTTGGTGTTTGTGGCGGATGATGGTTTTGAACTCGCCACTCTCCTGTCGGCGCTGCAATTCGGCGGCAACGGCGGCGACGTTTGTTAGTCCGAGATTGCGGCGCAACGCGTCGATCCGCACGGAACGTATATCGACAACGGCTTCCGTTTTGAGCGAATTATCGCGGGCAAAAGTCACGGCTTCCTGAGCGCGTTTTTCAATCTCGTTTTGTGACACGCGGAGCTGCAATCTGGCCCGCGCCTGGGCCACGATGCGGCGTGCCTGATTGTCGTGCTTGGCGTCCATTTCGAGAGAACGTTCCTGCATTTTGCCGTGGTCAAAGTGTTTGCTGCGGCGATTCTTCCGGGCGGCGGCTTGTTTCAATCTCGCGTTGTCCGAGATCGTTTTTCCTTCGCGCTCCATGCGCTCTTTCATCTTTCCTTTTTCGGTCAGAACTTCTTTGCGGCGCGGGCTGCTGTCCTGCAAGTATTCTTCTGTGAAGCCTTTGATCTCCGGTGCGCCGGTGCGTGGATCAACGCGAATTTCGTAACCCAGTTCTTGCAGCTTGTCGGCTAGACGGGCGCGGTAGTTCGCGGTCGCAAATTTCTGGTGCTTGTACAACTTATTCGGGTCCACGGAGCGCACTTTTCCGTCCTCGGTTTGGGTCATGTTGAAGACCACCACATGGGTGTGAAGCTGCGGCGCGGCGTAGCCGTTGGCGCGATCCGGACGTGAGGATGTGTGCTCAAATTGAGC
>Ga0187893_10006106_pt1 | contig 20882 bp, 22 predicted proteins | sample MA1701074metaG_FD_139574 | JGI IMG/M metagenome (GOLD analysis project Ga0187893, IMG submission 139574) | White microbial mat communities from a basaltic lava cave in the Kipuka Kanohina Cave System on the Island of Hawaii, USA - MA170107-4 metaG ...
GACGGACAACCTCATCGAGCGGGTGATGAGGGAGTCGGTGCCCGAGTTCGCCGCCGAGTCGTCCGACGACGACCCGTCGGTGGAACAGCTGAAGGCGCTTGTTGAGGAAGCCCCGGTCGTCAAACTCGTCAACCTCATCGTCGACGAAGCCGTCAAGCAGGGGGCCAGCGACATTCACATCGAGCCGCAGCGCACCGGGGTCTGGGTGCGCTATCGCGTCGACGGCGTGCTGCGCGACGTCATGAACCCACCCAAGCACCTCAAGGCGGCGCTCGTCTCGCGTATGAAGATCATGGCGGAGATGGATATCGCGGAGCGGCGCAAGCCTCAGGATGGCCGCGTTCACCTTGCGGCGGACGTGCGGAGCATCGACCTGCGTGTCTCGACCCTCCCCACGATGTTCGGCGAGAAGGTCGTCATGCGCATCCTCGACCAGACGAACACGATGATCGGTCTGGGGCGGCTGGGGTTCCACAGCGACACGCTCCGCCTGTGGGAGAACGCGACGAGCAAACCGCACGGCATGGTGCTGGTGACCGGTCCCACCGGAAGCGGCAAGACCACGACGCTGTACTCGACGCTCAGCAAGCTGAACACAAGCGATAAGAACATCGTGACGGTCGAGGATCCGGTGGAGTACCAACTCACGCGGGTCAATCAAGTCCAGGTCAATCAGAAGGCGGGTCTCAACTTTGCCAGCGGGTTGCGTAGCATCCTGCGGCAGGACCCCGACATCATCATGGTGGGCGAGATCCGCGACCACGATACGGCCGAGATCGCGGTCCAGGCGGCCCTGACCGGCCACCTCGTGCTCTCCACCTTGCATACCAACGACGCCGCCAGTACGGTCATCCGGATGACCGACATGGGCGTCGAGCCGTTCCTGATCAGTTCATCGGTCATTGCCGTGCTGGCCCAGCGGCTGGCGCGCGCAATCTGCCCCCGCTGCAAAGTCGCGTACACGCCGCCGGCCGACGCGCTCGGACGGTTGGGCGTGGGAGCCCGGATGGAGTCCGACGTCGTGTTCTACCGCGGCCAGGGCTGCGAGCACTGCCGGGGCACCGGGTATCGGGGTCGAATCGGTATCTTCGAGTTGTTGGTTCTCAGCGACACGATCCGGGAGATGGTCGTCAAGCAGGCCCACTCCACGGAGCTCAAAGCGCAGGCGACCCGCGAGGGCATGCGAACGCTGCGCGACGACGGTCTCGAGAAAGTCATGTCGGGGGTCTCGACGATCGACGAGATCCTGCGCGTGGTCTACGTGCAGGACTGATTCCGTACAGCGTCCGGATCATGGACGAAGGGCTGGGCTCGTAGCCCAGCCCTTCGCCTTGTCGCCAGGCGCCTGGTCGCGCGCTGACGAAAGGAGGGTTGTTAGACCAGGGCCGCGGCGAGCTGACTGTTGCGGCGCATCTCGAGACGGATCCGGCCCAGGTTGGCGTGCTTCCCGCCCACCACGACCAGCATGGCGTCGGGTCCCGCCGGACCGATGGCCACCGGACCGTCATCGTACTCCAACAGCAGGTTGCGGATGGCTCCCCGGACCATCTCGCGACCCATCGAGTCGGCCGCGGCGATATTGCTGGCCACGATCGCCCCGACGGCTTCGAGGTCGACGGCTTCCTCGCTCGTCATGCCCTCGACCACGAATCCATCCCGGCCGACCACAAGCGCGGCGAGGACGCCCTCCACTTTGGCAAGATCGGCCAGCACATCCTTGAGTTGCGACATTCCGACTCCCTCCCGGCTATAGAGTTCCGGCAGACGGCTGATTCATCGTTCCCCGCAGTTTGGCCAGGGCCGAGGCCAGCACGCGTGACACGTGCTTCTGCGAGATCCCGATGCGTTTGGCCGCCTCCGTTTGTGTCAAGTCCGTGTAAAAGAGATAGTACAAGACCTTGCGCTGCAGCGTGTTGAGCGACTCCATGGCCTCGACGAGGATGACACGGTCTTCGATCGGCAGTTGGAAGCTGATGTGTGAGCGGTGCCGGATCCGGTCGCGGTCGACCCGCAGATCTCCGCTGTCCTCCTCGGTCTCCAGGGAGATCGTGCGCAGAACCTCGCGCGTGCGCAGGACCTCCAGGAGGCCTTCCTCTTCGATGTTGAGCTCTGCGGCGAGCTCTTCCAGGCCCGGGAACCGACCCTCTTCGCTCACATACTTGCCGACGGTGTCTTCGATCTGCGTGTTGAGTTTCTGCAGCCACCGTGGCTTGCGGATCGTGTCGCGCTGGTCGCGGAGATAGTGACGGATCTCGCCCCGAATCAGGTAGCTGGCGTACGTGGCGAACTTCGCGCCCCGCGTTGGGTCGAACGCCGTAATGGCATTGAGGAGGCCAATATAGCCCACCTGCACCAGATCATCGGTGGGCACGCCCGAGAAGACGAACTCCGCGGCGATGCGGCGTACGAGCGGAGTGCAGGCGACGACGACACGTTCTCGGATGCCAACGTCATGGGTCTCGACATAGCCGGCCATTAAGACATCTTCGTCTTCACGATCCGGGCCTTTGCGGGGTGCCAGGTCCTGTCGCGATGCGGCGCGCTGGGCGCTGCGGACGGCCATGCCTGCCTCCTCATGATCTTGCATCCCCACCGGAGGACCAGGCCGGAGAAAGAAGAGGCCTCTTGGGCCGCCCCAAGAGGACTCGAATCGCCTAGCGTCCCTTCGGCAGCCCGGCTGACCACGTGCAAGGTCCCGCGGCTTTGCGCCCCCACCTTCCGATGGGTTTGCCATTTCGGGGATCGTATGCTGTTGTCGCCCCTGATGATCCAGGGGCTTTTACACTACACCATCAAGAGCATTCTTGCAAGGTCTGCGCCAAAAAGTGTACCCAGATGTCCGGGTGTCTAGACATGTCGCCCCGGACTCGCAGGTGCGCCCGCCTGCGGCCGGGTGCGGCTCACGTACTTGAACGCGAGCTTGCTGGACACGAGGAGGTCCACGACCTCGGCCACCTGGTGCGCGGCAACCCCGGTGCTCGTGGCAATTTGCTGCAGCGTGTGCGCACCGTCCAGCAAGGCGACCAATCCGGTCCAGGCCTCACCGGCGATGACCGCGATACGGTCGGTCACGTCGGACGGCAGTTGGCCGGCGGCGCCGGAGGCCAGCATGAAGAGCGACTCAGGCGCGAACCGACCAAAATTCCCCGAGGGCCGTGCGCCCTCCGCGGCCGGCGGCGGCGCCGCGGGCTCTGGACCGCGCACGGGTCGAGGCGGCTCGTGGACCCGCGGTTGAGCCGGCGGAGGCGTTGCAGCCTGCGCGGCGGCGGGTGCGGGTGCCGACGCCGCGGCGTGCGCGGCTGCTGACGTCGCGGCGTGCGGCCCCGGTGGAGGCGCGGGAGGGGTGAACGACACCTTCCCAGAGATCACCACGATCCACCCAGACAAGCTCGGCAGGAGCATGTGGAGCGGCTCATCGGCGGCGGCCGGCTCGATGACCGTCACCCGCCCACCAGAGCACAGGAGCGCGCCCGGGGAGCGCCCGAGCACGAGCAGCACGACGTCGTCGGTGCCGGGCGTGAAACGTCGTACAAGACGATCCAGGAACACAAAATCGGTGTGCAGCGCTCCGCCGCTGAACGGTTGGACCGCGAGCTGATCCACCAGTGTCTGCGGCAGCACGAGAAACGATGATGCGGCACCCGCGGGCGGCCCCTGCGAGAAGATCAGCCGGCGAGGCCCGTGCTCCCAGCCGCCCGGTCCGAACACCGCGGCGGTATCCGCACCGGCGCCCTCGAACACCACCGCCAGCCCACCGGGCCAGGCGTGGTGTGCGATCCCTGTGCGGGCGGGACCCGACACGTCCCTAGACCTCCTCCTGGACCATTCGCTGCCAGTACCCGCCGATCGCGAGCAACACAAAGCCCACGACCCAAAGCGCGTTGATGCTATGCACCTCCGAGTAAAGATGGTACCAGGTCAGCAGGGCGTACCCCAGGCTCGCGACAGCGAGACAGACCGCGGCCAAGGCCACCGCCACCCACACGTAGGCGGACGTACCGCCCCGGAAGCCAAGCGCGGGCAGCAATCCGGCGGGGACGAGAAAGACAGCCGCGGTCGGATAGAATGTCGCAAGCGCCTTTTCGACGAACGGCACCGGGCTCATCATGATCGGCTCCACCACGCGGACGAACCCGATCGCCCAGGCCGCCAGGCCGAGCGCGAACAACCCCAGACGAACCGGCCGCTCGACCATGGGCGCGACCAGGCGAATCTCGAGCGCGAGCGCCAAACCCAGCAGCACGTAGAACGCCACGAAGAACCCATCCGCCACAGACGGATAGGGGACGGCCATCCCCCCCCACCATTGATACCCGGCGAAGACGACCCGACCCGCGGCCCACGCCAGGGCTGCGGCGCCACCGGTGATCCAGACAAGCCTTTCGCGATCGCCCGGCGCATACGCCCGCGTGGCGGCCAGACATCCCAGCACGGCCACCAGCGGCGCGACGATCTGCACTGCAGTGCTGAGGACGTGACGTGCCAACCGGGCTTGATGGCCGCCGCCTTCAAAACCATACGCGTAGATCGCTCCCACCACCAGGAACCCGAGGACGAGCACGAGTCCGCGCGCCGGTCTCATCGGACAGCGCTCCCGCCGGCGTGCAGGACGCGGACCTCCCGCTCTGCGGCGGCGATCGTGCGATCAACGAATGCCCGACCGGCGATGGCGGTGATGGGCGCGCACGCGGCTTCCACGACGATCCGCCACGTCGACTCGGACAGCCCCGGGGCAACGATCCGACCGTCCACCATCCGTCCCCCCTGCGCGGCGAGCGCCGACTCGAGGGCCGCCGTGAAACGCGCGGCAAGCTTGGGGCCACGGTGCCGCGCGACCCGCTCGGCCACGTCCTCCAGGATCGCGGCCCACGGATGGGATGGCGGCTCGGGGATGGTCGGCTCCGTCCTGGGCGCCGCGGTCTGGATGCTCGCTTCCGCCGGTTGGGACTCGGTGGGCGGGGCGGGACGAGACGGCACCGGGGACGCGCGGGGCGGCTCGGGAGCGGTGCGCCGAGGCCGGGACGGTTCGGGCTCTGGGCGGCCGGGCTCGGGAGCGCGCACCTCCTCGTGGACCGGCGGCGGGTCGAGCACCGGCGTCGGTCCACCAACCGGCGCCGCCGCGGCCACCGTCGGCGGTGCGGGACCGGCGTCTACAGCCGGCGCCTCACCGTCATCCGAGGCCGTGAGTACGCCCGGCAGCCCGTTGGGCTGCGGCGCGTGACCGACAAACACACTGACAACACCACCGCGGGATGCCATCTGGTGAAACAGGTCGTGCCCCAGGACGCCCGTCAGCGCGGCCTCGCTGCCACCCGCTTCGAAAAACCACACGTCCCCAGGCGCGCCGTCGTTCACCCACAGCAGGCCTTCGGTTTCATGGTCGGCCAGATGGACGCCGCCGGAGAAGCCATATGCCACCAGATGTGCGACCAGGCGCTCGACGTCCACCTCATCGCCGGGCAGGCCGGCCATGAGGGCCGGACCTGCCCGAAGAGTGTCGAGGGATTCCCGCAGCGTCATGACAGTCTACTTGATACCCCGCTCCCGGTAGTAGCGCAGTGCACCGGCATGCATGGTGATCGGCATGCCCCGCCGGGCCGACGCGGTGGTCACGTCACGCCCGCGGGCGTGGGCCATCCGCAGGCGATCGGTGTTGTCCCAGAGGGCCGCGGTCAGTGAGTAGATCAGCGGCTCCTCCACTTCCTGACGTGTGACCAGCATCGCCATGACCGCGACGGTCTCCACCGGCTCCGTCTGGCCCTTGTACGTGTTGGCCGGGATCGTCACGTTCGTGTAGTAAGGATACGTTTCTCGCAGCAGGTCGACCGCGTCACGCGGCACCGGGAGGATCTTGATGTCACGATTGGCGGCGATGTCCACGACCGCCGCGGTGGGAAACCCCGCGGTGATAAAGACGGCGTCCACGACACCGTCTTTGAGCTGATCGGCCGCCTCGGCGAAGTTGAGGAAGTCCGGCCGCGTATTGTAGTACCCGAGCTCGAAGGCGCGGAGGATCTGGCGAGCGTTCACCTCTGTCCCGCTGCCAGGTGCACCGACCGCGATGCGCTTGCCGCGAAGGTCGGCGACGCTGTTGAAGTTCTTCGAGCGCAGTGTGACGATCTGGATCGACTCCGGGTACAGCATCGCCATCCCCCGGAGGTTCGCGACCGGCTGAGTTTTGTTGGCGACGTAGTCTTTGAACATCTCCGTGCCGTGGAAGGCGTAAAAGGTGATGTCGTTCTGGATGAACGCCACCGCGACATCACCGCGCTGCAGGAGTCGGATATTGGCGACCGACGCCCCTGACGTCTGAGCCGTCGCCTGAACGTTCGCGACCTTCCCCGTCCACAACTCGGCCAACGCGGCACCGAGCGGGAAGTAGACACCGGCCGTTCCGCCGGTCGCGATCGCTATGAACGTGCGCTGCTGCGCCGCGGCGGGCCACGCCGCCGTGCCCAGAAACACGAGGAGCGCTATCACGACGAACCGTCGCATGGATCCTCCCTCCTTGTCGGGTACCGCCTTTTTTCCGGCGAGCCGGCGCCCCGTTCCCGGTAACGCCTACCGCCGGACGAGCTCAAACTGCCCCACATGCACCCGTGCAATGCCGACCGGGCGCGCCGGGGCGCCCCAGCGATCCAACGTGATCTCGCCGGTGACACCTGGAAACCGCCGCATGCCTTGCAGCCCTGCGCGAATCGCAGCTGGCTCGCTGCCGCTCTTGCGGACCGCTGAGACCACCATCTTGACCGCATCGTACCCCTGCGCGGCAAAGTGGTCCGGCGCCTCGTTGAAACGCCGGCGGTACTTTGTCACGAAGTCCTGGACGGCCGGGAGCGGCTCGCTCGCCACAAACGGCGCCGGCAGGTACAGATCGTCGGTGGCACCGCGTGCCCAGGTCAACAGGTCGGTGGAGTAGAGCGCGTCCGATCCGAGGACGATCACACGGACGCCGCGATTCTTCAACGCGGCCAGAATCAGCGCCCCCTCATCGGGGTATCCCGCGATAAACACGGCATCCGCGCGGTCCGCGACGACACCACCGGCATGCCGGGAAAAATCCGTCTGCCCGTCCCGGTACAGTCGCGTCCCGACGATCTCCCCGCCCAATGCCCGCACACGCTGCGAAAACGCCAGCCCGACCAGCGTGCCGTACTCGTTGTTGTCCTGAACCATGCTGATGCGTCGGGTCCGCTTCGTCCGTACCGCGAACTCGGCGAGCGCCGCCGCCTGAGACTCTGCCGGCAGCGCGGTGCGGAAGAACGACGTACCGGAGTAGGGAATCGTGCCCGTCGCACCCGGGCTGACCAACGCCATACCGCCGCGTTCGGCCAAGGGGGCGACGGCGATGGCCGTCGCGTCAGTGAGTGGCCCCACGATCGCGACGACGCGTTGGTCGACCAGCACCTGAAACTGCCGGGCGGATTCCTCCATGTTGCCGCGATCGTCCAGGACGACCAACGTGACCATGGCTCCACTGGCGCCGCGACTGGCGTTCACCTCGTCCACTGCCAGTGTCGCACCCTGAACAGCGGCCCGGGCGGCCGCCGCCACGCCGCTGTTCAACGGCGCAAGCATCCCAACCTTGACGTGGTCCTGGACCCTCAGCGTGGGAGCCGTGCATCCCGCGGCGGCCGCGCCCACGATGACAAAGAAACCGATGGCCATCCGCGAGCGACTCGTCATGTACGCTTCCCCTCGGCAACCCGGCCGGCCTCGGCGTGATGCGGGGCCGCGCCCCCGTGGCTTTGCGTCCCCACCTCGCGGTGGGTTTGCCCGTTCGGAGGCCGTTGCACCTGTTCCGCCGGCCAAATCTGCCGCGCCGGATGGGTGTGCTGTGACCTACATTCTACTCTTCCCCGCCAGGGATTCGCCTAGACCTCTGTAGACTCTCCCAAAGACAGCGGGGGAGTTCTGGCAGGGTTCCTCTAGAGGGAGAGCAATCGACGATAGAGGTTGGTGACATTGTAGACATACCAGCGGGTCTCGTCGTACGGTGGAATACCCTCGTACCGTTCGACCGCCCCGCGCCCGGCGTTGTAGGCGGCCAGCGCCAGATGGAGGTTCTCCCACCCAAACCGGTCGAGGTTCCCCCGCAGGTAGCGGATGGTGCCGTAGAGATTCTGGACCGGGTTGTCAGGGTCCACCCGCAGCGCCCGCGCGGTGTCGGGCATGAGTTGACCCAGGCCGATGGCTCCGACACGCGACCGTACGTGCGGCTGAAAGCCGGATTCCACGACAACCAGCGCCACCACCAGACGAGGGTCAACGTTGAAGTGCCGGCTGTACCCCAGCAGCGCCGTCGCGATCGCGTGGGCTTCGTCATCGGTGAGCTCGGGGTTGTAGTGCCGCGCCATCGAGCGGTAGCTCTCGACGGTCAGCACCCATGCCGGCGCCGCGGGCCGCGTCCCCGCGGGCACGTGCGCCAGCGTTGGGGCGCGGCGTAGGACACGCAGCGCCTGCTGCGCGAGCACGTGCGTCTGTGGCGTCGCGCGCGTGAGGAGCACCCGCCGGAAGGCGCCGGCGGCGGCCTCGGGCTGTCCGCGTCGAGCCAGGGCATAGCCCCACCACAGCAGCGTCACCGCGCTACGCGGCTGCAGGCGCGCCGCGTACTCGAACGCGGCCGCGGCACGGGCATCGTCGCCGCGGTGGTAGCGGACCACACCGAGCCACAGCCAGACATGTGGGTCCCGCGGCACAGCGGCCGCGGCGCGGTTGAGGGCACTCTCCGCCTCGGGCAATCGGCCCTGGGAGAACAGCGCAACCCCGTCCCGCATCGCGGTCGCGGGCGCACCCGCCGCAGGGCCGCTCGCGAGGCTCGCGGCCCAAACCAGTACCATGGCGGACACGATGGGCCAGCGCGCGCCGCGATTCATGTCAGGTGCTCGGTGATCTCGGAGCGGCGCCGGCGGATCTGCAACCGGGCCCGCGCGATGTTGCCACCGGCGTCCAACACGGTGGCCAAATAGTGATGGGATCCCATCGAGACGACCAGCACAGCCAGGCTGTCGGTCGTGAGTGTCATGTAGTCCAGATCGCCGCCCTCGAGCTTGCGCATGCAGTAGGCGCCGACCTTGACGAGCGCGGCCAGGTCCCCGCCCAGCGGGCTCAGGTCCGAGTCGCCGCCCTTGATGACGGTCTCCACCACAGCGCCGTCCATCGACACCACGGCCGCTGCACGCGTATCGTCGCCGATCAGCTCTTGGAGCAGGCCCCGCAGCTTCGTCGTCATGGTCAGATGACGCGGCCGCTCTGCGCCGCCTCGGTGGTCCCTCCTACCCTCGATTGGGCATAGTAACACATAGAGTGCAGTGAGGGGATCAGGGAGGCGCGATGGATCGCCAGGTTATCGAGCGCGTCCGCACGAGCCAGCGCCAGCTGGCATCGCGCTGGACGGCGCAGGTGGCCGGAACCTCGGGGGTCAGTGGCTGGTGGCATGATCGAGCGCGCGCCGATCGCCTCCTGCTGGCCGGCGTCGAAGCCCTGGGCGATGCGCTGGCGACCGAACACGTCGACCCGTTCGCCGAGTACGCGGCCCGGCTGAGCCAAGAAGCGTTCGCCGTCGAGACGCCGCTCCATGAGGTCATCCGGGTCGTCCTGCAACTGAAGCCTCTCGTGCTCGAAGCGGTCATCGAGTCCTCGCCCGGTCCACAGCCCGATGAGGCAGTGCTCGACTTCCTCGATCGGGTCTTCTCGGCCGCCGTCCTCGGGGCCGTCAGGCGGTACGAGCAGCAGCGCCAGCGTCGCGTGACGGCGGCCCAAGAGCAGGTTGAGGCGCTGCGTGACCGACTGCGGCGTCATGTAATCGTTGATCCTCACACCGGCCTGTACAACGCCAACCACTTCCCGGTCGCGGTGAGGCGCGAAGTGCGCCGCAGCCGACGGTTCGGACGGGTCTTCACGCTCGCCCTGGTGTGCATCGATCAGGACGACGTGATCCGTGAGACCTGGGGCGATGACGCCGTGCGCGCCGTGAGCCTCCAACTCGCGGAGATTCTGATCCGTATGACCCGGCAGGTCGACGTGCGAGCCACCCTGGGCGCCGGCCGCTTTGGCCTGATCCTCCCCGAAACGGCAATGGACGGCGCGGTCATCGTCGCCGAGCGCATCCGCCGGGCTGTCGAATCCGCGACCGTGGCATTCCCGGATCCATCGCATCGCATGACGCATACCGTCAGCATCGGGCTCGCCTGTTTCCCGCAAGACGGGGAAGACGACGCCGGCCTATTCTTGAAAGTAGAAGATACGCTGGCACGAATCCGCGCGGATCGCCATACGACGATCGCGGGCGTCTCGCACCGCACCTGACCCGGCCTTCGCGGTCCGTTGCCTTCGGTTATTGCCCCTCCGGTGAGGGCGTCAGACCTCTGGCGCGCCGGGAGCCAGCCCGCGCCGTACGAGCATCGCGAGCACGCGGCGTTCGAGCCGGCGTGTCGGGATCATGCGGATCGGCTCCTCGCACGCCAAGGGGAGCGTCAGCACTGTCGGGACACCGAGCCGATTGCCGGCAAGAATGTCGGTGAAGAGCTGGTCACCCACCATGGCCGTGCGCTCACGCGGCGTCCCCAGAATGGCGAGCGCGTGCCGCAGCTTCGACGCGCTCGGCTTGAACCGCCCCCGCGCGTACGGGACGCCCAGCAGCTCGGCGACCCGGAGCACTCGGTCAGAGAGTGTGTTGGAGACCAAGCAGGCTGGAACACCATCGTGGTGGAGTTCCGCCATCCACTCCTGCACCGGCGCCGGGGGCGAAGTCCCTCCCCACTGTACCAGGGTGTTGTCGAGATCCAGCATGAGCGCATCGATCTGCCAGGCACGCAGCCGCTCGGCTGAGAGTTCGGTCACCACGCGGACCCGGTAGCGGGGCGCCAGCAGGCGGAGCAGACCGGTCACGGCCGGTACTTTCGCACCGCAGCCAGGTGTTCCGCCAGTGTCCGACTGAAATGATGACCGCCATCCGGTTTGAGGACATAGAAGAGGTACGGGACGTCGGCCGGGGTAGCCGCTGCGGTGATCGCGGCGAGTCCCGGACTGGCGATGGGCCCCGGCGGCAGTCCCTCACGCCGATAGGTATTGTACGGCGAGTCGACCCCGAGGTCGGCGAAGGTCACGCGGTCCTTGTGACGGCCCAGCGCATACAGCACGGTGGCATCGATCTCCAGACGCATGCCGCGCGCCAGCCGATTGTAGATGACCCCGGCGATCACCGGCCGCTCCGCGGGAACCTGGGCCTCGCGCTCCACCATCGAGGCGACCGTCACAAGCTCGTGGAGGGTCAAGCCCCGGGCGTGGGCGGCATCCCGGACGGCGGGACCGACGGCGGCCTCGAACCGATCGAGCATGACACCGATCACGGCCTCTTCGTCGAGGCTGCGCGGCAGATAATAGGTGTCTGGGAACAGGTAGCCCTCCAGGCTGTCGATGGACCGTAGCGCGGGGCGCGTGAAGCTGCGGCCTCGGCGCGTGGCCAACTCGATGAAGCGGTCCGCGCGCGCCACCCCCGCGCCTGCCAGCGCCTCGGCGATCTGCCGGATCGTGTACCCCTCGGGGATGGTGACGCGGTGCAGCAGGCCCCGACCGTGGGTCAGCACGTCGACGATCTCGAGCGCGCCCTGCGTCGGCGCCAGCGCATACTCCCCGTGGCGCAGACGGCCACCGGCCCGGCGGAGTCGCGCTGCCACGACCAGCGCACGCGGACTGCGGACCACGCCGGCCTGGGTCAGCCGCTCACCGATCTCCCACGTCGACGCGCCGGGTGGAATCGCGACGACGCGACTGGGGCCACCGCCCACCGGGCGGATCTCCAGCCAGAGTCCGACGGACGTGACGACCACGGTCAGCAGAACACCGGCGAACGCGAGGCGCCACCACAGTCTCGCGCGCCGGTGCCTGACGGATCCATGCGAAAACTCCGAGCTCACTGACGCCAGCGGAGCGCCCTAGCCGTCCTCCTCTTCCTCGTCGTCGCCGTCGGCTTCCTCTTTGCCGCTGACATCCTCCAGCGCTCCCAGGTCCTCGGCATCGTCTTCACCCTCTTCAAGGATGATCTCGCCGTAGTCGCGAGTTTGCTCGAGGGCGTTCATCACCCTGGTGAGTTCCTCATCGTCGTCGATGGGCACGAGCCGGTCTTCGCCTTCCATGCGAAAGATCACGGCCGCCGCATCCTCTTCGTCCTCGGGAAGCAACACCGCGTAGCGCCGGCGGTCGACCTCGACGATATCGACAACGTTGAACCGGTGTTCCAGGCCATCCTCATCTTGCAGGGTGATGACCTCGGGCTCCTCAGCCACACTGCACCTCCGCGACCCTTCCCCCTCCGAAATCGGTGCATCATGTCACCCTTGGTCGCGCTACGGGGCGAGCATAGCATCTCCCCCAGACCCTCGCAACGTCTCGTTGCGGCGGGCGCGGTCGAGCATGGGTTGCAGGATCAGCGCGGCGGCCACCGCATCGCGGCGTCGGCGCGCCGCGCGGCCCGCGCCGGATTCCCGCAGGCTCCGCTCCGCGGCCACTGTCGAATAGCGTTCGTCCACCTCGGTCACCGGTACGGCCAGGGAGGCGCGAAGCCGCTCGGCAAATCGAGCCGCGACCCGGGCCTGCGGGCCGACGGTGCCGGACTCGGTCAGCGGGAGCCCAACCACGATCTCGGTCACCTGATAGATCTCCATCAGATGGCGCAGCCGCGCGAGATCCTTTGCCCACCCACGGCGCTGGATGACCTCGACGGGCACGGCGATGATCCCGGTGGGGTCGCTGACGGCGACCCCCAGACGGCGCTCCCCCGGGTCGATCGCCAGGATCCGCATATGGCTACGGGGTCTGCACCATCTGGCGGACGTCGGCGGGCACCGCGTCGAGGGCCTCATCCAGGTGTGCGGCGTCGCGGCCGCTCCCTTGGGCGAGATCCGCCTTGCCTCCGCCGGTGCCGCCCACGCGCGCGGCAACGGTGCGCAGCAACGCGTCCGCGCGCAGACCGCGCGGATGCAAGTCGGTCGAGACCATCGCCACAATGTTCACGCGATCACCGGATACCCCGCCCAGCACCACGACGCCGCCGCCCTGACGCCCGCGCAGGATGTCGCCAGCGGCCCGCAGGGTCTCGTGCGTGGCGCCATCGATGCGGACCGTCGCCACACGCACGCCGTCCACGTCCACAGAGGCACGCACCCCCCCGGCCACATCCGCCGCGGGGCCCGGCCCGCTGGGGGCCGCGCGCTCGAGGTCGCGGGCGCGTTCGACGAGGCGGCGCACGCGGTCTGCCACCTCACCCGGGGTAGTGCGCAGCAACCCGGCCGTCTCGGTCACGACCTGCTCCTGCCCGCGCGCCCGCGCGTACGCGTGCCAGCCGGTCACGGCCTCGATGCGACGGACCCCGGCGGCCACACTACTCTCCCCCGTGATGGTGAACAGGCCGATCTGTCCGGTCGCATTCACGTGCGTCCCACCACAGAGCTCACGGCTGTAGCCGTCCACGGTGATCACGCGGACCTGCTCGCCGTACTTCTCTCCAAACAAGGCCATGGCCCCGAGCCGCTGCGCGGCCCCCAACGCCATGACCGCAGCGCGCACGCGCCGGTCATCGAGGATCACCTCGTTGACGCGCCGCTCGACAGCCTCGCGCTCCTCGGTGGAGAGGGCGGCCAGGTGTGTGAAGTCGAATCGTAGGCGATCGGGCGCCACCAGGGATCCGGCTTGACGCGCGTGGTCGCCCAAGACCTCCTGCAGCGCCCGCTGCAAGAGGTGTGTCGCGGTGTGGTTTCGCTTGATCGCGGCCCGGCGCACGGTGTCGACCTCGGCCCGCACGCGCATCCCCACACGCGCGCGTCCCTCGACGACCCGACCCAGATGACCGGTGACGCCAGTGGTGATTCGCCGCGTGTCGGTGACGTCGAGGCGCAGGCCCCGCGCGCGCAGTCTGCCAGTGTCCCCGACCTGTCCGCCGGCCTCCGCGTAAAACGGAGTCTTGTCCAAAACCAGAATGACTTCGTCTTCCGTCGTCGCCTCGTTGACGCGGTCGGGGCCCTTGAGGATGGCGAGGATCATGGCCGCCGAAGTCTCCCGCCCGTACCCAACGAATTCTGTGGGCGGAATACCGCCCGCGACGAGGGCATCCACGGCGGATCCTTGAAGTCCAATCGTGACCGTCCCGCGATCGGTGATGATTCGACTACGTGTGCGCTGAGCCTCCATGGCTCGACGGAATCCTTCTTCGTCCACACGCAAGCCGGACTCGGCTGCCACATCCTTTGTCATTTCCAGAGGAAAGCCGTAGGTGTCGTGGAGCTTGAACGCTTCTTGTCCAGGGACTGAGCGTTCGCCGCGCGTTCGAGCCTCCGCCACGACGTCAGCAAGGCGCTCCAACCCGGCCGACAGCGTCTGCGAGAAGCGATCCTCCTCCGAGTCGATTGCCTTCAAGATGAAAGCGCGGCGCGTCTGGAGCTCGGCGTGGTCAGGGCCCATCAGGTCGATGACTTCCGCCGCGACCTGCCCCAGGAAGGGCCGATCGAACCCGGCCTGCCGGCCGAAGCGAATCGCCCGGCGCAGCAGCATCCGCAGCACGTACGCCCGGCCCTCGTTGCCGGGCGTGATGCCATCGGCGATGAGGAACGTCGCGGCACGGCCGTGGTCGGCGATCACGCGGTAAGGCACGATCGCCTGTGCCCGCTGCGCGTCGGTGTGTCCTCGCAGGGACTGGATCCGGCGCAAGATCGGCGCAAATAGATCCGTCTCGTAGACCGAGGCCGTCTGTTGCACCACCGCGGCGATTCGCTCCAGCCCCATGCCGGTGTCTACGCCGGGCCTGGGCAGCGGTGTGCGGGTCCCGTCTGCCGCCTGATCGTACTGCATGAACACGAGGTTCCAGATCTCCAGCCAGCGGGAGCAGTCGTTGTCGAGCGCCACGCTGCAGTCGGGCCGACCACACGTGCACCGCTCCGGCCCCCAATCGTAGTTGAGTTCCGAGTTCGGCCCGCAGGGCCCGGTAGGTCCCATGGCCCAGAAGTTGGTCTTCTCCCCCATGCGAAGGACGCGCTCGGGCGGTAGACCGAGCGCGCGCCAATGCCCATGGGACTCATCGTCGTCAGTCAGCACTGTGGCAGTCAGGCGATCGGGGTCGATTCCCAGATCCCGGGTGACGAACTCCCACGCGTAGGGGATCGCCTCCCGTTTGAAGTAGTCGCCGAAGCTGAAGTTCCCGAGCATGAAGAACAGCGTGTGGTGCCGTGGGCTGGGGCCGACGGTCTCGAGATCGTTGTGCTTGCCGCTCACGCGAAGACAGCGTTGGAGCGACGCCGCGCGCACATAGGATCGGCGCTCGCGTCCCAGAAAGACATCTTTGAACTGGACCATGCCAGAGTTGGCGAACAAGAGCGTAGGATCGCCCGAGGGCACCAGCGACGCACTGGGAACCAGGGTGTGGCCGCGGTCGGCGAAGAACTCTAGGAATCGCCGACCCAGGGCCATGGCGCCGAGTGGCGGCTGGGAAACCATGGGCGGCGCTACTCCGCGGTCGACGAGGCGGTGACCTCCGCCAGCAGCGTCTGGGCTTCGGCCAGCGCGTCGCCGAACGCTGCGACCGCCCGGTCGACCTGACCGTCGGTCGCGATCAGGGGTGGCGCAAACCGGATGACCTCAGCCCGGTTGATGGCGTGAAACGCGAGCACCTGCCGCTGCACCATACCGGCCAGCACGAGAAAAGCCACATCGGGATCGGCGAACTCCACGCCGACGAGACAACCGCGGCCGCGGACGTCCGTGATCAAGCCGGCGCCACCGCGCGCCGCCTCGCGAAGGCCGGCCATGAGCCGGTCGCCGATCACAATCGCGCGCGGCAGCAGGTCCTCATCTTGAATGACCCGAATCGTGGCCGCCGCGGCGGCCCAGCCCAACCGGTTGCCAAACGTGGTCGTGTGCATGTACGGATGCTTGACCAGCGGCTCCCAGAGATGGGGCCGCGCGATCATCGCGCCCACCGGTGAGATACCGCCCCCCAGCCCTTTGGAGCTGGTCAGAATGTCAGGCGTCACACCCTCCCACTCACACGCCCACATCTTGCCGGTTCGCCCCAGACCCGACTGTACTTCATCGAGGATGAGCAGGACACCGGCACGGTCGCAGATGCCGCGCACCGCCCGCAAATAGCCCGTCGGTGGAACGACAACGCCGTTCTCCCCCTGAATCGGCTCCAAGATGACGGCGGCCGTCTGCGATGTGATCGCACGCTCGATGGCCTCCGGCTCGCCGAAGGGCACATGCGTGACGCCGGGCAGCAGCGGCGCAAACGGTGTGCGGTACATGTCGCGGCCGGAGATCGATAGTGCGCCCAACGTCTTGCCGTGGAACGCGCCGATGGTCGATATCAACTCCGGCCGCCCGGTCGCCGCGCGTGCGAGCTTGATCGCGGCCTCGTTGGCCTCGGCGCCACTGTTGCCGAAAAACACATACTGCAGATCGCCCGGCGTGATCTCGGCGAGCAAGGCCGCGAGCGTGCCCATGGGTTCGTTGGCCATGATCCGCACTGACAGCGGCATGCGGTCGAGTTCGCGACGCGCGGCCTCGACAACCCGTGGGTGGCGGTGGCCCACGATGAACACGGCCGGGCCGCAAGCGAAGTCGAGGTACTCGCGACCGTAGGCGTCCCGGATGATGGCGCCCTCGGCCTCCATCTCGAGTGTCTCCACGCCGAGGAACTTGAATCCCCGTACCCAGCTGGGATTCAGATGATCGGTGTACTGTTGGAGCACCTTGAGCACGCGCTCTTCGATCTCGCGGCTCATGCGCCTTCCTCCCTCGCGAGCTGCGGCGTCAGGTCGGGGACGGTCAAAGCTGCCTGCGCCCGCTTCACGATCTCCCGCGTCTCCTTGTACTTGATCCGGGCCAGCGCGTCGTCCACGGCCACCCAATCTACGGCGACAAATCCCTCTTCGCGCTGCGGGGTGGCCTCCTCCCCGCCTTGAAACTCGAGGAGGAAATAGCGGACGGTCTTGTTGTAGAAGGTGTCCTCGGTGCGCCAAAAGAACGAGTAGCGCTCCTGGCCCAAGTCGCCCACGACCCGCACGTTGGAGAGCCCGGTTTCCTCTCGGACCTCGCGCAACGCCACGGCTTCTGGCGTTTCACCGGTCTCGATCGTCCCCTTCGGCAACATCCACTTCCCGCCTTCGTGCTTCAGCAGCAGGATCTCCACGTCGCCGTTCACACGACGAAACACGACGCCGCCGGCGCTCTGAGCTTGCTTGATCTGCTTGCGGCGCTTCCTGGGTGTCGCCACGCCCTCTCCTATCATCCATCCAAGAGCAGAGCCCGGGGATGACCCGGGCCCTGGCAACAACCGCGGCGCGCCGACGCTAGCCGCGGAGTGCCTCGCGCACGATGCGTTCGACGGTCCGCCCTTCGGCGCGCCCAGCGACCCGCCGCATTACCTGTCCCATCACCCGACCAAAGTCCCGGTCGCTCGCCGCTTGGGTCTCGGCGGTGACCTCCGCCACGATCCGTCGCAGGTCCGACTCCTCGAGCGGCGTCGGGAGATAGCCCAGCAGGATAGCCATCTCGAGCTGTTCTTTCGCGACCAGGTCGACCCGGCCGCCGCGCTCAAAAGCCTCGATCGCTTCCCGGCGGCGCTTGACCTCTCGCTGAATGACCTCGATCGCTTCCGCGTCCGTCAGCGGCCGGCGGCGGTCGATCTCCGCATTCTTCATGGCCGCGCGGGTCAAACGAATCGTGGACGTACGCAGCGTATCATGAGCTCGCAGCGAGTCTTTCAGGTCGGCGTCCAACCGTCCCGCAATCGTCACGGTCACCCGAGGACGCTGCCGTCGCTGCTCAGGCCCTACCGCCGGGAGCGTCGCTTCGCGCTGCGCGCGAGCTTCCTGCGACGCTTTTGGCCTGGGGTCTCGTAGTGCTCGTGGCGCTTGACCTCGGTCAGGATCCCGGATCGCTTGACCTGACGCTTGAAGCGTCGTAGCGCCGAGTCCAGACTCTCGTCCTTGCCTACACGAATCTCGGCCATAACTCCTCCACCCCCTCTCGAGTCCGGCGGACTGCCCGGACAGCCGGGATGCGGCCGGCCGTTGCAAAGAGTACCCCCCACTATGGAAGAGTACTCTTCAAACAGGAAGCAGGCTCCTCCGCCCTGCTGTCGAGGAACCCGCCCCTCTCTCAACGTTCGTGCGGCCCAGCGACCAGACCGCCGCATCTTCACTGTGGCAGGCCGTACAACACGATTATTATACACAGGGCTCGTGGGGGTGTCAAAGACGCCCCGCGGCCGTCCGCCGCGCCGCTAGAAGACGTACGGTGCGGTGACAGGATGCCGGCTGAGCGTCTCCCACTCATCGTCGGAGACCGGCTGCGGCGGATCGCGCCCGGCGTCGACCGGACACAGGAACCCGAAGATCTCCTGGCCGTCGTTGATCCAGCGGTGCGGGACCAGCGCCGGCACATAGACCAGATCGTGCCGCGCGAGGTCGTAGACCTCGCAGCCGACCAGGGCCTTCCCATGCCCCCTGAGCACGACGATCACATGCGGATGGGTGTGCTTCTCCAGGCTGGAGTAGCCGCCCGGTGCCAGCTCGAAGTACCGCAGCTCAAAACCCACCGAGATGGGCGGCGGACCGGCCATTGTGAATCGGTCCACGCCACGCCATCCCATTCCCCGGGCGTCACCAACGGCAAACTTATACGCCCGCGGCTCGATGCCGCGCCACCGGAACGCGACCGGGTCGAACGACATCTTCAGACCACTGCGTCGCACGTTCACCTTGGGCTCCGTGCTCATCTCCTCCACCTACATCGCATTGCCCGAGGCCCTGACGTGCAGATGTGAGATGTGCGTGGCCGCGGCGTCCGAGAATCCGCTGCCGAGCAGACGGCGCACGCGATCCTCACTGAGCTCCCGCTGAAACGCCGTCACCTGTGCCACGCCGCGGACAAACGCGCCGCCGCGCTCTCCGCCGCCGGCAAGGATCGCGAGCGCTTCCTGAATCTCCGCGGGGATGCCCGAGACGTCCCGCGCGAACGAGATTCGCTCCTCCAACGCCGCCACGAACCGGTCGATCGCCCGCGGATCCGCTTGGAGCTGCGTGCGTACCCGCCCGGTCCCGTACGCGACGTGCCGCGCTTCGTCCTCATGCGACCGCACAAGGATGGCCCGCGTGGCCTCATCGGGCGCTACCCGCCGTAGGAACGCAAAGAGGTCCAGGAACGTGCCCTCGCCCAGGACGTGCAAGAGGAACGAGGCCTTGTCGTACTCTTCCTGACCGATCAGACCCTGGAGCGACGCCTCGGTCTGCGGATAGGCTCCGACAAACCCGACGCCGTTGAGAAACAGCCGTTTGGTGAAGGCCTCCACATGCCGCGCCTCGTCCACCACCTGCGTCGACAGGAACAGCACGGGCTCCAAGTACGCGGGGTGAATTCGGGGCACAAACTTTGCCGGGACGTACCACGCCGCGAACTCTTGCTGAACCATCCAGGTGAGGACCGTGCACAGCGCGCGCTCCAGTGGCTCGGGGACGCCGCGTCCCTGCTCCCACGGGATGTCGCGGCTGGCGTCCCACTGGCGCGCCTTGGCCTGTTCGTAGAGTCGCTCCACGCCGTCCGCCCAGACCTGCGCGCGATCGAGGACCTGAAAGTCAAACGGCACCCCGCCGCCATCGCGATGGAGCCCGCGCGGCGCCAGGCCGCGCGGCTCCGCGTGTTCCGGCAGCGCGCCGAGGACCTCACTCAGGCGGACGCCAGCGGGTAGGACGTAATCGGCCATCTTCAGCCTCCTCGATAGTTGGCCCAATTTTGACCAGTGGGGCTCCGTCGTGTCAAGGCAAGTTGAGCCTGCCGCCTCGAGACTCATTGACGCCCGATTGGGGCATCTTTATACTTGAAACCCGTCTCACACGGGAGCACGGCTGCAGGGCCGGGTCGCAACCAAGGACGTGCCGCACGACCTGGGTCTAAGCGCGGCAGGCTTCTCAGGACGGGGCAAACGGTACGGTCGTGCCAGCCAGAAGGACGGTTTCCCGGTTCATCTGGCGGCGACCGTACCGTGCTGTTTGGCGCCCGAGGTGACCAGCATCGGCCGCCGGGTCACCGGGCCGACGGCCTGGCGTACCGGTAGTAGTCGGGCGCGGACCGCGCCGGCAGACGCAACACGTCTGCCCGGTGCACCGCGACCCGCAGTCCCACAGCCCGCAGCCCCTCGACAAACCCTCCCCTGATCGCGAGCGCCGCCTCCAGCGCGGCGGGATCGCCAACGGCCTCAATACGGTATGGCGGGTTGATGCGGACACCCGCAAGCACAATACCGGCATCCGTCTGCCGCACGGCGGTCGACGCCAGGGTGCGCAGGCCGTTGATGGCCATGGCCTCGGCGCCGGCCGACCAGAGCTCGTTGGCCAGACCGGAGAGGTCCTGCGCCTCCAACCGGGGCGGCAGGACCCCGCTCTGACCGGGGGGCCCCTCTGATACGGTCACCGCGACGCCCGTGCCCTCGACTGGAACCAGCCCCAGCACGAGGCGGTACTGCCCCAGCTCATCGGCCATGGCCTGCGACAGGCCGCGGCCCTCGACGAGCGCGGACTCATACTCAGCCTTCCGGCGCATCAGCGACTGCACTTCGGCCTGCAGCACCAGCCGGGCGGCCTCCTGCTGCCGGACCATCACCGCCAACTCCCGCAGGCGCCACGAGGGCAGGTCCGTCGCCTGGCGGAGGGGTTGGCGGCTGCGCAGCTGGGCCGCGAACAGGTAGCCGGCCGCCAGCAGAAACAGGGTGACGACCGCACTCCACCGCGACACGTGGAACTGAGCCACGGCCATCAGTATAGCACTGGCGGCTCGACCCATACCCGTGAGATAATGGAATGGATTAGCACTGTCAGGCCGAGAGTGCTAACACA
>Ga0187893_10006108_pt1 | contig 20872 bp, 15 predicted proteins | sample MA1701074metaG_FD_139574 | JGI IMG/M metagenome (GOLD analysis project Ga0187893, IMG submission 139574) | White microbial mat communities from a basaltic lava cave in the Kipuka Kanohina Cave System on the Island of Hawaii, USA - MA170107-4 metaG ...
CCAAAGACGACGCGGGTGCGGGATTGCTGTTGGAGCAGATTCATCACGGCGGCTTACTTCGGGCCGGCGCCCTCGGCCAGCGCGTACAGCAAATTGCGGGTGGCTATGTAGAGCACGCCATTGGCCGGAACCGGAGTGGAGTAGACAGAGCTGCCCAAATTGATTTCAGCGAGGAGCTTCTTCTCTTTGCCGGCTTGCAGGATGGCCACGTCGCCGTCTTCATCGCCGAGGTAGATTTTGCCGTCGATGAGGATGGGCGAGCCCCACATGGCGGCGAGCATGTCGTGCGTCCAGTAGGCCTGGCCGGTCTTGGCGTCCACGCAATGCAGGAAGCCGCTGAAGTCGGCGTAATAGACCAGGCCGTCATGAATAGCGGCGGTGGAAACGGAGCGGCGGATCTTGTCGTAATGCCACACCTGGCCGGTCTTGGTGATATCGCCGCGTTTGGTTCCGTCGATGGCATACAAATGGCCCACGCCTTCGCCGTGCTCGGGATCCTGGCCGTTGGCCAGATAGACGAGCTCGTTGTAAATCACCGGAGTGGAAATGATTTCGTTGCGCGTCTTCTGCCAGACGGAATCCTTGGGATTGGTGTCGAACTCCCAGAGCTTCTTGCCGGTGGTGGCCTCATAGCCGCGTACCCAGCCGTCGCCCTGCGCGGAGACCACTTGCACCACGTCGCCAATTTTGCCTACGGTGGGCGTGGACCATTGGCCGTGGAGAATGTTGCCGAACACGGAATTGTCTTCCCACACCAGCTCGCCGGTTTTCTTGTTCAGCGCAATCACGCTGGGGGCCTGCGGCGAGGGCACGTTGGCATGGCTCTCGTCCTGGCCGTTGGAGGTGCTGACAAAAATGAGGTCGCCGAGAATGACCGGCGAGGAGTTGGCCATATTGTGCTGATGGACGGCGAGCTCTTCCATCATGTCGTAGCGCCAGATGATGTCGGCATCTTTGGGGCCTTTGAGTTTTTCGTCCTTGAACGGCCCGTCGTTTTCGTCGTCCATGAAGCCGTGGATATCCAGCGCCACCACTTCGCCGCGACTGGTGACGTAGTAGAGGATTTCGTTCTCAACAATCGGGGAGCTGCAGATTCCCTGATAGGGCCAATCCACCACGCGGCCTTGCGAGAGCTTGTCGCTGATGGCCTGCCACAGGAATTCGCCATCGGATTCGCGGAAGGCGATCAGGATGCCCTTGTCGCCGGTGATCTTGGGGTCCCACAGGCCTTCATTATTGGTGCCGACAAACACCATGCCGTTGGACACCACGGGGTTGCCGTAGGTTTGTGAGCCGAGCTTGGCCACCCACTTCACGTTCTTGCTGGTCTTGATGTCCCACGACGTGGGCAGGCCCTTCATGGAAGAAACCATGTTGCGGTCGGCGGTGCCGCCCCACATCGGCCAGTCGCTCCCGCCGGGATCGCCGGCGCGCAACTGGGCCACCGGGCTGCACAGCAACGCCGTGGCCAGAATCATCGCGGTGAAGATTTTCGTCATGCTCGTCTTTTGATTAAGGATCATTTACTTTCCCGCTCCCGAATTCGGTGTCACCTTGAGATTATCAAAGTACATTTCGCTTTGCGTGCTGCCAAACAGCCCCGGCGCGCCCTGGCGGATGCCGATGGGATCGACCTTTTCGATGGTCCACGCGGCGGGCTCCGGTTCACTGGCGGGCCAGACTTTGCCTTGCGCGCGGACGGCGCCGTTAGGCAGGTTTTCCACGCGCAGCTTCATGCGGTACCACGTGTCCGGCTTCCACTCGAACGGAACGCTGACGATGCGCTCGGTCTCCGGCTGCCAGGATTGAATGTCGAGCTTCTGGTGGTTGCCGAACAGCACCAGCGTGTAGCCCTGCGCCACCACGCCGATGTCGCCCATCGAGCGGCGCTGCATCACCGCGCGCACGTCGGCTTGCGTGGTGTAGTTCGACCAGTGGCGCGGGCCGGTGAAGGCGCGGGCGCGCTGGTAGAAGGAGTGCTGAATCTCGGCGCGCTTGGCCAGCACCTTGTTGCCGTCGAGCGGCTGCACGGAATACTTGCGGCCCATGTTGATCCAGTGCGGCGGCGGGGCCTTTTCCGCGTAGGATGCGAAGTCTTCGTTCCACGGCAGGGGGGGAATCACGCGGATGCGCGCGCTGCCGGAGATGCCGCCGACGGTGGCCTTGATGATACCGGCGCGGCCGTGCAGCGCGTCGGTGGCGGTGTAGGTTCCGTCGGCGGAGATGCTGCCGGGGAGCTGCTCGACGGCCCACTGGGCTTCGGACTCGCGGATGAAGTTGCCTTTCTCATCGAACAAGCGCGCGCGGAATTTGCGGCTCTCGCCCGGCTGCAAAATGATTTCTGTCGGCAGTACCTGCACAGCGGCAGGCGCGGCGCCGGCGGCGGCTTTGGGCGCCACATACTTGTAGGGTGCGGGCTTGGCCGTGCCGGCTTTCTTGCCGATGGCGTAAGTGGCCTGTTCAGTGACGAAGTAAATGCGCCCGCGCGAAACGGCCGCCGAGCCCAGAACTTTGTGCGCATCGTCGCCCGGGTCGCCGAATTGGTGCTCGCTGAGGATGTCCGCGCCATCGGCGCGCGGCCGCAGGATGTAGAACTTGCCGTTTTCCGTGCCGAGGTAGAGCTTGCCGTCGGCCAGCACCGGTGAGGCGCGCTGAATGGTGCCGAGCTTCAGCGTCCACTTGCGCTCGCCGGTTTGCGCGTCAAACGCAAGCAGGTTGGCGCCGTTGTCCACCTGGTAGATCAACTTGCCGTCGGTGACCGGGGAAGAGAAGCCGCTCTGATAGCCGTAAAATTTCCATTTGGCCGCGTCGAGCGGCACCGTACCCTTCCGCCCGGCGGTGTCCAGCAGGGCGATCATCCCCATCTCATTCGTTTCCATGTTTTCTTCGCTGTGCGAGATGAAGGCCATGTTGCCCAGCATCAACACGCCGGTGTTGACTCCGCGCTTGCTGTAGGGGTAGCGCCAGATAGGCTCGCCGGTTTCCAATTTCAAGGCGTGAACGGCGCCGTCGCTGGCGCCAGAGATGATCAGGCGCACGCCGTCGACGGTGGCGGTCATCAGCGGCGGGTAAATCGTGTCGGTGGGAATGCCTTCCGGGGCGGAAACCCAGATGGTCTCGCCGGTTTTCTTGTCGAAGGCGAAAAACTTGCTGCCGCCGCGAGCCTGCGCGCCCCAGCCGAAGGTCACGCCGCTCATGAACACCTTGTTGCCCTCAATCATCGGCGAGACGGTACGGCCGCCGTGCGTGGTAATCAGGCCGAACTCTTCGGTGAGGGAGCGCTCCCAGATCAGCTTGCCGTTTGCAGTGAGCGCGACCAGCAAGCCGCCCACGCCCATCACGTATACGTTGCCGGTTTCCGGGTCCACGGTGGGAGATGCCCAGCCCACACGGTGCGGCGGAGAGTCGCTGTGGAACAAATCCATCTTATGCTCCCACAGCAGCTTGCCGGTATCGGCATGGAAGCACATTACGCGCTCCTGCTCGGTTGCGCCGTGGCCGACAAAGTTCTGGATGTACAGGTGGTCGCCAAAGACCACCGGCGACGAGCGCCCGCCATAGGGCGCTTTCCAGAGCTGCCCGGCGCCATCGGGAGTCCACTTTTCCGGCAGGCCCTTTTCCGTGGAGGTGCCGTCCTGGTTCGGGCCGCGCCACTCGGGCCAGTCGGTGCCCTGCGCGGCGGCGGGAGCGATGAGAATCAGGCTAAACAGCAGGAAGAAAGTGATTTGCAGCATCAGTGTGCGTTTGGGCATACAAAGAATTGGACGCGGCACGCGCCGGATTGGTTCTCTGCAATTCTTGACCATAACCTTTCCAAACTATATTCTGCTGGTTCTCGCGTCAAGCGAAGATCGAGAGCAGAACACGCTCCTGGATGACCAGCCCGTGGGGGTTGCGTCTAAGTCTTCAGCAGAAAGATTGAGGTTGCCGCGATGATCACGAAGTACACGCAACGCTACGCAATTCTTACGCTTGCTTTGGTGGCTTTGCTGGCTGGCGGCGCTTTCGCGCAACAGCCGCCTGCGGGCCCGCCGCCATCGGTGGCCAGTGAGCCTCCGCCCGAGCCCGGCGCAGACGACCTGAACGCCGCGGCCCGCAAAGGCGACGTGGCCGCCGTGCAGGCGCTGCTGGACAAAGGCATCAGCCCCGACGCGAAATGGCGGTATGGCATGACCGCGCTCTTTCCGGCGGCGGAGCGCGGGCACATGGAGATCGTGAAGCTGCTGATCGACCGTGGGGCCAACGTCAACGCGCAAGACCGCTTCTACAACGCCACGCCGATCGTGTGGGCCATCGGCAAGGGCCACGTGGAAATGGTGCAATTGCTGCTGGAGAAGGGCGCGCAGAATTCCGCGCGCGTCCTGAACCTGGGAATTGAGAAGGGCCATTTGGGACTGGTTCGCGCATCGCTCGCCAAGGGCGGGATTCCGCCGCCGGCATTGACCGCTTCATTGATTCAGGCCACCAAGGTCGGCAACAGCGAAATCGTCGAAGCGCTGAAGGCTGGCGGTGCGCAGCCACCCTTTGCGGTGGAGGCCGCCACACTAGCTACCTTCGCGGGCACCTACCGTTCCGAGAACAACACCGTCGTGGCTTGGGAGTTGAAGGACGGCGCTTTGGAAGGCGGCGCCGTGGGCACCGGCCAGCCGCCGCTGCACTTGTTCGCCACCGATGAAGTGACCTTTCGCACACTGGAGCCGACCGGGCTGGTCATCACGTTTGCCAAGGACGGCAGCGAGTTCAGTCTTCTACAGGGTCAGCAGACTACCAAGTTCAAAAAAGAGGTGAAGCCATGAATCGTGCCGCCGCAATCTTCGCAGCGGTCCTTATCGCCGGCGTCGCCGCGCAAGCCCAAAGTACATCGCGCTCAGAAACGCGCGATGGGCAAAACTGGCCATCCTTCCGCGGCGAGCGGGCGTCGGGCGTGGCCGAGGGCAAGCCCACGGCGGCAAAGTGGGACGCGGTGAAAGGCGAGAACGTCCTCTGGAAGACGCCGATTCCCGGCTTGGCGCTGGCCAGCCCCATCGTTTGGAACGACCGCGTGTTCGTGGTCACGGCGGTGAGCAGCGATCCGGAGAAGGAAACTTTTCGCCATGGGTTGTACGGCGATGTGGACCCCGCCGCCGATATGTCGGAGCACCAGTGGAGGGTGTACGCGCTGGACAAGCGCACCGGCAAAGTGGTGTGGGAGCGCGTGGCGCACAAGGGCGTGCCCCGCACCAAGCGGCATACCAAGTCCAGCCAGGCGTCGTCCACGCCGGCCACCGACGGCAAGTATGTGGTGGCGTTCTTCGGGTCGGAAGGTCTGTACACCTACGACTGGAACGGAAAACTGCTCTGGAAGAAGGATCTCGGTGTGCTGAACGCCGGATGGTTCTACGACCCCGACTACGAATGGGGCACCGCCAGCTCGCCAATCATCTACAAGAACATGGTGATCGTGCAGTGCGACATCCAGAAGGACTCGTTCATCGCGGCATTTGAACTAAAGACGGGCAAGGAAGTTTGGCGCACGATGCGGGACGAAATTCCGTCGTGGGGCACGCCGACGATTTACGAGAATCCGGCCACGAAGCACGCCGAATTGATTACGCATGCCACGAAGTTCATCCGCGGCTATGACCCGATGACGGGTAAGGAGCTATGGCGGCTGGGCCCCAACTCCGAAGTCACCACGCCGACGCCGTTTGTGGCGCACGATTTGATCTACGTCACCAACGGCTACCGCTTCATCCAGCCGATTTACGCCATCAAGCCGGGCGCCAAGGGCGATATCAGCCTGCAAGGCGACGCCACCAGGAGCGAAGCCATCGCGTGGAGCCACAAGCAAGGCGGCCCGTACATGCCGACGCCGGTGGTCTATGGCGACCTGTTCTACACCACCAACAACAGCGGCATCCTGACGGTGTACAACGCCAAGACCGGCGAGCGCGTGTACCGGCAGCGCATCGGCAACGGCGGGGCCTACAGCGCATCGGTGGTGGCGGCTGACGGGAAGATTTATTTCACCAGTGAAGACGGCGAGATTTTCGTGATCAAAGCCGGGGACACTTACGAGTTGCTGGCGCAGAACCCGATGGGCGAAGTGCTGATGGCGACGCCGGCCATCTCCGACGGGATTATCTTCGTGCGCGGGATCAAGCACCTGTTCGCCATCGCGCCGCCCAAGACTGCTGCCAGCGGCGGCAACTAGCGCGTTTTCTCGGTAACTGGACCTGAGAAAGTTGTCTCTTTGGCTCGTCCAACTCTCTGATGACCTTTAATAGAGTTGTGTGCTCCCTGCTTGGTGTGTGTTTGATTCTGGCGGTGTCGCCTTCCGTCTCCCTCACCCTCGCGCACCCTTCGGACAGCAAACGCGTCGAGATTCAGAGCGACGGGTGGAAAATTGCCGGCGACTTGGTCGTTCCAGAAGCGAAAACTCCGGTTCCCGCCGTGCTCATGCTCAACGGTGCGGCACGGGATCGCACCGACTACCGCGGCATGGCCGGGCACCTTGAGCGGCTCAAGATCGCCAGCCTGCGCATCGACCTGCGCGCGCACGGAGAAAGCGTCAATCTCGGCAGGTTTGTTCCCGGCGAAACCAACGCGCTGCTGGAGAATTCCGATCACGACGTGGCTGCCGCCATCCGGTTCCTGAAGGCCGACAAGCGCATCGATGCAGCGAGAATTGGCGTTGTCGGCGCCAGTTACAGCGGCGAGATGATGATGATCGCCGGCAAGAAAGCCGGCTACGCCGCCGCTTATGTGGGCCTCTCGCCCGGGTCGCTCAGCGACGAGTCTATTGCCGCTATCGACCAGCACCAGTTGCCCTGGCTGCTGGTGGTGGCGCGCCACGAGCGGCACTTGAAGGAAGTAGCACAGGCTCTGCGCGATCAGAGCCGCACCGCCGAGTTCCTCGAGTTGAGCGGCACCGAGCACGCCACACGTCTTCTTGGCGCCCATCCCGATTTGGCCGAGCGCGTTGCGGTCTGGTTGCGGTCCAGACTCAACGCGCGCAGGTGAGAACTGCGCCGCCATAACCTGCGTTGAGCACCTCGCCCTCTCGCAACGAGCTAGAACCAAAACAAAGTGGCGTACAATGAGCTGGTTCTGTCGCGCGGGGCCGTAGCTCAACGATTAGAGCAGCGGACTCATAATCCGTTGGTTCCTGTCCCGAAGCTTCGGGACAAGTCCAGGCGGCCCGCAAACTACCGATGTTTTCGCTCTACATTCTGCAAAGCGCGCGCTCGGGAAGGTATTACGTCGGCTCGACCGACGATGTGTGGAGGCGTCTCCAGCAACACAATGGGGAACTGCCTAACCTAGGGCGGTCGACGGTTGCGGGGAGGCCTTGGAAGTTAGTATTCGAGATGAAGTATCCCTCGCGGGCGCAAGCCATGGACGCCGAGCGCTATGTCAAGCGAATGAAGAGCAAGCGCTGGATCGCCCGGCTAATCGCTGGTGAATACCGGTTACCGCCGTTCTGACCGGTGTTACCGCCCTCGGCTTGGGAGTACGCTAGAATAGCTGGCACTCGGGGCCGTAGCTCAACGGTTAGAGCAGCGGACTCATAATCCGTTGGTTCCTGGTTCAAATCCAGGCGGCCCCACCACGATCCGCTGAATCCCGGTCGGTTTCGATACAATGGCCAAGCCCGCATGCTGGAAGCTCGCACATCCAGACTTGGCAGGAGCCTGCGCGTTTTGCGGAGTTGCGCAAGCTTGGTGCTGTTGGTGTCTCTGCTGGGTCAGGGAGCAGCCGCGCAGTCCGGCCTCGACGCGCGCCTTTCGAGCGCGGCGGCGCAGGGCGACGCAATCGCTGTCCGCGCCTTGCTGGGGCAGGGAGCCAATGCCAACGCGGTCGACAACGGCGGGCTCACGCCATTGCATCACGCGGCCAAAGCAGGCCACGCGGCAACACTTCAGGCGCTGCTCCAGGCCGGCGCCAAGGTGGACGCGCGCGATCCGAACGGCTTCACATCGCTGGCCATTGCTGCCTCTTTGGGCCACGCCGCGGCGGTGCAAACTTTGCTGCGCGCGGGCGGGGATGCCAATGCATCGACTCGCAGCGGCGCCACTCCGCTGATGTTTGCCGCGCTGGGAGGGCACAGTGCGGCCATCGCTGCGTTGCTCGCCGGCAAGGCCGACGCGAACGCGCAGACGCCAGCGGGCATCACTGCGCTGATGATGGCCGCCAACGCGGGCCATTCGCAGGCGGTGGGCCAACTGGTTCACGCCGGCGCCGCCCTCAATGCCCGCGACACCTCCGGCCGCACCGCGCTGATGCTGGCCGCCGTCAAGGGGCATAGCGACACGATTCGCACGCTGCTCTCCGCCGGTGCGGATCTGAACATCGCCAATCGCTGGGGCGACACCGCGCTTACTTGGGCGGCCAACGAGGGCCGCACGGAGGTTGTGCAGACTCTGCTGGCGGCCAAAGCCGAGGTGACGGCGCGCAACGAGCAAGGCGCCACGGCGTTGCTGCTGGCCGCGCGCGGCGGCTTTGTGGAGATGATTCCGTCGCTGCTGGCGGCGGGCGCGCAAGTGAATGAGACGGACGCCAACCAGCGCACCGCGCTGATGTTTGCCTCGTTCAACGGGCACGGCGAGGCGGTGGCCGCTCTGCTGCAAGCGGGCGCTGACCCCAACTTGCAGGACAACAAAGGTCAAACCGCCCTGATGCACGCGGCCACGCAGGGCCACGCTGGCGTGTTGCGGCAGTTGCTGGCGGCGGATGGGAATCCCAACGCCAAGACCAGCACGCAGTCCACGGCGCTGATGTCTGCCGCACACTGGGGCCGGCGCGACGCCGTCGAAGTGCTGCTTGCAGCGGGCGCAGGTGCCGCGGCGCGGGATTCCGAAGGTAATACCGCGGCACAAATTGCCGCGCAAGCCGGGCATCAGGAAATTGCCGCATTGATTGCTGCTGCGCCGCCACGCTCAACCCCGGCAACGCCCGTATCCGGGGAAACCAAGCCCAAAACAGATACACCCGCTGACGCGCCACATCGGCCGGAGAGCAAGGGCCCTGCAGCAAAGGACTCCGCATCCGCGTTGCCGGTTTTTCACGACAGGGCGAGGCAGGCCGGAGTTGCGTTCCAGCACACCAACGGGGCCACGCCGCAAAAGTACATGCCGGAAACGATGGGCTCCGGCGGGCTGCTTTTCGATTTTGACGGCGACGGCTGGCTGGACATTTTTCTGGTGGATGGCGGCTCGCTGGCCGATCCGCAGGCGTCAGCCCGCGCGCGCTATCCTTTGTACCGCAACAACCGTGACGGCACCTTCAGCGATGTGACCGCGCGCTCCGGCCTTCGCCCGCTGCGTTACGGCATGGGCGCGTGCGCCGCCGATTACGATAACGACGGCCACGTGGACCTCTACCTGACCGGCTTCGAGGGCAATGCGCTCTACAGCAACAATGGCGACGGCACGTTCAGCGACGTCACCGCCAAAGCGCGCGCCGCGGTCAGCTCGTGGAGCACCAGTTGCGCGTGGGGCGACTTCAATAAGGACGGCTTCCTCGATCTGTACATCGCCAACTATGTTGACTTCGGCATGGACAACAACAAGTTCTGCGGCGACGTGGTGCAGCGCGTCCGCGCCTATTGCCATCCGAATGTCTATGGCGGCCTGGCCGACGTCCTGCTGCAAAACAACGGCGACGGCACCTTCACCGACATTTCCAAGCAAGCAGGCATCGCCAATCCCAGCAATGGCCTGGGCGTGGTGGTGGGCGATTACGACAACGACGGCTGGCCGGACATCTACGTCGCCAATGATTCGGTGCCGAACTTTCTCTACCGCAATCTCGGCAACGGGGCCTTCGAAGAGGCAGGCCAGTGGGCCGGCGTGGCCGTCAACCGCAATGGCCGCCCCGAAGCCGGCATGGGCACGGATTTCGGCGACGTGGACAACGACGGCCTGCTGGATATCTTCGTCACCAATCTCGATTGGGAAACCAACACGCTCTACCACAATCAGGGCAAGGGACTCTTCGCGGACACCACAGCGGAGCGCGGGCTGGGCGAGCCGAGCCTTCCTTTCGTTGGTTTCGGCGCCGCGTTTCTCGATTTCGACAACGATGGGCTGCTGGACATCGCCGTCACCAACGGCAACGTGCTCGACAACGCCAAGTTCTTCCGCGAAGCCGCCAGCTACGCCCAGCCCAAGCATTTGTACCGCAATCTCGGGGGCGGGAAGTTTCGCGAGGTGCGCAATTCGGCAGGCCCGGGCTTTGCCACGCTCACGGTGGGCCGCGGCCTCTTTACCGGCGATCTTGATAACGATGGCGACCTGGACATTCTGGTCACCAACAACGGCCAGACGGCGGAACTGCTGCGCAACGACGGCGGGAACCGCGGCAACGCGCTGCTGATTCGCACCATTGGCATAAAGAGCGACCGCGACGGAGTGGGCGCGCGCATCGTCGTGACCGCCGGCGGCGCGAGTCAGATTCGCGAAGTGAAGGCCGGTTCGAGCTATCTCGGGCAGAACGATCTTCGCGTACACGTCGGCCTGGGCTCCGCGCCCCGCGCCGACAAAATTGAGATTCGCTGGCCGAGCGGCGCCGTTGACGTGCTCGAAAACGTCGATGCGAACCGGATTCTCACCGTCACCGAGGGGAAGGGGATCACGGCGCAATCGCCGTTTGCTGCCCCCAAGTAGCCCGAAGAGCGGTGTTCTTTGTTGCCTGTGCTTCGTGGGCAGAAAAAGCGGGGAGTCTGTAAAGTTTGCCTCCTCACGCCGCCTGCGAGCGCTTTGGGAGCCCCACGGGCTCCCGATATTCCTTTGCCTCTCAGCCTCTTACGAAAGCCACCGCCGCGGCCATGTTTGGCGCGCCATGTGCTCTTTCCCGGTAAGGCGTGGGAGGTCCAGCCATGAAACTAAAGCTTTTTGCAACGGTGGTGACCGCCGTCCTGCTGACCGCAGGGTGCGCGACGAAGAATTGGGTACGCAAGAATCAGGAGCCGGTGCAGGCCAGGGTGGATGAAGCGACGGCCGAGAATGCCCGGCAGAACGAGTCCCTCGGCAAGCTCAACACCGATCTCGACGAAACCGATCGCGAGTTGGGCGCTACCAAGGAGCGGGTGGGCACCGCGGAAACCGAGATTACCAAGCTCGGCACCCGCGTGGATGCCACCAACCGCGACTTGAGCGAATTGCGTGACCGCATCGCCAACCTCGACGACTACAACGTGGCCGGCGAGTCGGTGGTCTACTTCGGTTTCAATAGGGATGAGCTCACCGACGAAGGCAAGGCCGAGCTCGACAAGCTGGTGGCCGAGTCCGATTCGTGGAAGAAGTATTTCATCTCCATCGAAGGCTACACCGACCAGATTGGCCCGGCCGAGTACAACATGCAACTCAGCAAGCGCCGCGCCGACGCCGTGGTGCGCTATCTGGTGCTCGAACACAACATCCCGGCGCACCGCATCTACACCATCGGCTTGGGCAAGAACCGCCTGGTGGAAGAAGCCAAGGACCGCGATGCGCGCGCCAAGAATCGCCGCGTGGAAGTCTCCGTGTTCCGTGCGGATGGCGGAACGCCGGTGGCCAAGTCGGGTTCCGGTTCCAACTAAGACCACTCATCTCTAACCGAAGCTGAGCGGGTTGCCGGCCTCTCCCGGACGGCAACCCGCTCTTCGTTTCCTGGGCCGGCTACTTGCTGTCCGCTTTCTCCGCTTTAGGTTCGGTGACCGATGGGTTGTTCAGGTACTTCCCAAAGAAGCTGACGTAGCGGCGGATGCGGTCGAGCTGATGCCGCAACTCTCGGATGCCGTGGCCCTCGCGCGGAAACACCACAAACTCCACCGGCACATTGCGCTCCACCAGCGCGCGATAGAACTCCTGCGCCTGCGCGATGGGCACACGCGTATCGCGCTCGCCGTGCACGATGAGCGTCGGCGTTTTCACGTTCTTGATGTGCTTCATTGGCGAGCGATCCCAGTAGAGTTCAAAGTTATCCCATGGCGACACGTCAGCGTAGAACCAGCGCAGATAGCGCTGGATGTCGTTCTGCGAATACATCGAATAGATATTCGTCAGCCCGGCGCCGGGCGAGACGGCCTTGAACATGTCGGTCTGCGTCAGGATCCAGAACGTCATGTAGCCGCCGTAGGACCAGCCGAACGCGCCCAAGCGGCCGGCATCGGCCATGCCGCGCGCCACTGCGGCTTCCACGCCGCTGATGCAATCTTCGTAGTCGCCGATCCCCCAGGTGTTCTTGTTGGCCTGCGCGAACTTCTCCCCTTTGCCGGTGGAGCCGCGGAAGTTCGGTTGCAGCACCATGTAGCCGTTCGCGGCCAGCACCTGCCCCGTGCCGCTGAAGTTGGTGAGCGACGCGCCCGTGGGGCCGCCGTGCGGATTCAGCAGGAACGGATACTTCTTTGCCGGGTCATAGTCCACAGGCTTGGTGAGCACGCCTTCAATCTCCGTGCCGTCCTTGCTCTTCCACTTCATCACCTCCACTTCGCCCAGCGCGAATTCGTCGAGCCATGCGTGGTGAGTGGTGATGGTCTGGAACGAGGTGTAGGCAGGATTGGAGCGGTACACTTCCGACGGGCGCTTGGGCCCGCTCATCGTGCCCACCAGGGTTTGCCCGTCGCGGCTCACATCCGAGAGGCCGGTGATCCCGCCGCGACTTGTCACCTGCTTGACGGTTCCGGCGGCCACATCGGCGGCGAAAATTTCAATCGCCTGCGCCGTGTTGCTGGTGAAGTAGATGCCCTTCCCATCCGGCATCCACACCGGCGTGCCCGCATCGAGGTCCCACTTCGCGGTCAGGTTGCGCGGAGTGCCGCCGGACGCGGCAATCACCAACAGATCCTCCTGATAGACGCCGCCGCCCTTCGCGCTTCCGTTGTAGGCGATCCACTTTCCGTCGGGCGACCAGCGCGCGGTGCTTTCCGGCGCTTCGGTCGCGATCAGCTTGCGCTTTTCGCCGCTGGCCACGGTCACAATCCAAAGGTCGGTGATGTCGCCGTCGTCGGCCTTGGGAGTGGGCCGCGTGGTGAAGCTGACCTGCGTGCCATCGGGCGACCACTGCGCGTCGCTGCAGGTGAAAGCGCCTTCGGTGAGCTGCTTGCCTTCCTTTTTTTCGATGTCCCACAGCCACAGATGCGTCATGCGGTGATCCTGGTCGGTCACGATGGTGTCGTCTTTCACTTTTCTCTTTTCTTCTTCCTCTTTGCTCGGCTGATCGGTGGCCAGCAACAGCAGTCTCTTGCTGTCGGGCGCGAACTGAAATCCGCTGACGCCGCCCTTGTGCGTGGTCACCTGCCACGCTTCGCCGCCGTCGGCGCGCAGGAACCACACTTGCCGCTCGCTTTCCTTCTCGCGGTTGGTCAGGAACGCCACGTGCTTTCCATCCGGCGACCATTGCGGATTTGTCGCGCTCTTCTCCCCGCGCGTATATTGACGGGCTTCGCCTCCCGCGGTGGGAACCACCCACACGTGCGTCGTGCTGGTCCACTCCTTGCCTTCTTCCATTTTTTCTTCGCTGACGGTGTAGGCCACGCGCCGGCCATCGGGCGAGAGCGCCACGCCGCCCACGCTGCTCACGCGCAGCGCATCCATCGCCGTCAGCAGCTTTTTGCCGCTCTTGCTGCGCGGCGCTTCCTGTTTCGCTTCCTTCTTGGTTTCTTCCTGCGCCTGCGCGGTTCCCGCGGGGCACAGCAGCAGGGTCAGCAATGCGTACAGCAGCGTGTTGCGAAGAGAGGCTCGCGTCATTTCTTTCTCCTTGGTGTAGGGCCGGCAGAGCAACCGGCGGCACAATACCTGCCTGAGCGGATTCCCGCAACCCCTTGCTGCAACGCGGGCGTATGGGGAACAATCATGGACTGCACTGCGTAAAACAGGCAGGACGCGCGGGCGTGCCTGCAACCTTTAAACCTTTGAACTTTTAACATTCAACCTGAACCTCCTTGCTTCCCTCCATTCTCCGGAACATAATTCCGGCGATTCTCTCTGCTGAAGACGGAGGCCGCCATGCCCGTGCAATTTTCCCGACGCAATTTTGCGAAGACCGTCGGCGCCACGTTCGGTGCCACGATGATCGCCGAGCACATCACGCTCGAAGCCGCGGAGGCGCGGCTGCCGCGCGGCTTTTCGCCCAACACGGTCATCCTCAATTCCAACGAGAATCCGTACGGCCCGTCGAAGAAGGCCATCGAAGCGATGAAGCGCGCGCTGGGCGCTTCGGCGCGGTACCCCGACGCGCTGATCGACGAGATGCGCGAGACCGTCGCGCGCCTGCACGGCGTCACCACTGAGCAGGTGGCGCTGGGTTGCGGCTCGGGCGACATCCTGCGCGTGGCGGCGCAGGCCTTCCTCGCGCCCGGGCGCGAAATCGTGATGGCCGAGCCGACCTATGAAGAAATGTGGCACCACGCGCGCACCACCGGCGCGGTGCAGAAAATTGTTCCGGTCACGCCGGATTTTCGGCACGACCTTCCGGGAATGGCCGCCGCCTCAAACGCGAACACCGGCCTGGTGTACCTGTGCAACCCGTGCAATCCGACGGGCACGATCGTGTATCGCGACGAGCTGGAAGCATTCGTCGAGCGTGTGCCGCGCAACGCCGCCATCGTCGTGGATGAGGCGTACCACCACTTTGTCGAAGACGCGAAGTACGGCTCAGCGTTCGACCTGCTCTCGCGCGCGCCGAATGTGGTGATCGCGCGGACGTTTTCGAAAATCTTCGGCATGGCCGGCATGCGGCTGGGATATGCGGTGGCGTCGGCGGAAATGATCGGGCGCATGGGCCGCTTCGGGCTGTGGAACCCGCTCAACGCTGCCGTGGTGGAAGCCGGGCTGGCCAGCCTGAACGACGCGGCGCACGTGGCGCAGCAGCGTAAGCTGAACAACGAGACGCGCGAGTGGACCTGCGCCGAGCTCACGCGTGAAGGCCGCCGCTGCATCCCGTCGCATACCAACTTCTTCATGGTGGACGTGGGCCGCGACGTGGGCGAAGTGGCGCCGGAATTTCGCAAGCGCGAAGTGCTGGTCGGCCGCAAGTTCCCGCCGATGAATAATTGGCTGCGCGTCTCGGTGGGCACGCGCAAAGAGATGCAGGCGTTCCTCAAAGCGCTGCGCGAAGTGGTGCCGGTTCACCCTGAGGCGGCCGCGCAAGGCGGCAGCCGAAGGGCATCCGCCGCCAAAGCCGCGTAAGTCTTTCCATCGATGGAAAGGGTAGAAAGAAGTAGGGAGTGGCGATGGCGGGAGAGCTCCCGCACTCCACCGCACAATTTGTGAGCCTGTGCTACGGGAGCGGCGTGAAGCCGCCCCTACGGAGGGTGCAGCAAGCAGCGCCCCTACGAAGGCGCAGCAAGCAACGCCGGTATGAGAGGCGCACAGGCTGTAAGCCTGTGCTACGAGGTCGGCTGGCCCATGGCGCGGCGCTGCTGGAAGCACTCGCGGCAATAGACGGGGCGGCCCTGCGTCGGCTTGAAGGGGACGGTCGTCTCCTTGCCGCACTGTGAGCAGGTGGTTTTGGTCTCGGAGCGGGCGTAGCCGCCGCCGCCCCCGCCGCCACCGGCTCGATCGCCGCCCTGTCCGCGCCGTGACTTGCAGTTCTTGCAGCGCTTGGGCTCGTTCTTGAAGCCCTTATCGGCGAAAAACATCTGTTCGCCGGCGGTGAAGACAAACTCCGCACCGCAATCCACACACTTCAGGACCTTGTCATGAAATTCCATGGCCTGCTCCGACGACCGGCTGGGGTGGCCGTGCACAGCAGTGCCGAATCAGAGGAGACTGGGATTGGTCGCGGGCGGGAACTGCAACGTCCGGTGCGTACTGCCGCCGTTGGATCCGCAGGCTAGACACCCTTGGTTCGACCCTTAGTCCTGCTCGCGCCGCTGCTTTTTACGGCTGCGTTTGCGAGCCAGCGCCGCTTTTGCCCGCTTCTTTTCGCCCGGCTTCAGGTAGTAAGAGTGCTTCTTGATTTCCTTGATGATGTCGGCTTGCTGCACCTTACGCTTGAAGCGACGAAGAGCATTCTCCAGGCTTTCACCTTCCTGGATGATGACTTCTGCCAAAGGTATTCACCCACTTTCCGATACGGGATCACACCCTCGAGCGGGCCCACACGACGGTTCACCCCCCGGGCTATTGAACGCTCATGGGTGCCCTTCTATTCTAACGGCGGAGGGCAAGTCAAGCAAATTCCGGGCTCTATGTATACCGGAGGAACGTACACAGAGCAGTAACAGCGAAGCGTGGCGCGCGACGCCCATCGCGCGGCGCAGCAATGCTAGAATAACCGCCGCGAGGCCGGACGAAATCATGTCGCTGATGCGCAACGCCATCGGAGTGCTGCTGGCCGGCGGCCAGGGCGAGCGGCTGTGGCCGCTGACGCGCGACCGCGCCAAGCCCGCGGTGCCCTTCGGCGGCACCTACCGCATCATCGACATCACGCTCTCGAATTGCATCAATAGCGAGCTGCGCCGCGTGTTTGTGCTTACGCAGTACAAGGCGCTCAGCCTGAACCGGCACGTGCGCGACGGCTGGTCCGGGCTGGTCGGCCTGGGCGAGTTCATCGAAGTGATACCGCCGCAGATGCGCGTCTCCACCACCTGGTACCAGGGCACCGCCGACGCCGTCTATCAGAATATTTATTCCATTGGCAGCGAGCGCTCCAGCTACGTCTTCATCCTGAGCGGCGATCACATTTACAAGATGGATTACGCCAAGATGCTGAAGTTCCATGCCGAAATGGGCGCCGACGCCACCGTGGCCACCATCGAGATGGCGCCGGAGCAGGCGGCGCGGCAGTTCGGCATCGTGGTGACGGACGAGAACGGCCGCATCGTCGAGTTTCAGGAGAAGCCGGCCCAGCCGGCGCGCTCGCGCTTCAATCCCAGCAAAGTGAACGCGTCGATGGGCGTGTACATCTTCAACACGCAGTTGATGATCCCGATCCTGATTGCCGACGCGGAAGATCCCAACTCCAGCCACGACTTCGGCAAAGACATCCTGCCGAAAATTCTCGGCAAGTACCGGCTGTACGCGTACAACTTCATCGATGAGAACCGCAAGGAGGCGCTCTACTGGCGCGACGTGGGAACCATCGACGCCTACTACGAAGCGAACATGGACCTCGTGTCGGTGAGCCCGGAGTTCAACGTCTACGACAGCAACTGGCCGCTGCGCACCAAGGTGCAGCAGTACCCGCCGGCCAAGTTCGTGTTTGCCGATGAGCAGCGCATGGGCGCGGCGCTGGATTCGATTGTCTGCCCGGGGTGCATCGTGAGCGGCGGGCGCGTGCGCAATTCGGTGCTGGGCTACGACGTGCGCGTGAACAGCTTCTGCGAGGTGGAGAACAGCATCGTCTACAACCACGTGAACATCGGGCGCCACTCACGCGTCCGCAACGCGATTATCGACCGCCACGTCAGCCTGCCGGAGCGCACCGTCATCGGCTACAACCCCGAAGAAGACCGCAAGCTCTACCATGTGACCGATAAGGGCGTGGTGGTTGTGGTGCGCGAAGAATCGATGCTGGAAGAGCCGGAATAGAGTCCTAGGTTGAAATGTTCAAAGGTTGAAGGTTGAAATGTTGAAGGCTGAGTCCGGAAAGGAAGTTGGCCCGGGAAGGAAGCTGGGAACGGCGCGGACGTTCGAAGACCTGCTGATTTTCCAAGAAGCGCGCCAATTGATGAAGACCGTCCATGCGCTAACGAAGTCGGGTCCTGTGCTAAAGGACTATCCTTTGCGGGATCAGATGCACCGTTCGGCACTCTCCATCATGTCAAACATTGCAGAGGGCTTCGAGCGAGGCAGTAATCCTGATTTTGTGCGCTTCCTTTTTATGGCAAAGGGATCATGCGGGGAACTCCGAGCACAAGCGATTGCTGGGGCGGATCAGGATTATTGGACGCGCCAGCAGTTTGAGCAATTCGCGAACGCATGTCGCAAGCTAAGCGGTGGCATATCCCGCTTGATTACCTATCTCAGGCGATCTCCCACCAACCCCAATAGGGGCTAGCCGCCAAAATCGTGGCGGCGTTAACCTTTCAACCTTCAACCTTTGAACATTTCTACTTTGGATTTAGAATCTGCCCGCGCTTGAGCTAAGGAGGAAACCATGTCGGCGAAAATTGCGAGTGTGCGCGGACGGCAAGTGATCGACTCGCGCGGGAATCCCACCGTGGAGGCAGAAGTGCATCTGGCCAGCGGGGCAGTGGGACGCGCGGCGGTGCCGTCGGGCGCATCCACCGGCGAGCACGAGGCGCTCGAGCTGCGCGACGGCGATAAATCGCGTTACGTCGGCAAAGGCGTGCTGAAGGCGGTGGCGAACATCAACGGCGCAATCGCCGCGGGCATTGCCGGCGCGGATGCCGCCGGCCAGCGCGCGCTTGACCAGCGCATGCTCGAGCTCGACGGTACGCCGAACAAAGGCAAGCTCGGCGCGAATGCGATTCTCGCGGTGTCGATGGCGGCAGCGCGCGCGGCGGCTGCGGCGGCGGGCCAGCCGCTCTACAAATACTTGTCCGGCTATTCGTCGGTGAAGGGCGCGAACGTGCTGCCGGTGCCGATGATGAACATCCTGAACGGCGGCGCGCACGCGGATAATTCCGTCGACGCGCAGGAGTTCATGGCCATGCCGGTGGGCGCGCCGAGTTTTGCCGAGGCGCTGCGCTGGGGCGTCGAAGTGTTTCACGCGCTGAAGGCGGTACTGAAGAAGCGCGGCTACTCGACCGCGGTGGGCGACGAAGGCGGCTTCGCGCCAAACTGCAAATCGAACGACGAAGCGATTGAAGTGGTGCTGGAAGCGATCACCGCCGCGGGGTACAAACCCGGCGAGCAGATTGCGATTGCGCTCGATCCTGCGTCGAGCGAGTTCTACGACAAGGCGAGCGGCAAATACGTGTTCAAGAAGTCCGACAAGTCAGCGCGCACGAGCGAGCAGATGGTGGAGTTCTGGGCGAACTGGGCGCGGCAATTTCCCGTCGTGTCGATTGAAGACGGCATGGCGGAAGACGACTGGGCGGGCTGGAAGCTGCTGACCGAGAAGCTCGGCGGAAAAGTGCAACTGGTGGGCGACGACCTGTTCGTGACGAATACGACGCGCCTGTCGCGCGGCATTTCCGAGGGCGTAGGCAACGCGATTCTGATCAAGCTCAACCAGATTGGCACGGTGAGCGAAACCATCGACGCGATTGAGATGGCCCGCAAAGCGGGCTACGCGTCAATTATTTCGCACCGCTCCGGCGAAACTGAAGACACCTTCATCGCCGACCTGGCCGTGGCCACCAGCGCAGGGCAGATCAAGACCGGCTCCGCCTCGCGTACCGACCGCGTGGCCAAGTACAACCAGCTCCTGCGCATCGAAGAAGAGCTGGGCGCCGCCGCCAAATTCCCCGGCCGCCAAGCGCTGTCCATCCAGTAGAATCTCATTCAGCAGAGTCGGGCGGCCGCTGGGGTTTTGCCGGCCGGTAATTGCGGCGGTCCAGGCAAGCGTCATAGGTGACGCGATCTATGCGAATCCAATCGGTCTTGTCAATTCCGCGGCGATTGCGACTTGTGGGACTAGAGGGGAACGCAGAGGCGATCTTAATCCAGCGATCCTGCTCCTTCGCGATTCGGCGTATTTCGTCGGCCACTTCTGATAGATCCTGATCTTGGCTCAAGATGACGGCAACATCGAATTCTTGTCGGTGCGCCATGCGAATTACATCTACGGCGATCCTCACATCAATGCCCTTTTCTTCTCCCAAGAGGAAGCTGTGGGTTGCCCCACCGGGTAAGGTGACAACTCTATTGCGATAGCGAAGAGACCTGGAAAAGACCTGCACCCCCTTACGCCCCATAGCGGCTAACTTGTGAATCCAGAAGTGGTTCCACTTGGCGTCATCAACCGCGTCGGGCACACCCGTATAGAATCGGGCTTGTAGGAGTTGCCACGTGGCTGAGCGGCAGATGGCCACCGAGAGAGCAGCGACATCGTAATTTGGGTAGGTGTAGCCAAAGGCTTCCCGTGCTGCGTGGAAGAGATTTTGGCCGTCCACAAAGGTAACGGCACGCTTTACGGAAGGCTCTCTTGTCATGCGGATGGCCGGAAAAGAATAACCCCGCCCGAGGCCTTGCGGCGTGTCGAGCGGGGAGCAAGTACAGGTACAGAGTAGCGTTTTGCACTATGGGTGTCAAGAACGTATTACGCCGAATGGCGTAACGCTAATTGGCGTAATGAGGGTGGGAGCGCAACAAGCTGCGCTAAAAGCAAGGCGGGAGCCCTTCGACTCCGGTCAAAGGAGAACCCGCTCCACGGTCAGCGGGCGAGGATGTTTTTGAGTACGAAGAGGACGTTAGCGGGGCGCTCGGCGAGGCGGCGCATATACCAGGCGTACCACGCCGAGCCGTAGCTGACGAGCACGCGGAAGGGCGAGCCGGAGGCGGCGATGCGCTCCTGCTCGGCGCGCTGGATGCCGTAGAGCATCTGGAACTCGAGCTTGCTGCGGGGCACGCCGGAGTCGCGCGAGAAGTCTTCGATACGGCGGATGAGCACGGCGTCGTGCGTGCCGAAAATGGCGCGGACGCCTTTGGCGCGCGCTTCGTCGCTGAGCAGGAGCTTGGCGAGCGAGAAGTAGTTGGCGTCGACGTCGCGCTTCTTGGGATAAGCCTTGTCGGGCGGCTCGCGGTACGCGCCTTTCACCAGGCGAATGTGCGCGCCGAGCGGCAGCATCGCGCGCAGGTCGTCGACGGTGCGGTAGAGGTAAGCCTGCACGCAGACGCCGGTGTGCGGGAAGCGCGCGCGCAGGCGGCGGTAAAGCTCGAGCGTGCGGTCCACGTAAGCCGTGCCTTCCATGTCGATCCACAGCCAGTTGTTGAGTTGCTGCGCGCATTCAGCCAGCGCGACGAGATTTTTCTCGCAGAGCTCGGCGCTGAAGTCGAGG
>Ga0187893_10006111_pt1 | contig 20866 bp, 15 predicted proteins | sample MA1701074metaG_FD_139574 | JGI IMG/M metagenome (GOLD analysis project Ga0187893, IMG submission 139574) | White microbial mat communities from a basaltic lava cave in the Kipuka Kanohina Cave System on the Island of Hawaii, USA - MA170107-4 metaG ...
AGAATCTACAACGCCAGCCTCTTGGCCGCGGAAACTTTAGCCGGCGTCGGCGCCCTTACTGGAGAAACTGAGTGGTGTGGATGGGCCACCCGCGCGGCGCGTTATGTTGTCAACCGCCAACGCGATGATGGGTCGTGGTTTTACGGCGCCGAGGCGAGCCAATCCTGGATCGATAATTTCCACACGGCCTTCCTGCTCTCTTCGCTGGCCCGCATTATCAAAAACTGCTCCGGCGCTCAGGGCGCCGAGTTTCAAGAAGCGCTGCGGCGGGGTTATGGGTTTTGGCGGTCGGCGTTCTTTCTTGCGGATGGGTGGCCGAAATACTACCATGACGGCCTTTACCCGGCTGATATACACGCCGCGGCTACGGCGATCGTTGCCCTTGCCGATTTACGAGACCTTGACGCGGGCGCCTTGGCGCTGGCTGAAAGAATTGCGCTTTGGTCCATCGAAAACCTGCACGATCCGCGGGGCTTCTTTTATTATCAGCGCCGTCGCTTCTACACAGTGCGCACACCCTTCATGCGCTGGAGCGAAAGCTGGATGCTCTATGCGCTGGCGCGGCTCTTAGAGGAGAAACATGCCGATAGCCCCTGATGTAACTCTGGCAGATGGTGTAAAGATATTCCAACCTGATCTGGTTAATCTTTACGGCTGCGCGATCGGCGCCGATACTAAAATCGGCGCCTTCGTCGAGATTCAGAAGAACGCCACGATTGGCGCGCGCTGCAAAATCTCGTCTCATTCGTTCATCTGTGAAGGCGTCACCATTGAAGACGAAGTTTTTATTGGCCATGGCGTGATGTTTACCAACGATCGTTATCCTCAAGCCGCGAATGAGGATGGCTCGTTGCAATCCGAAGCCGATTGGCAGGTGTCTGAGACGCGGGTTAAACGTCGCGCCTCAATCGGCAGCAACGCCACGATCATTTCGGGACTTACGATTGGTGAATCGGCGCTGGTTGGCGCGGGAGCGGTGGTAACGCGCGACGTTCCTGATCATGCGGTGGTAGCCGGAGTGCCGGCGCGCGTGATTGGAGACGTGCGCCGACGCACTCAGACTCCGTAATCCGAGCGAAAGAACTTTCTAAAAATTTAATGATTTTGTTCACTAGAGGAAACCACCCATTGCTTGAGCGGCGGAAAAAACGCGGCCGGGATGTTGAGGAAGAAAAAAGGTACGAGATTCGGGACTCGGACATCATCAGCCTCAGACCGAGGCGATCCGATGATGAGCAATCGCGATGATCAAAGTCGGCGTAATCGGCTACGGCTACTGGGGACCCAATTTGGTGCGCAACTTCATGGAAGCGCCGGGCTCCACCGTCGTCGCCGTCTGTGACCTGCGGCCCGAGCGACTGGCGCCGTTGGCGAGCCGTTATCCCTCCATCAGGACGCTGGGCGATTGTCAGGAGTTGTTCGACGACCCCGCGATTGACGCCATCGCGATCGCCACCCCGGTTTCGTCACATTTCGAGTTGGCCATGACTGCGCTCGCCGCAGGTAAGCATGTGTTGGTGGAAAAGCCCCTGGCCGCCAATTCGGATCAAGGAAAGCGATTAATCGAGGAAGCAGCGCGCCGCCGGCGAGTGCTGATGGTGGATCATACTTTCGTCTACACCGGCGCTGTGCGCAAGATTCGCGAACTGATCGCCGCCGGAACTCTGGGCCAGATTTATTATTACGACGCCGTGCGAGTCAATCTTGGACTGTTTCAACATGATGTGAATGTGATCTGGGATCTGGCTATTCACGATCTTTCGATCATGGACTATGTGCTGCCGTCGCGGGCCGTCGCCGTCTCAGCCACCGGCATCAGCAACATTCCCGGCCAGCCCGAAAACGTTGCCTACATCACCTTGTTCTTTGCTAACCCGCAGATCGCCCACGTGCACGTCAACTGGCTCACACCGGTCAAAGTGCGCCATACTCTCATTGGCGGCAGCGAGAAGATGATTCTCTATGACGATTTGGAACCCAGCGAGAAAGTCAAGATTTACGACAAAGGCATTACCGTCTCACAAAGTCCGGAAGCCGTCTACGAGATGCTCGTCAGTTATCGTTCGGGAGACATGTGGGCGCCGCGTCTGGATGCTACCGAAGCACTGCATACCGAGGCGTTGCATTTCATTGACTGCATCATCAACAACAAACAGCCTGAGACCGACGGCCAGGCTGGGCTGAGGCTCGTACGGATAGTCGAGGCGGCCGAGCGATCTCTTCGCGGCCGCGGGCAACTAGTCGAGATTGAATAAGACAATCATGATTCCTTTAGTAGATTTAAAAGCCCAATATCTGAGTATCAAAGACGAAATCGATGCGGCCATCGCTGAAGTCTTTGAAAGTTCCCAATTTATTTTAGGCGATCAGGTCGCAGCATTTGAATCGGAGTTTGCAGCTTATTGCCAGGCTCGATACGCGTTGGGGGTCAACTCGGGCACCAGTGCGCAGCACCTGGCATTGCTGGCCGCGGGTGTCCGGCCCGGCGACGAGGTCATTACTGTCGGCTATACGTTCGTCGCGACTGTCGCAAGCATCCGTTACACGGGCGCGCGGACCGTGCTGGTTGATATCGATCCAGGCACTTGCACGATCGATCCGTCGCTAATCGAAGCCGCCATTACTCAGCGCACGAAAGCGATCGTGCCTGTTCATCTCTACGGCGCGTGCGCGGACATGGATCCGATTCTCGAGATCGCTCAACGCTATCACCTAATCGTGATTGAAGATGCCGCCCAGGCACATGGGGCCGAGTACAAGGGACGCCGCGCGGGCAGCATGGGCGATATTGCCTGCTTCAGTTTTTATCCTTCGAAAAACCTGGGCGCCTATGGTGAGGCCGGCGCAGTGGTTACGAACAACGTCGAGTACGTGGAAGCGATTAGGCAATTGCGCGATCAGGGACAAAGCGAGAAGTACCGGCATGACTACGTGGGATACAACTACCGCATGGAAGGAATCCAGGGCGCGGTTTTGCGGGTGAAACTGCGCCATCTCGACGACTGGAATCAAGCCCGGCGCGGACATGCGGCAAACTATCGTCGCTTGTTGGCTGAGACCGGTTTGCGTCTGCTCGAAGAGATGTCTTACAACCGATCGGTGCATCACGTCTTTCCAGTTTTCACGCCCGAGCGAGATAACCTCATCGAGCATCTCAAAAACCGGGGCATCGGTTCGGCGATTCACTACCCAATTCCCGTTCACTTGCAGACTGCCTATCGGGACCTCGGCTATGATAAGGGTGACCTCCCTCATACTGAGAGGGCTTCTGCCGAGCAACTCTCGCTGCCAATGTATGCGGAGTTGCCGGCTGATGCGTTGACGAAGGTCGCTGATTCGATTCGCGAGTTTGCGCGATGTCCGGCAAACCTCAGTTTGTCGCGTGCGTAGGAGGATGTCCGACAAACTTCAGTTTGTCGCGCGCGTAGGAGGATGTCCGACAAACTTCAGTTTGTCGCGCTCGTAGGAGATTGTCGCGCGCGTTAGAGCGGATCACCGCGAATTCTGAAGTTCATCCGAGGTGGTTGCGACGTAGAGGTTTAGTGAGTTCTGCGACAAACTGAAGTTTGTCGGACATAAAGTTTGTCGGACATAAAGTTTGTCGGACATAAAGTTTGTCGGACTGCCATTCGAATGCGCATCTGGATCGACCTGGCAAACTCGCCGCATGTTCCGCTTTTTAGCGCGTTGACAAGAGAGTTTGCAAAGCGCGGCCACGAGGTCATGACAACCGCGCGCGACTTTGCTGAAACAATTGAAATGGCGCGGGATGCAGGGTTGACGCCGGAAGTCATTGGCGCCCACGGCGGCCGCGAATTATCCGGCAAAGCTGCTAACCTCATCCTGCGCGCGCGGGCATTGCGCCGGTGGGCGCGAGAACGCTCTTTCCACCTGGCCGTCAGCCATAATTCATATTCACAGATCCTGGCGGCGCGGTCACTTCGTTTAAAGACGGTGACGCTAATGGATTATGAGCACCAGCCGGCAAACCATCTGGCGTTTCGCTTGGCATCGTGCGTGATCGTGCCGCGCGCGTTTCCCAATGATGCTCTCGAACGCTATGGCGCGCGGCCTCGAAAAGTGAAACGTTACGACGGAACGAAAGAAGACGTTTACCTCGCAGACTTTAAGATTGATCCAAAGTTCGCGGCGAGTTTAGGTGAGCTGGGCGTTAACCAGGACGACGTGCTGGTGACGTTGCGTCCGCCGGCGCGCGATGCTTTGTACCATCGCTTTGAAAACGACTTGTTCGATCATTTGCTGACACGACTGTCCGCCGAGGCCGGCGTGAAAGCTATTTTGCTGCCTCGCAACGCGGCGCAACGCAAGTCTTATGGCAAACGCGCGGGCGCGAATCTGATCTTACCAGTTCATCCGCTTGACGGTTCAAATCTTATTGCCGCCAGCGATCTGATGATTAGCGCGGGCGGTACGATGAATCGCGAGGCCGCCGCCCTTGGAGTTCCGGCGGCGACGATCTATGGAGGAAGGTGGGCGGCCGTTGATGAAGATTTGGTGCGGGAAGGGCGGCTCATTCGGATTAGCGGGCAAGCAGATCTAGCGCAGCTCTCAATCAAAAAGAAGATGAGCCTTAACCCTCGCCGAGCCCACCGTGTCCGGCACGAGGTTACGGACTTGATACTTGAAGCTTAGTCCGACAAACTTCAGCAAGTCCGACAAACTTTAGTTTGTCGCTTTCTTCCAGTGTTGGCTCCGGCTCAGCAAACGAAAAACTGAAGTTTGTCGGACATTACCGGACAAATTTGATGAAGCCCGAACGTATTAAGAAACGAATTGTGCCGGCGATCAACGTTCGTGTTCCAGCCCGCGCTCCGCACTGGGTAATACCCAGCGTGAAGGTCGCCCTGGTTATCTTCGACATCTCGATCGCGGCACTTTCTTTCGCGGGTGCATTCTACCTCCGCGAGGGAGCGGCAATCTTCTCGAGGGGTGCGAGCGGCGAGCTTACCTGGAACACGCAATTTGCTCCCTACGGCGTCCTGCTGCCGCTGGTGGTGCTGATCCGCATCCTCACTTTGCGTTATTACGATCTCTATCGGCTGCGGGGGGAATTCTCTTTTGTCGACGATTTTGTGCGTTTGTTCAAATCAACTGCGATTGGCTCGCTTTTGATCGTCGCCGGCGCTTTTCTTTACCGCGGAGGATTTCAGTATCGCGCCTTCTCTTACGCCCGTTCAGTTTTCTTGCTCGATTTTTTGTTTGCGTTCGCGGGGTTGGCGACGCTGCGGTTTTTAGTCAGAAGCGCTCAGACTTTTGCCAGACAGCGGCACATCAATCTGATTCCGACGCTGGTCGTTGGCCGCGGCCCCGAAGCGGCCCTGTGCATCAGAGAGATGCGCGCGCGCCCGGCCCTTGGTTACCGCGTCATTGGGGTAGTCGAGAACAATCCCCGCGACTCAGAAAATTCAGCCCAATATGAAGGCGTCCCGGTCATCGGTAGTTTGGCCGGACTGCCTGAGGCGATTCGGGATTCAGGAGCCAATGAAGTGATTATCGCCGACCCCAATGTCGATGGCGAGGCGCTGTTTGAGGTGATGATGCGTTGCGGCCGGAGGCGCGGCGTCGAGTTTCGCATCGCGCCGAGCCTTTTCAACTGTCTGCCAAGCAAAACCGAAATCGATCAGATTGGCGCGCTGCCGATGATCCGGCTATTTCGCGAGCCCTTGTCGCATGCCGCGCGCCTGGTCAAGCGAGCGTCGGATATCGCCATCGCTGCGCTGGCATTAGTGTTGCTTTTGCCGGTTTGGGTAATTATCGCGTTGCTGATCAAGTGGGATTCTCGCGGTCCGGTTTTCTTTAAGCAGGAACGCGTCGGAATGGATGGCCGCATCTTCCTCGTTTACAAGTTCCGGACGATGCATCAGAACTCAGACGATCGCGTGCATCAGGAATATCAACTCAAGTTTATCGCCGGACATGCCGAGGCAAATCTTGGGGACGCCAAACGGCCTGCGTATAAGCTATCAACCGACCCACGCATCACGCGGATCGGGCGATGGCTCAGGCGGACCAGTCTCGACGAAGTGCCGCAGCTATTCAATGTGCTGCTCGGCGACATGAGCGTGGTTGGCCCCCGGCCCCCGATTACGTACGAAGTCGAAGCCTATGAGCTGGCGCATCGCCGACGATTGGACATGAAGCCGGGGCTGACCGGGTTGTGGCAAGTATCGGGGCGCAATCGTTTGCCCTTTGACGAAATGGTCAGGCTTGATCTGTTCTACATCGAAAACTGGTCGCTGCTGCTTGACCTGAAAATTATTCTGCGCACGGTGCTGGTAATTTTCCGCGGCGATGGTTATTAGTAAGCTCTTCGTGAACGGCCAGCCCGCGTCCCCACACCGGATCCACCCCGCAGAAAAGTTGTTCACTTTTCGATGACAGTTAGGTAGTATGCGCACCAGAGAACGCTACGGGGCGTGAGGCTCCTCCGCTCTAATCACTTCCCAAATCTTCATCCGCTCTCTGCGGTAAATCCCTTTAACTAGTCAACTTGTTTTTCTTCAAAGGAGGACTGAAGAAATGAATAGAAGTGTGAGGGTGGTGCGGCTGATTGTCGGGTGTTGGTTGTGGCTTTTCCCCGTTGTCGTTGCAGCTCAGCAACTCGAGATTCATTACATCAACGTTAGTTGGGGAGGCGCTGTCCTGGTCAAAGGCCCAAATGGAACGACCGTCCTGCTCGAAGCCGGAAATACCGGTAGAGGCACGGGCCGAGTGGTGCCTTACCTTCAGTCTATAGGTATCCTCCCGGCCAATGGGCTCGACTACACTATTGTCGGCCATCAACATTGCGATCACCTCGGCGGTCTGGATGAGGTAATTCAGGCCGGCTATAACGTGCGCATCAAGAACTACTATAACGGCTCGTCGAACACCTCAAGCTGCGTAGACGGCTGGAATGCCGCCGCCGCCACGACTACCGCGGGCGCCCCGGTTTCCATGCCCGTGGGCACTCAAATCCTGCTGGGTAATGGGGCTAAGCTCACGGCCGTAGCGCGTAATGGCAGCATCATCGGCGGTGGCTCGGTCTCAGTGAGCAACGAGAATGATCGGTCGATCGCGGTCCTGATTCAATATGGCGGCTTCGACTATCTCTGGGCGAGCGACATGGGAGGCGGAAACATTGATGAGGCCTGTACCGGCAGGTTCACCTCGAGCCAGACCGACGTTGAAAGCCATGTAGTCCAGGCCATCTCACCTGGCGGCGCTTCACCAATGATTTCCTCGGGAGGAATTGACGTCCTTAACGTCAATCATCACGGCAGCGAGAGCAGCACGAATATGAATTGGATGAACCTGTCCAAGCCGGCGGTGGCCATCATCTCGACCGGTTCGGGACAAAGTACTGGATGGGATTTGCCGCGCATCGACGTGGTTGAGCACGTGTTGCTCGCCGAGGCTACCGCCTGCATCACAGCTCCTCCGGCGTTGGTACTGCAAACTGAAGAAGGCGCGCCGACCGGCGCCCTAACGAGCTTCGCCGGATACTCTGTCGGGAACATCGTTGTTACCACCGACGGCGTCAGCACATTTACTGTTTCTGCGGATGGCGCCGTCACCCAGGGACCTAACGAACTGGCGGCTTCGAGTCTTCCCAGAACGATTGCTCTGGACGATGTGACGGGTCCGCCGGACACTACGCCGCCTGTCATTTCGAACGTTCAATCGAGCGGAATCACCACCAACAGTGCCACGATAACCTGGACAACCGACGAAGCCTCTGATTCAGTGGTGGAATATGGACTGACGACCAGTTACGGCAGCACGGCTTCTAATTCCGCCAGCGTTACCAGTCACAGCATTCCGCTGTCCGGTCTGAGCGTTAACACTCTCTATCACTATCGAGTGAAATCAACGGACGGTGCGGGTAATACTGCAACTTCCCCCGATCATTCTTTCCAGACAGGGAATGCGGTCAATTACGCCCCGAGCTCGACGACAATCTTGCAAGGATCAGTCAATTCCGGAAGCTTTTCCAATCTTTCAACCAATAACGCCAGCTACTTTGTCGTCAACTCGACCACCAGCGGGCAACCTCGGCTCACCGATTGGTATGCGAGCGTTACCATTACGCAGGCTCCGGTGTCGGTTACCAAACTTACGACAACTTACGATGGCAAGTACTCGAGAAGCAGCGTGACCCAAACACTTTACCTCTATAACTGGTCGACGGCGTCGTGGACTCAGATTGATTCTCGAACCGTCGGGACGAGTGATGTGACTATCACAAACACCCAAACCATTCCGGGCAATTTCATCTCCGCCACCGGCGAGATCAGATTGCGAGTTTTGGGCTCTCGCAGCAACAATCAGTCGTATACGTGTTCGGGCGACTATGTAAGGTTCGCTATCGAAACGTCAGGGTCGAGCATTTCCAGGGCTGGGTTCCGTGAGGGACTCTTGCTGGCGAAACGCGAATCATTTTCCATTTTTGATTTCCCATTTACCATTTTTCATTAATGGAGTTTCGGAAATGAGTTTTGGAGTCTGCTCCGACTCAATCCCGGACTAGACTTCAAATGTCAAATGAAAAATGTCAAACGATAAATGGAAAATCGCATGGGACTCCTGGTTACGATTGCGTTTTTTTTCGCGGCGCCGCAGTGGACAATTCAAACCAGCGGCACAATTGCTCGTCTGCGCGGCGTTAGCGTTGTTAACGCTCGCGTCGCGTGGGCCAGCGGCGCGGACAGCACTGTCTTGCGTACGACTGACGGTGGCACATCCTGGAAGAAGCTCACCGTCACATCGGATAAGCTCGACTTTCGCGACATCGACGCCTTCGATGAGCGCACCGCGTACATCCTGAGTATCGGCAATGGTCCGCGGTCGCGCATCTACAAGACCACGGACGGCGGCGCGACCTGGACGCTGCAATTCAGAAATGACGATCCGCGGGCATTCTACGACTCCATGTCGTTCTGGGACCGCGATCACGGCATCGTCATCGGAGACTCAATTGACGGTCAGTTCTGCGTCCTGATGACCGAGAATGGTGGGCGCGAATGGAAACGTGTGCCGGCCGGCGCCTTGCCGCCGGCTCTCGAGAATGAAGGCGCCTTTGCGGCGAGTGGGACAAATATCGCGGTCTTCGGCAAGACTCACGCCTGGATTGGCACCGGCGCGGCTCGAACGGCGCGCGTGTTACGCACCACCGATCGTGGTCGGACGTGGACCGTTGCCGACACTCCACTTAATGCCGGCCCTGCTGCCGGAATTTTCTCGATCGCTTTTCGCGATCCAAAGCACGGCGTAATCGTTGGGGGCGATTACACCAAAGAGAACGAGGCGGTTGACAATCTTGCCGTTACCAACGACGGCGGTGTTACCTGGAGACTCGTCAAGGGTCTTTCCGGTTATCGGTCGGCAGTTGCATACGTGCCCGATAGCTTAGCGTTGGTGGCAGTTGGCCCATCCGGCGTGGATTACTCAACGGATGATGGCCGCACTTGGACAAAATCCGAAATCCGCAATCCGCAATCCGCAATTCAAAATTCACAATCCGAGTTTCCGCTCGGTTTCGACACGTTGAGTTTCGCGCCGGTCAAAACTAGACGTGCGACCGGTGGGAGTGGAGCAGTCGGCTGGGCCGCCGGCGCCAATGGAAACATTGCCCGAGTGATTTTATTGCCGCAGTGATTCATTGCATCCGATCGAAACCAACCAGCAAGTGTGAAACGCGAGGATTTTTGAGACTCCACACCTCTTGCCGTCGTCGCTCCTTCTCGAGCGTTCCAATGCTCACTAGCCGAGCGCGCGCTTAAGGCCGGCCAAGCCACCGACAATCATTACCACTCCAGAGACCACTTGATAGCCAACGAACCGCTACGGTTGCCGTTTACTATCCACCCTTTAAGGTTTACTATTCTCGCCACCTCGTTACCGACTGGCTTCACACCGGCGTGCCTGACAAATCTTAACGCATCGAGTGAGCCGTCATTCATTTGATTCAACAACTTTAGCCTGCTCCTTCTGAATTTATCCGAGGACGTCATGGAGAATGCGCCGCCCCCATTGAAAAAGGGCCTCTTTCCCCCAGGATGAGAACATGAAAATCTTCATTAGCTATGCACATCAAGATAAAGCGTTCGCCAACCGATTAGCTGAGTCTCTTAAGGCTGCCAACTACGAACCCTGGATAGACACACAAAGCATTAAGGTCGGAGAGAATTTCATTGAAAAAACCGATCAGGCATTGTCCGAATCAGAATACATCGTAGCGGTGTTGTCTGAGTCCTACAGGGCACAACAGGCGTTATCTGCCTTCGCGATGAAAGAGGTAACAGCCAATAGAAACAAAATTTTGCCTGCCCTACTAGAAGATTGCGAGATTCCAGTTTTCTTACAAGACAGGCTGTACGCGGACTTCAGAAAGTCGTTTGACGAGGGATTCAATCAACTGCTCGCCGCCCTGAAGCCAAAGAAATCTAAAACGACGAAGGATGACACTGAAGAATTAACCAGGGAGGCCAAGGAGGTAGCTATTGACATTCAGCTAAGCAAAATAAGAGCTGAGTATGTTAGTGGAAATCTGACCTTATTTTGTGGGGCCGGGATATCTATGGCCGCCGGCATACCTCCGTGGGCGCTGTTGTTGAAATCTCTTTTAAGCGATCTATTTCAGAAACAGACCATTACCGGCAGTCGACTTAAAACCGAAGGCTTACAAGAAAAGCTGGCGGAACTTTATCAAAAACATTTCAATCCATCGCCTTTGATGATTGCTCAATATCTCAAGAATGGATTGGGGAAAGATTTCCTGGAACAGGTTCGGACAGCACTCTACAAAAGTAATCCCTCAACAAGTGGACTCATTCAGGCGATTGTCGAGATCTGCCGGCCACAACGCGCGCGGGAATCCTTGCGTTCAATTATTACATTTAACTTTGACGACCTAATCGAGCAGGAGTTGAAGAAAAACGTCATAAAGCACAAATCGATTTTTAAGGAGGGACAAAGATGGCTGGCGCAAGAGCTACCAATTTACCATCCTCATGGCTTTCTACCGCGAACTGGCCGCCTGACTGATGATCATCAAGTGGTGTTCAGTGAGGACGCGTACCATTCACAGTTTATTGACGCCTTCAGTTGGTCTAACCTAATTCAGCTTAATCATTTGAATCAAAATCTATGCCTATTTGTGGGGCTGAGCATGACCGATCCGAATCTTAGACGTTTGCTGGACGTGTCAATGCGTAAAAATCCGGATCGAGTATTGAACCATTATGTTTTTAAGAAGAGGTACGAGCAAAGTGAGATTGCAACTTATATTTCAAAACTTGGTCTGAAGGACAAGGATGGGAACTACTCGAGTGACTTTATTAAAATCGCTGAAGTACTCGAAGAGCAGGATGCAAATAATCTTGGCTTGAATGTAATATGGATCGATAGTTACGATGAGATTCCGAAAATCTTGAACAAGCTCACCGAGGCATGATTGTCGGTAAATCTGGAAGAGTTGGCCGCGTTTGGATGCCACTTTGATATGTCGATGCCGCGTTTAGTCATCAGGCTGATCCCAATCACGGTGATCGCTGCAATGCTGCTCACTTGTGAACCGGCACGCGCACAGGAACAAAAGCCACCCACCAGTACTCCATTACCTTCAGGCGGCGGAGGCAGACCGGCGGAGCCGATTTTTCGTGTCGTCCGTTCGGTCTCCGGGACAAAAATAGTCGATCAGGCTGGTCGTTACGCAGTCGAAGATCCTCGCACTGTTTTTTTTGCGCCTGAAGACAAGCAGATAGTTGTGTATTTCACCTGGGAAGGCCCGACCGGACAGCATCACTTTGAAGGGCTGTGGAAGGATCCGTCAGGCAAAATAGCGATGACTTCCGATTTTGATTACCGGCCTGACCAACCGCGTTTTGGCGGCTACTTCAGAATGCTTGTTGGGGACGCGCCCGCGACCGGAACGTGGACTTTGGAAGCCCGCATCGATGGTGAGAGTGCCGGCTCTCACACTTTTCAGATCACAAACGCACCACGTCCCGAGAATGTCACCACTACTACTGCCCGCCGGTTTCTAAATCCGTCTGAGATCTACACTCGCGCTGCCGCCGCGAGCGTACTGGTCGAAAACATTAACCAAAAGGGCGTTCGACGCAATGTTGGCACCGGCTTCTTCGTTGGTCCGGGTCGCTTGTTGACGGCTTTTCAGGTAATTGACGGCGCGGCGAGAGTGCGGATCGTTGGACCTCAGGGCCGCTTGATTGACGCGACGGAAGTGCTGGCCTGGAATCGACGCCAGGATTGGGTGATCCTAAAAGTCGCGCTCGACAGTATCGCTACACTTGAACGCGCACCAGTCGATTCCTGGGCGATTGGCGATCGCTGTTATTTTCTTGATGTGCCTGCGGAAGGCAACAGGGTGGTGGTCGAAACGTCGCTGATCGGAAAACAGAGTCTCGGCGCCGCGGGTAATCGTCTCAACATTGCGGACACTGTCAACCGGAGGGCGGTGGGATCCCCGGTGCTGAACGAGTATGGCGAGATAATTGGTTTCGTTGGTGGCAACCTGGTGCCTGGCGCGATTTACCTCGAAGACAGCCCGCTGGGAATGACGCGGGGTACGTTAGTTGTGCCCATCAACCTGATAGATGGGTCGGCGGGTTCCTCAACGACCATTGATGGTCTCGCGAGTTCGGGTCAGTTCATGCCGCCGCTGGTCAGCACTCAAAGCGTCTTGCATGGCACGCTGGCACGCACGGTAAACCGAAAGTCTGATCCGCCGCAGCCAATTGACGCGCGCGTCGAATTCTCGAGGGCTGACAATCAGGGCGTGCTGTTGGTTACCTGGCTGCCCACCGAAAAGCGCAAAGGCAGGCCTTCTTTGCGGCTCTACGACCTGGACAATCGATTGATCAGCGAAGAGCAGAACAAGAAGAAAATTACGGTTAGCCCCAGCAAGCTTTCGTATTCAGCCTGGGATTTGAACTTAGCGGCGTTGCCCGCGGGGATTTACCGTTTCGATGTATTGCTCGAGGCGGATATCGTTTGGCGCACCTTCTTCCGCATGGTCGAGTGATCTGATGAAGCGCCGGAATCGGCAAAACCACTTTGAATTAACAACTGAGTCGGCGAAGCAAGCGAAAGGACCTCACCCATGTCTCACGCCGGCTCTGATCACATTCTTGCGGACTGCTGGAGGCTCTACCTTCCTGACTGCTTTTTGAATCTATGCCACTGATGTGTAATCTGTCTTCGAAAGAGTTAAGCAAATCATCTTACAAGGTGGACTTCATGAAAGCTAACGTTACTGAAATTGCTTCGGACATTTTTCGTATCTCCACGTTTCATCCTGACTTCGGCATTCAATTCAATCAGTTTTTGATCCGGGACGAGGAGCCGGTCCTGATGCACGCGGGTCTCAAGAAGATGTTTCCCGTAACGCTTGAAGCTGTGGCATCGATCATCGATCCGGCGAAGCTGCGCTGGATTGGATTCAGCCACTTCGAATCGGATGAATGCGGCGCTTTAAACGAATGGTTGAACGTGGCGCCCAACTCTCAAGCCGTCTGCAGCTTTGTAGGAGCTGTAGTTTCGGTGGACGATTTTGCTGACCGGCCGGCCCGCCCGCTCAACGATGGTGAGGTGCTCGAGATTGGCCGTCATCGGTTGCGATTTCTAGCCACACCCCATGTGCCTCACGCCTGGGATGCGGGCCTTTTCTTTGACGAGACCGACAAGACTTTGCTGTGTTCCGATCTGTTCTTCCAACCAGGAGATCCCGAGCCGCTGACGGAATCAGACCTGGTGGGACGGGCAAAGGAATCGATCATCGCGGGTCTGTCGTCGCCGCTGGCTAACGACATGCCCTACACACCTTACACTGACAAGACTCTGCGCCGGCTTGCGGAGCTCGAGCCGCAGACGCTGGCGGTAATGCATGGCTCTTCGTTCCGGGGCGATGGCCGCCGGGCGATTACGGATTTAGCGGGCGTGATCAAAGAGGCGTTGGGGTAGGAATTGCGGATTGCGGAATCCAAATTGCGGATTTCGGATTGCGGATTTCGGATATAAGAAAGCGGTTTTTCTAGATCCGCAATCCGCACTTCGCAATCCGCAATCCGCACTTCGCAATCCGCAATCTGCAACGGCAATCCGCAATCCGCAACGGCAATTCGCAATTTTCCTTGCCGGACGAGCGCCAAAAAGGATATGCTGCTTGAGCCTGTTCGGGCGCCCCTCTCCTCACAATTCGTAAACCTAAATAAGCAACATTTCCTGAGGCACAACCCCATGAAAAGACTTGCACGCTTGGGACTGATCATTACTCTCTTCGCTTCCTTTCCGCCCGCCCCGTCTTCCGCTGCACCCAACGGGGCCACTGAAACGTGGTTTCAGGGCGCTCAGGGTTACGAAGAGGCAGTCGAATTACAAAAGGAACTCAACCTTCCGCTCGTGGTTTATTTCTGGGCCGGTTGGTGTCCGTATTGCCAGAAACTCGATTCTCACTACCTTCCGACCGCTCCAGTCCAGGATTATCTCCGCGGCGTGATCAAAGTGCGCATTTATCCGGAACAGGGACCGGCAGAGAGAGAGCTGGCCAAACGCTACAACGTCCGAGGCTATCCCTCATTCTTCATCATTCGCGAGGCGGCAGCGAAGCCGGTCAAGGTTCATCCGTTTCGGCGAGGCGGCCGCAATTTGACGCCAACGCAGTTTGCCGACGCGTGTCAGGCCGCCGGTCCAAGGACACCCAACGTGGCCACGAAGCGATAGGACCAATAAGACGAATAGGACAAATAAGGCACGGCGAAGATTGACTCTCCACCGCGCCCTATTTGTCCAATAGGTAAAATTGGTCCTATAGGTCGTATAGCTCCTATCGGGCCTATTTGTCCTATCAGTCCTTTTTGGCAACTGCGCTACTGCACTGAGACATCATCCACGCGGAAGTTCGTGGGCAGCGTGACATCGTTGGTGCCGCGGAACTGAATCCGCACCGTCTGTCCGGCGAAGCCGCTGAGACTGTATGGTCCTCTCAGAACGTACACCCCCGCAGTGCCGCTGTTCTGGTTGCTGAAGGTAGCCAGCGTCGCCAACAGCGTCCCACTCGTGTTCCGCACTTCAATGAAGAGCCGGTCAAAGATCGCCGCCCCCTGCGCCTCGCTGGTCGTGATGTTGAGCCAGAAATTCAGGTTTGGCGACGTGCCGCTCGGAATCGTGACTGTCTGATAGAGCGTGCCGCTCGAGTTGTTAACCCCGGTAAGGATCATGTAGGCCACGCCGCTGTGTGGGAAGCTTCCGGTGCTGCGTACCACCTGACCGGAAAGAACCCACGGCGAGGTGCCAGACTCGAAGCCGCCGTTGGAGATCAACTGAGCGCCACCGGTTCCCGACTGGGTCACCGTGAAAGTCAAACCCGCAATCGTCATGGTGCCGGTGCGCGAGCTCGAGCTGCTGTTACTGGCGACGGAGTAGTTCACCGTGCCGTTACCCGAGCCGCTGCTGCCCGAGGTGATCGTAATGAACGTGGCATTGCTGACCGCCGTCCAGGCGCAACCCGTGCCCGCGGTGACACTGACGCTGCCGGTGCCGCCTCCGGAAGCGAAACTGGCGCTGGTGGGACTGATCGAGAACGTGCACGTGCCGCCGCACTCGGAAGGCAGGTCCGTAGCCGCAACGTGGGTTGTGCCATCGTTACCAACCGCCGAAACGCCCATCCCATGGCGCGCGAAAACGGTCCAGATCGCACACTTGTTTGCGCCGGCGTTCAAGTTCTGATCGGCTTGGAGAATGCCGTCGCGAGCGTTGAGAAACGACGGGCGCGTCGGCGTGAACTTCATGCCGTTCAGCACCAAGAGATCGGTGGCCGCGGCGCCAAGTTGCGTGCGTAAATCCCACAGCGTCGCTGCCCAGACCTCGCCGTCCCGGTGAACCTGGAACCCTCCTGTGCCAATGTCCGCATATGAATCGTGTACCGAATTGGCAGGAACGCTATAGGCCGCGCGGCGAATTCCGATCGGGTTATTGGTTGAGTACTCGCCGACCGCGCCGTCGTTATTGAGGGTGATCGCCCAATAATCAGACCAGCCTTCTCCCATCGCCCCGGATTGCGTCCCGCTCAACGCGGTGCTGCCGTTGCCAATCAGCCGGTTTGAGATGCCGTGTCCATACTCGTGGAACACCACATCGCCATCCATCGAGCTATCGCGGTCAGGGTTGGGCGAGGTGAAAAGAAACTGCTGCATGCGTGGACGCGAACCGTCAGGCGGCGTCGAGAAGTTTGCGTTGTTGGTTCCGGAACCATCCTGAGCCTCGGCCCGCACCGAGTCGTTGCCGATGCCGCCGCGTCCAAAGTTATTCACCTGAAAGTTGCGCGCGGTCTCGGTAAAGCCCAGCGTGTACGAGTAGTCGTGGATGATGTTGTTGAAGTAGAAAAGGTTCGTTACCACCGCGGCCTGCTGCGTGCGCGGGTCAACAGTGGTCGAGAACGGGAACGTGAAATCCTGGTTGGCGGCAAAAGCGTGACCATTGGACAAGCCGGTACCATTGTTGTTATCGGGAGCGTTGTCGGCGTTGGTATCAAGATACGCCTCGACATTATTGCCCGTGGTCACGGTAGAAGTGCCCATCCAGCCGGCGGAGGTGTTGATGACGGTGTCTCCAACGAACGAGACCAACACGCGGGCGCCCTTGTCAGGCGCCTCAGTATAAACTGTGCCCTGCGCCTCAAACACGTAAAGGTTATGACGCAAGAGCAACTCGCCGGTGGTCGCGTCCACCAACATTTCGTACCACTCACTTGGTCCCACTTCGGCGAAGACATGCCAAGCCAGGCGCGCCGTATTGCCGATACGCACCACGTTCAGCTCTGAAAGCACCTCCTCGAATCTTAGATCGAGCGGATTCGCAAACCTGGACATCTCGCTTTTTGAGGTTCGAGTATGCGTCTCAACGAATGACGGTGAAACTGCTCTTCCAGCGTGTTCAAAGGCTTTGGCAATACCCCGCGCCTCGTTCAGTCTGGGTTTGAGTCGGGGTTGTTCACCCGTGACAAGGAAACCTTCGCGAACGGAAAGGACTTCGCCGTTTTTATTTACGGCTACCTGGACATGGCCCTCGAATACTTTGAATCCGTTGATCGTCTGGGCGTACTCGAGGAAGACCGTTCCCCGATCATTGTCCTCGTTCATCAGTTTCAGGTTGGACACGCCGGCGGATGTAAGGGCAAAAAGTTCGGCGTGCCGGCTCAGGAAGTCTCGAGCAATATTGTCGGGCGTGTCCGATTGTGGCTCGGAGAGTGTTTCTCCATAAATAAAGAAGTTTTTCATCGCGCCCGCTTCGTTAGCCACAGCGCGCAGGTTTTGCGCTGCTTCGGGACTGACACTCGACTTAAACTCGTCGACTGCGGTGACCCGCGCGCGGGCCTCGGCATTTTGCTTTGCGCTCTGTCTGCCAGAAGCTGAAGTTAGCTCGAAATCCTCAAACTCGCCTTTGGCGGCGAGGCGAATGTCATAGTTCGGTAACCCGGGACTTCCTGACTCAATCCGTTCCTGGCCAATCCCAGGCTGGAAATGAGTCAAGGCTGCGTCGGACTTCATAACTGGAAACACCGAGGCGGCTGCGAGAGCAAGCCCCGGAAGCAATACCAGCAGGATCTTTCGAATCATAGGTGCCTCCATCTAGTTTTTGGTTGAGGTTAAGGCAGCCGCACCCCCCAATGCTGCACAGGGTGGAGAGCACGCGAGAAAAAAACTGTGAGCCACCATGTGGTTATGTTCAGGTGAGAAATGCCTACGGTTAATGTTGCTGGGCTCACTTTAAACGGCGCGCCGAATGCTGCCGCCCTGGGAGGGGAGGCGTAAGTTAGCAGATTCGATCAGACGTGTAAAGAATTAACTGAAGATGAAGAGTGCGAGAAGCCGATGCTAAAACTGGGAAGAAGATTTAGCCACAGATAGCCGCGGATAATCGCGGATCAGAAGTAATGGACGGATTGCTAATTTATTTCTACCAGTAAACTTGGCTTCCAATTTTCAATCAATCGTGATTTCCTCTTGGAAAATGATTGGACAAGATATTACAAGAAGTGTATCGAAGTGTATGGGTGATTTAGACCAGATGATGCAAGCCTGCGAAATTGAGCAAAAATCAGATCGATCGATTGGGTGATCGGCTACGAAAAGGCCTCCCAGTTGGCTCCAAGCCTAGTGTTGCGTTTCTAAAGTTCGTTAAAGAAGTCAACTTCTTCACCCCGGAGGGGTGAGCTCCTTATAGCTCGCACAAGCATCTCGAACGCGAACGCCGTGCGAAGGGGCGGAACGAAACTTAACCGTACCAATCAGCATAACTTCCGCCCCTTCGCACGGCGCCCAACGGAGTTTGGTCACGGATGGTCTATAAGTATGTCACCCCTTCGGGGTGAAGCCAGTCTCCAAATTAAGAGTCTCCGACAGAATGAACCGTACTGACCTCATCACACTAAACACGCCGCAGTTGTTCACTTTGCCGGGCTTTGTTTATTACCCGCACCAGTCGAAATACCGAGACGCCAGCAAGCACCCCATTTCTGATTTCGAATTGCACCCATTGCGGATTGCAGAACTCGATCGCGGACTGCCTATTGGCCGTAGGCGCTTGAGCCCATATCATTCGGCAGTTTGATGGCCTCCACGTAGACTCTATCGACACAAAGAATCTCCATTTCGCGGCTCAGAAGTTCCGCGGTGCTTCGACTCTCAAACGGCACTCGCCGAGCCGGACAGGGTTGCAAACCGATCTGGGCGAGGGATTCCAAATAAAGACCGTCATCGCTGCGACCAACAATAAATGTGGCTGGCTCAATCCCCAAGCTTTTTAGCTCGATCCGAACGACTCTTCCCGGGTTTACGGCTGGAACGACTACCGGGTTTAGCTCAACAGCGATGCCTCGACTCTCTCTGACGAATTGGAGCAGTGTCGGTGGACCAGGTAAGTCTTCAGTGCGCTTTCTCAACCGCCAGTTCAAGCGGCTGGCCAGCCAGCCGGCAACCAGCAAAGGCTGGGCGGGCATTTTGAGACTAGACCCGAGGCTCTGCTCCTGACCGGCATACTCAATCCGCACCAGATTAACGTCATCCAGCGCCGCGCGATAGTTAGGAACATCGTAAAAATTCGCCAGCGATGCCCGCCAGGGTGTCAGCCGCTCCCAGTTAATGTCGCTGACCAGTATTTCCTCTGGTTCGCGGCCCTCCAAAATACGATTGAGCGCACCGAGTTCGGCAAGCGAATCCTCAAAATTCGCCGAATCGATTACCAGCCGATCGGCAACCGCGAGAAGCTCCCTTAACACTTGCTCGTCTGCCCGCAAAGTGTTGCGCCACCAGAGAAATACCTCCAAGTCGGGAAGCAGCAGTGGTATTGCCGCGCTCGGCAGCTCAGAAACGAATTCTCCTCCGGCGACGAGCGTAACTTCCTCGCAACAAAGATTTCTCGATTCAGCGCGTTTCCGTGTCGGGCAAAACGCCGAAACGTAAATTTCGATGTCGCGGTCGATAGCCTTTTGGTCGCCGGCGAGCACCAACGCGCGGCACGGGTGAACTCGGGAAAGTTCAGCGATGACTTGATGGGTTTCCGGCAACCTCGATTCGTCGGCCAGAAAAACCATCAAGTTCGACGCGCGCGCTCGCAACAAAGCCTCTTCAGTCCCAGACTCTGCGGCAGTGCTTTTCCACAGATCGGTCAATACGCGCTCGACCGCTTCTACATCAAGCGTCTGAGTAACCTTAACCTGGCGTTGCATCAAATCCATACTTACTCATAATCCAGAATCGGTCGGTTACGTCCGGTTAAAAAGAGGCGAAGTCTAAGGTTGTTTCTTTAATTAAAAAGGATAGAGACCTTAAGCCTAGTCTCTATCCCAGGATGGTCTCTGGAACAAACCGATGACCGTTTTATCCCATCGCAAGTTTTGTCATGTAGCGTGCGCGCCCTTGTTCGCTAGGCTGATAGACTCCGTCCATGAGAAATCTGCGCTCTTTTTCTTCAAGGCCTTCAAGAATTTCTGTTACTGCCACGCTTAGTCTCTTAAACGTTTCGGAACTGGCTTGTCCCCGCCGCTGTAAATCTTTAGTTAACTGATTCAAGAGGGCCTTCAACTGCACATCTTGTTCTGCTAGCCGGTGAATCTCCTCATGGACTTTTACTTCTACGCGACGCTGAGCTTTAATCCGGCGAATAAGGTGAAGAGTTGAAATTAACACTAAAAACACAGCAACAGTGAATAGAAGCAGAGACACGGAAATAAGTACTTGTTTCTCCATTTATTCGGCTCCTCTTTATTCGGCCCCTCGACTGGTTTCGATGAACGGCACCCCTTCGGCAACATGTCGATTGTAGCGTTCAATAGCATGAGGGACAAAGAGGACACCCATTATCAAAACGGCCAAACGTCCAAAGAATCTGTCGGTTCATCTAAGAAATGCTATTTGGTCTTCTGGGTGACCAGCAGAGCTAACATGAACAGCAAAACCGAAGAATACGGCAATAATAACCCCTGCCACAAGCGAAAGATATGAGTTCAGCGGGTTCCGGGAAGAGATGCCAAGTCCGACGGCATACATGAACGCAGTGAGCGTTAAAGATACAGGTTTTACGACGCCGGTTAACATCCACTCCAAAGCAATCGGCGCCGAGGGCCACATGAGGTGAAGAAACAAACAGAGACTGTATTGCTCCCACTGTCGTGAGAGTCCTTTGATTCGCCCTTTTTCGTCAAAGATGTTCACGTGAGGACTCCTTGGTTGAGGTAATCAGCAGAAAAACGTGAGCATCTTATATTCCAAAGATCGCAATAAAGTCAATGTGACCGCGTTATGGGACAAGCGTTGTTAACGACACGGCTGATGAGTAGTTCTCATAC
>Ga0187893_10006112_pt1 | contig 20864 bp, 12 predicted proteins | sample MA1701074metaG_FD_139574 | JGI IMG/M metagenome (GOLD analysis project Ga0187893, IMG submission 139574) | White microbial mat communities from a basaltic lava cave in the Kipuka Kanohina Cave System on the Island of Hawaii, USA - MA170107-4 metaG ...
ATGTTGTTCGAACTGCATGACGAAATGGAAAGACTTCCAGGTTCAACCCCTTTGCAGGCGTTAACCATCCGCACGGTTGTGAAGTATTTAGACACTCTCGCGCGAGATGGATCACGCGACCCTGCCCTCGACCTTGAAATTGCGTTGGCCTATGAACGGGCTGGTGGCTTGGAGGGCCACACCTACCAAGCGAATATAGGTCGTGGCGAGGAAGGATTGAGTCATTACCGGAAAGCACTGCGAATCTACGAACGGCTCGTGGATAACCCTGGGCTCCGCCCTCAAGTGATGCGCGGCTTGATCGAGACACACCTGAGGGCGGGCCAGATGGAAGCCGTGCTAGGAAACTCCAAAGGGGCCGCAGCGGATTTGCAGCAGGCATCAGAAATTGCGAACGAAGCTTTCGCTCGCGGCTTAAACATTCCTCCGAGCTCCCAAGTGAATCTCTATCTTCGTCTGGGTGATGCCGAGTACCAACAGGGTAATGCCAACGGTGAACTTGCTTACTACCGCAAAGGCCTGGAGGTGACCCAGAAATGGGTGTCAGCCGATGGCGGCTCGGAGGCGATTAAGAATCTGCGTAACTGCTATCTGCAGGTAGGAGCCGCGCAAGCGAGAAACGGTGATCTCTATAACGCGCGCGACAGTTATCAGAAAGCTGAGGAAGCTGCCGACAAATTATCGAATACGGTCGACATAGCATTGGCACAACGACACGACACAATCCGTCTTCACAACGCATTTGGGGACATCCTCGCAGCGCCCGACGACCCGAATTTTGGCGACCTGGATGGTGCGCTCCACCGTTACCAAGCGGCCCTCGACCTCGCGCAGGGGTTTGCCGCAGCAGATCCCAGGAACCTGAATGCGCGCCGTAATCTGGCGACCTGTTATCGCCGGCTCGGAATGATTCTGGCGCATGGCAAACCTGCAGAGGCGGTTAGTTACTACGAAAAAGCTTTATCGATTGCAGAAGATCTGTATGCAAGCGACGCGACCAACATCGAGTATCGTTACGCTCTTTCTCGCACCTACATGGGGTTAGGTGAGGCGCTGCACACATTCCACAAGAATGACGATGCTATCCAGTACCTGACCCATGCCGTGGACCTGGAGAAATCAATTGCGACCGCATCCCCCGAGCGTATTTGGCATCTTCGAATCTTCAGCCGCACTTACGTTATCCTAGGCAGCGCGCTTCATGAGCGCGGCGATGCAGCGAGTGCCCTCGAAGCATTGCAGGAGGGACTGGCCGTCGCCGATCGAATACTGCAGCGCGCCCCGTCGAGCCTCTATCATCAACTGGATCGCGCGGATGCTCTAGAGGCACTAGGACACCATTACGTGCGGATGTCAGCCCAGCGAAGAGTTGCCCAGGATCGGAGAACCGAACTAAAAGCGGAGGCGCGCTCGTGGTTTAGTAAGAGTCTCGCAATATGGCAGGACTGGACGGCTCGCAACCTGGCAGCCCCTTACGCGGGTAGGCGCCAAAGCCAAGCCGCAGGCCTGGTTGCTTCCTGCGATCGACTCTGACGGATAATTCCTTTGACTTCGTCACCGAGCCGATTGCGGGTTTGACAATCCCTTCGAGCAGTGGATGATGGCCTCAAGCGGTGGAGGCTAATGATCGAGAGCAGCCGCAGATTCGAGATATTTAATCAGTCTTTCTCCACGCTCCATCGGGAGAGGCAACTTCTGCCCTCGGTGCAGTACGTAAGCGTTGCCCTCTTCGAAAGCCAGGCACGCGAGGCGCCCGCCGTATGCCGACGAAAGACCGACGTCGATCATGACAACTTTGCCGCTGAACCGCGGCATCACCGTACCTGCTGTCACTGTATGCCCGATCACAATTCGTGAGCAGCCGTAGCTTTTCTGGAGGGCATTCACATGCGCTTCCAGCAACCGCTCATCCGTGTCCGCCAGACCACGGTACCAAAGCGGGCCTTCAGGGTCAGTGACAAGGCCAACCTTGAGCTTTGTGAAGTCATCCAACTCCTGCCGAGCCCGCCGGTTTAGCTCGTCAAGCGAAGCCTCTGCGTATTTCGGGCTGACGCCACCGTGAACAAACAGGATGTCATTGATCTTGACGGCGACGTTATGCCCACGGATCCACTTGCCGTACTTTCCCTTTGGCCCGAACGCATATCGGTGCTCGAAGTAGCCAAGCGGATGCTGCGAAAGCCAGGCACGCTTGTGATCGTCGTTGAGGGCGAGCAGAGACTGGCCCGATGACGACTGCCTCAGCTCTTCGGCATACTGCTGGTACATCGCTTCGCGAAGTTGCTCTGAATTCGAATCCCGGAACGCGGCGTATTCAGCCTCTGAAACGTAGCGCAAGTCTCCATAAACGTTCATGGCCTCGTGGTTGCCTATCAACGCGTGAGTGAAGCCGCCTGCACGCCGAGCCTGGCGTTCGAGCCGCATCAGCAGGTCCATCACCTTGCGGGATTCGGGGCCGCGGTCAAGGACGTCCCCCGTCTGCACGAGATGCGCTTTGCCGCCGATCCAGGCATCCTTTTCATCGATGAGCCCCGCCGCGCGGAGCAACTTCACAAACTGCGTGTAGTCCCCGTGAACGTCGCCTATAGCCACCACCCTGCCAACACCGCTCCACACGCTCTGCGGCTCAGCGGCTATCGCCTGTGTGAACAAGATGAGGAGAATTAGAGCGAAGACTCGGACCATACCGTAGGCCATGGTTGTCTCCCCCTTGCTAAGAAGGTTTCTCGTGCCGAAGGGCGAGATGGTCATACAGAACCGTGCCTTCACTTCGCTTGGAAACCTGGTCCTCAAACAGATCTATCAGAAGATCTCGGCGGGCCATCAGGCCATCCAACTGCATCTTGCTTACATAGGGGTCCATTTCCCGTTCCAGATCTGCATAGTTCAGCGTTCGCAGAGCTTCGAAAAGTTTGCGGTCACACCTTGAGAGGCCCTTCGGATTTCGCAGGGATTTGTGGCATCGGAAAGCCCGCGTGTGATCGATGAGCTGCATGCTCCAGCCTGTTTTGATCAGGATGTTTCCGAGGTTGCGGTCGATATTGAATATGAGCTCGTCAAAAACTCGCATCAGGTGAGTCTGCCTGGCCCAGGACTCTGCGTCGGGCGGCTTGACTTTCTGTTTCCAGCGCTGCTTTTCGGTCATCAGAACGTCGTCAACCCACCAAGTCACCGCCGCCGGATGACCCTGAACCCTTCGCTCAATGGAGACAGGGACCATCCTGAGGTCGAGCAGGCGGTCCAGACGGTAGGCGGCGATGTTGTACTTGTATGTGTCAGAGAAATTGATTTCAGTGCCAGTCACTGTGGCGTACATGGTCTTGTACTCATCGATCGTCTGGATGTGGGCGTCGTGCGTTATGACGCCGTCACAGAGTGTGGCCCGCCGCGAAGCTGTGATGCCATCCGGAGCGGAACGAGTCTTCACAATGTCGGCTCTCTTGAGAAATGCTTCTTGCTCGCCATCGGTGAGCGCAGCGGTTCGATCTTGTTCCTGGAAAACTTGAGCCAGACTCTGCGGGGCAAGGGCCACAGCGGAGACAAGTGTTGTTCCAAGGGACTTGAGAAACGATCTGCGTATCATTGGACCTCCAGTCACCTTCGGCCGCTGCCGCGAGGGTCACGACCTAAAAGCGCAACGCTTCGACCATGGGCTACGGGTATCTGCCTTTTCGGCGCATTGCCAGTGCGTCGCAGACAGGCGGACCTATTCTAGGAAACCAGAGTGATCGTACCAGCCACTCCGTCGACAGTGATCCGCTGTCCGGTGGCAATCCGCCCAGTGGCTTCAGGCACGCCGACCACAGCCGGGATGCCATACTCGCGTGCGACTACAGCGCCGTGCGAGTTCGCGCCACCCATTTCCATGACCAGGCCGCCAGCAGTGAGAAACAGAGGTGTCCAGCCGGGGTCGGTCGACGGCGCTATGAGAATTTCGCCCGGTTCGAGGTGAGCTCCGACCGGATCTAAAACTACGCGAGCGACGCCGGTGACCGTACCAGTCGAGGCGGGTGTGCCAGCTAATCCGGCTGATGTGGCCGGGGCGGCGAAACGAGCTTCGGGCTCGGTCCCGTCAGAGAGCAGGACATTTGGAACGTGCCGGCGGCGGAGCTCCATTTCGTAAGCTTGTCGCCTCTCGTCGATGACGTTGCGCAGATCCTGACCTCCGGCAGCCTGTCGGACTTCGGCGAGGTCGAGGAAAAAGACGTCGGCGGCTGTCTCGATTGTTCCCTGACGGGCCAACTCGGCGCCGACCTCGGCTAACTCCCGACGCACTGCCGCAAGCACGAGGACCAGGTAGTACTTCGGTATCTCACGCAACCCGGCGAGTTGCCGGGTCCGGCGGAGGGCAAAGCGTACGAACCACGCACGCAACCGGCTACGGTTTCGCGCCCGGGCGACCAACGTCTCGACCATGGCCTCGGCTTCCGCTGCGCCCCGAGCGAAGACTGCGTCGGGCGCCATCTCCGGGTTGTCGAGCCGGAGGTAGTTAGCAAGCACTCCGAGGATGTGGGCCGGGTCGTCAGCCCAGCGAGGCATCCCGAGGTCGATCTCTGCAACTGCGCGCTGGCCATAGCGGGAGAGAAACTGGGCCAAACCGCGCTGTACTGGCGGCGGGAGGGTGCCGGCATGGAACTCACGCGCCAGCTCCACCACTGGCTGGTCAAGGAGCTTTCGCGCGGCCGTTGTGTCTACCTTGATTACCTTAGCGAGTTCCCAAAGTGCCAAGTCCATTTCAGTGGTGACGTTGTGCGGCAAGGCACGGAGTACCGTCTGCAGGTCGCCAGGCTGAGCAAGGTCGCCGAGCAGCTTGCCAGCCACGCCGAGCATTCCCAGTCCGGCAGCGGCAGCCGGCGACGTTCTTGGAGCCAAGGGGATGCTCTCAGTCTCAAGCACCTTCTGCGCGAAATTAATTCGTTCGGCGACCGTGGCGGTGCTGGGCAGTTTGAGGCGAGAAACGAGCTCTGCGCCGACCCGTTCGACGCGCGCGCGGGCAGCCTCAGGCCGCGTCAGTGCTTGCAGAATCTGCTGTGGAACCCGGTACTGAGACGCGATGCGTAGCACGCGTCGTACAAAGAGCATCGGAGAGCGCCGAGTGACCGACAGCCTCGGATCTTCGCACAGGCGGCGCAGAATTACCGCTGAACGCGCTTCCATCGCGTCCAGAACGAGCGGCATTAGAACGCGGCCGACTCGCCCACGGAGCACACCTGTGAGATCGATAAACACTCGCTGACCCGCCTCGGCGAAGACGGGTGGACCGGCAAGCGCGTCGTCCACGCGGATGCCCATCAACCTTGCCGCAGCTGACGCCAGCAAGCGGAATCCAGACAGGCCCATCGGCGTTATCGGTCGATATAGCCCCTGCGCAACGCTAAAACAGAAGTACACCCGCAGATCGTTCGCTTCGTGTTCCGGCCCCTGTTCATTCGGCAGAGGGAAGAGTGTGGTAATTGGACGGGCCTGAGTAAGCCACAGGTTACCGTTGGCATCAATGGCCCATTCGGTGTCCTGAGGTGTGCCATAGTGCGCCTCGACCCGGTCGCCGAGTTCAACCAGGGCACGCACCTGATCGTCAGTCAGGCAGGACCGGTCGGTCCCTTTCATTCTCTCGACATGTTGGGTCCCGCCATCCGGTAAAGGACGGACCTCAATCCGCTTGTCACCGAGGCGCCGGTCAACGATTGCTCTTGAGTCGGTGTCGACCACGAAGTGGTCAGGGTTGACAGCGCCGGATACTACGGCCTCGCCGAGGCCCGGGTTGGCGTCGATGACCGCTTGGCGTCGGCGGCCGCTAACTGGATTGGCGGTGAACAACACGCCAGCAACTTCAGCATCGAGCATCCGCTGAACGACTACCGCGAGCCGGGCAGCACGATGGTCAATGCCGTTTGTGGTGCGGTAGATAACAGCGCGATCCGTCCACAGCGACGCCCAACAACGCCGTACTGCGTCTAGGACGGCGTCTCGCCCGATGATATGCAGGTACGTGTCCTGCTGCCCGGCAAAGCTGGCGAACGGAAGGTCTTCGGCGGTCGCCGACGACCGCACTGCCACGGGAACGTTGCTTCCCAGGCCGACGTATGCGACGACAACCGCCTCGGCGACGGCGGTGGGAACAGGGACAGCCAGCAGCGCGTCGCGCGCCTGGCCGGCGAGCCGTTTCAGTTCCTCGGGTCCAGCTGCGCTGAAGGCATCGTAGTCAATCGCAGCGGAGGCGGCGACTTGCCGATAGGCTTCGGTGGTCACGCAGATGCCAGGAGGTACCGGCAGGTGCGCATAGATCAGCTCTCCGAGGTTGGCTGCTTTTCCGCCGACTAACGTAATCATGCTGGCGTCTATGGCAGCAAGATCGAGAACCAAATTGTTTTTAAGTGCCGATGTCATTGCATTACCCGCGCCTGAACTCTCGTAGCCTCCGACCTCAGGCGTTTTTACAATTGTTGCAGTCGAAGTGGGATAGCGAAATGACATCGTTTTTCCTCCTTGAGTTGTGCTGGCGAATCAATGTTAATCCTTGACCTTGTCGGTATGCCTGTCGAGAGCCCTCTGAGCGCGACAACCGAAACGAGGTCCTTCTTCATGGAATCGTAAAGATCGGCGGTTGCGTACGTGAGAGCTGATGTTTATCTTGCCGCCCTGAGGTACTGCAGAGCATCGAGCCGATTGCGACTGGGCACCTCGCTTAACTGCAGCAGGTTTTCTCACCGACGGCGGCCCTGGAATTTCGGCCTCTGCTCGAAACCTTGGCCACGACTGCCGGCACCGGCGTTTGCACCGCGTCTTTCGGATAGCTTCGAGTTCCAGTTGCCTCGATCGCGTGCCGCGGCCTGTTGCTGTTGTGTGCCCAGTTCACTCTTGTTGACCGCGTTCCAAGAGCCGTCTTGGTTCTGGTACCACTGGCCGTTGTCGCGCTTATAGACATTCCCGTTAGCGCCAGCATAGACGTCGCCGCTGCCGCTTTTGGCAAGGTAGCCCTCTTTGCCGTTGGCTCCCTCAAAAGCGACGCCTTTGCCACCCTTCGATGTCTCACCAGCGGCAACGGTGCCGCGACTTGTCGATTGATATCCGCCGTGCGCCCACTGGCTCCCATTCCCCACCACACCCTCACCCCAACTGCCGTACGGATTTGTGGCCTTGTAACCGGCCGAGTAAGTTCCCGTCGTCGGATTGTACGTGCGTCCTGCCGCAGCACCTCCCTTCGGTCCCCACACTGCAGCGCCTTGCGCATAAGTTCCAGTTCGCGGATTGTAGGCGGCAGCGGCTCCGTAGCCGCCGTAAGGGCCATAAACCGCCGATCCCCGTGCGTAAACGCCCGTTGCGGGGTTGTACCAGGCGCTTGCTCCATAGGTGTAGCAGGATGCACCCCAATAAACCGGGACGGGAACGATTCCCACGGCCACGTAAGGCGGATAGTAATAGCCAGTCCCCCACACTACGACTCCACCGGATACATAGGCTCCGTAGTACCCCGGAGTGTATCCAACAACGATGGTAGACGGGGTCGAGTCGTAGATCCGCACATAGGTAACGTGGTACTTAGGCGAGCTTTCAGGGATCGAATAGATCTCTTGCGGCACCTTGTCGACTGGCTGCCACGGACCGTTTGCGCTATTGGAGGCAAACCATACACCCTGGAAGCAGAGATAGTAGCGATCGCCAATTCTCAGAACATCGCTGGGCGTGTTCTTGGCATACCAAATCGAGGAGCCCGGTATCGCTGCAAATTGCGGCTCTCCGACGTACTGCACTTCAGCTTTTGCGCCATTGCGATTGATCTCAGCCGTGCGCGGAATAGCAGCCAGCAAGACCGCGTCTTCAGCTTCGCGGGTACCGGGCACGGCCGCAAGCACGTGCGCCCGTGGGTGATCCGGAGGAATTCGTTTGAAATCCCCTGGAAGACTGGCTGAGGCATATTGCCAGGGGCCTTGCAAAGTGACCGTCCGAAACCATCGACCCGAGGCCAGAAAATAGTAGGAGCGTGTAGCACCGTGAAAGAAGAGATCGCTCTCGGTATTCGTCACCGAAGAAAGCTGTGTGCCTGCCACGGGACTCAGTTTGGGCGGACCCTGTATCACCACCAACTCTGAGGGTTTGTTTACGACAATGACCCGCGGGGCAGCCAGCTGACCAATCGGAACAGTCAAACCATCTCCCCCGTCCCTCTTGCGGCCGTCCGAGAGCAGGAGTGCAAGCTCGGGCGCGAATTCAGTGGTCGGCGCAAACGTCCCGTATAGGTCGCTCGCCTTAAGCCAAGATTGGTTGTGGCGCAGGTAGAAAGCATTCGTGCGCCGATCCTGGTATAGATCCCAGTTGGTATTGATAATGCGCCGTAAATTGGTATTCTCCACGTCGAGCATCACCGGACTACCATCGAGAATGACAAGGAACGCCGGCTGTGTGCTGATGAAGATAGGAGGAGGCTCAGTCAGCACGCGCGCTTCTTGACGCGGAACCTCGCCAGCATGAACGAACGCGAGCACGCGATCGAGCGAGAGTACCATTGCGTCAGACGGCAAGAGCCGTCGCGTCAGCTCAGACCATTCTGGAGACGTGCCACGCGGAGCAGATGGGAAACGCATGTCGAGCGCGCTGAGGTTGCGCAACAACACCAGCTTCTGATCCGTATCCACCAGAGTGTGGCCTTCGAAGCGAAAGGTCCCATACAAAGGGTCGCGGCCTCGCACAGCAGTGAGCGCAAAAGCACAGCGGCCCGTAAGCACCTTAAAGTCACGCCACCCATCCACCTGCGGCTGGTACACGACGAGATCGGCAGTCGAATTGGAGTAGTAGCGTGGCCAACCTGGATCGGGCGCGGCGTGGGCGCTAAGCCCGATGCAGCAAAGTAGAACCGCAAGACCCACCGTTTCCGTGAGACGACTTGATCGATGACTTTTCATGGCGTTAATATCCACTATGGCTCCTTACCAGTGACTGCGAACTGGGAACATTCGGGTTCTCTGGAAAATCAGAGAGGACAAAGTTACCGACGATCAACCGCGATCCATGGATGGATATCGCGTCCGTTCACTTCTCTTGTCCCCAGTAGCTGATGCGCAATTCTCGGCCGATTCGTGTCATGACTGCGTCGATTCCTCTGAGAAGCTCCGCCAGTCTGAGGTGCTATGAGACCTGAGCGATGGAATCAGATTGAGGGATTGTTCCTGCAAGCCATTGAACTCCCGCCACAAGAGCGGGAGCAGTTCCTGGGTGAAGTGTGCCAAGGGGACGAAACCCTGCGACAGGAATTGAATTCCCTGCTGGCCTGCGATGTCCCCGAAACTCCTCTGGTCAATGGCTCCTTCCTGCCACCCGGCGACGTGTTGACTGACGTCGCTTCCCCTGCGACAACCGAGATGGCAGGTCGCCGGATTGGTCCTTACCGTCTACTTGGTCTGCTGGGACGGGGCGGCATGGGATCGGTACACCTGGCTGTCCGGGATGACGATCATTACCGCAAAGAAGTGGCTATCAAGCTCTTGAAGCGCGGCATGGACACCGACTTCATGCTCAACCGCTTCCGGCAGGAACGGCAGATCCTAGCCAACCTGGAGCATCCCTTCATCGCCCGTCTGCTGGATGGCGGAGCCACCGACGACGGACTTCCCTACTTCGTCATGGAGTATGTGGATGGATCGCCGATCACTACCTACTGTGCCGAGCAGAATCTGGACCTGGTGGAACGGCTGCGGCTGTTTCGCCTGGTATGTGAAGCGGTGCAGTATGCGCACCAGCATTTGGTGATTCATCGCGATCTGAAGCCGGGCAACATCCTGATCACGAAAGAGAGAATTCCGAAACTCCTGGATTTCGGCATTGCCAAACTAATGGATCCGGAACGGGGTGTGGAGCTGCCCACACTGACAGGTGTGGGACAGCGCATGCTGACGCCGGACTATGCGAGTCCGGAGCAGTTTCTGGGGCAGACGATCAGCACGTCGAGCGATATCTATTCCCTCGGTGCAGTGCTGTATGAACTGCTGACAGGGCAACGGCCGCACCGGTTTGAGGTGGAATCGCTGGCGGCGATGGAGAAGGCGATTTGCGAAGTGGAACCAGAGAAGCCGAGCACGGCGGTGGTGCGGGGCAGCCAGGACCCGCCACGATTGCGCCACCAGCGGAGACGACAGTTGTCGGGAGATTTGGACAATATCATTCTGACGGCGTTGAGAAAAGAGCCCCAACGGCGGTACTCATCGGCAGCGGAATTGTCGGAAGACCTTCACCGGCATATGGAGGGGTTGCCGGTCACGGCGCGAGACGACCGGTTTACTTACCGGATGGGGAAGTTCATTCGACGGCACAAGCTGGGGGTGATTGCCGTCTTGCTGGTGATTACAAGCCTGGCCGCTGGCATTGTGGCGACTACGTATCAAGCCCGCCGCGCCGAGCGCCGGTTTCAACATGCGCGGCAGCTCGCAAAAGCGGTGCTGGCTGATGTCAAGGGTCCGATGTGGCAGGTGCCGGGATCTACCGCGTTGCGCGCATCCATGCTCCAAACAGTGGTTCGGTACCTCGACGGCCTTGCCGAGGACTCGGGTGGAGATCCGGCTTTCGACCTGGAAATCGCGACGGCCTACCGCGAGGTTGCTTACCTGGAGGGTTCGCCGTATCAGCAAAACCTGGGCCAGACCGTAGCTGCGCTGGAACACTATCAAAAGGCGATCACGATCTACGCCAGGGTCTATACCAGATTTGCGGACCGTGCCGAAATCAAGGTCCACGCGTTGGGCGGTCTGATCGGCGCCAATATTGAGGTCGGCCATATTGAGACCCGAACTGGAAAACGCGGAGCCGCGCAGGCCCGGCTGAAAAGAATGGCAGCGCTGGCAGCGGACGCGACCGCCCGGGACAGCGGGGCACTGCTTCCGGGAACGTGGGTCTACTTGTACTTCCGGTTGGGCGGTACCGAGATGGATGCGGGAGCCCCTGAGCAGGCTCTGGTGCACTATCGCAAAGCATTAGACGTCTGCATAGGGTGGGCTGCCACTGATCGCGGCGCAAATGCACGCAGCACGCTCCGGGGCGCCTACACAAACGTGGCAAACGCGCAATTGAAGGCCGGCGATCTTTACGGCGCCCGTGAGAACTACCAGACAGCGCTCAAAGTTGTGGAGGAAGCGCTACGTCAGCCGGACGCAACCGTCTATGAACGGTCCACGTTATCGGCGTCCCATCAGAACCTGGGGGATCTGCTGGCTCACCCTAACGATTTCAACTTTGCGGACCGGCATGGCGCTGTCTCCCATTACCGCTTGGCGGTTAAGATTGTCGAAGATCTAGCCGCTGCCGACTTGCGCGACGTGTACGCACGCGTCGAGCTGGCCAAAGTGTATCGCAACTTTGGGGCGATCCTGCTCGAGGAGCGTCCAGCAGAGTCGCTCAAACTTTACCAAGAGGCCACGGCCATTTCGGAGAAGCTTAGCGTGGGTGACCCGTCGAATACGAAATACCGGGACGACTTTGCGTTCGGGCAAATCGGTATCGGGGAATCCCTACACAAGCTCGGTAAGAACCGCGAGGCACTTCAAGAGCTGACTACCGCCCTGGAAACTATGAAATCTCTCGTCGGTGCGGAGCACGATGCTCTCTCGTTGGCCAACGCGGTTGCCAGAATTCATCGCGACATCGGGAGCGTCTTGCTAGCCAGCGACGATAAAAAGGGGGCTCTGGAGCACTATCTGGCAGGGCTTGCCGTCATTGAGGAATTCCTTCGTCGAGTGCCTGCCAATCTATACTTCCAGCGGCATCGTGCGGACACGCAGGAAGCGCTCGGGCGATACTATTTGGCGCTGGCAGCTCGCCGGCCAGAATTGAGAGTGGAAGCCCGCACCTGGTTTCAGAAAAGCCTTGGGCTGTGGCAAGACTGGACGTCGCGCAATGTAGCAACCCCCTACGCCGCCACTCGCCAAAGCCAAGCCGCCGCATATCTTGCTTCCTGCGATCAGCCGTAATTCACTGCCTCCGGCCGCCATCTCTCTCGGCGCTTATCTAGAACCGCACGCAGGGTTCTACAAAACCGCCTTCAGAAAATTCACTTGCCTGATAGCTGGATCCGGATTTCTACGCCTCAACCTATGAGGCGAAGAATTCTTGAGCGACCGCCTGGTTCACGAGCTCAGGATGGTGGTGATGTCCCGGGACTGCCGCCATTCTCAACACGAGCAGCCGGTGCCCTCATGCCGCCTCGTATTTCAATCCCCGGTTCGATCCGGAAAACTGAGGTGGTGATGATCCATAAAACGTTTGCAACCATTTTTACAATTCCACTGTTGACCGGCGTCCTTTGCGCCCAGGCTCCCAAAACCCAAGCCCTGCTCATGGCCATGGGAGCCAATGCCAAACAAATGACGTCCTACCAGTGGAAGCAGAAAACGACTGTCATCCGCAAAGGAAACCCACTCGAGCCCATGATCGATGAGCTCCGCTTTGATGCATCGGGTCAACTTCAGCGGATTACTCTCGTCAAGCCCGAAGAGAAAAGGATGGGGCCGCTTCGTGCGAGAAAAGCGGCTGAAGTCAAGGACTCGATCCAACAGGTGATGCAGTTGGCACGGAGATATGCGAGTCCACAGCTGCTCAGCGATGCCATCCGAAAAGGTGAGATCTGGGAAGGCTCGCACACGCTTCGTGTTCAAGCACGATCGGTGCTACTTCCAATTGATGAAATGACAATGCAAGTCAACGGGTCTACCTATCTCGCGACCCAAATCGATTTCAGGACGCAGTACGAAGGCAGCCCAGTCTCCATTGCCCTTGACTACCAGCAGCTTCCGGGCGGCCCGAGCATCATGACGCGGATGACAGTCCAGATTCCCAAGGAAAACATCATCGTCAATGTGGAGTCGTTCGACTTCGTGCGTCTTGCGGGGCCTGTTTCTTTCTAACTCGTGTCTACACTTAAGGAGAAAACAAAATGAAATACATGAAAACTCTCTGTCTGACTGGACTTCTATGCTTCGGTGCCGCCGCACTTGCGCAGGAAGTGCAATTCGATTACGACCGTTCTCCCAACTTCAGCAGCTACAGAACCTATCACTGGGTTGACTCGAAGACGGGCCGTGCACCCAATCAGCTCACGGACCAGAACATCAAACGTGCTATCGACGAACAACTGGCGGTGAAAGGACTGCAGCGGGTCGAGACCGGTGGTGACTTGCAAGTCGTCTACCAGGCTGCAGTCGACCATGAGAAGCAGTTCGACGGTTTTGGTTCTGGCCCTCGGTGGTACGGGACGACGCGCGTAAGTACTTCAACGATTGAAATCGGGAAACTGGTGGTTGACTTCGTCGACCCGGCCAAGAAGCAACTCGTCTGGAGAGGCTCGGCCGAGAAGACCCTGGATATCAAGAAGGATCCTGAAAAGAACTATCGGAACCTCCAGAAGGCGATGGCAAAACTGTTTCAGAACTATCCTCCTGGATTCACCAAGAAGTAAGTGTCTATCCGTCGAAGTCTTCGCGCTATCGACTGTCGTCACAGTCAAGCCGAAGAAGAATTGCTGGCGTCGAATGATGAGGGTTAGCCGGTTCAGACCCTCATCTTTCTTCAGCGCCACTTGGCAGAGGGATCCCGCCCGATCTGGCAGGAGCCAAAGCCCAGCACCCATACCCAACCACCCAATTTCGCCTGTTTTCGCAACCGCTTTGAGCTTGCCCTCGACACACACATAAACACACTGGAACCAGGGCTGTTTCCAAGAAAACCTCGCCAGCCTGATACCTCGCACTCGATTTCTTCGCATCAACAAGTGAGGTAGAAACAACTATGGCTAATCAACCGAGTGGATTTGAACCAACAGAATCCCTATCCGTCGCCAAGGCTATCGAGTACGACCTCCGATTACTCGCCACAGGCATCACGGAAGCTCAGTTCCACGCGCCCGCCCGCGGTGGCGGCTGGTCCGTTGCGCAGTGCATCGAGCATTTGGTGCTTACTGGTCAGGCGTATCTGCCAAAGTGGGATCTGGCTTTGAGGGACGCGGCCAGACAGCAGCTCCACGGCAGGGCGCCTTTTCCCTATCATTGGTGGCATCGCTTGATTTTGGGCGCCCTCAAGCCTCCTTACAAGATGAAGACCAGGGCGCCACAGTCGCTGGCACCATGCACCCGCAGGTCCATCGAAGAGGGGATCCACTACTTCCTGGTCATGCATCACGAACTCACCCGACGCATCGGGCTCAGCGTTGGTCTGGATGCCGGACGAGCCCGGGTTCAGTCTCCGTTCATTTCGTGGGTCTGGTATCCCTTGGGTTTTTCGTTTGATCTGGCTCTGATGCACGAGCGCCGCCACCTCTGGCAAGCCAGTCAAGTGCTTCAGGAGTTGAGAGATCATGGAGGATATGTGCCGAGACTTGTTGGTTCAGGAACGCCGAGGTACAAGGCACCATGAAAAGCCGTAGCGCTTCTTCAATGCAACGCCGGTTTTTACTGGCAGCCAACCACAGTAGGTCTCTTACTTCCATACCCTCAGATCCTTTCGTCAATACCACCCGCTCAAAGAAGGGCTAGTCCCTCCACAAAAACGTCCAGCGGTACTGAGGCTTGGATTAAAGTCTTCGCAACAAATCCAGCTAGAAGCATCTCGATTTTCCCTTCCTTTTTGAGCCCCCCGCATGTTTTTTGGAGAATCCATGATACGGACGGCTCAAAACTTGCGCATCAGATATCGAGGACGAAAAAAAGCCTCAATCACCTAAGAATCAAAGCAGAAGGTTTCCTCTAGACTAAATGACGCCTCCGGAGGTGGAACATGAACGGAACGTACGGAACTGAGAGAGCGACCTATTTCGGAATCGAAGTCGAGGTCCTGGTACGCATGGACCATTGCACTCTGGTTCGCTATCAGCAGAGAGAATTCATCTTGGAGACTGCAGACCTGAGCTTCAGACACACCTTCGCGAAGGCGGCCTGAGCCGGGTGCCGTCGGTCGCTTCAAGCAAACAACAGGCCTTATGAAACAAGTTACTTCAGGAGGAACTCCAGTGAGTAAGTATTGGTTGGTAGTTGTGATGTTGCTGGTCCCTGGTTTTGGATGGGCAACCGAAAACCCACCCAGCGCGACTCCGGTCTTGACCTTGGAGCAGGCCGTAGCCCTGGCGCTGGAGAACAATCGATCGATTAAGAACGCGGAGTTGGAAGTTTCGAAGCAGGAAGACTCCCTGGCCATCGCTCGCACGCGGCGCCTGCCGAAGTTCGACGCCACGATGTTTGGGTCCATGTTGCTGAGCAAGGTCGATTTCACCTTCAAGAAAGGGGACTTTGGAACCTTTCCCACTGGCGAGCCGAATCCGTCGAGCGACGTGAAAGTCACCACACCTCGGAAGTTCAGCATGTTTGGTGTCATCAGCGCGGATCAGCCGCTCACTCAGTTGTTTCGAATCAATCTGAACGTCAAATCCGCCAAGATCAACACCGAGCTGGCCGGCGAGGATCTGCGCGCGAAGCGGCAATCCATGGCCAGTGACGTTAAGTCGGCCTATTTCGCGGTGCTGCAAACTCAGAGCTCGCTGGAAGCACTGGACCAATCCATCAAGCTGTATCACGAACTGGATCGTGTGACCGGCGATTACGTTCTGCAGCAGGTGGCCCTGAAGTCACAAGGTATGGAAGTGATAGCCCGGCTGGCCAAGGCCGAGTACGACGCCTTGAAGCTGCGTAACGCGGTCCGATCCCAAAAAGAGCGGCTTAACCAGTTGCTGGGACAGCCTCTCGACACCGACTTTGCGCTCAGTCCGATGCCAGCGCTGACGACGTTCGATATCGACCTGTCTGCAGCCCAAGCCCGCGCTCGAGAGCAGCGGCCGGAACTGAGGCAAGCAATACTGAAGCGAGAACAGGCTGAGCTGGACCGGCGCAGCAAGAAGGCAGAGTTCATTCCCGAAATCAGTCTGTCTTATCGTTACATGTCGCCGTTCAGCATCGATCCGCTTCCGAAGAACATCTCGGCCGCGGGACTGTATATGAGCTGGGAGCCCTTCGATTGGGGCCGCAAAAAACGTGAGCTGGCCACCAAGCGCAAGGCCGAACAGCAAGCGGCCAACAGTATTCACGACGTGGAAACACAGGTGCTCGTCGAAGTGAACGCGCGATTTCGCAAGCTGGAAGAGACACGTGTCGCACTTCAAGTTAGCCGCCTAACTCAGGAGACTGAGCGAGAGAAACTCCGTGTGGTGTCCAATCGCTACGGCGAAAGAGCAGCTCTGTTCAACGACGTGCTGCAAACGGAGTCGGACCTGGCCCAAGCCAATCACCAGTATCGCGATGCACTAGTAGGGTTCTGGACTGCCAAAGCCGATTTTGAGAAGGCAATAGGAGAGGAATAATGAAACGACTTGCACTGATGCTTCTAATCGCAGGGCCCCTCGCAGGCTGCTCTTATCAAGCCCACGAGGTTCAACAGACAATTACACCGGTTCGCGTAGCCGCCGTGAAAATGTACCAACCGAAAGAAGGCGAACGGTACTCGGCTTCCATTGTGCCGGGACGGCAGGTGACTCTGGCCTTCCGTGGCAGTGGTTTCGTCCAGTACCTCCACCAGGTGAAGGCCAGTGGCCAGAGCCGTTCGTTGGAACCCGGTGACGCCGTTCCTCAAGGAACGATCTTGGCGCGATTGCGACAGGAAGACTACAGTCACCAGTTCCGACAGGCTCAGGCGCAGGCCGAAGCGGCACGTCAGAATCAGCAAGCTGCCCAAGCACAACTGGCGCAAGCTCAGGCTAGCCAGGTCAAGGCTCAGGCTGACTTCAGCCGCGCCAAGACACTCTTCGACAGTCAGAGCATGACGCGTCCCGACTTTGATGCAGCCAGGGCGCAGTTTGATTCGACTGATGCTCAAGTCAGAGCCGCTCGTTCCCAGCTGGAGTCGTCTACGGCGCAAATCCGCGCAGCCGACGCCACGATGGCCGGAGCAAACTTGTCGCTGCGAGATACAGGGTTGGTAGCTCCCTTTGGCGCGGCAGTTGTCCAGAGGAATGTCGAGCTCGGCATGCTGGTGGCGCCGGGAACCTCAGCCTATACACTGGCTGACGTCAGTTGGGTGAAAGCAACCTTCGGAGTACCTGACAGCGTGGCGGTTCACCTCAAACCAGGAACGAGCGTCACCATTTCAGTCGAGGCACTGCCAGGTCGAAACTTCACTGGCAACGTCACCGCGATCGCTGCAGTGGCCGACAGTGAAACCCGCTTGTTTCAAACAGAAGTCACTCTGTCCAACAAGGACAGAGCACTGCGGCCAGGAATGATCGCCTCCCTCTCGCTGGGTCAGGCGGCTCCGGCGCCCGAGGTTCCAGTCATTCCGTTGAGCTCGGTGATTCGAGATGCCAAGGGCGGCTCCGGTTTCGCCGTCATGGTCGTCGACGGCAAGATGGCCCGTACTCGCAGTATCGTGCTCGGCCCAACCTACGGAGACCTGATGGTCGTGACCAACGGCCTCAATCCAGGAGACAAAGTGATTCGCACCGGCGCCACGCTGGTGGCCGACGGGGAGACCGTGGAGGTGATCCCATGAGCAATTCGCACTCACACAACCAGAACGTAGCTGAAATCAGAAATACGTCGCGGTTTTGCATCGAGAACCCTCAAATTGCTTGGGTGTTGTTAATCGCTACGCTGATCTGGGGCATCTACGGATTTACCCATATGCCCCAGCGCAAAGATCCGGACGTTCCAGTCAAGCAAGCGATGGTCGTCACCAAATGGCCCGGCGCGAGCGCAGAGAAGGTGGAAGAGCTGGTGACACGAACGGTCGAGAAGACGATTGCCTCAAACTCGAACGTTGCCAGTATTGAATCCACGTCGCGCGGCAACGTTTCGACAATTACTTTCCAACTAGCTGGCAATCTGAAGCAAACCGGCCAGGTGCTCGACGACATCGGAGGCCGCCTGGCTGCTATCGACGACCTGCCTGATGGCGCTGGCCCCGTCGAGTACATTCGCGATTTTGGCGACACAGCCACCTTGATGCTGACCGTCGCCAGCCCAAAGGCCGACGCTGCCGAAATCGCGGTTCGTGCACGAGCCATTCAGAAGGCCATCGAGGAAGTTCGGGCAACGAGTGTGGTGGCCAGCACCACAAAGACTTCCGAGTCGGTCCCCCTTGGCAAGGGGGACCGCGCCAAAGGCGCGAGGGGGTCTACGAGTCCCATGGTAGATGACCCCCTCTTGATCTCCCCCTTAGACGCTTCGCAAGGGGGAGAAAGACGTGCTTCATTGGTCTTCTGCTTTCCTACGAAGACGGATCTGCGGCTGATACGCCTCGCGGCACAAGACCTTATGGAGTTCCTGCGTTCCCGCGAGGCAGCAAGTGACTTGCGCCTCTTTGAGGGCGCTGGCTTCATGGGTCTGGATGGCGCCACGAAGCTCTCTAACGAGCAAGTCTTCGCAGTGATGGGACAGTTTCTAGCTGACAACTACCCTCAATCTCAAGTTCATCCCGACCTGTGGGCGCCTTTCATCGTGCGCGATCCTGCAGAGACTGCTAAAGCCCTGGCTGCGATCGCGGGCGACAAATACAGCTACCGCGAGCTCGACGACTTTACTGACACCATGGAAAAGGCCTTGCTGGCAACCGCTCGAAAGGGAGAAGACGTCCCTTTGGTGGCCAAGGTCAGTCGATCAGGCATTCTGCCGGAGCGTATCTATTTGATTTATTCACAAGAGCGATTGGCGAGTTATGGCCTGAGGCGCGAGGGCCTTCCCAACTTATTCCGTGAGCGAAATCTCACAGTGGCCGGCGGCGAGCTCGATGCCGGAACCAAGCGTCTCTTTATCAATCCTTCGGGTGAATTCCGCAGTGAAGAAGAGCTGGGAGGTGTCACGATTGGAAAGACCTCCTATGGCACCCCACTCTATCTGCGCGATGTGGCCGATACAGTCCGCGACTACGAAAACCCGGCCCGATTCCTGAACTTCTACAGCTGGCAGGATACCCAGGGGAACTGGCAACGGACCCGGGCGATTACCCTGGCTATCCAGATGGGAGCGGGCCAGCAAGTGCAACAGTTCGACATTGCCGTGAACAAAACGCTGGCCGATCTTCAGATGCGCTTGCCAAAGGATCTGGTGATCGCGCGCACCAGCGATCAGCCCAGGCAGGTTGAAGAGAGCGTCGACTTGTTCATGATGAGCCTCTACGAGGCTGTGATACTCGTCGTCTTGGTTTCCCTTATTGGCTTTTGGGAGTGGCGCTCAGCGCTATTGATGGCGCTCTCCATTCCCCTCACGCTGCTGATGACCTTTGGAATGGTTTCTCTATTGGGTATCGACCTACAGCAGATTTCCATTGCCAGCTTGATCATTGCACTGGGTCTGTTGGTTGACGATCCCGTCGTTGCGGGCGATGCCATTAAACGCGAGCTGGCAGCCGGCCAACCTCGTGGTCTGGCCGCCTGGCTTGGGCCCACTAAGCTAGCCACCGCCATCGTCTACGCCACCATCACCAACATCGTCGCCTATCTGCCGTTTCTTTTGCTGCCTGGAACAACGGGCCAGTTCCTCTATTCGCTGCCTGTGGTGATGACCTGTTCCCTTGTCGCTTCACGGGTCGTTTCGATGTCGTTCATTCCATTGCTTGGCTATTACCTGCTTCGCGGTCGGCCTGAGCCCACCATCGAAGAACGCCGCAAGCGAGGCTTTGCTGCTCGCTACTACAAGATTGGCCAGTGGGCCATGCAGCATCGCTGGTGGGTCATGGCAGTTGCGACTTTGATACTCGTAGCCGGAGGAACCATTGGCAAAGCACTTAAGCAACAGTTCTTCCCGAAGGACCTTTCGCACTTGGCTTTCGTCAACATTTTCTTGCCGGAGGATGCGCCCCTCGGTCTGACCACCGAGGCAGTAACTCAGGTGGAGCGCATTGCCCAGGAAGTTGCGCGAACCGAGAAGCGCCCGCTTGAATCGTTAACGAGTTTTGTGGGAGGCGGCGCGCCTCGCTTTTGGTACTCGCTGTCGCCTGAGCCCCAGCACCCGAACTATGCGCAGGTCGTCTTGCTCTTCAAGGACAAACACGATACCCACCACATCTTGCCGGCAATCCAGGAGCGCGTTTCCCGGGAAGTCGCAGGAGCGCGCATCGATGTGCGACAGCTGGAAACTGGTGATGCAGTGGGGCTCCCAATTGCCGTCAGGGTCATGGGCGACGATATGGCCACTTTGCAGGCCACGGCTTCGAGTATTAAGGACATCTTCAAGCGCATCCCGGAGGCCGCGCGCGTCCGAGACAGCTGGGGCGAGGATCGGTTCAACGTCGAGCTCGCCATCGATCCCGACCGAGCCAATCTGGCTGGTATTACCAACCGGGATGTCGCTGAAGCCTCAGCGCGTGGAGTCAACGGCGAGGCCGTGACCACACTGCGCGACGGTGACAAGCAGATTCCGGTAATGGCCCGGCTTCGTCTGAACCAGCGGGCTCGTCTGGACGATGTAAGGAACCTGTATGTCTATCCATCAACCGGTAAGCAAGGCGTGCCTCTTCGTCAGATATCGAGGCTCGACTACAGCTTTAGAAACGAAGTCATCACCCGGCGCAATCAATTCCGCACCATCACGATCTCGGCAGCCCCGCGGGATGGCGTGCTCGCCTCAGAGGTCATGGCACTGGCTCGCCCTAAACTGGAAGCTGTAGCGGCTGCGCTGCCACCGGGCTACAAGTTTGAAATTGCGGGTGAAGAAGAAAAACAGAGGGACAGCTTTGGGGATCTGGTAGTCGTATTGGCAATCTCTGTGGCTTCGATCTTCATGGCCCTTACCTTCCAGTTCAAGAACGCGATCAAGCCATTCATTGTTTTCGCAGCCGTACCGTTTGGCGCGGTCGGAGCTCTATTTGGCCTGTGGGTCATGGGTTCGCCATTCGGTTTCATGGGTTTC
>Ga0187893_10006113_pt1 | contig 20862 bp, 21 predicted proteins | sample MA1701074metaG_FD_139574 | JGI IMG/M metagenome (GOLD analysis project Ga0187893, IMG submission 139574) | White microbial mat communities from a basaltic lava cave in the Kipuka Kanohina Cave System on the Island of Hawaii, USA - MA170107-4 metaG ...
GGGCTCAAGAGCGACGTGGCCGATCTCAACAACATCTCGAGCCAGCGCGGGGCCGGGGCCATCGTGGCCGCGCTCTTCATGCGCGAGTTCACCGCCGGCATCCCGTGGGCGCATCTCGACATCGCGGGCACCGCGTTCTCCGAGCGTGAGCTGCCCCTGGGCCCCAAGGGCGCGACCGGAGTAACCGTGCGCACGCTGCTCCGCTATCTGACCTCATCGAACAGCCGGGCGAACGGCCGGCGGTAGACCCGGAGGACGCGCGGATGGCCGGCGGCGTCGACCTCCACACCCACACCATCGCGTCGGACGGGACGCTCCGGCCTCGGGAGCTGGTGGCCGAGGCCGCCCGCCGCGGAGTGCGGGTGCTCGCCGTCACCGACCACGATTCCACGGACGGCCTCACGGAGGCGATAGAGACGGCGCGTCAGTATCCGCCTCTCACGATCGTCCCCGGCATCGAGATCAATTGCGACGTGGAGGGCGCCGAGATCCATGTCCTCGGCTACTGCATGGACTACGAGGCCGCCTGGTTCCAGGAATTCTGCCGCGCCCAGCGCGAGGAGCGCCGCGCCCGGGTGCACCGCACCGCCGAGCGATTGGCCGCCCTCGGGATGCCGATCGATGTCGAGCGCGTCTTCGCGCTGGTTCAGGAGGGGTCGGCGGGCCGGCCGCACGTGGCCCGCGTGATGCTCGAGCATGGTTACGTGAAGAGCGTGCGCGAGGCCTTCGACAAGTACCTGGCCGCCGGCAAGCCCGCCCACGTCCCCCGCAAGAAGCTCACGCCCGAAGCCGCGGTACGCCTCCTGCGTCGTGCCGGGGGCGTGCCCGTCTTCGCCCATCCCGGCCTGGCCGACCGCGACGAGCTGATCCCGTCCCTGGTGGCGGCCGGGCTCATGGGTATCGAGTGCTACTACTCGGAGCATTCGCCCGCGCAGCGGGGCGCCTACCTCGACCTCTGCCGCGAGCATGGATTGATCGCCACGGGCGGCTCCGACTTCCACGGTCCCCAGGTCCGCGCCGCGATGCTGGGCAACCCCACGGTCCCGTTGGCGGTGTGGGAGGCCCTCCAGGCCAAGGCGGCGGAGGCGCGGGCTTCCCGCCCCGCCTGATCCGGGAGCGGGACCGCTCCCGCCCTGGGTTGTCGATTTCGGGGGGGCCCCGGCGTCGTATGGGTGAGTGGTCGCTTCACAATCACACATCGAGGAGGCATGTATGCGCTACCTGTTGCTCATCTGCTCCGACGACAATGGACAGGCCCCACCCCCCCGGGCCGAGATGGAGGCCATCGTGCAGGGCCACGGGCGGTTCGCCGAAGAGCTCCGCGCGTCCGGCAAGATGGTCCATGGAGAGCGTCTGCGCCCGGACAGTGACGCCAGCCGGGTCCGCTTCAAGGCCGGGCAGCGCCAGGTCATGGACGGCCCCTTCACCGAGACGAAGGAGGCTCTGGGCGGCTTCTACCTGATCGACTGCGACACCAGGCAGGAAGCGGTCGATTGGGCGAAGAAGATCCCGCTGCGCGAGGGTGGCTTCATCGAGGTGCGACCGATCTGGCCCATGTGAGCCCGGGGCATCCCGCGTAGCCCCGGAGCCCGCCGCCGGCGCCCGTGGATGGCGTAACATGTTCACTTGTGCGATCGATCAATCGCGGGGAGACGCCGGCGGAGGGCGTGCGCGCGCAGGTGGCGGAGACCTTCCGCGTCGAGTACGCGCGGATCGTCGCCTCGGTTCTCCGGATCATCCGCGACATCGACACCGCGCAGGAGGTCGTCCAGGAAGCCTTCGAGCAGGCGCTCGATCACTGGCCCGCGAATGGAGTGCCGGACCGGCCGGGAGCCTGGCTCCTCACGACCGCGCGGCGCCGGGCGCTGGATCACCTGCGCCGCGCCCGCCGAGCCGGGGCGCGCGCCGACGCCCTCGCTCACGCCGCGCGCGGGGCGCGCCACCAGGCGCCTGACGTGTTCGATCCCGAGGAGATCCCTGACGATCGGCTGCGGCTGCTCTTCACGTGCTGTCATCCGGCCTTGCCCGCCGACAGTCGCGTCGCGCTCACCCTGAGGCTGGTGGGGGGCCTCTCGACGACCGAGATCGCGCGGGCCTTCCTGGTTTCCGAGCCCACGATCGCCCAGAGGCTCGTGCGTGCCAAGCGGACGATCCGCGAGGGAGGCTTCCCGTACGAGGTGCCCGAGGGGGTCGAGCTGTCTTCCCGGCTATCGGCGGTGCTCGCGGTGACCTATCTGATCTTCAACGAAGGGTACGCGGCTCACTCCGGCAGCGACCTCGTGCGAGATGACCTCTGCGAGGAGGCGATCCGGCTCGGCCACGTGCTGGCCGAGCTGATGCCTGGCGAGCCGGAGGTCCAGGGGCTGCTCGCGCTCATGGAGCTGCAGGCCTCCCGGGCCAGGGCGCGCACGGACGCCGACGGCAATCTCGTCCTCCTCGAGGACCAGGATCGGCGTCGCTGGGATCGGGGGAGGATCGCGCGCGGGCTCGCCGATCTCGAGCGCGCCGGCCCGCTCGAGCACGCGGGGCCGTATCAGCTCCAGGCCGCCATCGCGGCCTGCCACGCGCGCGCCGACTCATGGGAGGCGACGGACTGGCCGCGGATCGTCGAGCACTACGGAGCGCTCGCCGCGCTCGCGCCGTCGCCGGTGGTCGAGCTGAACCGGGCGGTGGCGATCGGGCTGGCGCGCGGGCCGGCGGCCGGGCTGGACGCGCTCGACGCGATCGACGTGTCTGCGCTGCGCGGTTATCATCTTCTGCCCGCCGCCCGCGCCGATTTTCTCCGCCGTCTCGGCCGCCTCGCCGAGGCCTCCGTGGAGTATCGCCGGGCGCTCCGCCTCGTGGACAACCCGCGTGAGCAGACCTTCCTCTCCGGCCGGCTCGCCGCGTGCGAGGCCGGGGGAGGGTCGGGCCCCTAGCGGGGCGCGGCGTCCAGCACCAGCTGTATCAGGCGCCCGAACTGGGGCTCGGTCACCTGACGGCCCTCGATCCGGGTGTTCACCAGGTGGACCACGACCAGATCCAGGTGGGGCACGAGCACCAGGTAGTGACCGCCGAAGCCCTGCGCCGAGATCACTGGCCCCGGGAACCAGGCGGAGGTGAGGTGCGGGCCGCCGGCCGGAGCGACGTACCACATGTAGCCGTACCCGCCCTTCTGCCCGAGGTCGGAGGAGGAGCGCGTGCTCTCCGCGATCCAGTCGCGCGGCACCACCGGAGTGTCCCGCCACCGCCCGTCGCGCAGGTAGAGCAGACCGAACCTGGCCATGTCGCGCGCGCTCATCCAGAACGGGTAGGCCGGGTGGACCGAATCCGGACCGCGCACGTAGGTGCCGTCCTCGATGAAGTCCCAGTTGTTGTAGTACCAGAAGGCGCTCGGGTGGTAGCTGCCCCGCGCGGGCCGGGCCGCCGCGTTGGCGGCCGTCTCGTACAGCGCGGGGTGGTAGACCCCCGACCGCGCCTTGAGGAGATCCGCCACCGTGGCCTGCTTCTCGGCGGCGGTCAGCGCCGGCGCGTTGTCGTCGATGCCGAGATCGGCCAGGGTATCGGACAGACGGAGACGCCCTCCGTGGACGTGGATGCCGATCCGCGCGCTCACGAAGGCCTTCCGGATCGAATGCACGTTGAACCGGGCAGCGGGGTCTCCCCACTCGTCGACCACGCGACCGTCGACGACGATTATCGCCGCGTCCGTTTCGATGGTGGCCGCGTAGGCGCGGGCCGCTCCCAGTTTCTCCGCCGACCCAGCTGAGCTCACCGGGAGCGGCGGCCTTCTCCCACGACGGACCGGGATACCTCAAGGCTCAGCCCGCGTGGTTCGGGAACATGCGAGCGAAGATCTCCGGGTCGGTGCGGGCGCGGAAGAAGGCCATCTGGCGCGTGGAGTAGTCGGCGCCGGCGCGGAAGACGATGACCGCGGTGGCGAGCACGGTGCCGTCGGCCGCGAGCAGGGCGGAGTGGGTGCGCCAGAAGGTCCGCCGGCGGTCGACCGGCGTCACCGACTCGAAGCGGCCCACCGCCACGAGGGGTCCGATGACCACCGCGTCCGGGCGGATCAGGGTGAGATCGATGCGATTGGTGAGGCCGCCCTCCTTGGTGACGAGGGCGCCGAGCCACCAGGCCATCTCGTCGAGGAGCACCGCGGGCAGCGCCGGATCGAGGCGGCCGCCCGGCCCGCGCCACGGCGCTCGCGGCACGAAGCGCGCCCACACGCCGTCGAGATCGAAGCGCAGGCCGAGCTGCAGGCCGAGCGGATTGCCCGCGCCGCAGGCGAGGCACTGATCGGAGAGGGGCAGCGGCCAGCCCTCGCGTGCGTCGAGGCACCCGCCCGGGTCGGCGGAGACGACCCCGATCTCCCCGGCGGTGATGGCGGCGGAGGTCAGCGGCTGGCCGCGCTCGACGATGGTCACCGTGACCGCGCCGCCGTCGGCGTGAGCCTCCAGCTCGAGCGCGGTCTCGAGCGGCACCGATGAGGTGAGGCGACCCTCGAGCCGGCGCGGGCGGGCATCGCCCCCGAGCGAGCGAGTGGCGGTGTCGAGCAGCGCCACCAGGCCGCCGCCGTGGACGATGCCGGGCCAGCTCTGCAGCGACGACGGCGCGAAGAATCGGCCGCGGCCGTCGGGCCCGAGACGGGCGGCGGCGCCCAACACGTCCGCGATCGTCTCCACCGCGGGGTGGGTTTTCGATCGCGTGCTATCCTCAGGGTTCATGCCGCCGGTCATTCTACGGTTGCCGTCGCTCTCCTCGCAATGCCGGTAAGCGGTCCCGCCCTCGAGCTCCTGAGCCATGGCCCGTTTGCCCGGATCATGCTCACGAACTTCTTCTTCTTCGCCGCCCTGAACGGCTTCGTGCTGCTGCCGCTCTACATTCAAAGGCTTGGTGGAGATGAGGCGGATATCGGGCTGGTGCAGGGGCTCTACAGCGCCGGCGGCATCGTGTGCCAGCCGGTGGTGGGCGCGCTCGTCGACTACCTCGGCCGGCGCTTCTTCATGCGTCTGGGCGCGGGGCTGCTGGTGATGTCCTGCGCGCTCTTCGTGGTGTCGAGCCCGCTCCCCCTGCTCGGCGCGCTGCGCGCGCTGCAGGGGGTGGCCTTCTCCACCTTCTTCGTCGCCAACTACATCCACGTGGTCGAGATGGTGCCGGTGGAGCGGCGCGGCTGGGCCCTCGGCATCTTCGGCCTCTCGGGCCTCGTGTCCACCTCGCTGGCTCCGCTCTTCGGGGAGTTCATGATCCGGCGCTTCGGGTTCCCGTGGTTCTTCGCGGCGGCCACCGTGATCGCGGCGGGGGCGGCGTCGGTGGTGTGGCGCGTGCAGGACGTGCGGCCGGCCGCCCTGGGCGCCCGCCCGGGCCTGCACGTCATCCGCCAGGGTCTGCGGCAGCTGCGGCACATGCACATGCTCCTCGCGTTCTTCTTCGGGCTCGGGACCGGCACCATCTTCACTTTCCTGCCCACCTTCGGCGAGGTCCTCGGCGTCAGCAGCGTCGGGCTCTTCTACACCGCCTACGCGGGCGCGGCCATGCTGGTGCGGGTGGCGGGGGGCAGCCTGATCGACGTACGCGGACGGCGGGCCGTGATCATCCCCTCCATGTTCGTGCAGACCGCGGCCACCTGCCTGCTCGCGCTGGTCGCGCTGCTGTTCCGGCCCGCCCTCGAGCTCCCGGTGCTGCCGTTCCTGTTCCTGGCCGGCTTCCTGGCCGGCTGCGCTCACGGCTTCCTGTATCCGGCGATGTCGGCGCTGCTCATGGACGTGACGCCCGAGCGGCGGCGGGGGAGCGCGGTGGGCATCTTCAGCTCGGTCTTCCTCGTCGGCAACACGATCGGCGCCGTCGTCTTCGGCTACGTGGCTCACGGTCTCGGATATCCGTGGATGTGGAGCGGGCTGACCCTGCTCCTGACCGCGGGCTTCGCCGCGAGCTTCCGGCTCCGCGTGGGCTACGCGCCGCCCGCGCTGCGGCCGGCGTCGTGAGCGGCGCGCTCGGTTGACTTGCCCCGGGGAGCGGGCCGATACTGCTCGCACCACGCTCCCGGGGAGGTCTGGTCGACCATGGTGAGACTCCGGCGTTTCAGCGGCCTCGTGTTGGTGCTCGCGCTGGGCCTTCTGCTCTCGGGCGCGCGAAACCCGGGTGACCTGGGTCCCGCGCCCGCCATCTCGGCGCAAGAGGTCACGGTGGTCGGCGTCTTCAGCGATCCGCGTGGCCAGCACGGGGTGCTGCTCGAGGGCAAGCGCGACCGGCGGCGGGTCCTCATGGTGATCGGCGCGGCCGAGGCGACCGCGATCGCGGTGCCGCTCGAGAACATCACGCCCCCGCGCCCGCTCACCCACGATCTCTTCCTCACCCTCTTCGGGCGGCTCAGGGTCTCGGTCACGAAGGTGGTCATCACCGACCTCCGCAACAACACCTACTACGCCACCGTGTATCTCGCGGCGGGCGGCGCCCCGATGGAGATCGACTCGCGCCCCTCCGACGCCATCGCCCTCGCCATCCGGGCCAAGGCGCCGGTCTTCGCGGAGGAGCGCGTGTTCGAGAAATCCGAGCGCGTACCGGGCGGCCCCGCCGGGCCCGGAGACCGGATCTAGGCGCATGACCCCCGAAGCACCACGCGAGAGCGCCGCCTTCGCGCTGCCCGCCGACGTCGAAGGGCAGCAGTGGGCGATCCAGCGCCGGCTCGGAGAGATCTTCGGGAAGCTGGGCGAGAAGCTCGCGGAGCTCACCGGGCGCGTGGACGTGCAGGTCAAGCCCGAGACCTCCTTCACCGACATCGGCGGCCTCGCCGAGGCCAAGGGGATCGTGCGGAGCTTCGGTACCGCCCTGACCGACCCTGAGCTCTACCGCAAGTGGGGGATCACCCCGCCCAAGGGCATGCTGATCTACGGCCCGCCGGGCACCGGAAAGACCCTGCTCGCGCGGGCGCTGGCCGCCGAGGCGGGCGCGGTCTTCTACCGTCTCAAGCTCGGGACGCTCACGTCCAAGTTCGGGCCCAACACGGGTGAGCTGCTGCAGGAGGTGCTGGGCCTGGCCAAGGAGCAGGGCAAGGGGGTGGTGCTCCTCGATCAGGCGGACGCCCTCGCGCTCGAGCACCTGCTCCCTCCGGCCCAGGCGCGCGAGGCGGGCGCACGCATCATGGCCGCGCTGTGCGAGAAGCTCGACACGCTGGACGATTTCTCCCGCCTGGTGATCATCGCGGCCACCAGCCGCACGGACGCGGTGGATCCCTCGCTGGTGGCTCCGGGCCGGCTCGACCATCTCGTCGAGGTGCCGCTGCCGGATGCGACCGCTCAGCAGCAGATCCTCTCGCTGGCGCGCGGGCGCGCGGAGCACAGCGCCGGCCGGCCCCTCGTGGCCGAGCTCGATTTCCGCATGCTGCTGCCCCCCATGGGGGGCATGAGCGGCGGGGAGATCCGAGACATCCTGCGCCGGGCGCTGGAGGAAAAGGTCCACGCGGCCGGGCAGGGACAGGAGGCCGGGCTCGTCACAACGCAGGATCTGCTGCGCCAGGTGGACGTCTACCGCCGGATTCGCGCCGTCGTCGAAAAGATCCGCTACGGGCAGTACCTCTAGCCCAGGCGCGAGGAGACCGCATGCGCTCTCTCTGCCGCCGGTCCCAGGGCGCCTCGCTGGTTCTCGCCGCGCTGCTCGGCCTGCTGCCGGGCCCCGCCGGGGCACAGATCGACAAGCTGTTGAAGGGCCTGGGACCGGGCAGTCAGGGGAGCGGGCTGTCCGACGCCAAGATCGGAGCCGGCTTGAAGGAGGCGCTCCAGATGGCCACCGAGAAAACGGTGAGCCTCACCGGCAAGACCGACGGCTACTTCGCCAACCAGGCCATCAAGATCCTGATGCCGGAGAAGCTGCGGAGCCTCGAGAGCGGACTCCGCGCGGTCGGCTACGGGGGCCAGATCGACGAGTTCGTGCTGAGCATGAACCGCGCCGCCGAGCGCGCGGCCCCACAGGCGAAGCAGATCTTCTTCGATGCGATCGGCGACATGACCTTCGACGACGCGCGCAAGATCTTGAACGGGAGTGAGACCGCCGCGACCCAATTCTTCAAGTCGAAGACCACGCCACAGCTCGCCGCCGCGTTCCGGCCGGTGATCTCGAAGTCCATGGGCGAGGTGGGCGTCACGCGCCAGTACAAGGACCTCGTCTCCCGGTTCGAGGCCATCCCGTTTGCCAAGTCCCAGGCGTTCGATCTGGACGGCTACGTGGTGGACAAGGGTCTGGCCGGGCTCTTCCAGGTGCTCGGCGAGCAGGAGAAGCAGATCCGCACCAACCCCTCGGCCCGCGCCACCGACCTCCTGAAAGAAGTCTTCAAGCGCTAGATTGGGGTCAGGTCTTGAATCACGACATTCTTCACGCCCAGCCCCGCCGACCGCCTGGAGAAATGTCGTAATTCAAGACCTGACCCCGGCTAGAAGTCGTGGGAGAGCTGGTGGCCGAGGGGATGGTCCTGACGATGGGCGCCGAGGGCTCGGCCGTAGCGGCGGGTGACCTCGGGCATGATCGTTTCTCCCTCGGGCGCCGGCTCCAGACCGAAAACGGTCCGGGGGAAGTCGAGCGTCCTCTGGATCGCCCAGATCCGCTCGTGCTCGCCGGGCGGGAGAATCTGCGCGGGATCGCCGACCGCGACCCAGCCGATAGGCACGCTGGCCCCGGCGGCGACCACCGTGCTGACATGCACGACGCCGTTGATCCGCACCTCGGCGCGGGCGCCGAGGCGCGCTCCGTTGAGAACGCACGCGCCGGTGGCCACGAACACGCTCTCGTCGACGACGCAACCCGAGAGATGGGCGTGCGGCCCGACGAGCACATGGTCGCCCAGGCGGGCCGGATGGCGGGGAGTGCCGCGCACCACCGCCTGCTCCATCACGATGCAGTGACGGCCGAGGGTGACCGGTCCCCCTTCGGCGACGAGCACCGCGCCGAATAGCACCCGGCTCTCGGCGCCCACCGTCACGTCGCCGCAGACGGTGGCGGTGGGGGCGATGTAGGCGGTCTCGTGGATGCGGGGTCGCTTGCCCAGGTGTTCGAGCAGCATGGGTGGCCCTCCCAGCTTAGTGGTACCATGGCCGCCGGGCTTGCGCCCGACCTGCGTCTCGATGCCATCGGTCACCCACGTGCGCGTGCGCTACAAGGACACCGACACCATGTCGGTCGTCTACTACGGCAACTACCTCACCTACTTCGAGGTGGGACGCGTGGAATATCTCCGCGAGCACGGCTGGCCCATGTCCCGCGTGAACGAGCGCGTGCATCTGCCGGTGGTGGAGGCCTTCGTCAAGTACCTCAAGCCCGCCCGGCTGGACGAGCAGCTGGAAGTCACCTCGCGCGTGAGCGAGCGCAAGCGCGCGAGCTTCCGCTTCAGCTACGAGATTCGCAACGAAGCGAAAGACCTGGTCGCCACCGGCCACACCTTGCACGCCTGCTGGAACCCGGCCACCGCCCAGATGATTGCCATTCCCGACTGGCTGAAGGAGATCATGCCCGATGCCGACCTCGACCCCGCCGCGCCCCGACGCTGAGCGGAAGCCCCGCCCGATCGCGGAGATCGCGCGCGATCTCGGCCTGGATGACGCGGAGTGGATCCCGTACGGCCACACCAAGGCCAAGGTGCGCGTCGCGGCCCTCGCGGCCCGTCGCGACCGGCCGGACGGCAAGCTGGTGGTGGTCTCGTCCATCACGCCCACTCCGGCGGGCGACGGCAAGACCACCATGACCATCGGGCTCGGCCAGGCCCTCTGGCGCATCGGGGCGCGTCCGGTCATCGCACTGCGCGAGCCGTCGATCGGGCCCACCCTCGGCATGAAGGGCGGCGGCACCGGTGGGGGCCGGGCGCAGGTGGTGCCGATGGACGAGATCAACCTGCACTTCACCGGGGACTTCCACGCGGTCACCTCCGCCCACAATCTACTGGCCGCCGCCATCGACAACCACCTGCACCACGGCAACCCGCTCGGCATCGACGTGCGCCAGGTGGTGTGGAAGCGGGTCCTCGACGTCAACGACCGCGCCCTGCGCGACGTGGTGGTCGGCCTCGGCGGGCGGATGGACGGCGTCCCCCGCGAGGCGGGCTTCCTCATCACGTCGGCCTCCGAGATCATGGCCGCGCTGTGCCTCGCCGAGGACCTTGCCGATCTCAAGCAGCGCCTCGGCCGGATCCTGGTGGCCCTCACCGCCGACGGCAAGCCGGTGACCGCCGCTGCGCTCAGGGTGACCGGAGCCATGGCCGCGCTCCTGCGCGACGCCATCCATCCGAACCTCGTGCAGACCATGGAAGGCACCCCCGCGCTCGTCCACGGCGGGCCGTTCGCCAATATCGCCCACGGCTGCAACTCGGTGCTGGCCACGCGGCTCGCTTTGAAGCTGGGCGACATCTGTCTCACCGAGGCCGGCTTCGCCACCGACCTGGGGGCGGAGAAGTTCTTCGACATCAAGTGCCGCCTGGCGGGACTCAGGCCCGACGCGGCCATGATCGTCGCGACCGCGCGGGCGCTGAAGTACCACGGGGGCGTGCCGGTGCCCGAGCTGGACCGCGAGAACGTGGCCGCGCTCACGAGCGGGCTCGACAACCTGGAGGCGCACGTGGAGGCGGTGCGCCAGTTCAAGGTGCCAGTGCTGATCGGGCTCAACCGCTATCCCTCGGACACCGAGCGGGAGTACGCGGCGGTGAAGGAGCGCTGCGCGCGGCTCGGGGTGGAGGCATACGTGGCCGACGTGTTCGGCCGCGGCGGGGAGGGCGGAGTGGAGCTGGCCCACGGGCTCCGCAAGCTGCTGGCCGATGAGCGGTCCGCGTTCTCGCCGCTCTACGCGCTCGACGATCCGATCACGGTCAAGCTCGACACCATCGCCCGGCGGATCTACGGGGCCGACGGCGTCGAGTATCCCAAGCGGGTGGAGCGTCAGATCGCCCAGGCCGAGAGTCTCGGCTACGGGAGGCTTCCGATCTGCGTGGCCAAGACCCAGCGCTCACTCTCCGACGATCCCACGCGGCTCAACCGGCCGCGCGGCTTCAAGATCACGGTCAGCGAGGTGCGGATCTCGGCGGGCGCCGGATTCCTCGTGGCCATCACCGGAGACATCACCACCATGCCCGGCCTCCCGCGGCGCCCCAACGCGGAACGGGTCGACGTGACCCCCGACGGCACGATCACCGGCCTGTTCTAGGGTCGGTCCCTCAGCGGCCACTCGGAGGTGTAGTCGGGATGGAAGCGTGATCGGGCACGGCCGGTCGGCGGGGCCGGAGGTGCAGCCCGGCCCGCGTCGCCGCTCCGGTAGCGCCCGAGCCCGTGTGCTATACTTTCCGGCGGCCACCGCGGAAGCTAAGCCATACGTATGATCCAGGTCGACAATCTCACCAAGCGCTACGGCCCGGTCGAGGCCATCCGCGACGTGTCGTTCAACGTCGAGAAGGGTCGCATCGTGGGCTTTCTCGGGCCCAACGGGGCGGGCAAGTCCACCACGATGAAGATCCTGGCGTGCTTCATGCCGGCGAGCGGGGGGACGGCGCGCGTGGCCGGGTACGACGTCTTCTCCCAGTCGCTGGAGGTCCGCCGGCGCATCGGGTATCTCCCGGAGAATGCCCCGCTCTATACCGACCTCTCGGTCGCGGCCTTTCTCGACTTCGTGGCCGAGATCAAGGGGATCGAGCGCGCGGCGCGTCGGGGCCGGGTGGCCGATGTGATGGACCGCTGCTTCATCACCGACATGCAGAACCGACTGATCGGGAAGCTCTCCAAGGGCTACCGGCAGCGGGTCGGCCTGGCGCAGGCGCTGCTGGGCGACCCGGAGGTGCTGATCCTGGACGAGCCCACCATCGGGCTCGACCCGGCCCAGATCGCGGAGATCCGCGCGCTGATCCGCTCGCTGGCCGGCCAGCACACCGTGATCCTGTCGACCCACATCCTCCCCGAGGTTTCGATGGTGTGCGACGGCGTCATCATCATCAACCGCGGCCGTATCGTCGCGCAAGGCACCGAGTCCGAGCTGGTCCAGCAGGTGTTCCCCACCGCGCGGATCGAGGTGCGGGTCGCGGGGGCCGCCGGCGACGTCGCGGGCTCGCTGGGCGCTGCCGGGGGTGGTGGGCGTGGAGCCGTCGACGTCGCGGGACGGGGTGGTCGGGTTCCTGGTGGAATCGGAGCGAGACCGCGACGTGCGTCCCGACCTGGTCCGTCTCGTCGCCGGGAAGGGCTGGGCGCTCCAGGAGCTGCACCAGGTAGGCATGAGCCTCGAGGAGGTCTTCATCCGGGTGGTGGCGGGCGAGCAGGAGTTGCCCGAGGCGGTCGCGCCCGGGGAGGAGAAGCCCTGATGCGCTGGCTGCCGGTCTTCAAGAAGGAGATGCGCCTCTACTTCGGTTCCCCGGTGGCCTACGTCGTCTTCACTTTCTTCCTGCTGATCTCCGGCTGGTTCTTCAGCCAGATCTTCCTCTTCTACAGCGACGCCTCCATGCGGTCGTTCATGCAGCCGCAGTTCGGCCAGAACCTCAACGTGGTCGACAACGTGATGCGCCCGCTCTTCACTAACATGAGCGTGGTGCTCCTCTTCTTCGTGCCGATGTTGACGATGCGGCTGTTCGCCGAGGAAAAGAAGGTGGGGACCATCGAGCTGCTGTTGACCTACCCGCTGCGTGACGGCGAGGTCCTGGCCGGCAAGTACCTGGCCGCCCTCGCGCTCTACGTGCTGCTGCTCGTCCTGACCCTGCTCTACCCGGGGCTGGTCGCCTACTTCACCCGCGTCGAGTGGGGACCGATCCTCACCGGCTACCTGGGCCTGCTGCTGGCCGGGGCGACCTTCCTCGCGATCGGCGTGCTCATGTCCTCGCTGACCGAGAACCAGATCGTGGCCGGCTTCGGCACCTTCGGCATCCTGCTCGGGTTCTGGGTGGTGGGCTGGGGGGCCGAGTTCGCCGGCGGCAACCTGCGGGGGGTGCTCCAGTACCTCTCGATCGGCGACCACTTGGACGGCTTCACCCGCGGGCTCATCGACACCAAGGACCTCGTCTACTACCTCACCGGGGTCGCGCTCGGGCTGTTCCTCACCCTCCGGTCGCTCGAATCCAAGCGATGGAAGGGCTAGGGCGATGAGCTTCCTCAAGCGGCAGACCGCGTCGGCCGCGGCGGTCTGCCTGCTGGCGGCCGCGGCGCTCTGGCTCTTCTACCCCGGCGTGCCCGCCCGGTGGGTCTTCCTGGCCTTGGGGGCCGCGTTCCTGCTGCTCTCCCTCGTGTTGAACGCGAGCGAGGCACGCTCGGCCATGGGCACCCGCACCGTGCGCTACGGCGCCGGCGCCGCCCTGATGGCCCTCCTCGCCCTCGGCATCGTGGTGGCCGCGAACGCGATCTCGGTCAAGCACCACAAGCGCTGGGACTTCACCGAGAACAAGCGCAACAGCGTCTCGCCGCAGACGATCCAGGTGCTGCGCACCCTGAAGGCGCCGGTGGGCGCCATCGCCTTCTTCCGCTCCGACACCCCGGGCAAGAAGGTCGCGGAGGACCTGTTCGCCCAGTACGCGACCTACTCGGGCGGCAAGTTCACGTGGCGACTCGAGGACACCGACCGCGCGCCCGCGCTCGCCCGCGAGTACGGGGTGGAGAGCTACGGCACCGTCGTGCTCATCGGCGGCCCCGCGGGCCAGACGCGGACCGAGAAGGTGCTGGACGCCGAGGAGGAGAAGCTCACCAACGCCATCGTCAAGATCACGCGCGCGGGCAAGCGGGTGATCTACATGCTGAAGGGGCATGGCGAGCGGGAGATCGGGGTCACGGATCGGGGCGGCTTCAGTCAGGCCAAGGAGCAGATGGACAAGGCGAACTACGAGGTCAAGGAGCTGTTCCTGGCCCGGGACCCCAGGATCCCCGACGACGCGGCCATCGTGATCGTGCCGGGCCCGCGCACCGAGCTCCTCCCCCAGGAGCTCGCCGCGCTCGACAGCTACATCGCGCGCGCGGGCAAGGTCTTCTTCATGGCGGTGCCGTTCCAGGCTCCCGCCACCGGGAAGTACCTGAGCAAGTACGGGATCCTGGTGGGCGAGGACGTCGTCATCGAGCTGAACCCGGTCGGCCAGCTCTTCGGGGTCGGGCCTCTCGTCCCGGTGGTCGGCGAATACGCCCCGCACCCGATCACCAAGGACATGGGCGGGGTGATGACCCTGTTCCCGCTCACCCGCTCGGTGGCGCCGGCCAAGGCCCTGCCGAAGGGCATCCAGGCCTCGCCCCTCGCCCAGACCAGCCGCCAGTCGTGGGGTGAGACGGACAGGAACGTCTTCCAAACCGGCAAGGCCACGCCCGACCCGAGCGAGAGGACGGGACCGCTGGCGGTGGCGGTGGTCGCCACGGTGGACGCCCAGCCCGATCCCAAGGCCGACCCGTCCGAGGTGGCCAAGAAGGCGCCGAAGGCGCGTCTCGTCGTGGTGGGCACCGCCGACTTCGCCTCGAACCAGTTCCTGGGCGCTCAGGGCAACCGCGATTTCTTTCTCAATGTCGTGTCCTGGCTCGCGGAGGAGGAGGATCAGATCTCGATCCGCGCCAAGGACCCGAAGCAGAACCCGGTCGTCTTGACCTCCGCGCAGTCCAACCTGGTGCTCGGGCTGCCGCTCCTGGTGCTGCCGGGCGCCGTGATGCTCTGCGGTATCGCGGTGATCGTGCAGCGACGCCGCGCGCGCTAGCTCCATGGCGTCCTGGAAGACCATCGTCGTCCTGCTCGTGATCGCCGCCGGCCTCGGCGGCTTCTTCTACTACGATACCTACTCGCTCAACCCCAAGCGCGAGAAGGCCGAGTCCGCGAAGGGCCGGATCTGGACGGTCGAGCCCAAGGAGATCGAGGGGGTGACCATCGTCCGCAAGAGCGAGACCATCCGCCTGAAGCGCGTCGCGGACGGTGGCTGGGAGATGATCGAGCCGCTCAAGGCGCGGGCCGACCGCGCGGTGGCGGACGACGTGGTGACGGGCCTGGCCACCGCGCGGATGGACCGGGAGATCGATCCCAATCCCGCCAAGCCCGCCGACTTCGGTCTCGATCCGCCGGACGCGGAGGTGCGCCTCGAGGTCAAGGGGCGCGCGGAGCCGCTCGTGCTCCGGGTGGGCGCCAAGAACCCGACCGGCGTCTGGGTCTACGCGCGCGAGGGCGCCAAACCCGCGGTGATCACGCTCTCCGAGAACATCTCGCGCGATACCAGCCGGCCCACCGCCGACTTCCGCGACCGGAGCGTGATGGCCTTCGATCGGCGGAGCGTGACCGGGCTGGACCTGGACGTCGGCGGCGATCAGATCGGCCTGGCCGCCGACGAGCCCGGCAAGTGGCGCCTCGTGAAGCCGCGGGCCCTGCGAGCCGACCCGGAGCTGATCGCGGAGTTCCTCGACAAGCTGGAAGGGGCCAAGGCGATCGAGTTCGTCGACGACGCGCCCAAGTCGCTCCAGCCCTACGGGCTCGACAAGCCGTCGCGCGTGACGGTCTGGGTCGGTAAGGACAAGGACCGCTCCTCGCGCACGCTCCTGGTCGGCCGCGTGGTGCCCGAGAAGAAGGGCGTGTACGTCAAGCGCGACGGGGAGCCGGGCGTGATCCTGACCGCCGAGGCGCTCTGGACCGGGTTCCCCAAGACGGTGGCGGCGCTCCGCGACAAGGTCGTGGTGAGCTACGCCCACGACAAGCTCGCCAAGCTCGAGATCACCCACGGCCGCGAGGCGGTCGTGGTCGAGAAGGAGGGATCGGGCTGGAAGCTCACCGCGCCCGAGGCGCTCAAGGCCGACGGCGGCGCGGTCACTCAGCTCCTCTGGAAGATCCGCGACCTGCGCGCGCTCGGGTTTCTCGCCGAAGGGGCGGCCGAGGTGCCGCGCTACCTGAACCGCCCCGAGGTCAGCGTCAAGCTGTGGGAGACGGGCGCCAAGGAGCCGAAGACGCTCCTGCTCCAGTCCTCGCCGGAGCGGCGCGGAGGCCAGCCGGCCGCGGTGGCCGCCGTGCAGGGGGAGGGGCCGGTGGTCCTGGTGGAGGGCAAGGCGCTGGCCGACCTCACGCCGGGCGTCGCGGCGCTTCGCGACCGAACGCTCTTTCCCGCGTTCGAGATCGGCGATGTCAAGCGGGCCCGGGTGACGGGCGGCGAGAAGCCGCTCGTGGTGGAAAAGAGCGGTGAGACCGACTGGAAGGTGCTCGAGCCGTCCCGCGGCTCCACCAAGGGAGGACGGGTGCCGAGTCTCCTCCTGGGGCTCAAGGCCCTCCGCTGGAAGGAGATCGCCTCGAAGGGCGGTGACGAGGCGAAGTTCGGGCTCGACAAGCCCGAGCTCGAGGTGACCGTCTTCAAGAACGACGGCGCCGAGCTGGCCACGCTGCAGGTGGGGCGCACCGACGGAGCTGTGACCTACGTGAAGCTCAAGGCCGAGCCCGGCATCTTCGCGGTATCCAGCAAGGACCTGGAGGACCTGCGAAAAGCCCGCACCGAGATCCCGGCCTGACCCGCTTCCTCGGCTGGATCCCCCAGCGGCAGAATGCAGGGACCGAATATGACCCACGGAGTGATCGTCGGAGGGACATGAAGACCTTTGCGGTGGTGATGGCGGTGGTCCTGGCGGCACTGGGTTTGGGGCCTGCGCCGGCGGGCGCCACCGACGTGCTGCGCCCGACCGTCCTCGCTCCCAACCCCTTCGCCATGACGCCGCCTCCGATGCCGCTGGAGCGGCGGCCCGGGGCCCAGGTGCCGGTGAAGCCACCTCACGTCCACCCCCGCCTGCCCCCACTGGTGACGTACCCGTGCTGCGCCGTGGGCTACTGGGCCTATCAGTGGGTGCCGACCGCGTACACCACCCATGTCTGGCTTCCGGGCTACGTCACCGCGGAGGGAATACTGGTCGGCGGCGGGTACTACCCGCAAGTGCTGATCGGGGGGTACTACCAGCGCGTGTGGGTCAACGGGTACTGATGCCGCCGGGTCTCTACCTGAAGCAAGTCGAGCTGGGCCCGATGCAGAACTTCGTGTATCTCATCGGCGACCAGGCGAGCCGCGAGTGCGTGGTGGTGGATCCGGCGTGGGAGATCGACGGCATCGCCGACCTGGTGGCCGCCGACGACATGCGGCTGACCGGCGTCCTGGTCACTCATACGCATCAGGATCACGTGGGCGGCAACCTCCTCGGCCACGACATTCCGGGCGTGGAGGAGCTCCTGGCCAAGCTCCCCACGAAGGTCTACGTGCACCGAGCGGAGCGCGAGTTCCTGAAGGGCTTCGGCTCGGACCTCGTGAAGGTGGAGGGCGGTGACACGCTGCAGGTGGGCGCGATTCCCCTGACCTTCGTGCACACGCCCGGACACACTCCGGGCTCGCAGTGCTTCCTGGTGGACGGCTGTCTCATCTCCGGCGATACGCTCTTCATCCGCTCGTGCGGCCGGACCGACCTGCCCGGCAGCGATCCGAAGGAGATGTACACGTCGTTGACTCAGCGCCTCGGCGCGCTACCCGACGAGACGGTGGTCCTGCCCGGACACAACTACGGGGGATCCCAGACCACCATCGGCGCCGAGAAGCGCGAGAATCCGATGATGCGCTTTCCATCCATGACCGATTTCCTGCGCGTCATGGGCGGCGGCCGCGCCGGCCGGACATAGCTCCACCCGCCCTGCTCATCGTCAATCCCGCCGCGGGCGCCGGCCGGGCACGGCGGCTCTGGCCTCACCTTCGCGACTCCCTCTCACGCATCTCGTTCGTCTTTGACACCGCGGAAACCCGCGGGCCCGGCCACGCGACATCCCTGGCCGCCGAAGCCGCCCGCGCCGGCGTGGAGCTCGTGGTGGCGGTCGGCGGGGACGGGACCCTCAACGAGGTTGTCAACGGGGTCGCGCCGCTTCGTGACGAGCACCCGGTGACGGTCGGGGCGCTCATGACCGGGCGCGCGCGTGACGCGTGCCGTAACCTCGGTCTCCTTCGCGATCCGCGACGGGCCGCCCGCCGCCTCAAGGAGGGCCGTGTCGTCTCGCGCGACCTCGGGCTCGCGGTGTGGCCGGGCGGCCGACGCTTCTTCCTGGGCTGGGCCGGCGCCGGCTTCGACGCGCTGGTGGCCGAGCGGGCGGGGTCCCGCGGCGGCCGGCTCACCTATCTGCGCGCGGTCGTGACGAGCCTCCACGACTACCGCCCCGCCGAGATGGCGGTGGCCCCGGCGGGCGTGGAGGCGTGGGCCGGACCGGCCGCGAGCGTCGTGGTCTGCAACGGCCAATCGTTCGGCGGCGGGATGCGCATCGCTCCGGGAGCGCGTCCCGACGACGGCCTGCTCGACGTGGTTCTGCTCGGCGCGCTCGGCCGCGCCGAGCTGCTCCGCTGGCTGCCGACGGTGTACTGGGGCGGCCACCTCGCCAACCCCAAGATCAAGACTTGGCGCGCCCCCGCCGCTCGCGTGACCACCCCGGCGCCACAGCGAGTGCAGATCGACGGCGAGCTCTGCGCCCACACCCCCGTCGACATCACTATCCAGCCCGGAGCCCTCCGCCTGCTGGTCTAGTCTCGCCGACGAACGAGGGTGACCGCCGCTGGAGGGGAACGGGGGTGGGCAGGTGGGTCGGGTGCCCCGTTCCCGCCGCGCAGCGTGAGGACAACCACCGCCGAGATTGGGAACTAGAGATCGGGTTGCCGGAGAGGAGCGCATCGTGGGCAGAGACCCACCTGCCCACCCCCGTTCCCCTCCCGCGGCGCCTCACACGAGCGACGCGCCGCCGTCGACGAAGAGCACCTGCCCGGTGACGTACTCGGAGCAGCTGGCGAAGAACCGCACGGCCTCCGCCACGTCGGCGGGCCGGCCGTGGCGGCCCATCGGGATGCGCGCGGCGAGCCGCCGCCCGCGCTCCCGCGGGAAGCCCTCCGGCAGCAGCACGACACCCGGGGCGACCGCGTTGACCTGGATGCGCGGCGCCAGCGCCACCGCGAGCCCGCGCGTGAGCATCACGACTCCCGCCTTGGAGACGCCGTACGGCACGTAGCCGGGCCAGGCCCTGACCGCACCCACGTCCGCGATATTGATGATCCGCCCGCCGCGACGGCCCATCGCGCGCGCGGCGGCCTGGCTGCAGAGGAACGGGGCGCGCAGGTTGACGGCGAGGAGCCGGTCGAACTGCTCGGGAGTGGTTGACTCCACCGCGGTGCGGAAGAAGAGCGCCGCGTTGTTGACCAGGATGTCGAGGCGACCGAGCCGCCTCACCGCGGACGCCACGAGCGCGCGCGCTTCGTGCGGGCGTCCCAGGTCCGCGCGCAGCGCGACGGCCCGAACGCCGCGTGCCTGCAGATCGCGCACCGCTGCGCGCGCGGCGGCGGCCGAGCGGAGATAGCCGACCGCCACGTCGGCGCCCGCGTCGGCGAGCGCGCGCGCGATCTCGAGGCCGACGCGCACCGCGCCGCCGGTCACGAGCGCGACTTTGCCGGTCAGTTCCTTGACTTGTTCTGGGCCGTGTGGTCTCATCGATTCGACATGCCGGGGAGTTTCCGCAACTGGGTGAAGTCTCGCTTCATCACCGGGCTGTTCTCCACCGTTCCCGCGATCGCCACCGCCTGGCTGCTGTGGGTGTTCTGGAGCGCCATCGACGAGTTCTTCTCGCCGGTGTACACCCAGATGATCGGCCGGCGCATGCCCGGCCTGGGCTTCCTTACCGCGATCATCATCATCTTCATCATGGGCACCATTGCCCGCAACGTGGTCGGACGTCGCATCCTCGCCCGCATCGAGCGGCTCTTCGAGCACGTGCCGATCTTCCGCAGCATCTACCCCTCCGTGAAGCAGCTCCTCGAGTCCTTCTCGCCCCAGAAGCGTGACTCGTTCAAGTCGGTGGTGCTGGCCGAGCACCCCCGCAAAGGTGAGTACGTCTTCGGCTTCGTCACCTCCGAGGTGCTGATCGAGGGGCTCGAGGGCAAGCGTGCCATGGTCACCGTGTTCGTCCCCACCAACAACCTCTATCTGGGTGACGTGATCGTGGTGGCCAAAGAGGAGACGCTGCCTACCGGGCTGACCGTCGAGGAGGGCATCCGGATCATCCTGTCCGCCGGTACCGCCACACCCCCGCGACTGCCGCGCGAGCAACTCTGATCACGGCGGTCGCGAGAGGCCCGCGACCCAGGCCCCGATCGCCTCGCCGAGCGGGTACAGCTTGCCGAAGAAGAAGTGGTCCGCTCCCTCGATGATGCACTCCTCCGCTCCAGCCCTCTCGGCGAGCCGGCGGAACGCTTCCACCGGGCAGTACGTGTCCCGTGTTCCCGCCACCAGCAGGATGCGGCCGGCGGCCGGCGGGAGGAAGGCGAAGTCGAACATGCCGATGGGCGGGGCAATCAGGCCGAGAGCGGCCTCACCCGGGCGGGTCGCGCGCGCCGCCGTCCAGGCGCCGAAGGAATAGCCGATCACGCCGACCGAGCTCGCCGCCGGCAGCCGGGATGCCAGGGCGGCCATCGCCGCCTTCACGTCGTCCTGCTCGCCTCGACCCTCGTCGTGGGCGCCGTCAGAGGCGCCCGCTCCGCGGAAATTGAACCGGAGCGTGGCGCACCCCGCGGCCTGGGTCACCTCAGCCGCCCTGAGCACGACCGGGTTGTCCATGTCGCCGCCAAAGAGCGGATGAGGGTGGCAGATGACGAAACCGCCCCGGGCGGCCGGCACCGATCCGAGCCGCGCCTCGAGCGAGGGGCCGCCGGGCACTCGCACCACGATGGGCTCTTCGTCCATGGAGTTCCGACCTTAGGAGGTCGACGGGGAATATTCAAGGGGGGGCCCGCGTCTGAGCCTACGAGGTATACTTTTGACGGCTCTACCGGCTTTCGTGTGGGTAAAGATCCAGGCCCCCGCAGTGGAAGTAGATCGCCGTCTTGAAGTGCTCGGCGTTGCGAAAGCCGCGGGCGGTCTTTTTGATCCACTGGATGACGGA
>Ga0187893_10006114_pt1 | contig 20861 bp, 24 predicted proteins | sample MA1701074metaG_FD_139574 | JGI IMG/M metagenome (GOLD analysis project Ga0187893, IMG submission 139574) | White microbial mat communities from a basaltic lava cave in the Kipuka Kanohina Cave System on the Island of Hawaii, USA - MA170107-4 metaG ...
ATCGATGTGTCGGCGGCCTCGAAATCGTAGGTCGAGAATTCGCGCTCGGCTTGCAGGTAAACCTCGCGATAGCGCACGCCGCCCTTGTCGTCGGGCAGTCCGTTCCAGTCGAGGTCGTAGACATTCTCGACGCCCTGCACGTACATCGCGAGCCGCTCGAGCCCGTAGGTCAGCTCGGTCGAAACCGGATCGCATTCGATGCCGCCAACCTGCTGGAAATAGGTGAACTGGCTCACCTCCATCCCGTCGAGCCAGACTTCCCAGCCGAGCCCCCAGGCGCCGAGCGTCGGGCTCTCCCAATCGTCCTCGACGAAACGCACGTCGTGCGCCATCAGGTCGAAGCCGAGCGCCTTCAGCGATCCGAGATAGAGCTCCTGGCTGTCGGAAGGCGACGGCTTCAGGATCACCTGGAACTGGTAGTGCTGCTGCAGCCGGTTCGGATTTTCGCCATAGCGCCCGTCGGTCGGCCGGCGCGACGGTTGCACATAGGCGGCCTGCCACGGCTTGGACCCGAGCGCGCGCAGGGTCGTCGCCCAGTGAAACGTGCCGGCGCCGACTTCCATGTCGTAGGGCTGCAGGATCGCGCAGCCCTGCCGCGCCCAGTAATCCTGCAGCTTCAGGATCAGGCGTTGGAAACAGGTCTCGGGATTGGGCGCCGGCGGCATGGGTCGGAAGGCCCTGCGAATCGCTGGAACGGGGCGAAAAACCTATGTTGCAGCGCAACGTAGCGGCGCCCGCCGCAGCCGGTCAAGCAACGGAAAGCGCCGGAAATTCAGCCCCTGAGGGCGCCGCCGCAGGCGCTGCAGACCGGGGCCGGCACCACGAACGCATGGCATTTCCCGCACTCGGTCAGGTCGCGCACCGCCCGGCCGGGTTCCGCCCGCCTGGTCGGCTTGCCGTCGGCGGCTTCCTTCAGCGCCTGCCTGCGCTCGCGATCGAGCCGCGCGACGAGGCGAAAGCCGAACCACACCGCCGCGAGGATCGCGACGACGACGAGGATCTTTCCGAGCGAGGGAAGGCCGAACATGGGGCGGCATTTGCGCCAGGCGCCGGGAAAGCGTCAAGCGCCGCCGCTCCGCACGCCCTAGAGCACGATCCCCGCGCCGTTCCGCAGCACCGCATCGGCCGCGGCGGTGTAGCGCCCGTCCGGCTCGTGCAGCACCAGCCCCGGCATCAGCCGCGTCGGCGCCGCGACATTCTTGCGGCCGCGCACCAGCAGGCGGCTCGCCGGCTTCTCGCCGCCGGCCCAGAGCGGATAGATCGCCAGCTCGCCGAGTTTTCCCGCCATCGCCGCCAGCAACCGCTCCAGCCGGTCGGCGCGATAGATGAAGGTCACGCTGCCCTTCGGCTTCACCATGTTGAGCGCGCAGCGCAGCCAGTCCTCGAGCCTCGCTTCGCTTTCCTGGTTCGCCCCGGCTTTCGCCGCCTCCGGCGAGGCCGTGGCCTCTTCCGCGGTCAGGAACGGCGGGTTGGCCATGACATGCGAAAAACTGCCCGGCGCCAGCCGCGGCGGCGGTCGCAGCAGATCGCCGACCATGATGTCGACGCGGCCTGTCAGCCGGTTCGATTCCACATTCTGAATCGCGAGCCGCACCAGCGCGCGTTCGCGGTCGATCCCGACGACTCGGCAACCCGGTTCGCGCACCGCGAGACAGAGCGCCGCCGCGCCGACGCCGGTGCCGAGATCGAGCACCGCATCGCCCGGCATCGCCGGAATCGAAGCCGCGAGAAATACCGGATCGATCGCGACGCGATAGCCCGCCGCCGGCTGCCGCAGCAGCACGCGCCCGCCCAGCAGCGTATCGTCGGTGACGCCGCCATCGCCGCCAGCGGCCCGATCGGTCATTCGGGCAGCTCTTCGCCGCTCTCGGCCAGAACCGCGCGCGCCGCGGCGTAGCGGTCGTCCGGCACCATCAGCCGGCGCGGCAGGATGCCGACGGAACCTTCGATCACCGACATGTTGGCATCGAGCACGACGCTCTCGATGCCGGCATCCTTCAGGAGCGCGCCCAGCCACGACAGCTTCACCAGGTCGTTCGTGCGCAGCAGCTCCTTCATGGCGACCCCGTCTGCCCTGGAAATCGCGGCCTTCCGGCCGCCGCGACAGCCGGTCGGCCTTGACCGACCGCATCGCCAAACTACACTCAGGTCGCGGGCCCGGCGAGCGTCAAGCCGGGCTTGGCATTTCAGGAGACCGTCGGTTGGCAACCATCGTCAAACTGGAGCGCGGCAAGGCCGGCCCGTCGATCGACGCGCTGACGGCGCTGGTCGCCGACGACATGGCCAAGGTCAACCAGCTCATCCTTCGCCACATGCAGAGCTCGGTCGAGCTGATCCCGCAGCTCGCCGGCCATATCGTCGCGGCCGGCGGCAAGCGACTGCGCCCGATGCTGACGCTGGGCGCCGCCAGGCTCTGCAACTACCGCGGCGAACGCCATTGCGCGCTGGCGGCGACGGTCGAGTTCATTCACACCGCGACCCTGCTGCACGACGACGTGGTCGACGAAAGCGACCTGCGGCGCGGCCGTGCCACCGCCAATGCCGTCTGGGGTAATCAACCCAGCGTGCTGGTCGGCGATTTCCTGTTCAGCCGCGCCTTCCAGCTCATGGTCGCCGACGGCTCGCTCCGCGTGCTCGAGATTCTCTCCAGCGCCTCGGCGGTGATCGCCGAGGGCGAGGTGCTGCAGCTCGTCACCTCGAACGACACCGCGACCAGCGAGCAGGCCTATCTCGACGTCATCAGCGGCAAGACCGCGGCCCTCTTCGCCGCCGCCTGCCAGGTCGGCGCGGTCGTCGCCGACCGGCCGAAGGTCGAAGAGGAAGCGCTCGAAAGCTACGGCCGCGCGCTCGGCATCGCTTTCCAGCTCATCGACGACGTGCTCGACTACAACGCGCAGCAGGCGAAGCTCGGCAAGACGATCGGCGACGATTTCCGCGAAGGCAAGATCACGCTGCCGGTCATCCTCGCCTATCGTCGCGGCGATGCCGCCGAGCGCAACTTCTGGGTGCGCTGCCTCGAACGGCTCGAACAGACCGAAGACGATCTCCCGCGCGCGCTCGAACTGCTCGAAAAGCACGGCGCGCTCAAGGACAGCGTCGGCCGGGCCGAGCATTACGGCGCGGTCGCGCGCGATGCGCTCGGCATCTTCCCCGAGGGGCCGGTCAAGCGCGCGCTGATCGAGCTGGTCGATTTCTGCATCCACCGCGCGCATTGAGGGACGGCGCGGCCCTGCGGCCGACTTGACGCCTGAATCCGGCCGGTAAGGCCCTGATACGACGGCACTTGGTGCCGCCTTGCGGCTCCGCGGCCGACCCGCTATACAGCCCGCCCTGTCGGAGTGTAGCTCAGCCTGGTAGAGCACCGTGTTCGGGACGCGGGGGCCGGAGGTTCGAATCCTCTCACTCCGACCATTCCTTCCCGCCCAATCTGAATCCGCAGCCCGCCGTCCGGTCCCACCGGGCGTCCCACGCATTCACGCCAACTTGTCTTGAACCGCGCGTCGCCCCGATGCAACGATAGCATGTACAGTGTTATTCCCTCATTACATGTGGAGCGCGTCATGGGTTGGCTGGACCGATTAACCGGGCAGAAGAAGGTCACCGAAGACCCGATCCCCGAGAATTTCGACACGCTTCTGGAAAGTGCCATTTTCTACCAGATCCAATCCCTGGCGCTCGCAATGGCACACGGCCATTCGCTTCGCAAAGAGAAACTCATTCAGGAAAAGATCGGCTCGGGCGTGCCGGCCGAGCAGGCAGAAGCGGAGGCCGAAGCTCTCTCGATCACGGATGATTTCAACCGCCCTGCGCCCATGCCGACGATGATGATGGTGACTCAGTTTTCGAGCCAAATGGCCATGTACGCCGCCAAGCCATCTTTGTCGCTGACATATCTTGGCACCGCGGTCTCCCTGGCCAGGGTGCTGAACATGGAAGATTTCGCGCGCTCCAGTGCGGTAGAGCCGATGATTGCAGCACACGACAAAGCGGTTGCGGCGTTGATAGCTATATTCCGCACTCCACCGGAAACTCTATCAACACTGAGTTCGGATACCGCCGCCATCACGACCGGTATCGTCGTCGGCAACCGCATGGCGCAGGACTTTTTCTCCCAGCTTCACGCTCAGAAAGAACCCGAGGTGGGAGACGACGTTACCGGACTTTTCCAACGCCATCTGCTTCTGAATGGTCGCCGAACCGAAGACAAGGTCACGTTCGATATCGAGCCCACTGCCTTTGTGCCAGACGTCGGGAAATGGCTCTCGGGTGAAGCACCGGAGGCGCTGACCGTGACCGCCAAGGGATCGAGAGCGCCATCTTGGTGATTCTCCGGCGTTTTCTCATCAAATCCTATGTCGGTCGATTCATAGGGGCATACCATCGCCGAATTCCATTTTCGCTGACGAAGTCCGCCCGCTTGCTGATCGCATACACTAAAGACTGCCGCCTTAACGCGGGTGCCCAAATTTTTGGCAGGATTGTCGCGCAAGGCCTGTCCGAAGGTAACGCTCACCCGGTAGATGTGGAAGCCATTACTGAGAAAATTGCGGGCCGGTTGCCACATGGGAATGTCCCAGTTGCGGTCGATCATATTGCTGCACAGGCCGCAATCGGACGACTTTGCATAACAACCCTTCAATCCCTCGACATTGCAGACTGGCGCGATTCTTATGCCGCATTTTGTCGTCGGGTTTTCGCCGCCGGACTCGGCATGTACGTGGGCCAGACAAATGCAGAGCTTGGCCAAGCGGCGCAGGTGTTGATCGATATGGTGTCCTTGAGATACGTCGATCCCGCGACGTTTGAAACATGGGACAGTCAACGTCGTCGCTTTCTGGCCGGCCTGATTGTCGGAGACGCCATGGCAGCGGATTTTCTGGGCCAGCAGCGCGCGGGGATCAAAAAGCCAAGGCCAAACGACGAGGTGAACACTCTTTTTGGCAACTACATCATGTTCGACAGAGCCGAGATGTCGACGAAGGGCACGACCTTGCCTTTAAGGGTTCAACCCGCCGGTCCCGGAATGACCCCGAACTCGCCACAGTAACGCCCCGATCTCTGCCGGCCTGAGCCGCAATTTACCGCGACCCTCTCCGCTTCCAAGGGGCCGCGCCGCGTCGCGCTTTGCCGGACGCCGCGCCACAACAGGGGAGCGATCCCATGAACCGTCGCCTTCGACTGATGGCCGGTGCCGCCGGCGTCGCATTGCTCGTTGGTATTACGGGCTGCAGCGAGAACCGGCAGCAGGACTATGCGCAGGAGCGCACCGGCGACGTCGCCACCGTTACAGACACCGGCCCCCTCGTCGAGCCGGGCGTCGACGTAATTGCAACTGCGCCGGAAGCCGAGCTGTTTGCTCGCGAATCGACCGACGGTTCGATTGCGCAGATGCAGGTCGCCGAGCCGGGCGTCATGGATCTCTACAGCCTCACAGCCGCCCCCGCCTCTCCCCCGCCCACCGCCGGCGAGCGTTACAGCGATCTCGACGAGGCCGGCATCTTCTCGGTCGCCGAAGCGCCCGTCTCGACCTTCTCGATCGATGTCGATACCGGCGCCTATGCCAATGTGCGCCGCATGCTGAACGCCGGCTATCTGCCGCCGGAGGACGCGGTCCGCATCGAGGAGCTGATCAACTATTTCGACTATGCCTACGCCGATGCGCCGGATTCGAACCATCCGTTCAGCATCAACACCGCCGTCGCGCGCACGCCCTGGAACGAGAACACCTATCTGCTCCAGGTCGGCCTCAAAGGCTTCGAGCCGCCGGTCGCCGAGCGTCTCGCCGCCAATCTCGTCTTCCTGGTCGACGTCTCGGGCTCGATGGAGCCGCAGGACAAGCTGCCGCTGGTGAAATCCGCGCTGCGCCTCCTGGTGAAGGAATTGCGCGCCGAGGACACGGTGGCGCTCGTCACCTATGCCGGCACCTCGGGCATCGCGCTCGAGCCGACCTCCGGCGCCGACAGGGCGACGATCCTCGCCGCCATCGACAATCTGGGCGCCGGCGGCTCGACCAACGGCGCCGGCGGTATCGTCGATGCCTACGCGCTCGCCGAGCGGGCGATGATCGCGGGCGGCGCCAACCGCGTCATCCTCGCGACCGACGGCGATTTCAACGTCGGCATCGTCGACCAGCAGCAGCTCGAAGATTTGATCGAGGCGAAGCGCAAGTCGGGCATCGCGCTCACCACGCTCGGCGTCGGCGACGGCAATTACAACGAGCCGGTGCTGGAACGGCTCGCCGATCTCGGCAACGGCAACTACGCCTATCTCGACACGCTGCGCGAGGCGCAGAAGGTGCTGGTGAAGGAGATGGGCGCGACGCTCTTCACCATCGCCAAGGACGTCAAGATCCAGATCGAGTTCAATCCCGCGATCGTCGCCGAGTATCGGCTGATCGGCTACGAGAACCGGCTGCTCGAGCGCGAGGATTTCAACAACGACCGCATCGATGCCGGCGAGATCGGCGCCGGCCACACCGTGACCGCGCTCTACGAGATCGCGCTGGTCGGCAGCGACGGCCGCATGGTCGATTCGCTGCATTTCCAGCCCGACGGAAACGAGGCGACCGACGTGCCGAGCTTCTCGCAGGATTTCGCGTTCCTGCGCCTGCGCTACAAGCTGCCCGACGAGCAGGCGAGCCGCCTGATCGAACAGACGCTGCCCGGCACCATGCTCGCCAGTGTCAACGATCCCGATGCCGACATCGCGCGCGCGGCGGCGGTCGCCGCCTTCGGCCAGTTGCTGCGCGGCGGCAATCACGCCGGCACGTTCGAATACGACGATGTGATCGCGCTCGCGCGGTCGATCGAAGATCGCGCGGGCGGCGACTGGGACGAATTCATCGATCTCGTGCAGCTCGCCGAGGCGCTCCAACCGTAACCGGCGGGGCCAGCGGTGGCTCCGCCCACTCCCTGCGCGGCCGCCGCGCCTGCTGTCATTCGGGCGCAATCCCTGGCGCCCATACCTGCCCTCGTCCCGCGGCGCCTGTCACGGCCGCCCGGGACGGGGGCAATCTTTTTTCGCCATGCGCGATCCGCGTCGCCGGGCCTGCGACGGATTGCCTCTATGAACAAAGATTCTGTGTAAATTAGTTTTCACACATGTTAGGTGTCGTCTGCGGCTGCCGACCGGCCGCGATTCCGAAGCGCGCCCGGCCGGCGCGCAGGACGCCGCCATGACGCCCTCTCGCCCCGGCACGCCGGCCTGGCACCTGTTCGTTCCGAAGCTCGTCACCGTGCTGCGGCAGGGCTACGGGCTCGCCGACCTGCGCCACGATTTCATCGCCGGCCTCACCGTCTCGATCGTCGCGCTGCCGCTCGCGATGGCGCTCGCCATCGCCTCGGGCACGACGCCCGAAAAAGGTCTCGTCACCGCCGTTGTCGCCGGTCTGCTGATCTCGGCGCTCGGCGGCAGCCGGTTCCAGATCGGCGGACCGACCGGCGCCTTCGTCGTGGTGGTGTTCAACGTCATCGAGCGGCACGGCTATGACGGGCTCGTGCTCGCGACATTCATGGCCTCCGCGATGCTGGTCGTCGCGGGTCTCGCGCGTCTCGGAACCTGGATCAAGTACATTCCCGAACCGGTCGTCACCGGCTTCACCGCCGGCATTGCCGTCATCATCTTCTCGAGCCAGATCCGCGACCTGTTCGGTCTATCGCTCGACAGCGTGCCCGGCAATTTCCTTGCGAAGTGGCATGCGTTCTGGCTGGCGCGCGACACGGTCTCGCCGGCGACGGTTGCGGTCGCCCTGCTGTCGCTCGTTGCCATCGTCGCGATGCGCAAGCTGGCACCGAAGCTGCCCGCCTTCCTGATCGCCGTCGTCGCGGCCGCCGCCGGCGTCGCGATGCTCGGCCTGCCGGTCGACACGATCGGCTCGCGCTTCGGCGGCATCCCGACGAGTTTTCCCGCGCCCGTGATTCCGGAAATCTCGATGTCACGCATGGCGGAGCTGCTGCCGAGCGCCTTCACTATCGCGTTTCTGGCCGGCGTCGAAAGCCTGCTCTCCGCCGTCGTCGCCGACGGCATGACCGGGCGGCGGCATCGCTCGAACTGCGAACTCGTGGCGCAGGGCGTCGCGAACGGCGCATCGGCCCTGTTCGGCGGGATGCCGGCGACGGGCGCCATCGCCCGTACCGCCACCAACATCCGCTCCGGCGCGCGCTCACCGGTCTCGGGCATGCTGCACGCAATCTTCATTCTCGTATTCATGCTGGCTTTTGGCTCGCTCGCGTCCTACGTGCCGCTGGCGGCGCTCGCCGCGATCCTGGTCATCGTCGCCTGGAACATGAGCGAGATCGACCGGCTGGCATCTGATGGCCGCTCCGCTCGGCGACCGGCTGGTGCTGCTCGCGACGTTCGCGCTCACGGTGCTGGTCGACCTGACGGTCGCGATCGAGGTCGGGGTGGTACTGGCGGCAATCCTCTTCATGCATCGCATGGCGGAGACGGTCGAGTTCCAGCGCGGCCTGCCGCTCCTCGAACGCGACGAGGACGATTTCGTGCGACCGTCGAACGGCTATTCGCAGCGCGACACGCTGCCCGACGATGTCGAGGTGTTCCTGCTGCGCGGGCCGCTCTTCTTCGGGGTCGCTTCGCGGCTGATGGAGGTGCTCGATACGATCGCGCGACCGCCGCGCGCTTTCATCCTGCGCATGCGCGAGGTGCCGCTGATCGATGCGACGGGCGTCGGCGCATTGCGCGCCTTTCTCCGGCGCTGCCAGGGCCACGGCACGCTGGTGATCGTGACCGGCGTGCGCCCGCAGCCGCGGCAGATTCTGCAGCAGATGGGGTTCGGCCTCGGTTCGACCGGTCTGCGCTTCGAAGAGGATTTCGACGCCGCACTGCGCGCAGTTGCGCGCGAGAGCTGACGCCCGCGCCGTCGCGATCCGAGATTTACGCGCGCACGCCGGCGATCGCGGCATCGACCGCATCGCCGAACCGGCCGACGATCTTGTCGATCTCGTCGTCGGTCACGTTGTAGGGCGGCGCCAGCACGATATGGTCGCCGCGCTTGCCGTCGACCGTGCCGGGCATCGGATAGCAGACGAGGCCGCGCCCGAGCCCCTCGTCCTTGATCCGCATGTGGAGCTGCAGGGCCGGGTCGAACGGTTCCTTGCTGCCGCGGTCCCTGACGAACTCGATGCCGACGAACAGGCCGCGTCCGCGAATGTCGCCGACATGCGCGTGGTTGCCGAGCCGCTCGGTCAGCGCGTCCATCAGCTTCGTGCCCTGCCGGTTGACGTTCTCGATCAGCTTTTCCTCGCGAATTACCTTCTGCACCGCGAGCGCACCGGCGCAGGCCGTCGTATGCGCCACGTAGGTGTGCCCGTGCGCGAGCAAGCCCGACCCGTCGTGGATCGCCTGCCAGACCTTGCGCGAGACGACCATGGCGCCGATCGGCTGGTAGCCGGCGCCGAGCCCCTTCGCCAGCGCGACCAGGTCGGGCGCGATCCCGTCATGCTCGCAGGCATAGAACGTGCCGCAGCGACCCATGCCGCACATCACCTCGTCGAGGATCAGCAGCACGCCGTGCCGGTCGCAGATCTCGCGAATGCGCTTGAAGTAACCCGGCACCGACGGCACCGCGCCGAGTGTCGCGCCGACCACCGGCTCGGCGATGAAGCCCGCCACCGTCTCGGCCCCCAGCTTCCGGATCGCGGCCTCGAGCTCGTCGGCCACGCGCAACCCGTACTGCTCCTCCGTCTCGTCCGGCCGCTTGCCGCGATAGGCATAACAGGGCGCGATATGCGTCGCCTCCATCAGCAGCGGCTGGTAGGGCGCGCGGCGCAGCGCATTGCCGCCGACCGCGAGCGCGCCCAGCGTGTTGCCGTGGTAGGACTGGCGGCGCGCGATGAAGTTCTTTCGTTCCGGCCGGCCGGTCTCGAGGTAGTATTGCCGCGCCAGCTTGAGACAGGCCTCGATCGCCTCCGATCCGCCGGAGACGAAGAACACCTTGTCGAGATCGCCCGGCGCCTTCTCGACCAGCATCGCGGCAAGTTCCTCCGCCGCCGGCGAGGTGAAGAAACCCGAATAGGCGAAGGCCAGATCGGCGACCTGCCGCTGCACCGCCTCGATCACCGTCGGATGCGAGTGCCCGAGGCAGGAAACCGCGGCACCGCCGCAGGCATCGATGTAGCGCTTGCCGTCCCGGTCGATCACGTAGATGCCCTCGCCGCGCACGGCGATGGGCATGCTGGCATCGAGTTCGCGATAGAAGAGATGGCTCATACGAAATCCGCCTGCCCCTTGGTCAGCGTGAACACGACGATGTCGCGCAGCACGCTGCCGAGCGCCGTATCGAACGCGTCGATGATGTCCGTGAAGCTGGTGCCGGCCGCCTCGACTTTCTGTTCCGGCGAAATCGAGGCGATGATGCGCCGCTCGGGCATGCGCACGAGCAGTACCGACATGCGCACGTGCACGTAGGGAATTTCGCTGCCCTCGCCATAGACCGCCTGGAACTCGCGCAGGTCGGTCTTGAGCAGATAGTCGGGCCTGATGCCGATCGACTCCATGCCGACGCCGACGATCCTGTCGGTGCTCTCCATCGATTCGACGATCAGCGTCTGCACCATCTCCGGCGCGCGGTCGGTCCAGCCGGAATCGGCGAAGTATTCCAGCGTGTAGGCCGAGCGTTGCAGCGCGATGCGGGCGGAATCGATGCCGGCCGGCGCGGTCGGCGCCTCGACCACGAGCTGCCATTCCACCGACGGCAGATCCGGCGGATAGGTCGTCTTCGGCGTCAGCGTGTAGAGCTTCACGGGCTTGCTGACTTCCGGAAGGATGCCGCAGCCGGCCGCGAGCCCGGCCAGCCCGGCGACCGACACCCCGAGGAGCCGGCGTCGCGAAATCGAATGCTGCGTCATGGTTGCGTCTCGAAGCCGGCCTGGCGATCGCCGAACAGGAAGCGCGCCGGGTCGCGCTCGAACTGCGCCGCGACGCGATGGAGCTGTGCCACCAGCAGGCGGATTTCCGTCAGCAGCTGCGTCGCCTCGTAGAGCCCCGTGGTTGCAAAATCGTTGATCGGTTGCCGGTTGTCGGCCAGCAGCAGGTCGAGCTGCGCCGCGACGCCCTCGAACGACTGCGCCATCGTACGAAAATCCCGGACAGCCGCCGAAACGTCGGAGCCGATCGCGTCCGACTTGCCGCTCAGATTGTCGGCCAATTGCTGGATCGACCGGCTCATCGCATTGAGCTGGTCGATGGCGCTTTGTGCCGATGTCATCAGCCGATCGACCTCGCCCGACGATTCATTGATGTTGCCGGTGATCTGTTCGAGGTTTTGCAGCGTGTTGCTGATGGCCATGCGATTCTCTTCGTTGAACAGCAACGTGACCTGCTCGAGCAGCTGCGTCGCCTTCGCCAGCGTCTCGGGCACGCTTTCGAAGATCTGCGCCAGTTTGCCCGGCCGCGACGGGATGACCGGATACGGCTGCTTGGCCGTCTCCGGCAACGCCGGCGAGCTTTCCGTGCCGCCCTGCAGCAACACGTAGAGCACGCCCGTGATGCCCTGCGGCTCGATCGTCGCGTACGAATCCTCGCGCAGCGGCGTACCCTCGAGCACCTCGATCGTGATGCGGATGCGCTCGAAATCCTGCGGATCGATCTGCATGTCGGCGACGCGGCCGACGATGATGCCGCGATAGCGCACCGGCCCGTCGATGTTGAGGCCGGTCACGTCGCCCGAATAGAGAATGTCGTAGTTGGCGTAGCTTTCCTGCCCGGTGTAGCGCGCCACCCAGGCCACGAACCCGAGCATCCCGACCAGCAGCACCAGCACGAAGGCGCCGACCGCGATGTGGCTTGCACGCGTTTCCATCGTCTCAGCGATCCGGACTGTTCATTGGCCGATCCCCGCCGCCCTGGCGCGCGGACCGTGGAAATACTCGCGAATCCACGCATGATCGTCGGCCAGCAGTTCCGCCAGGGTTCCCACCTTCACCCTTTTGTCCACAAGGACGGCGATACGGTCGCAAATCGCCACCAGACTGTCCAGATCGTGGGTCACCATGACGACGGTCAGGCCGAGCGAACGCTGCAGGCTGAGGATCAGTTGATCGAAAGCCGCCGCGCCGATCGGATCGAGGCCGGCGGTCGGCTCGTCGAGAAACAGGATCTCCGGATCGAGCGCGAGCGACCGCGCCAGCCCGGCGCGCTTCTTCATGCCGCCCGAAAGCTGCGAGGGATATTTGTTCGCGGCATCGGCCGCCAGCCCGACAAGTGCGATCTTGACGGCCGCGATGCGGACGCAATCGTCGGCCGAGAGGTCGGTATGCTCCTTGAGCGGCACCTGGACGTTCTCTGAAACCGTCAGCGAGCTGATCAGCGCGCCGCCCTGGAACAGCACGCCCCAGCGCGACTGCAGCCGGCGCCACTGCTCGTCCGAGAGATGGCCCGTGTCCTGTCCAAGCACCGCGATCCTGCCGGCGGCGCGCTTGTTGAGGCCGACGATCGTGCGCAGCAGGACCGACTTGCCGGTGCCGGAACCGCCGACGATCCCCATCACCTCGCCGCGCTTGATATCGAGGTCGACGCCGTTGTGCACGACCTGCCTGCCGAAGCGGTTGACCAGCCCCTCGATCGCGATGGCGATGCCGTTGTCGCCGGTCGGGCGGTTCGTCGCCATTGTCAGATGCCGATATAGGAGAAGAAGATCGAAAAGGCCGCGTCGAACACGATCACGAGGAAGATGCCTTCCACGACCGCCTGCGTCGTACGCCGGCCGACGCTCTCGGCGCTGCCCGTCACCATCAGGCCCTGGTAGCAGCCGACCAGGCCGATCAGAAAGCCGAACACCGGCGCCTTGATGATGCCGACCCAGAAGGTCCAGAGCCCGATCGATTGCTGCAGCTGAATCAGGAACTGCGCCGGCGACAGGTCGATCAGCACCATCGCCATCGCGCCGCCGCCGAGCAGGCCCATCAGATCGGCAAAGAATGTCAGCAGCGGCAGCGCGATCAGCAGCGCGAAGATCCGCGGCAAGACCAGCACCTCGACCGGATCGAGGCCCAGCGTGCGGATCGCATCGACCTCCTCGTTGACCTGCATGGTGCCGATCTGGGCGGTGAAGGCGCTGCCCGAGCGGCCCGCCACCATGATGGCGGTCAGCAGGATACCCATCTCGCGCAGCACCGAGATGCCGACGAGATTGACGGTAAAGATCTCGGCACCGAACTGGCGAAGCTGGTCGACGCCCTGATAGCCGAGCACGACGCCGACCAGGAACGTGATCAGGCCCACGATCGGCATCGCGTTGAGCCCGACCTGCTGCAGATGGAACACCATCGAGGTCATGCGGATGCGCGCGGGTCGCGTCGCCACGCGCGCCATTGTGATGACGACGACGCCGAGGAACCCGAGCAGCGCCTTCGCCTCGTGAACGAGCCCGACGGTGGCGGCGCCCACGCCCGCGACGAAATCCGAGAGCACCGCGTGCTTCTCGCGCGGCGGCGATTCCTGCCCGGCGGCCTCCGAGACGCGCTCGTAGAGCGGTTTGAAATCGGGCGTCAGCCCCTCGATCGCGACCTCCGCGCCGCGCCGGGCCAGCCGCCGGCGCAGCCGGTCGATCAGCCAGGCGCCGGCCGTGTCGAGCTGCTCGAGCCCGCTGAGGTCGAGCGTGACCGACCCCTCGCCCGGCGCGAGCTTCGCCAGCTTCCTCTCGAGGTCGGTGACGGCGTGCAGGGTCCAGCGTCCGCCGATGCGCAGCAGGCGCCGGCGATCGCGGGTCTCGGTCTCGATCCAGGCGTCGTTCCCTGCCATCCGCGCCGATTCTCGGGAGGCCCCCCCTTCAAGGCAACCCCCCGACGCGGGCGAACGGTCACCCTCCGCGCGATCCCGAATTCGCGGTTTGTCAGGCCGCCCGCCCGCCTATAGCATCGCCCGCCGCGAGCCCATCCAGCCAGCGTTCCATGGACATCAGAGACCATATCCGGAGCATTCCGGACTTCCCCAAGCCGGGGATCGTTTTCTACGACATTTCCACCCTGCTTGCGCATCCCGCCGCATGGCGCGAGACGGTCGAGCAGCTCGCGCGCCAGTTGCGCCCGCTCAAACCGGACCTTCTGGCCGGTATCGAATCGCGCGGCTTCCTGGTCGCTGCCCCGCTCGCCTTCCATCTCGGCTGCGGCTTCATCATGGTGCGCAAGGCCGGCAAGCTGCCGGGCATGGTCGTCCGCCACGCCTACGATCTCGAATACGGCAACGACGTGATCGAGATCCAGGCCGATGCCGTCGGTCCCGGCCAGCGCGTGGTGGTGATCGACGATCTCGTCGCGACCGGCGGCACGACCGCGGCCACCATCGACCTGATCCGTCGCCAGGGCGCCGATGTCGTCGGCGCCGCCTGCATCATCGAGCTGACCTTCCTCGAGGGACGGCGCAAGATCGACGTGCCGTTCACCGCGCTCGTCGGCTACGACCGCTGACCGGTTCCTGGAGCGAATCGCGATCGGGTGGCGGCGTTTGCACGTACACCCGGTCGCGCGAATCCGCCCGGCGCGTCGATGTCGGGAGCGAACTCGCGCGTCCTTGCGGAACCGTTGGCGATTCCGCGAGGACGCGATTTGCTTTAGCCGCGCCCCGTCCAGTGCCACCAGGATAGCTGCCAGACCGTCCAGGGCGGCGTCGCCTGCACCGCGGGCGCGTGCGGCTCGTACTGCGCCGCCGCGAGCCGGTCGAGATGCCGGCGCGCCAGCGCGCACGACAGGCGCAGCGGCGATGCCGCGCGCGGCAGCTTGTTCAGGTCGGGACGTGCGCGGTCGAGCCGCGAACGCGCAGTCTGCGCAATGTCACGGATGATCGCGGCGCGCGCCGGCAATTGTTCGGGCCGCGCGAGATCCTGCACGGTCAGTCCCGCCGCCTCGACCCGGTCGCGCGGCAGGTAGATGCGTCCGGCCGCGGCATGGAACGGCAGCGCGCGCAGCAGGCCCGTCAGCGCATAGCCGGTGCCGGCATTCGCCAGCGCAACGGCAATCTTGAACGGATCGTCCGCATCCGGCTTTCCGGCGGTCAGGGCTTTCCAGTTGAGCAGAAACAGCGGAACGGACGTTTCCGCCGCATAATCTTCGAGCGTATCCATGTCCTTGTTCGGCGCCGGCTCCATGTCCCGCTCGCGCGCCGCAATCAGGCGCTCGAACGGGTCGCGCGGCAGATCGTGCCGCCGGATCGCATCGGCCAGCGCCTCGGCGACCGGATGCTTGCGCAACGCACCGCCGGCATAGATCGCATCGAGCGCCTCGCGCCACCATTGCAGGCGGATGAGCCCGAGCATCGGCTCGCGCACCTGCTCGCGCGCGCGCGCAATCTCGAGATTGAAGGCCGCCAGCGCCAGCAGATCCCCGCGCCGCGAGACCGGCGCGAACAGGGCCGCCAGGTATCGGTCGCGGTCGCCCTTGCGCACCGCCGCCCGGCAATAGTCCCGCGCGCTCCCGACTCCGTCCGCCAAACCCGCTCTCCGCCAACGGTCTTCCGGCCCGGCGCCGAAGTCCGAGCCTTCAAAATCCTCCACCGGCCCGCTAGAATATTGCCAGTCTTCGAGTCTCAGGGGGACATGGCACGATGGACAAAATCCTTGGAAATCTCCACAACACGCTGATCGCCGGCCTGGTGCTGGCCGTCATCCTGTTTCTGGTTCTGCATCTCGGAAATGTCGGCGAGGGCGTTTTCTGGTCGATGATCTTCCGCTGGATGCACACCTTCTTCGGCGTTCTGTGGATCGGGCTGCTCTACTACTTCAACTTCGTCCAGATCCCGAACATGCCGAAGATCCCCGACGAGCAGAAGCCGGCGATCAGCAAGGTGATTGCGCCTGCCGCGCTGTTCTTCTTCCGCTGGGCTGCCGCCCTGACGGTGCTGATGGGCCTGATCATCGCCCTGCAGAACGGCTACATCGTCGAAGGTCTCACCTTCCAGTCGCCTTTCGTCGTGATCGGCATCGGCATGTGGCTGGGCCTCGTCATGGCGTTCAACGTCTGGTTCATCATCTGGCCGAACCAGAAGAAGGCGCTCGGCATGGTCGAGGCCGACGCGGACGCCAAGAAGAAGGCGGCGCGCATCGCGATGCTGACATCGCGCATCAACACGCTGCTCTCGATCCCGATGCTCTATTGCATGATCGGCCAGGGCCAGATCCCGGTCTGATCGTCGGGCGCACGATGCGCGGACCGGGGCCCGGCGACGGGCCCCGTTCCGTTTGCGGCAGGTTCAGACGATGCTGAATGCCACCATCATGATCACCGTCACGATGCGCGCGGTCACGGCGCGGCTGCGGTCGGGATGGTGCGTGGCCGAACGCCAGACGCCGACCGTTGCGACGAAATTGTAGGGCACCGGAATGCCGTAGCCGACAACCAGCGCGGCGACGGCGCGATCCTCGGTCACCAGGATCAGCGAAATCAGCAGCGCGCCGACGTTGATCAGAAGCCCGATCGAGACCGCCCAGGTCCAGAACGCCTCCGTCAGCGGCAGCTCGCCGCGCCACAGGCGCCGTATCCCGTTCATGGGCGCGCGGGCATGAGGGTCGAGGCGGGTTCGTTCAGGACGCCGAGGCGACCGCGATCAGCGCGGCGGCAACTCTGCGGCCTTCCGCCATCAGCACGTTGTAGGTCCGGCAGGCGGCGCCCGTGTCCATCGGCTCGACGGCGACGCCGGCCTCTTTCAGCGCCGCGCGGATCGGCGGCGGCACCGGCGCGAGGCGGTTGCCGCAGCCGAGCAGCAGCAGTTCGACCGCGCCCGAGCGGCCCGCTTCGATCACCGGCGCCAGCGCCGCAAGCGTCATCGCCTCGAACGAGGCGACCGGCCAGCTCTCGCTGCGGTCGGGAAACACCAGGATCGAGCCGGCATGCACTGTCCCGCCGATGCGGAAACCGCCGTTGCCGTAACCTTCGATGATCTGGCGCCCTTCCGGCACCAGCGGGGTGATGTCCATGGGCGCCCTCCCGGTGGAGCGGCTCATGACGGTGCGGCGCAAACTGCCGGCACCATCCTCGTTCGACGACGGTCGAGTTACGGCCGGCTGTCGGCCGCCTTCTTTGCCTCGGCGGCGTGCTGGGCCATCCGCACGGCAACGCTGCGCAGGTTCATGTATAGCAGCAGCGGCGTCGCAACATAGATCGTCGAGTAGGTACCGATCACGATACCCCAGGTCAGCGCGGCCGAAAAGCTGCGCAGCACCTCGCCGCCGAAGAACAGCAGCGCCAGCACCGACATCAGCGTCAGGCCGCTGGTTACGGTCGTGCGCGACAGCGTGCGATTGAGCGACATATTGATCAGGTCTTGCATCGACATCTTCTTGTAGCGTCGCATTTCGTATCGAATGCGGTCGTAAATCACGACGGTGTCGTTGACCGAATAGCCCGCGATCGTCAGCACGGCGGCGACGGTCGCGAGATTGAAATCGAGTCCCAGCAGCGCGAACAGCCCGACCGTCGTGACGCAGTCGTGCACCAGCGCAATGATGGCGTTGCACGCGAACTGCCATTCGTAGCGGAACCAGATGTAAAGCATGATGCCGCCGATCGCGATCAGCAGCGCCCAGATCGCGCTCTCGATCAGTTCGCCGCCCACCTTGGGCCCGACGAACTCGGTCCGCCGGAACTCGTAGCCTTCGCCCAGCGCCTCCTTGACGGTCTCGACCGCAGCGAGCTGCTCGGCCTGGTCGCCCTCCTGGCGCTGGATGCGGATCAGCACGTCGGTCGGCTGGCCGAATTCCTGGAGCTGCACTTCGCCGAGCCCGAGCGTGGACAGTTCCGAACGCAGAGCGCCGAGATCGGCCGCCTGCTCTCCGCGCACCTCCATCAGGATGCCGCCGCTGAAATCGATGCCGAAATTGAGCCCCTTGAAGGCGATCAGCAGGATCGATGCCACGATCATGACGACCGAAAGCGCGGCCAGCGGCTTGTGCCAGCGCATGAAGTCGAACGTCGGCTCGGCGGAAAACAGGCGAAACGGCTTGATCATCGGCGCGCCTCAGATCGGCAGGGCCTGCGGCCGGGCGCGGCGCAGGTAAATGGCGGTGATCAGCCGCGCCACCACGACGGCGGTGAAAACCGACGTGACGATGCCGATCGACAGCGTGATCGCGAAGCCGCGTACCGGACCCGAACCGAACATGAACAGGATCAGCGTCGAGATCAGCGTCGTCAGGTTGGCATCGATGATGGTGTTCAACGCCTCGCGATAGCCGGCGTCGACCGCCGTCACCGGGCCGCGCCCGTTGCGAATCTCTTCGCGAATGCGCTCGAAAACCAGCACGTTGGCGTCGACCGCCATGCCGAGCGTGAGCGCGATGCCGGCGATACCGGGCAGGGTCAGCGTCGCCTGCAGCGCCGAAAGCGCGCCGAGCAGCAGCAGCCCGTTCAGGATCAGTGCGATGTTGGCGAAAACGCCGAACAGGCCGTAGAGCGCCAGCATCGCGACCGCGATCAAGATCAGTGCAATGATGCTGGCGTTGGTACCGGCCGCAATCGAATCCGCCCCGAGATCGGCACCGACCGTGCGCTCCTCGAGCACCGTGAGCGGCGCCGGCAGCGCGCCGGCCCGCAGCAGCAGCGCCAGGTCGTTGGCGCTCTCGACCGTGATGTTGCCGCCCTCGATGATTCCGCTGCCGCCGAGAATGGCGCTGCGGATGACCGGCGCGCTGATCACCTTGTTGTCGAGCACGATGGCGAAGACGCGGCCGATATTCTGCGCGGTCGCATCGCCGAACCGCTTGGCGCCGACGGAATCGAACCGGAACGACACCACCGGCCGGTTCTGCTGGAAGGTCGCCTGCGCGTCGGTCAGGTTCTCGCCCGAGACGATGACGCGTTTGTTCACGACGTACCAGCGCAGCGGGTTGCCTTGCGCGTCGGTCTCCTGCGAGGGCAGCAGCTCGGCGGTGTTCGGAAGCGGAATGCTGCCGGCGCGTACACCCTCGGCCGGTACCGTCTCGTCAACGAACCGAAAGGTCATCTGCGCTTGTGTCGTCGGCGGCACAATCGAGCCACCGGGAATCTGAATGACAATTCGATCGTCGCCTTGGCGTTGGATCGATGGTTCGGTGGTACCGAGCTCATCGACACGGCGTCTAATGATCTCGATCGATCGTTGCACCAGATCTCGCATCAACGCGACACGGTCGGCATCCGTGTAGTTGAGGACGACTTTGCCGTCGTCGCCAACATCGATCTGCATGCCGATCCCGACCTCTTGGAGCACCTCTCGTGCTTTGTCGAGGTCTGCCGTTTTGGTTACGGTGACGTGGACGGCATCGCCGACAACACCCAAGTCGGTATAAGCAATGCCCGCTTCCCGAAAGGCAGTACGCACACCGTCTGCCACGTTATTGAGACGTTCGACAATGACGCTTTCGACTTCCACACCCATAAGCAGGTGTTGGCCGCCCTGCAGGTCGAGACCCAGCGTGACCTGGTTGTGCGGCAGCCAGTCGGGCAGCGTATCGAGCGTCGTCCGGCTGACGAAATTCGGCAGCGCCAGCAGCGTGCCGATCGCGCAGATGGCGACGACGACCAGCACCTTCCAGCGCGGAAAATTCATCATGGCGCGATTACCGTTCTCGATGGCGCGCGGACCGGGCCCGGCCGCGTCGCGCCGACATCAGCCGGCCTTCTTCTCGTCCTCGTCGTTCGCCGGCTGGCTGCGCGAGATGACCTCGGCGATCGCGGGCCGCTGCACGCGGATGCGCACGCCCTCGGCGATCTCGACCACAACCTCGGTGTCGCTCTGCACCTTCACGATCTCGCCGATGATGCCGCCGGAGGTGGCAACCTTGTCGCCGCGCTTGAGCGCCGCGACCATCGCGCGATGCTCTTTCATCTTGCGTTGCTGCGGCCGGATCAGCAGGAACCAGAACACCACGAAGATCAGGACCAGCGGCAACAGGCCGCCGATCCCCCCGAGCCCTCCCCATCCATCGCCCGCGGCATCCTGCGCAAGAGCCTGCGAAATCCACATCGAACGACCCTCCGGTCAGCTTGAATCAGGCGGCGGACTATAGCGGCCGGCGCCGGAATTGCAACGCCGCGACGCCCCAACCGATCTCGCAGAAACGCCCTATAAGCCCATGAATTGCCTGATACTATCGCGTGTGACTTCCGGCCGCACGGCATCGATACCAAGTCGGGAGGCTATTGGGACGATATCCACTCCACGAACTCCCTGAAGTCATGTGCCCAAATCAGAAAGAGACCGCCGTGCTGAGCGTTTCCAAGTGTATTGACCCCAAAGACACCGGATAGCAGAGCCACCGGAATTGCCTGATTCCCGGCCTCAACTTTCCAATGCTTTGCCTTTGCAGCCGTATCGTTGAGAACACGCTTTACGCTGTTCAATGAGGAGGACGAATCTTTGGCTTCGATTGCGACGATGCGTCTATCCGTCAATCCAATCAGCAAGTCGGTCTTGCGGCCAAATAGCTCACACTCGCCGTAGAAGTGCTTCGCTTGTGGAAAGTGGATGGGCGCCAGGATTTTTCCTGAATTCGATGCGGGAATGCATTTGAATTTTTTCTTCTCCAGTGATTTACGAAGTAGCTTCTCCACCTCTCTACCATAGCCCCGCCTTGCAGTTTGCATGGTCTGGGCAGCATGAAGCGCCGCTGTGGAACGAATCGCTTGCTTCAATTCATACAAACGAGGCGGGCGATCTTGGCGAATCCAAGGGAACCGTGATTTGTCTGCAATTCGACAAATTAATTCCAGGACCTTACCGGCATTTTTTGCATTCGCCAGAATTGTCGACCATGAACTGGACCCCATCGGTAGGACCACTGGGACTGGTTTGTTAGTTGGAAGCCCGGCCGTTCCGTTCTCCTGAATCCATTATGCGATCAAAGCCTGCTGTTGCGGGGGCTGTGGAGATGTGGG
>Ga0187893_10006115_pt1 | contig 20860 bp, 21 predicted proteins | sample MA1701074metaG_FD_139574 | JGI IMG/M metagenome (GOLD analysis project Ga0187893, IMG submission 139574) | White microbial mat communities from a basaltic lava cave in the Kipuka Kanohina Cave System on the Island of Hawaii, USA - MA170107-4 metaG ...
ATGCTTGGCGTGGGCCTGCGCCAGGTACTCAAGATCGTCGTCGTGGGAATCGAGGGTGCCGGCAGCGACCTCGTGCAGCAGCGGCTTCCAGATGTGGGTGCGGCTGCAGTCGATGAGGGTGATGTCGGCGTGGCCCCGCTTGCCGAGTTTTCGGCCGAGGCGAGTGGCCAGCTCAAGGCCGCCTGCGCCGCCGCCCACGACGACAATTCGTGGACATTGTTGCTCGAGTTTCGGTTTATTCATCGGCGCTAGTTGTTAGGCCTAACTCGCTGACAGGTGAGCCCCTGCTTTGACCAGGGAGACTCTCAACGGCTTGGCCTGAAGATTTAATTGGAAAGAAGATGCCTCTGAGGGGCTTGGCGGTCCAACCTAGGAGGCAATTAGACGCCGACGTTTGAGAGCTTAAGTCATTCGAGATGGGACTGCAAATACTACGCTTCGGATACATGACAACTGTCTACCACACACAACAGCAAGCAGAATAGGCACTTACCGACGTAGTGTTGTTGTGGCGGGTTGTGCATAACTGACATTTTTTGTCTGTCAATGGCCCACCAATAGACCTGGACCATCGAACAGGCCGGTGTCGATGTCCGAGCTTCCTTTGTGGAGTTGAAAGCCGTGACTTATCTGTCATAGAGTCTCGTCCCCGAGAAACTCTACCTTTTTTAGAAAGGCACGCGCACCACCTCGCGTATCTTCCGTGTTCATCTGGAATCCAAACGAACTCACGGGAGGAATCTCCGGTTGTCCAAATTGGAATTTGAAGGCCTCCGCTAGATCGAATTCAGTTACCACTGTCCCACCCGGTCGTGCGCCACACGGTTCACAGAAGTATCGACCGCCTTTTTTGTAGTATTTTCCCGTATAAACGCGGCCGCTTTTTTCCTTTTCTCCAAGAAACAGGCTGATGAAATACGGGGCATCTGGGATGTAAAAGGAACCGCCGTCAATCTTTGTCTCTCCAAAAGAGATCACGACTGCGATGGGGACTCGGTAGATCCCTTGCTCCCAATCCGCGCCTTGGGGATAGCGGTCGACCCCCCAGAAGATCCGAATGCCTTTGACGTTCGGCAGGTTCACGCGTTTCAGAAAATAACCCGCTGCCTCAGTGTTTGTCTCTAACACTAACCGTTTGTGGCTAAAGTGTGGGCTCAGGTCATCTGCGTCCAGCTTGAACTGAAACCCGTTCGCTTCAAGCCATGGCTTGGCATCACCGTCTGCTTGATCTGAAAAGTCCAGCGTGAAGACCACTTTTCCTGATGGATTCTCGGCCCTAACGGGCGCAGAAAAGGCGATGGCAAAAAGGACTGCTATCGGCAAGATTCTGCCCAACGCACCAGTGTAGCCACGAAAATATTTCATAAAGAGGCACAAACAACCACCACACTCGGCATGCGAGTGGGGGGCCTTCAGACACATTCTTTGCCTGCTGCCCGTACGGGCTTTTAGTGGCGAAAGCACCAACCGACAAGGCGCAGAAGAACCACTTATTGCTTCCGTGAGGAGGGTATGGGAAGCTAACGCGCGGTCAAGGCCTACGATGCTTGTTTAGCTGTCGGGTACCAGTCTGTTATGAGAGGCACAATTCATGCGGCCCTGTACGTGGTTCTTTCGAGTCCTGTTTTCGTGGGTAGTTCAAGCTCTGAGGCGCGATCCGCGTCCGAGACAATCATTGGGCGGATAGAGGGCGCGCATAGATACCGGCGCGGTAGTCTCATCGATCGATGCGAAGATTGTTGAAATCAAGCCCACTGCTGATGGCTCAGGAGGGAAGGTTACCTTTCAGATTAAGGATGACGAAGGGAAAATAAAGTCCATTGAGCGAATCATCGTGGAATGGGCGGAGATCAAGGGCAAGGGCACTAGACAAGCGGTTCGGCGACCGGTCGTAAGATTGGAGCAACGCGAGTTCCCGAGCAGCAGATTTTTTCACAAGCTCAGAGGGGAGACAGGCGTGGTTACGGTAGCGTTGCTCGTTCGGCTGCAGGTGCTGCGAATGAACGAGATGCCGAAGATCCAGGTACATATCGTGCCATCGCAGGAAGCACCGACCGGTGTAGGCGAGCCGGGCGTGCCGCCAATCGCCCCAGCCGTTTGCAACGCGCTGTTCACCCTGACCGGCGAACGGATTCGAGCGTTGCCGATTCGTTCTCAAAGGAGCGCCTGATGGAGAGCGTTGATCTGCATGGATTGGTATCTGTTCAGCCTAGAGCCGGTCCGCAATGGCACTCGGGGGGTGAAATGATCCGGCGGCGGTCAACCTGACGCAGGTGACTCTGCATGGCACCCGCCTGCAGTCGCAACTGGGCGAGCAGTTCATGCCGGCTTTCGGCAAAGCATATTCCGATCCGGAAATTGCCGTCATAGCGAACTACGTAACCGGCCGGTTTGGCACGAGGGCAGCGACCATCACGCCCGTTCAAGTCGCCAGGCATCGCGAGCAAGAGTGATGCAAGAGCCTCGCTGATTAGGTACGAGCTTCAGCCGGATGCGTCATGACCTGTCTCGACGTTCGACCCCCTCCCTCACCCGCCCCCTCGAAGGGGGAGGGAAGGGGTGGGGGTGAGCTTGGAAGGAGATACCGATGAGCTTGGATCCCGTTATCCTGTCGCGTCTCCAGTTCGCCTTCGTGATCGCCTTTCACTTCCTGCTGCCCGCGTTCACGATCGGGCTCGCCTCGTACATCGCGGTCCTGGAAGGGCTGTTCCTGGCGACCAAGAAGCAGGTCTATCTCCGGATCTCGACCTTCTGGATCAAGATCTTCGCCGTGGCGTTCGGCATGGGGGTGGTATCCGGGATCGTCTTGCCGTCCCAGCTCGGCGCCAACTGGAGCCGTTACTCCGACGCGACCGCGAACATCGTCGCCCCGCTCATGGCCTACGAGGCCCTGATGGCGTTCTTCCTCGAGGCGGGGTTCCTCGGCGTGCTGCTCTTCGGACGTAGGCTGGTCCCGCCGTGGGCGCACTTCTTCTCAGCACTGATGGTCGCGATCGGGACGCTCCTCAGCGCGTTCTGGATCCTGGCGGCGAACAGTTGGATGCAGACACCCGCCGGCTTCGAGATCATCGACGGACGGTTCGTGCCGACCGACTGGCTGGCGGTCATCTTCAACCCGTCGTTCCCGTACCGGTTCCTGCACACCGTGACCGCCGTCTATCTCACCACCGCGTTCACGGTGATCGGAGTCGCGGCCTGGTATCTGCGCCACGGCCGCTACCTCGATGAGGCGAAGGTGATGATCGCGATGGGCGTGATCCTCGCCTCGGTGCTGGTGCCCGCGCAGGCGTTGCTCGGCGACCGGCACGGGCTGAACACGCGCGAGCATCAGCCGCAGAAGCTGGCGGCGATGGAGGCCCTGTGGGAGACCCGCACCGGGGCGCCGGCAGTGCTGTTTGCGCTTCCGGACGAGGCGGCTGAGACGAATCGCGCCGAGCTGTCGATCCCCAAGCTCGGGAGCCTCTATCTCACCCACAGCTTCGACGGCGTGGTGCAGGGGCTCAAGGACTTTCCGCCTTCGGATCGCCCGCCGGTGGTGCCGGTGTTCTTCGCCTTCCGAGTGATGGTCGGCATGTGGGCGATCATGTTCGCACTCACGCTCTGGGCATGGTGGCTCGCCCGGCACAAGCGGCTCTTCGGCAGCCCGGCGTTCCTACGCGCCGCCACCTGGGCGATCCCGACCGGCTATGTGGCCGTCACCGCCGGCTGGATCACGACCGAAGTTGGCCGGCAGCCCTACGTGGTCTACGGACTCCTGCGCACCGCGGACGCGGTGACACCCACGCTCACGGGCGGCGACGTCTTGGCGTCGCTCCTGATCTACATCGTGGTGTACATCGTCATCTTCGGCGCCGGCGTCTACTACCTCGTGCGGCTGGTGCACCGGGGTCTGCCGGAGCGGCTCGACGGGCAGGAGCTGCGGCCCGAACAGCGCCCCGCCCGGCCACTGTCGGCGGCCACCGCTCCGGCCTCTGAGGGAGGCCCGCCATGACCCTCGACCTCGTGCCCATCTGGACTGTCATCCTCGCCTTCGGCGTCTTCATGTATGTACTGCTCGACGGCTTCGATCTCGGCGTCGGGATCCTCTTCCCCTTTGCCCCCGACGATCGCACGCGCTCCCTGATGATGGCGTCGGTCGCCCCGATCTGGGATGGGAACGAAACCTGGCTTGTGTTTGGGGGGTTGGCGCTGTTCGCAGCGTTCCCGCTCGCCTTTGCGATCATCTTTCCGGCGCTCTACTTCCCGCTCCTCGCGATGGTGCTGGGCTTGATCTTCCGCGGCGTCGCGTTCGAATTCCGGCCGACGGCGCGCACGACCAGCAAGCGCTGGGACCAGGCGTTTTTCTGGGGCTCGCTCATCGCGACCTTCGCCCAAGGCTGCGTGCTCGGCAAGTTCGTGCTGGGGTTCGAGGTGAGCGGGCGGCAGTACGCAGGCACGAGCTGGGACTGGGTGCACCCCTTCGTGCTCGCGGTGGGTGTCGGGCTCGTCTTCGGCTACCTGCTGCTTGGCGCCACGTGGCTGGTGATGAAAACTGAAGGCGCGCTACAGGACTGGGCGCGCGCGAAGGCGCGGATGGGACTGTTCGGCACGCTCGCCTTCATCGGCATGGTTAGCCTCTGGACCCCGTTCCTCGACGCGAGGATCGCTGCGCGCTGGTTCTCGTGGCCCAACATCGCCTTCCTCGCCCCGGTGCCGATCGCAACCGCAGCGATCGGCGGGTGGCTGTGGGCTTCGCTTCGTCGCGGGCGCGACATCGCGCCATTCATCGCCGCGATGGGGCTGTTCGCGATGTGCTATCTCGGGCTTGCGATCAGCCTCTTCCCGCACGTCGTGGTGCCGACGATCACCCTGTGGGACGCAGCCGCCGCGCCGCAGTCGCAGGCGTTCCTGCTGATCGGCACGCTGTTTCTGCTGCCGATCATCTTGATGTACACCGGCTGGTCGTACTGGGTATTCCGCGGCAAGGTCCGGGCTGACGCGGGGTATGCACCATGACAGCGAGCGTAGGGTGCGTTCCACGCACCATTCAACCGGGGTGCGATAAACAATGACTTTCATCTTGGATGGTGCGCACGGCACACCCTACCACGACTCGGGTGGGGCGCCCGCACCGGCGCTGTAGCGCCCCACGACCTCAGGCGCCTGGGCTGGCTCGCGCTCGTCGTCGCGGTGCTCGCGCTGGCAGCCCTGCTGCCATCGACTTCGGCAAGGCATGGATCAAGTCACCGAGCATGACGGCCGGCCAGTGCCGGGTGGTCAAGGACAGCTGGGACCTGATGATGGCGATCCTGTGGGGCCGGATGGACTACCTGAAGGCCATGAATGCCGAAGTCGTCTCGCTCGACAACGCGATCGAGGCCCTACCGGAAGTTCGACGACGGCTCGCCGAAGAAGTACATCGTTGATCCTCACGGCAGTCTGAAAAAAGCCGCATAGAGAGGAGGACTAACAGGGCGCCCGGCTCACAGCCGGGCGCCGCAAGAGGAAAGGAGAAATGGTATGGACGCCTCCCACCTCCGATTGAGAGTGGAGGGTTAGGCAGGAGTTGTCCACCGCGCCGCTCGCCTCTGGTGATAGAGGGACCGCCGGCGAGCGGCACCGTGGACAACTGGACCTTGGGCGTCCGCCAAGCGGAGGGTGGAGGTAGGGACCCTCACGGGCCTACGGCATCAACGTGCCCAAAGTGGAAGAATAATCTTCACAGGCAAACCGGAGGGTCCGAAATGAAGCATACCGTGGTGGGTGTTGACAGCGCAAAGCGCGTGTTCCAACTGTACTGGGTTGAGAGGGAGACCGGAGAGATCGTGAATGTGCAGCTTAAGCGTGAGAAGTTTCTGGAGCATTTCGCCAACCGTGCTCCGTGCCTGATCGGCATGGAAGCGTGTGGGGGCTCACAGCACTGGGCGCGTCAGCTCCAAGGCTTGGGCCACGAGGTCAAGCTGTTGCCGGGCAAGCGGGTCAAACCCTTCGTTGGCGGCAATAAGAACGATGTGGCGGACGCGCGGGCGGTCTGGACCGCGGTGCAACAGCCGGGGATGAAAAGCGTGGCGGTCAAGAGCGAAGCGCAACAGGCGGTCTTGGCGCTGCATCGCATGCGAAGCCAACTGGTGAAGTTTCGCACCGCTCAGATCAATGGGTTACGTGGGCTCTTGGTCGAGTATGGGGAAGTGATGCCGCAGGGCAAGACGGGGATCAGAAAGGGGGTCTTAAAGGCGCTGCCGCGCTTGGCCGATCGACTACCTGCGGTGCTGATCGACACGCTCCGCGAGCAGTTCGAGCGCATCGGTCAGCTCGATGCACAGGTGGCTGATATTGAGCGGCGCTTGCGCCAGTGGCACAAAGAGAACCCGGAGAGCCAACGGATCGCCGCAATCCCCGGTGTGGGGCTACTGAGTGCCACGGCCGCGGTGGCCACGATGGGCGAGGCCAAGGCCTTCAAGTCGGGCCGCGAGTTTGCTGCCTGGCTAGGGCTGGTGCCCCGGCAGAGCGGCACAGGGGGGCGAGTCAAACTGCTTGGGATCAGTAAGCGCGGTGACACCTATCTGCGCACGCTGCTGATCCACGGCGCCCGCTCGGTGCTGGCCCACAGTAAAGAGCCACCCCAATGGGCCACGAATCTGGCCAAGCGCCGACCGCAGAACATCGTCGTGGTGGCGCTGGCCAACAAGATGGCACGCACGATCTGGGCTCTACTAGCCCATGACCGGGTGTACCAAAAAGGGTTTGTGAGTCAGCCTGCCTAGGGCTGGAGCACAACGGGTATCAACCACTTTGAGGAGGATGGCACGCTGAAAGGTTGCGCAAGGTCGTCCAACGTGTGATGGCAAACAGGTCAGACCGTGACTCGCTAAACCTGTATGTTCGTCCGGGCTTCGAGCTCATAGGAGAAATGAGGCGCGGGTCAGCGGATTCCATCAGGGCCAGCAGGCCTATCTCGCCTGCACCACAGGCCGGATATAAAACTGCAGCCTATGCCTGTCCACCACACCGCAGACGTTCTTGGCAAACGGGAGGCGTCCATATAAGGAACATGGCCAATGTGAATCTCGGAGAACTGAAGGTTGCTATCCTCGTCACGGATGGCTTCGAGCAGGTCGAGTGGACGCGCGCGATGGCGCGGCAAACGGGGTGAGGCTTGATCATGGAACGACGCCGGTTTGCTTCTACGAAGCACGAGGTCGCGGTCATCGGTCAAGGAAGCTGGTATCTCGATAGTGGCGACCGCGCCTCCGCGATCGCCGCTTTACGCCAGGGCCTCGATCTCGGCATGACCCACATAGACGCCGCTGAATTTTACGGTGTCGGCGAGGATGTGGTCGGCGAGGCGATCGCCGGGCGACGCGATGAGGTTTTTCTGGTCTCTAAGGTCATTCCCGGAAATGCTTCTACGAGCGGGACGATAGCAGCCTGCGAGCGCTCGCTCGCCCGCCTTCGAACCGACCGGCTGGATTGCTACCTCTTGCACTGGCGAGGTCAGTACCCGCTGGAAGACACGATCACGGCCTTCGAGCAACTCGAGCGCGAGGGGAAGATTCTCTCCTGGGGCGTGAGCAACTTCGATGTGTCCGACCTTGAAGAGGCATGGGAGATCGCAGGCGAGGGTCGTCTCGTCTGCAATCAGGTTCTCTACCATCTGCAAGAGCGCAATCGAGCACGCCGTGATCCCGTGGTGTGAGCGGCACGGCGTCGCTGTGGTCGGCTACAGCCCGTTCGGTCACGGGGACTTTCCAGGCTCGCGCACGAAGGGCGGCCGCCTGCTCGAGGAAATCGCCGCCGCGCACAAGGCGACTCCGCGTCAGGTCGCGCTCCGGTTCCTGGTGCGGTGGCCTTCGCTGTTCACGATCCCCAAGGCATCCAGCCCCGATCACGCCGCCGAAAACGCGGGGGCCGGGGATCTCCGGCTGACCGAAGCCGAGTCCGCACGGATTGACCAAGCCTTCCCGCTCGGTCCCCGTCCCCGCAGGCTTCCAATGCGGTAGGCGAAGCGGCAAAGGTAGTGAGGAAACACCGAGACTAATGGAGGGATCAGTATGTACAAAACGAAAAATGATCTGCCTCAAGCAAAGCGCGCGGAAGCCGTCAAGCTTCTCAGCAGCCGGTTGGCTGACTGCATTGATCTGCGGATGCAGGCCAAGCAAGCCAAGCAAGCCCACTGGAACGTGAAGGGCGCAAGTTTCATCGCGCTCCACGAACTTTTTGACAAAGTGGTTGACGGCGCGGACGAGTACGTTGACCTGATAGCGGAGCGAATCACGCAAAGTGGGTATCCATTTAGCCCCACATCGATCTATATGTTGCGCTCAGTTACCTGCCTTCTTCTCAACAACGCACTATACCTAGAAGCCGGTGGGTCGAAGTGGATACCCACTTCACGCAATTGGGCGGCATCGCCGAAGGAACCGTGCGCGTGGCGGCAAGCCGGTCTACGCTCGCCGAGTATCCCCTCGAGATCAGCGCTGGGTTGGACCACGTCGAGGCTCTCTCGAACGCCCTCGCAGCTTTCGGCAAGCTTGCACGCCGGGCCATTGATGAAACGGGGGAGCTCGGAGACGCCGATACGGCTGACATTTTCAGCGAGGTTTCGCGCGGTATAGACAAGTACCTGTGGATGGTTGAGGCGCATGCTCACCGCTGAGCAGAGAGGGTAAGACACAAATCATCACAAAAGGAGATAAGACATGGTCACCGTAGCACTGTTTGTTAGACTTGAAGCAAAACCTGGAAAAGCGAAAGAGGTCGAAGACTTCCTTCGCGGAGGTCTTCCGATAGTACAGGAAAAACCGGCGACGACCGCGTGGTTCGGTATTCGCTTGGGACCGACAACCTTCGGCATCTTTGACGCCTTCCCGGATGAGGCGGGCCGGCAAGCACACCTTGCGGGCCGCGTCGCAGCAGCGCTGATGGCGAGAGCTTTTCGCGCAGCCGCCCACCATCGAGAAGGTCGACGTCCTGGCGGCAAAGCTTCCCCGGGAATGAAGGAGGACTGCCTGCCTATGACCTCGGTCTTGCGAGCACGAACCATCGGAGAGACGCGCGGCTTCATGAAGGCGCTTATCGACGCCCGGAGCGACCGCATCCTCGGCTTCATAATGCTCGGCGCCGAGGCGGTGTTCGCCAACGTTTAAGCAGCGGCTGCACATTCGTAGGGAAATCTTTAGTCAGGAGATGGCGAATATCTTCAAACAGCCGTGCGATGAGGGGGTGATCAGATCGCAGCCCGTCGTTGCCCCGTGCGCACGTGCCGCCACGCCGTGGGTTCTGGCCGCGACGATTCTCGGATCGAGCATCGCCTTCATTGACGGCACGGTCGTCAATGTGGCCCTGCCCGCGCTGCAGGCGGATCTCGACGCGACGGTGCAAGACGTGCAGTGGGTGGTCGAAGCATACGCGCTTTTTCTCGCTGCGCTGCTCCTGGTCGGGGGCTCGTTGGGCGACCGCTACGGCAGGCGGCTCGTCTTCTGTTTGGGCGTTGCCCTTTTCGCGCTCGCGTCCGTCTGGTGCGCGTTGGCGCCGGACGTCGGCCAACTGATCGCCGCGCGTGCGGTACAGGGCGTGGGCGGCGCGCTGCTCGTACCGGGAAGTTTAGCCATTATCAGCGCCTCGTTTGACGAGGAGCGGCGCGGGCGGGCCATCGGCACGTGGTCGGGTTTTACGGCGATGACCGCCGCCGTCGGGCCTGTTCTAGGCGGCTGGCTTATTGAGCACGTGTCCTGGCGAGCGATCTTCTTCATCAACGTGCCGCTGGCGCTCGCAGTGCTGCTGATCGCCTTCTGGCACGTGCCTGAGAGCCGGAATGAAGAAGAACAGAACAAACAACTGGACTGGTTGGGCGCGGGGCTGACAACTCTGGGTTTGGGAATGGTCGTTTACGGTCTGATAGAATCACCGCGCTTAGGGCTAGCTCACCGGCTCGTGCTCGCCGCACTCGTCGGTGGCGCGCTCTCGCTGGCAGCATTTCTCGTGGTCGAAGCGCGTTCCCGCACCCCGATGTTGCCGCTCGCGCTCTTTCGGTCGCGGAACTTCAGCGGGGCAAATCTGCTGACGTCGCTCGGCGGCGCGATGTTTTTTCTTCCGCTCAATCTGATTCAGGTGCAAGGGTATTCGGCGACGGCAGCCGGGGCCGCGTTGCTGCCGTTCATTCTTGTCATGTTCCTGCTGTCGCGTTGGTCAGGGGGGCTGGTCGAGAGCTATGGTGCGAGATTGCCGCTCGTGGTCGGCCCCGTCATCGCGACTGTAGGGTACGGCCTGTTCATGATTCCGAATGTCGGCGGCTCTTATTGGACGACCTTCTTCCCGGCGGTAGTGGTGCTGGGTTTGGGGATGGCCGTGAGCGTTGCGCCGCTCACGACCACGGTGATGAACGCGGTGGCGAAAACCCGTGCAGGGGTCGCATCGGGCGTTAACAATGCCGTGGCACGCACGGCCGGACTGCTTGGAATTGCGGCGCTGGGCGTCGTGATCTTACCCGCTTTCAATCACGGGATGGAGCGGCGCATAGAGCAGTTGAACCTCGCCCCCGAAGCGCGGCGCGCCCTCGATGGGCAGCGCGCGCAACTGGCAGGGGCGGAACTGCCTCCGAGCGTCAACGACGAAACGCGGGCGGCGCTCAGGCAGGCGATCAATGAGTCCTTCGTCTTCGGTTTTCGCCTGGTGATGGCGGTGGCCGCCGGGATGGCGCTGGCAAGCGCACTGATCGCGTTGATCATGATCGATGGTGAGGGGAAGAAACGCTCCGAATTGACGGAAGCTGTAGATAGAGCTTCGGTCGGGGGTCGGAAGTCATTTCGGATACGAACGTTCACTAACTGAAGGAGTAACTCATATGGCACGCGTTGTCCGTTTTCATCAAACAGGCGGCCCACGGCTCGATCACGCGCAGGACTTCGTCACGCGCGGCCTCGAGGCCGGACAGCTCAAGCCGATCATTGCGAAGACCTTCACCTTCGACCAGATCGTCGAAGCGCACCGCTATCTGGAATCGAACCAACTACGAGACGCTGGCGCACGACCCGCGCCTCTTGTGGCCGGACACGCTCTCGGTCGCGGCGGACGGATACTCTACATCATCGCGAACCAACTGCACCGTCAGGCGCAGTTCCACGGAGGCAAGGACTTGCGGCGAAAGCCCTACGCTGTTCCGCATCCGCATCGACACCCAGCCGGTCCTGCTGCGGTAACCTCGCTGTTCGGAGAGTCCGTGCAGAGACCCGCATCGTGTCGAGCCTTCGCACAAACGGGAGTAACCATATGAAGAAACGTAAGCTTGGAAACCAGGGCCTGACCGTCTCCGCGATAGGTCTGGGTTGCATGGGAATGTCGGAATTCTAGGTCGGGGCGATGAGCAGGAGTCGCTCGCCACGATTCACCGTGCCATCGAACTGGGCATCAACTTCCTGGACACAGCCGACATGTAGGGGCCATGGAAGAATGAGGAACTGGTGGGCAGGGCAATTCGCTGGCGGCGCGACGAGGTGATCATCGCCAAGTTTGGCAACGTGCGCGGCGAGATGGCAGCTTCCTCGGCGTCAACGGGCGGCCGCGACGATGCGCAAGTGTCGGCCTTGGGCAAATTCGAATCTTGGCAAGGAGCTTGAAATATGAGGGTGAGCAGATGGCCGACTGTCCCATCCGGGGAGCTCGGTCCTCTCGTTCTGATAGGAGCGCTAGTAAGCGTGACAGCCATCGTGGTGCGCATGCTGTGGGTGCCGGTAGCGGCTTGGGTGCCGCGATTGCTGAGTCCCTCGTTGCAGCGGCGCGATCCGATGCCACCCTGGTCGCATCTGTTCCTCATCGGCTGGACCGGCATGCGTGGGATCGTATCCCTCGCGGCGGCCTTGGCTCTGCCGCTGACCACTGCCGCCGGGACTCCCTTTCCGTTTCGTGCGGAGATCATCCTCATCACCTTCATGGTGATTCTGGTTACCTTGGTATTGCAAGGCCTGTCGCTTCCTCCGCTGATCCGCGCCTTGAACATACGGGAAGACCGCGGCTTCGAGCATGAAGAGAGGCAGGCGCGGGAACATGCGGCATCGGCCGCCCTCGCTCGCCTGGATGAAGTGGGAAGCGAAGACTGGCCCGTTCCAGAGCACATCGAACGGACGCGAGTCCACTGCGGCCGTCGCCTGCAGCGGTATGCCCAAGCCGGAGCTAGTGACGCTGAATGCACACCGGAGGCCGCCGAGGCATTCCGGCGGCTGCGGCATGAGACCCTCACGGCTGAACGACTGGCCGTGATCGGGCTGCGCAACGACGGCGCCATCAGCGATGAAGTGCTGCATCGTCTTGAGCACGAGCTCGATGTCGAGGCGTTGCGGGCAGGGCTCGGCGAGCTACGGGTCGCTTGAAAGTAGGCTTATTGCCGCCAAGGTGCCTGTTGCACAACCACCGAGAGATCAAGACAAGACACTAAACGCTAAAAAAACGAGGAGCATTCTTCATGGCACGCCTGGTAATTGCAAAGCTGCTTTCACCGGCTGTTGTGAAACAGCGGTTGCTCTTCCCTTGTTACCTATGTAGGGTAATGAAATGGGCGCCTTGAACCTCCTAAACAAAGTCTTCCGAATGGCATAGCATGGCTGAGCCGATATGCGAGTATCAAAAACACCGGGAAAGAGAAAGAGGATCTGCCATGGTTCTAAATCGTGACCCAGTTGCGTTTCCCAAACTCGACGATGCGCAAGTGTCGGCATTGGGCCAATTTGCGACACTGAAGCCGTTTAAAGCCGGAGAGACGCTCTTTGCCGCCGGCGAACGTGATTTCAAATTCTTCGTCGTGAAGAGTGGGGAAGTTGCGATCGTTGATCATTCCTCGGGACACGACGAGATCGTTACGGTACACAAAGCCAGGGAGTTCACCGGCGATATTGACATGCTGACCGGCAGAGCGGTCTAGTCAGCGCCATCGCCCAGACCCCCTGCGATGCCTATGAGATCTCAGCGGCCGATCTGCGGCGCATCCTGAATGAGCTGCCGTCTGTGAGCGATGTCCTGCTCCGAGCCTTTCTGATTTATCGACGAATGCCTTTATTCGTTATGTATGGCTGAGATCTCTATGGCGTAGCCGCATTGTGGGATGCTCTCGATGAGCAGTGGCGATCCATGATGAAGGCAGGGTAAACTGAACCTGCACCGGTAGGAGGGGTAACAAAAGGTTCCCGATCACCTCGGTCGGCACAGTTTTCTTTTGTGCTGGCTGAGTTGGAAAAGGGCTGATGCAAGCCCTTTTACGTCGTATCGTCTGCATAATCAGAAAACACCAATGAAAAAAATCATGTCTAAGTGGAAGCGGTGGTTACGCGCTATCTCGGTGGCGCTGCTGTCGATATCTGCACTGCTCCTTATCGTCAGTATCGCGCTGCCCCATTTTCTTGTCGATCTCTGGTGGTTTTCCTCACTCGATTATGGAGCGTATTTCTGGTTACGCCTGCTGTATCGTTATCTTCTGTCCGGTGCCGTGACAGTCATCTTTTTCCTGATATTTTTCTTGAACTTCTGGGTTGCTTCTCGTTATCTTGGGGTCGAAGAGGAGATTGCCTCGAGGCCTGACTCCAGATATCGGCGGCTGTTACACCTCTTTCAGACCGGATCACTCGCAGTTTATATGCCACTGTCATTTGTCCTAGCGATAATAATTGCCCTACCATTCTATCGAGAGTGGGAAGCGGCATTGCTGTTCCTATTTGGCCCCGATGCAGGCATTCGCGACCCGGTCTATAACAACAATGTCGACTTCTACCTGTTTGCTTACCCATTTTATCGCCTCATCCAGTCTGAGTTATTGATTACTTTCCTGATCCTCACCCTGGCTACAGCACTGCTGTACTGGGTTGAGCATCGCTTTATTCCGAATCAGGAGAGGGAATGGCCCATTGGCGCGAAGATTCACCAGACCAGCCTGTTCTTGCTGACGGCTTTGGTTCTAGTGTGGGGCCACATGTTAGAGCGCTACGCCTTGTTATACGTCGACGACCATGAGCCGCTGTTTTTTGGTCCCAGCTTTACTGAGATGTACTATCAGTTGCCGCTCGTCTGGGTTTCGATAGCACTGTTTCTGGGGGTAGCCATCTGCGCTACGGTATTTGTCCATACCCGCAGGGGCTTGAGCAGCCTAGTGGTACTCGGTGTCCTCTATGGGCTGGCGGTGGGGCTACGCTATGTTCCCACGATACCAGCGGCACTCGACAGATTTGTCGTTGGACCCAATCCAGTCAGCGCGCAAAGAGGATTTATCGAGAACAATATCAATGCAACCCTGGCCGCCTATGATCTGAATCAAGTGCGGATGGTGGATGTGACGGCCACGGCCGATCCCGCTGAGATCGCCAGATTCGATATCCTCGATATCGGCCCCAATCTGCATAATATTCCTATCTGGGAACCCGACTATCTCGACCACGTCTATCAGCAATTGCAGGGGATAAGACCCTATTACGAATTCCCATCGGTTGATGTCGCACGCTACCGGATCAACGGCCGCACAGAACAAGTGAACCTGGCCGCCCGGGAAGTGAATGTCGCCAGGCTACCCCCAGTGGCTCAGAACTGGGAAAACACCCACCTGCGCTATACCCATGGCTATGGCGCGGTCGTTACACCCGCTGCCCAGGATGCCGAGGGACCGATGCAGTGGTGGTTGCGTAATCTGAACCTGCAATCGGAGCTTGGATTCAAGCCTGAAAAGCCGGAAATCTACTTCGGTCTCGAAGACCTTACATACGCCATCGTTCCGAACACCCTCAAGAAACCGCGGATATCCAGATATGACCCTGAATCCAGCGAGGGATACATAGGGCAGAGGGGGATACCTATCTCATCTTTGTTGCGAAGACTAGTATTCGCGCTCTATTTTAATGATGAAAAGATATTCTTTACCCTGAGCACGGACAAGAACAGTAGGATGCTGATACGCCGCAATATCGTGGAACGCATCAAGACCCTAACGCCTTATTTATCGCTCGATGCAGATCCTTACATCGTTTTGACGCAGGAAAAGATGTATTGGATCCAGGACGCTTATACAACCTCGCCTTGGTATCCTGTCTCGGAATATTCCACCTTCAACTTTAGCGGGGACAACAAAGAGACACGATTCAACTACATCCGTAATTCCGTAAAGGTGGTGGTGGACGCGTACGACGGGTCTGTTGATTACTACATCGTTGCTAAAGACCCAATCGTTCAGGCGTATGCGCGTATGTATCCAGGCGTATTCAAGGACCTGAGTGAGATGCCGCTGGCGCTTCAGGAACAGATACGCTATCCGAAGGACATCTTTTCTGTTCAAATGCACATCTATTCCAAATACCATCAAACCGATCCCGCGCTTTTCTACCAGCAGGCGGATACATGGGCTTTCTCAACGCTCCATCAGAAGAGACTAGAACCTTATTATCTGACGATCGGCTTAGGGCCTTGCAAGGATGTACGGAATTTTGTCCTGATCAGCCCGATGACCCCGATCAATCGAACTAATCTCAGTGCATTGGCCATCGGTGGGGTATTCAACTATGAAGAATGTACTCAAAACTACCAAGGACAATTGGTAGTGTACAGATTTAGGAGAGAGGTACAGGTCGATGGGCCTGAACAGATCAATGCGTTGATTAACCAGGATGCGGAGATTGCGCGGGAAATAGCTCTTTGGGATCTGAGGGGCTCGCGTGTGCAGAAGGGGAGCATCATTATCTTGCCTGTGGGTCGTTCGCTCGTTTATGTCCAACCTATCTATCTTGTTTCAGCGACGGCCACGAAGGTCCCTGAGCTGAGACGAGTGATCGTCTCTCTAGGCCGCCTCATAGTGATGGAAACTTCTCTGGAGAAAGCCTTCAGAAAGCTTGGAAGTAGGCTGATGGCCGCTAAAGAGCCTGCCGCACAACCACTAGGAGATCAAGACAAGACGCCTAAACGCTAGAAAATGAGGAGCAGTCTGACGCCTGAAAGCTCCCTTCACCACCTGTGGTGATCATCGATGACGACGGCGGCCGGCACGTCATCAAGTTCGCGGCCCGCGGGCTTTGCTCCGCCGCGAGCGGCCGACCGAGCGCGGAGACGCGCGCGGCGGGAATCCCAGTCAAACTAGTCAAACGGGTACACCGGAACCCTTGCACAGCGATGATCGACCGCCATGCCCACCGCTGCTCAAACGGCAAGTCCGGGAATTTGAGCCAGATCAATCCGTCTGGCATGTGCCGCACAACTTTGAAATTGCTGGGGTGCAGGGGCGGAGACGAATTTTCGATCCGTATGAGCTGAACAGACACTTAGGCATCTCGCGTGCGGCGGGATAACCTGAGCGACAACAGACTGTTATCCCTCGAAGCGTCGCAGACATCCTCACTCAGAAATGGTGGGCGGTCGCTTGGCGGGGCGTGTTCGCGCTGATATTCGGTGTGCTGGTCTTGTTCTGGTCCAGCATCAGCCTGATATGGCTGGTCATGCTGTTCGGTGGCTACGCGCTGGCCGATGGCATCTTTGCCCTCGCGAGCGCAATCGAGAAGGCAACGGACAAGCCAAGCGAGCCGAAACGGCCGTGGTGGGCCATGCTGTTACAGGGGGCGGTGGGTATCACGGTAGGGGTGCTCACCTTTGCCTGGCCCGGCATCACCGCGCTGGTGTTGCTGTATCTGATCGCCGCCTGGGCCATCATCACCGGTATCTTCCAGATCGTCCAGGCGATACGCCTGAGAAAGGAGATAGAGGGCGAGTGGATGTTGGTGCTCGCAGGAATCGCCTCCGTGGTGTTCGGTCTGCTGCTTCAAATATTTCCCGGTGCAGGCGCGTTGGCGATGGTATGGATCATCGGAAGCTATTCGATGGCCTTCGGCATCCTGCTTCTGCTCCTCGCCTTTCGTCTGCGGCAATGCGGTGGCGGGTGGGTCTCCGGTCGAGGCGATTCGAGTCAACCAGCCCCGGAAGATGACTGCGGGGCCACGGGATGTTGGCCGCTTGCTCGAACCGTGGTTGACACTCAACAACAGGCCAGCCTCAGCTTCCGTGAGCCCCAATCCGGTAGGCGAGGGAGAGATCTCGATAGCGTCCTTGTCGGTGGGACTTGAGCGGGATCGAGGAGTGGTTGTAGCGGGCTCCCGACGGGCCGACTTCCGACCGACATCGAGACTCTCTTGCTGAGGGTAGCGGTGAATCACGCGGTTATTGAGCTGCAACGGGCTGAAGTCCTTGCCGTGCACAATCGGGCGGAAGAAACCGAACGCTTGAAGAACCAACTACACGCGCAGAACCTCTACCTGCGACAGGAGCTGGACAACGAACAGCAGTGGGAGGAGATCGTTGGCCGGAGCAAGGTCCTGAAGAAAGTCCTCAGACTCGTGGAGCAGGTGGCGCCGACCAACGCCTGTGTGCTCGTTGAAGGGGAGACGGGGACCGGCAAGGAGCTGATCGCCCGCGCCATTCACCGCTTGAGCGAGCGGAAGGAGGAGGCCTTCGTCAAGCTAAACTGCGCGGCGATTCCGACAGGGCTGTTGGAAAGCGAGTTGTTCGGGCACGAGAGAGGCGCGTTCACCGGGGCCATCGCACAGAAGCTGGGACGCTTCGAGTTGGCCAACCGAGGCACGATCTTTCTCGACGAAGTCGGTGATATCCCCCTGGAGCTCCAGGCCAAGCTGCTGCGGGTGCTGCAGGAGCAGGAGTTCGAGCGCCTGGGCAGCACACGGACGGTCCATATCGACGTGCGTCTGGTCGCCGCATCGAACCGAGATCTCGCACAGATGGTCGGAGATCAAGAATTTCGCAGCGATCTCTACTATCGGCTCAAGGTGTCTCCGATCCTGGTCCCGCCGCTGCGGGAACGCGTGGAGGACATTCCACTGTTGGTACGACACTTCACGGAACACCACGCACGTCAATGCAAAAAGCCCATCACCAGCATCACCGCCGAAACCATGGCGGCGCTCTGTCGTTATCCCTGGCCCGGGAACGTCAGGGAGATGGAGAACCTAATCGAACGCAGTGTCATTCTCTCGCGGGGCTTGACGCTCGAGGTGTCGCTCGGCGAGCTGAAGCCTGCCAGCGCAACGGCAGCGCATGTGACCACCCTCCAAGATGTCGAACGGGAGCACGTCCTTAACGCCCTGAACGAATCCCAATGGGTGATCGCCGGTCCATCCGGTGCAGCGGTGAAGCTCCGCATGAAGCGCACCTCCCTGCAATACAAGATGCAGAAGTTGGGGATCACCCGCCCGCCTTAGTGCCCGCCCTCCGGCAGCTCTTGATCTCTCGGCCACCCGTAAACACGGCCCGGTCGCGTTCGATAATAAAACGACGACCTTCGGACGCGGCCCAACCCTCCTCGACTTCTAGGAGTGCCTGTCCGAGCGATAAGCGTAGTGAGTTATTCAGGGGAAGATACCGCGGACGGTGGTGGCCTCGACGACGCGGGTGACAGCGAGGACGTACGCCGCTTCGCGCATGCTGATCGATTCCTTCGCTTGCAGCGCCGCGACCTCCTGGAACGAGCGCTTGATGATGCGCTCGAGGCGGGATTTGACCTCGGCCTCTTCCCAAAAGAACGACTGCAGGTCCTGCACCCATTCGAAGTACGAGACGATGACGCCGCCTGAGTTGGCAACGATGTCCGGCGCGACATAGATGTTTCGCTCGCGCAATATCCGGTCGCCTTCGGTGGTGGTCGGGCCGTTGGCGGCCTCGATGATCATCTTGGCGCGGATGTTTCCCGCGTTGGCGGCGTGGATCTGGCCGTCGGTCGCGGCGGGAACGAGAATATCGACCGGCAGCTCCAGCAACTCCGCGTTCGTGATGCGGCGGCCGGGCGCATCGGAGGGGAGCGAGGCGCGGTCGCGCGACATCGCGATCAGGGCATCGATATCGATGCCGGCTTCATCGTGAATCCCGCCGCTCGCGTTGCTGACGGCGACGATCTTGGCACCTGCATCGCGCAGGAGCTTTGACGCGACGCTGCCAACGTTGCCGAAGCCCTGCACGGCGATGGTCGCGCCTTCGAGCGGCACGCCAGCGTACTTGCACGCCTCCTGCGTGACGAACATGACGCCGCGTCCGGTCGCCTCGTGGCGGCCGCTGCTGCCGCCGATCGTCACGGGCTTTCCGGTGACGACGGCGGGGACGGAGTGGCCGTGCATCATGCTGTAGGTATCCATGATCCACGCCATGATCTGCGCATTGGTGCCCATGTCGGGCGCGGGCACGTCTTCATCGGGGCCGATGAGCAGCCCGATCTCAGCGGCGAAACGTCGTGTCATGCGCTCGAGCTCGCCGGCGCTCAAAGCGCTCGGGTCGACGATCACGCCGCCTTTCGCGCCGCCGTACGGCAGGCCGGCGACAGCGCACTTCCACGTCATCCACATGGCGAGCGCACGCACTTCATCGAGCGAGACGTGCTCGCTGTAGCGCAGGCCGCCCTTCACTGGCCCGCGCGCTTCGTTGTGATGCACGCGATAGCCGGTGAAGACGCGGATGGAGCCATCGTCCATCTTCACCGGGAAGTTTACCGTGAACTCGCGCTTGCAGTGGCGCAGCACGTCACGCATGCCGGGATCGAGGCCGATACGCTCTGCGACGGCGTCGAGCTGTGCGATCGCGGTGTCGAAGGGATTCTCCGCCTGCGGGTGCTCGACCGGCGCGTTTGCCATGCTGTGTGCGGTCACCCTTATGGCCTACGTTTTGCTCCCCACCGACAGACCGGCCAGGCGCGGCGAAATTCTATCCGGATGTGCATTCTCGCGGGTTATGATACAGCAATCAATGCTTGAGATTATGCGGCTGCTAGGACTAGCCGTAGGGCGGTCCTCGGTGGGGCCGCTGAACGGTATATCCGAGCGCCCCGATCCCGCGCGGAATGATGGAGATCTTGTGCACCGGATCGGTGCCGGCAACGCCGGCGCGGTCAGGGCATGGCCCATCTCGTGGTAGGCCACAACCCGTCGCTCCTCGGGGTTGAGCAGGCGGTTTTTCTTCTCAAGACCCGCGATGATGCGCTCGATGGCGGCGTTGAAATCCTGCATCTCGACGGCGGGCGCACGGCGGCGTGTGGCGAGCAAGGCCGCCTCGTTGACGAGGTTGGCAAGGTCGGCGCCTGAGAAACCCGTGGTGAGCGCCGCTACCTGCTCGGGCTCTACATCCTGGGCCAGCCTGACCTTCTTCATGTGGACCTTTAGGATAGCGGCTCGCCCGATCTTGTCCGGCCGATCCACAAGCACCTGGCGATCGAAGCGCCCGGCGCGCAAGAGCGCCGGGTCGAGCGTCTCTGGCCGGTTGGTGGCGGCGAGGAGCACGAGCCCGGTGGCGGGATCGAAGCCGTCGAGCTCCACCAGAAGCTGCTGCAAGGTGTTCTCGCGCTCCTCGTGACCGCCTACCCCGGGCACGGCGCCACGGCCCGCCCTAGCGCGTCGATCAAGCGCTAAGAGACGCGTCTTCTCTACGCAGGACGGGTCGCCAGGTCTGTAACTCTCACCTCAAGCGGGGTGGACTTAACCACCAGGATATCGCAGCTCAGATCATCCAATATTCTCTCCGCGGTGTTGCCGATGAACAAAGTCTCCAGCGCGCCCTTCGAGACCGCGCCCATTACGACCAGACTGGCGTCCATCTTTTGTACGAACCGCACGATGGTCCTCTCGGGCCTCCCGCTCACGACATGTACCCGCTGCCCGCCGATACCGTAGGGTCTAAGCAGTTCATCGAGCAGAGCCTCGTGCTCCTTCTCCACCTTCGCCTTGTACGCCGCGCGGCTTGTCTTCTCTAGCAGCGAAGCCGGTTGTGGTAGCAGCTCGATCGAATGCAGGATATGTAACTCACCTCTCAAGCGATAGGCGAGCGCCTGGGCAAGCTCGATGATCGCGCAATCTAAGGTCTCTGCCTTGGCGTGCAC
>Ga0187893_10006116_pt1 | contig 20858 bp, 32 predicted proteins | sample MA1701074metaG_FD_139574 | JGI IMG/M metagenome (GOLD analysis project Ga0187893, IMG submission 139574) | White microbial mat communities from a basaltic lava cave in the Kipuka Kanohina Cave System on the Island of Hawaii, USA - MA170107-4 metaG ...
ATGGCGGTGAACACCAGCGTCTCGCCCCCTCCCGAGCGCGCCATGGAGAACTCGACCGGGACGTGTGTCCCGTCGGGGCGCCCCAGCTCGCCGGTCACCACGGAGCCCGCCTGCGGCAGCGAGGCGGGCCTGCCGTCCGTGCCCCAGCGCAGAAAGCGCTGGATGGGGTGGCCCACGACGGCATCCGCGGGCTGGCCCATCATCTCCTCGGCGGCGCGGTTGACGGTGCGCACGACACCGACCCGGTCGAACGTGAGGATGGCGTCGAACGCCGTGTCGAGGATCGCTTGCAGCCGGCGCGCGTGGCGCTCGGTGACCTCCATCTCACGGCGCGCCACGCCGAGTCGGTACGACCGGCGCCACACGAACGCGAACGCGAGGAACACCGCGAGCAGGATGAGGTCGAGCGAGGCGAGGGCCTGGCGGACGGAGCGCATGCCGCTCATCATCTCGGAGCGGCTGGCCTGGGTGACGTAGCCCCACGGCGCCTGACGGAGCGGGCGCGTCACCGACCACACCGGGTCGCGCCAGGCGCCGGGCTGCTCATGTCTCGAGGCCACGCCGGTCGCGGCCATGGCCGCCGCCATCGCCTCCGGCTGCCGCATGGCGAGCCGGGTTCCCGCGGTCGGCTGTCCCGGAAGCGGCGGGGGCGTGAGGATGCGAACGTGCTCGCCCTCGGCGCGGACCAGATAGGCGCCGCTCGACGTGCCGAACCCGGGCCACTCCTGGAGCAGCGGCTGCAGGGCGCCGGCGAGGTCGGCGTGGAAGACGAGCGTGCGCGGGTCGCCCGTCGCCGACGGCCCCGGGACCGGCATCGCGACGGTCAGCCGCCCGCCGTGCGGCACGCCCCACACGAACGCACGCATGCGGCTCGCCTCGAGCGCCACGGTCCGGTCGAGATCCGCCTGCCGCGCCGTGCGCGGGTGCTGCTCGTGGAGGGCGCGGCCCCGCGGGTCATAGACGGCGAAGTTCGGGAACTCGAAGTCGATGGCGCGCGCGGCGAGCGGCTCGAGGAGCCGGACGCGCTCCGACGCGGGGGTCGAGGCCTCCAGCCGGTGCACGGGAGCGACGATCTCGGGCGAGCGCACGATGCCGAGCGCTTCGCGCCGGAACACCGCGAGCAGGTGGTCCACGTCGGCGCGGCGCACGTCGGCGGCGGACTCGAGGCGCTTCCAGGCGGACTGCTCGATCTGCCGCTCGGCGTTCCGCCACATCGTCACGTTCAGCACCATCACGCCCGCGAGCACGAGCAGCGCGAAGCCGGTGACGATGCGGACGCCCTCTCGTCGCATGTCGAGCCCCTGCGACAGCACGGAGGACGAGACGGACGGGGCGCCGGCGAGCTCGGCTACTCCCAATCCCGTCCGGGGGGGTCGGGGCGACTTCGGCATCGGTGGCGCGTCCCTGGGCCGGTGCGGGGCCCCGGCACGGTGCCGGGTCCGTCCGGGTCATCGGCTCCTGGCGCCCGGCGAATGAGGGCTTTCTCCCGCCGCCCGGGGCGCCCGCGGCCCGGCCGCGCGCGGGCGGCCTCGCCGGCCGCGGTCCTGTCAGCCCTGCTGCTGCCAGTACCGAGGGCGCAGGTTCGCGGCGAGCACGCGCTTCCTCAACCTCAACGAGGCCGGCGTCACCTCGAGCAGCTCGTCGTCCCGGATCCACTCCAGCGCCTGCTCCAGCGACAGCCGGTGCACCGGCACGAGCCGGAGCGCGTCCTCGCCGACGGAGCGCATGTTCGTGAGCTTCTTCTCGCGCACCATGTTCACGTCGATGTCCTGCTCGCGCGAGTTCTCGCCCACGATCATCCCCTCGTAGACGCGGTCGCCCGGCTCCACGAAGATCTCGCCGCGGTCCTGGACGTGCTCGATCGCGTACGGGGTCACCTTGCCGGAGCGGTCGGCCACGAGCGCCCCGGTCGTGCGGTGCGGGATCTCGCCCGTCCACGGCTCCCAGCCGTCGAACAGGTGGTTGAGGAGCCCGGTCCCGCGCGTGTCGGTGAGGAACTGGCTCCGGAACCCGATCAGGCCGCGCGAGGGGATGCGGTACTCGAGCCGCACCCGCCCGGTGCCGTGGTTCACCATGTTCATCATGCGCCCGCGCCGTGTGCCGATCTTCTGCGTCACGACGCCGACGAACTCCTCGGGGCAGTCGATGACGAGGCGCTCCATCGGCTCGCGCTTCACGCCCTGCTCCACGCGCGTGATCACCTCCGGTTTGCTCACGGCGAGCTCGAAGCCCTCGCGCCGCATCATCTCGACCAGGATCGCCATCTGCAGCTCGCCGCGCCCGGAGACCACGAACGCGTCCGGCGTCTCGCCCGCATCCACCTTGAGGCTCACGTTGGTGAGGAGCTCGCGCTCGAGCCTCTCCTTCAAGTTCCGCGACGTGACGAACCGGCCTTCCTGGCCGGCGAACGGCGAGTTGTTCACGCTGAACACCATGCTCACGGTGGGCTCGTCCACCTGGACGGGCGGGAGGGGCCGCGGATCGAGCGGGTCGGTCACGGTCTCCCCGATGTGTACGCTCTCGAACCCCGCCAGGGCCACGATGTCCCCCGGCCCGGCCTCCTGCACCTCGGCGCGCTCGAGCCCCTCGAAGGCGTACAGGTTTGTGACCCGCGACCGCACCTGCGTGCCGTCGCGGCGCGCTAGCACGACGTCCTGGCGCGGGCGCACGGTGCCGTTGACGACGCGACCGATGGCGAGCCGCCCCACGTAGTCCGAGTAGTCCAGGTTCAGGATCAGCATCTGGAGCGGCGTTCCGGGCTGGTAGCTCGGGGCGGGGATCGAGCGCAGGATCTCGTCGAAGAGCGGCTTCAGGCGGTGGTTCTCGCCGTCCGGCGTCAGCCGGCACACCCCTTCGCGGGCGATCGTGTAGAGCACCGGGAAGTCGAGCTGGTCCTCGTGCGCGTCGAGATCGATGAACAGGTCGTAGATCTCGTTCAGGACCTCCTGCGCGCGGGCGTCCTTCCGGTCGATCTTGTTGATCACGACGATCGGCGGCAGCCCCAGCTCCAGCGCCTTGCGCAGCACGAACCGCGTCTGCGGCAGCGGCCCCTCGCTCGCGTCCACCAGCAGCAGGACCCCGTCCACCATCTTGAGCGTGCGCTCGACCTCGCCGCCGAAGTCGGCGTGGCCCGGCGTGTCCACGATGTTGATCTTGACGTCGCCGTAGCGGATGGCGGTGTTCTTCGCGAGGATCGTGATGCCCTTCTCGCGCTCGAGGTCGTTCGAGTCCATCACGCGCTCGGCGACCTCCTGGTTCTCGCGGAACACGCCGCTCTGCCACAGCATGGCGTCCACGAGTGTGGTCTTGCCGTGGTCCACGTGCGCGATGATGGCTATGTTGCGGACGTCCTCGCGGACGGCCGTGGGGCGGGTGGCGACGGGATTCACGGCGATACCTCCGGAAGCTCGGCGCCCACGAGCAGCGACCGCAGCCGGTCCCAGCGGCCGGGGCGCTCATAGAGCGAGTCGTAGGAGTAGAGGGCCACGGTGCGGAAGCCGAGCGCGCGGGCCGCCTTGATCTTGGCGGCGGTGAGCGCGGGCGACGCATTGTAGACGGCGATCCCCGGCACGAGCCGCTCGGCGCCCAGCTGCTCGCGGACGGCGGCGAGCTGGTCGAGCACCTTCTGCACCTCGGGCGCGTAACACATGAGGTAGGCGCGATCGAGGAGCCCGTCGCGCACCCAGCGGCCCCAGGGCTGGCGCTTGACGTTCTGCGCGGTGATCGTGTCGGCGATGACGGCCGCGCTCAACGGCAGGCCGGGCCGCACCCGCGCCAGCGTGTCCCGGACCGCCCGCACGATCGCCGTCACCTGCTCCATCTGGAACGCCGCCCACGCCGAGTCGTGACGGGCGCGCGACCGGGAGTCCGCGCGTGCGGGTCGCGTGGGATCCTCACCCAGTTCCAGCGCGAACCGCGCGCGGGTCGTGGGGTCGTAGCCGATGGGCACGCCGGGATTGCGGATGTAGTCGAGGTGGACGCCGTCCACCGGATAGCGGGTGACCACCTCGCGGACGTTCTCCGCGACCCAGCGCCGCACGCCGGGGTGTCCCGGTGAGAGGAACACGCCCTCGATCCCCATGCGCTTGCGCTGGGCCGGCGAGAGCCGCGTCATCGGCCGGCCGTCGGCGAGCCGGCCCACCCACTCGGGGTGCTGGTGGATCACGTGGCGGGCGTCGCGCGGGCGGGCCGGCGCCGACCAGACGAGGCAGCAGTTGATCCACGCGTGCACTTCGAGCCCCGCGGCGTGCGCGAGCGGCAGGATCTCGCCGAGCGGGTCCCGCCCGCGTCCCTCGAGCGGCTCCGGCGCGGGCAGGCGCTCGGAGCGGTACCAGGCGTCGCCGCGGCCGATCACCTGGACGAGCAGCCCGCGCACGCCCATGGCCTTCGCCCGCTCGACCACGCGCGGCACGTCGTCGGCACGCACGAGCGAGTTGCGGAGCACCCACAGGTGATCCACGCCGGCTTCCGCCGCCGCGGCCGGGCGCGTCGAGAGGCCCGCGAGCAGGATGGCGAGGGACGCGATCCCTGCGGCTCCGCCCGCCCGGATGCGCCATGGCGAACGCGGGCGGAAGGTCACCCCTCCGCCCGCGTCGCTCGTTCGTGCCGCCCGGGATCGCGGGATGTCAGCCTCCGCCGACCTTGCGCGGGCCGGTGCGCTTCTGCTTCCCGCCGCCCGCCCCGGCGCCGGCGCCGGCCGGCTCCTTCTTGCGGCCGCGCTTCGGCTTCTCCTCGGCCGCCGTCTCCTCGGCCTCCGACTCGGCCTCCTGCTTCTTCGCGGCGGCCTTATCGCCGCTCTTCGCGAGCGCCCGCGCCTCGGCCGCGGCGATCCTCGCCGCCCGCTCCTGCTCCTTCTGCTCGACCGACTTCACGAGCTCGAGGAACGCGGTCTCGCCCGCGTCGCCCAGGCGGTGCCCCACGCGCACGACGCGCGTGTAGCCGCCGTTCCGCTCCGCGTACCACGGGGCGATCGTCGTGAACAGCTTGCTCACGACCTCGGGCTTCATCACGTAGCGCGCCACGTGCCGGCGCGCAGCCAGGTCGCCCCGCTTGCAGAACGTGATGAGGCGCTCGGCCAGCCGGCGCGCCTCCTTGGCCTTGGCCACCGTCGTCTCGATGCGCTCGTACTGGAACAGCGCGGTCACCAGGTTGCGCAGCAGCGCGTGCCGGTGCTCCCGCTTGCGTCCCAGCCTGCGATGGTCCTTGCGATGTCTCATGGGTCTGCTCGTCCTCTGGTCGCGGCGCGCCGCGCGACCCCTCGTCCGGGGTCGCCGCCGCCGCTAGAGCTCGGCCTTCACCACCGGCTTGGAGTCGTAGTAGGGGGACACGTCCATGCCGAAGTGCAGGCCCATCTCGGCGAGGATGTCCTGGATCTCCTTCAGCGACTTGCGGCCGAAGTTGCGGAACTTGAGCATCTCGGCCTCACCCTTCTGCACGAGCTCGCCGATCGTCCGGATCTCCGCCGCGCGCAGGCAGTTGCTGGAGCGCACCGAGAGCTCGAGCTCCTCGACGCTCTTGTCCATGGTCTTCCGGATTCGGACCTTGTCCTCGTCCACCGCGGCCTCGGCCTCCTCCTGCGGCTCCTCCTCGAAGCTGATGAGCAGGCTGAAGTGGTCGCGCAGGATCTTCGCCGACATGGACACCGCGTCGTTCGGCAGGATGCTGCCGTCCGTCCACACCTCGAGCGAGAGCTTGTCGTAATCGATCCGCTGCCCGAGGCGGGTGGCCTCAACGGTGTAGTTCACCTTGGTCACCGGCGAGAACAGGGAGTCGATGGGGATCACGCCGATGGGCCGGTCCATCGCCGAGTGCTGGTCGGCCGAGACGTAGCCGCGCCCGCCGTTGATCTCGACCTCCATGCGCAGGTCGCCGTCGCGGTTGAGCGTGGCGATGTGCTGGTCCTTGTTCAGCACCTCGACGTCGGCGTCCACCTGGAGATCCCCGGCGCGCACCTCACCCTTGCCGCGGGACTCGAACACGCCCTTCTTGGGGCCGTCACCGTGCAGCTTGAGGCGCACCTGCTTGAGGTTGAGCACGATCTCGGTGACGTCCTCGATGACGCCCGGCAGCGTCGAGAACTCGTGCAGCACGCCCTCGATGCGCACCGAGGTGATCGCGGCGCCCTGCAGCGACGAGAGCAGCACCCGCCGCAGCGCGTTGCCGAGCGTGGTGCCGAATCCGCGCTCGAGCGGCTCGAGCGTGAACCGGCCATAGCGCTCCGAGTTGCCCGTGTCGGGCTGTAACCCCTTCGGCATCTGGAGATTCTTCCACTTCATCTTCGAGCCTCCCGGAAGGAAAAGGCGATCGTCACTTCGAGTAGAGCTCGACGATCAGCTGTTCGTTGATCGGCACCCCGATGGAGGCGCGGGTCGGAATGTGCAACACGCGTCCCGTGAGACGGTCGGTGCGGAGCTCGAGCCAGTCCGGCACGCCCTGCCCCTTGCGGGAATCGAGGGAGTACTTGATGGCGGTCAGGTCGCGGCTCTTCTCGCGCACCTGGACCTCGTCCCCGGCTCGCACCTGGAACGAGGGGATGTCCACGTTGCGGCCGTTCACCGCGAAGTGGCCGTGTCGCACGAGCTGGCGCGCCGCGCTCCGCGAGGGCGCGAGCCCGAGCCGGAACACGACGTTGTCGAGCCGCCGCTCGAGCATCTGCAACAGGACCTCGCCCGTGACGCCCTTGGACTCGCTCGCCTTGGCGAACGTGTGCCGGAACTGGCGCTCGAGCAGACCGTAGATGCGCCGCGCCTTCTGCTTCTCGCGCAGCTGCTGGCCGTAGTTGGTCTCCTTGGCGCGCCGGCTCTTGCCGTGCTCGCCGGGCGCGTAGCCGCGGCGCTCGAACGCGCACTTGTCGGTGAGGCAACGGGCGCCCTTGAGGAACAGCTTCATCCCCTCGCGCCGGCAGAGTCGGCATCGGGCATCGTGATAGACCGCCATGCTTGTGATCTCCTAGACGCGGCGCCGCTTCGGGGGGCGGCAGCCGTTGTGCGGGATGGGCGTGACGTCCTTGATGGCCGAGATCTCGAGACCCGCCGCCTGCAGCGAGCGGATCGCCGCCTCGCGCCCGGAGCCGGGGCCCTTCACCCAGACCTCCACGCGCTTGAGCCCCATGTTCAGGGCCTCGCGCGCCGTGGCCTCGGCCGCGACCTGCGCCGCGAACGGGGTGCTCTTGCGCGAACCCTTGAATCCAGCCTTGCCCGCGCTGGCCCAGCTGATGGTGTGCCCGTCCGTGTCGGTGATGGTGATGATCGTGTTGTTGAAGCTCGCCTGGACGTGGGCGACGCCGTTCGTGCCCACCTTGCGGTCGCGCTTCTTGCCCTTCTTGACGTCCGCCACTGTGTCTCCTCCTGGCTCGTTCCTCACCCGCTCGCTTCGCGTGCGGGCGCTCCCGTTCCCGGGTTCCCGAGCTCGATCAGCCCTTCTTGCCGGCCTTCACCTTCTTGCCACCCACCGCCATCTTCTTCGGACCCTTGCGCGTGCGCGCATTGGTCTTGGTGCGCTGGCCGCGCACGGGCAGGCCGCGGCGGTGCCGCAGGCCCCGATAGGCGCCGATGTCCATCAGGCGCTTCACGTTCATGGCGTGCTCGCTGCGGAGCGCGCCCTCCACCTTGTGCTCGCGCTCGATGAGGGTCCGGAGCTTGCCGGCGTCCTCGTCCCGCAGCGCCTTCACGCGCGTGCTCGGGTTCACGCCGGCCTTCTCGAGCAGGCGCTTCGCCGTCGTCGGGCCGATGCCGAAGATGTACGTGAGCGCGACCTCGATTCGCTTCTCGGTCGGAAGATCGATGCCTGCGATACGTGCCACCGTTTCGCTCCTCTCAGCCCTGACGCTGCTTGTGTCGCGGGTTGCGGCTGCAGATCACCCGGATCACGCCCTTGCGGCGCACCACCTTGCAGTGCTCGCAGAGCTTCTTGACGGATGCTCGAACCTTCATCGTTCTTCTCCTTCCCGCCGCGGCCCGACTACTTGTAACGGTACGTGATCCGCCCGCGGGTGAGATCGTACGGGGACATCTCGACCGTCACCTTGTCGCCGGGGAGGATCTTGATGAAATGCATCCGCATCTTGCCCGAGATGTGGGCGAGCAGACGATGGCCGTTCTCGAGCTCCACGCGGAACGTCGCGTTCGGGAGCGCCTCGACCACGGTCCCCTCGACCTGGATGCCTTCTTCCTTCGCCAATCCGATCCCTTCCTACCGTTCGTCCACCGGCACCGAGAGGATCTCGGGGCCGTCGAGGCCAACCGCCACGGTGTGCTCGAAGTGGGCCGACCAGCTGCCGTCCTTCGTCGCCACCGTCCAACCGTCGTCGCGCGTCGTCACCGCGTGCCCGCCGGCGTTGACCATCGGCTCGATCGCCAGCACCTGGCCGGCGACCAGCTTCGGGCCCTTCCCCGCCGGCCCGTGGTTCGGGACCGACGGCTCTTCGTGCATCGCGCGCCCGATGCCGTGCCCGACGAGGTCGCGCACGACCGAGTAGCCGTGCCGCTCCACGTGGGACTGCACCGCGTGCGAGATGTCTCCCACCCGGTTCCCCGCGCGGGCCTGGCGGATGCCCCGCTCGAGGGCCTCCTCCGTCACCCGCATGAGGCGACTGGCTTCCGTGGACACCGCCCCGACCGCGAAGGTCCGGGCCGCGTCCGCGTACCAGCCGTTCATCTCCGCGCCCACGTCCACCCCGACCAGGTCGCCCTCCGCGAGCGCCCGCGGGCCGGGGATGCCGTGGACCACCTCATCGTTCACCGACGTGCAGATCGAGGCGGGGAACCCGCGGAAGCCCTTGAACGCCGGCCGGGCGCCGAACCCGCGGATCAGCCTGTCCGCGAGCGCGTTCAGCTCGGCGGTCGTCGCGCCCGGGCGCACCGCCCGGCCGAGCTCCCGCAGCACCCGCGCGACGACACGAGCCGCCGCACGGACCCCCTCGATCCTGTCCGTCTGCTGCTTCACCGGGCCCATCCCGTCAGCCGTCCACGGCGGCGACGAGCGCCGCGTGGACCTCCTTCAACGGTCCGGTCCCATCCACTTCCACCAGCCGGCCCTGCTCCCGGTACCGCTCGACGAGCGGGGCCGTCTGCTGCCGGTACACCTCCAGCCGCCGCCGCACCGTCTCCGCGGTGTCGTCGGGCCTCTGGAGCAACGCCGTCGCCGGATGGTCGTCACAATGACGGCCGTCCCGCGCCGGGGCGCCGAGCGCGTTGTACACGCGCCGGCACACCGGGCATTCCCATCTCGCGCTCAACCGCCGGACCAGCTCCGCATCCGGCGCGGTGAGCGCCACCACCCTGTTCAGCGGCCGCCGGCGCTCCCGCAGCGTCGCGTCGAGCGCGTCCGCCTGCGGCAGAGTCCGCGGGAACCCGTCCAGCACGAAGCCCTCGCGGGCGTCGGGCTCGAGCGTGCGCTCGCGCACCAGCCCGATCATGACCGGATCGGGCACCAGCAACCCCTGGTCCATCAACTTCTGTGCTTCCAGTCCCAGCGGGGTCCGCTTCGCGATCGCGTCGCGCAGCATGTCGCCCGTCGAGATCAGCGCCCACCCGCGGTCGGCCGCGAGCCGGCGCCCCTGGGTGCCCTTGCCCACTCCCGGCGGCCCGAGCAGCACCAACTGCACGTCACATCCTGGTGCGGCCGCGGATCCGGCCGCGCTTCACGAACCCCTCGTAGTGCCGCATGAGGAGGTGCGACTCGACCTGCTGCAGCGTGTCGAGCGCCACGCCCACCACGATCAGCACGCTCGTCCCGCCGAAACCCACGGCGGGCGCGTAGATCCCCTTGATGAACACGTCCGGCAGCACCGCCACGGCGGCCAGGAAGCAGGCGCCAGGCAGCGTGATGCGGGAAAGCACCCGGTCGATGTACTGCGCCGTGTGACGGCCCGGGCGGATGCCCGGGATGAAGCCGCCGTACTTGCGCATGTTCTCCGCCAGGTCGTTCGGGTTGAGCACGACGGCGGTGTAGAAGTAGGTGAAGAACACGATGATGATGGCGTACAGGATGCTGTAGAGCCATCCGAACGGATCGAACCAGCCGGCCACGGACGCGATCGGGTGGTCCGGCGGGAAGAAGCCGGCCACCGTGGTCGGCAGGATCATGATGCTCGAGGCGAAGATGATCGGGATCACGCCCGCCGTATTCACGCGTAGCGGGATGTGGGTGCTCTGGCCCCCGTACATCTTGCGACCGACCATCCGCTTCGCGTACTGGACCGGGATCTTCCGCGTCGCCTGGGTCATCACGACCACGGCGGCGATCACGATCACCATGAGCGCGAGGATGACCACGAGCCGGAGCAGGTCGAGCTGACCGCCCCGGAAGCTGTCGATCGCCTGCATGACGGCGTTGGGCACGCCCCCCAGGATGTTCACGAAGATGATGAGCGAGATGCCGTTGCCGATGCCGAACTCGGTGATCTTCTCGCCCAGCCACATCACCAGGATCGTGCCGGTGGTCTGGGTGACGATGGTCGAGAAAAAGAACGTGAATCCGGGCTCCGGCACCACGGCCAGCCCCTGCGAGGCGCCCAGGTTCACGAGGAAGATGCTGTAGGCGTAGGACTGCACGATCGAGATGAGGACCGTGCCGTAGCGGGTCCACTGCGTGATCTTCTTCTGCCCCTCCTCGCCCTCCTTGCGCAGCTTCTCGAAGTAGGGCACGACCGCGCCGAGGAGCTGGAGGATGATCGAGGCCGAGATGTACGGCATGATCCCGAGCGCGAAGACGGTCGCGCGCGAGAACGCCCCGCCCACGAACATGTCGTACAGGCCGAACAGCGTGTTCGCCTGGCTCTGGAACGCGCCGGCGAGCGCCGCCGCGTTCACCCCCGGGGACGGCATGTGCTCGCCGAACCGGTAGATGACGAACATGGACAGCGTGAACAGGATGCGCCGTCGCAGCTCGGGGACCTGGAAGATGGTTCGCAGCTTCTCGATCATGGGCTCAGGCTTGGGGGTTCGGGGTCACTATCTTGCCGCCGGCCGCCTCGACGGCCTTGCGCGCGGCCTCGCTCGCGGCGTCCACCTGAACGGTGAGCGCCACCTTGAGGTCGCCGCCCGCGAGCAGCTTGATGGGGCCCGAGCGCCGTACCAGGCGACGGGCCGCGAGCCAGGCCGCGTCCACCGTGCTGCCGGCGGGCGCGTCGGCGAGCCGGCCTACGGCGACGACCTGGTACGTCACACGCGACGGGTTGATGAAGCCGCGCTTCGGCAGGCGGCGCTGGATCGGCATCTGCCCGCCTTCGAACCACACCGGGATCTTGCCCCCGGTGCGGGCCTTGTGCCCCTTGTGGCCGCGCCCGGCGGTGCCGCCGAGCCCGGTGGCGGAGCCCTTGCCGCGCCGCTTCGAGGCCTTCGTCGCGCCGGCGGCGGGACGGATGGTTCCGAGTCTCATGATGTCAGCTCTCCTCCACCTTCACGAGGTGGCGGACCTTGAAGACCATGCCCCGGATCTGGGGCGTGTCGTCGTGGACCACGGTCTGCTGCATGCGGCGAAGGCCCAGCGCGCGCACGGTGGCGCGCTGCACGGTGGGGTGACCGCTCGCGCTCTTCGTCTGGGTGATCTTCAGCTTACGCGCCATCGCCCGCCTGCCTCCCGAACAGCTCGGCCACGGTCCGGCCGCGCATGGCCGCCACGTCGGACGGGCGGCGCAGGCGCCGCAGGCCGTCCACCGTGGCCTTCACGAGGTTGTGGGGGTTGCGGCTGCCGAGGCACTTCGTGAGCACGTTCTGCACGCCCGCCACTTCGAGCACGGCGCGCACGCCGGCGCCGGCGATGACGCCGGTGCCCGGCGCCGCCGGCTTGAGCATGACCTCGCCCGCGCCGAAACGGCCGACGATGAGGTGCGGGATCGAACCGCCTTTCGTGACCGGCACCTGGAACATGGCCTTCTTCGCGGTCTCGCCCGCCTTGCGGATGGCGTCCGCGACCTCGTTCGCCTTGCCGAGGCCCACCCCGACCCGGCCCTTCTGGTCGCCGAGCGCCACGATCGCGTTGAAGGAGAACCGCCGTCCGCCCTTCACCACCTTGGCGCACCGGTTCACCTGGATCACGCGCTCCTGAAATTCGCTCTTCGGCTGGTCCGAATCGCGCGGCTGACGCCGCTCCCGATGGGGTCCCGCCATGCCGCGCCTCCTAGAAGTTGAGACCGCCGGCGCGCGCGCCGTCGGCGAGCGCCTTGACGCGCCCGTGGTAGAGATAGCCGCCGCGGTCGAACGCCACGGCGCGGATGCCCTTCTCCTGCGCGCGCTCCGCGAGGAGCTTGCCGACGGCCGCGCTCGTGCCGACCTTGCCCTTGCCGTCCACGAGCGTCTTCACGTCGTCGCGGCTCGACGCCTGCGCCAGCGTGACTCCGTTCGTGTCGTCGATGATCTGGGCGTAGATGTGCGTCGCGCTCCGGAACACGCTCAAGCGCGGCCGTGCCGTCGTGCCGGAGACCCGGTTCCGGATACGATAGCGGCGGATGCGCCGCCGCTCGTGCTTGTTGTGCTGTCCACTCGCCATTACGCGGCCCCCGCTGCCTTGCCGGCCTTGCGCCGGATGTACTCGCCCTCGTACTTCACGCCCTTGCCCTTGTACGGCTCCGGCGGGCGGAAGCCGCGGATGTCGGCCGCGACCTGTCCCACGAGCGCCTTGTCCGCGCCGCTCACCGTGAGGCGCGTGGGGCTCTCGACCTTGATCGTGATGCCCTCCGGCGGCAGGAAGTGGATGGGGTGTGAGAAGCCGAGCTGCAGCACGAGCTTCTTCCCCTCCATCGCCGCGCGGTAGCCGGTGCCGACGATCTCCAGCGTCTTGCTGAAGCCCGTCGTGACCCCGGCCACCATGTTCGCGATCTGCGCGCGCATGGTTCCGAACGCGGGGTTGCGCGTGATCTGCCGGGCCACGACCTTCACCTCGGAGCCCTCCACCGTCACCGTGGTGCCGGCCAGCACGTGGTGCTGGAGCTCCGCCCTGACGCTCTTCACCCGCACGACCCCGTCGGCCACCGTGACGGTGACGCCGGCCGGGATCGGGACGGGCTTCTTGCCGATTCTCGACATGACCGTGCTCCCTACCAGACCTGGCAGATGAGTTCGCCGCCGAGACCCGCATCGCGGGCCTCGCGGTCGGTCAGGAGGCCGCGCGAGGTGGACACGACCGACAGGCCAAGCCCCCCCATGACGCGCGGGATGCGGCTCTTGGGCACGTACACGCGGCGGCCGGGCGTGCTCACGCGCTTCACGCCCGTGATCACGCAGCGGTCGTCCGGCGTGTACTTGAGGTACACCCTCAGCGTGCCCTGGCCCGAGTCCTCGATGACCTTGAAGTTGTTGATGAAGCGCTCGCGGAGCAACACCTTGGCGATCTCCTGCTTCAGCCGCGATGACGGCACGTCCACCTTGCGGTGCTTCGCGCCGATGGCGTTGCGGATGCAGGTGAGGAAATCCGCCACGGGATCACTGACCGACATGGAACCTCCGTGAGCCAGCGTCCAACCGGGACCTTCGCGCCCCCGTTGCGGCCTGGCTCGATGTGGGACTGCAGAAACCTCGCGCGCTTCGCGCGCGGATCACCAGCTCGACTTCACGACCCCCGGGATCTGCCCCGAAAGGGCCAGCTCGCGGAAGCAGATGCGGCACAGACCGAAGTCGCGCAGGAACGCGCGCGGCCGACCGCAGCGATGGCAGCGGTTGTAGGCGCGCACCTTGAACTTCGGCTTCCGCTTCCACTTCTCGACGATGGACTTCTTCGCCACGACGGTCCCCCTATCTCTGGCGGAGCGGCATGTTCATCAGCTTGAGCAGCTCCCGGCCTTCCTCGTCGGTGCGCGCGCTCGTGACGATGGTCACGTCCATGCCGCGCAGCTTGGCGACCTTCTCGACGTTGATCTCCGGGAAGATGATCTGCTCGGTGAAACCCACGGAATAGTTGCCGCGGCCGTCGAACGACCGCGGCGACAGCCCGCGGAAGTCGCGGATGCGCGGCGTGGCGACGGTGACGAGACGGTCGTAGAACTCGTACATCCGCGCGCCGCGCAGCGTGACCATGCAGCCGATGGGCAGGCCCTGGCGCAGCTTGAAGTTCGAGATCGCCTTCTTCGACTTGCGGATGGACGGCTTCTGGCCCGCGATCTGCGCCAGCTCGCCGGCGGCGGTCTCGATGTGCTTGATGTCGGCGGTCGCGTCGCCCACGCCCATGTTGATGACGATCTTCACCAGGCGCGGCGCCTGCATCACGCTCGCGTAGCCGAACTTCTGCATGAGCACCGGCAGCACCTTCTCTGTGTAGTGCACGGCGAAGCGCGGCTTCTCCTTGGGGCCGGTCGGCCGGCCCGAGGCCGTCTCGTAGCCGCCCGACCCACCCTTGCCGGGTGCGCCGGCGCGCGCCGCCGGGGCCTCCTTCGGCGCCTTCGCGCCGCCGGCCTTCGCGCCCGCCTTCGGGGCCTTGGCCTCCCCGCCCTTGCTCTTCTTCTCGTCCGCCATGCTCCCTACTCCTTCGACAGCGTGTCACCGGTCGCCCGGGAGATACGCTCTCGCTTGCCCTCTTTCGAGGTCCGCACCCCCACCCGCACGCCGCGACCCGCCTTGGGGTCGTACAGGAGGACGTTCGACAGGTGGATCGGCGCTTCCTTCTCCAGGATGCCGCCCTGCTGGCGCTGCCCGCGCGCCTTGGTGTGACGCTTCACGAAGTTCACCTTCTCGACCACGACGCGCTGCCGGGCCTCGTCCACCGACAGGACGCGCCCGGTCTTCCCCTTGTCGTCGCCCGCGATCACCATGACGGTGTCGCCCTTGCGGATCTTGAGCGCCATCAGATCACCTCCGGCGCGAGTGAGATGATCTTCATGAACTGCTTCTCGCGCAGCTCGCGCGCCACCGGCCCGAAGATGCGGGTGCCGCGCGGCTCCTTCTCGTTGTTGATCAAGACCACCGCGTTCTCGTCGAAGCGGATGTAGGAACCGTCCTTGCGGCGCATCTCCTTCACCGCCCGGACGACCACGGCCTTCGCGACCTCGCCCTTCTTCACGGCGGCGCCCGGGATGGCGTCCTTCACGGACACCACCACGATGTCGCCCAGCCGCCCGTACCGCTTGTGGTGACCGCCGAGGACCTTGATGCACTGGGCGCGCTTCGCCCCCGAGTTGTCCGCCACGGTGACCATCGTTCTCAACTGGATCATCGCTCGGCTCCCCGGCTACTTGGCGCGCTCGACGAACTCCAGGAAGCGCCAGCGCTTGTCCTTCGACAGCGGCCGGGTCTCCATGAAGCGGATCGTGTCGCCGATCCTGCACTCGTTGTTCTCGTCGTGGACCTTGAAATTCTCCCGCCGCCGCACGTAGCGGCCCACCGTGGCGTGCCGGACGAGCCGCTCGATGGACACGACCACCGTCTTGTCCATGCGGTCGCTCACGACCTTCCCGGTGCGGGTCTTCCTGCGATTGCGAACCGTCGTCATGGGCGTCTCGGCGCGCCGGCCCTCACCGGGCCTGGCGCTCCTTCTCCTTCAGCACCGTGAGCAGGCGCGCCATCTCGCGGCGGCTCTCGCGGATCTTGAGCGGGTTGTCCAGCTGCTTCATCGTGTTACGGAAGCGGAGGTTGAACAGCTCCTCGCGCAGCTCGGTGACGCGGGTGCGGATCTCGTCCGCGCCCATCTCCCGGATCGCGCGGGGCTTCACGCGGGTGGGCATGCTCACTCTCCTCCCAGCTCGTGGCGCTCGATGAAGCGCGTCTTGATGGGCAGCTTCGAGGCGCCGAGGTCGAAGGCCTCGCGCGCAAGCTGGCGCGTGATGCCCTCGATCTCGAACAGGATGCGGCCGGGCTTCACCACCGCCACCCAGAACTCCGGGGCGCCCTTGCCCTTGCCCATGCGCGTCTCCGCCGGCTTCTTCGTCACCGGCTTGTCGGGGAACACGCGGATCCAGACCTTGCCGCCACGCTTGATGCTGCGCGTGATCGCGACGCGGGCGGCCTCGATCTGACGGCTCGAGACCCACGCCGGCTGGGTCGCCTGGAGTGCGTACTCCCCGAACGCGATGGACGAGCCGCGGTGCGCCTTGCCGTTCATGCGGCCGCGGTGCGCCCGGCGGTACTTGACTCGCTTCGGCATCAGCATGGCGTCGGGTCTCCTAGCGGGCCGCCGGCGCGCTGTGCGCCGCCTTGTCCAGCACTTCGCCGTGGAACATCCACACCTTCACGCCGCACGTGCCGTAGGCCGTGTTCGCGGTCGCGCGGGCGAAGTCGATGTCCGCGCGCAGGGTGTGCAGGGGCACGCGCCCCTCGCGGTAGGTCTCGAAGCGTGCCATCTCGGAGCCGCCGAGGCGGCCGGTGCAGTTGACGCGGATGCCCTGGGCCCCGGCGCGCATGGACGAGGCGATAGCCTTCTTCATGGCCCGGCGGAACGACACGCGCTGCTCGAGCTGCTTGGCGATGTGCTCGGCCACGAGCTGCGCGTCGAGGTCGGCGCGCTTGATCTCCTCGATGTTGAGCTGCACCTGCTTCTTGGTGAGCTGCTTCATCTCCTCGGAGAGCTTGTCCACCTGCTCGCCCTTGCGCCCGATGACCAGCCCCGGGCGCGCGGTCTTGATGCCGATCGTGATCTTCTCGCCCTTGCGCTCGATCGTGATGCGCGAGATGCCGGCCTGGAACAGCCGCTTCTTGAGGTACCGCTTGATGAGCAGGTCCTCCTTGAGCGTCTCGGGATAGCCGCGCTTGGCGAACCAGCGCGAGTCCCAGGTCTTGACGATCCCCAGGCGCAGGCCGATCGGATTGGTCTTCTGACCCATGACTTACGACTCCCTCGTGGCCACGGTCACCGACACGTGGCTCGTGCGCTTGAGCAGCGGCGTGGCCCGGCCCTGGGCGCGCGGCAGCCAGCGCTTCAGGGTCGGCCCCGCGCCGACGACGGCTTCCTTCACGTACAGGTCCTCGACTCGCACCTTGCCCTCGTGGAGCGCGTTCGCGACCGCGGACTTGAGCACCTTCTGCACGATGCGCGCGCCCGCCCGCGGCGTGAACTGCAGCGTGGTCTGCGCCTGCTCCACGGTGTTGCCGCGGATCAGGGCGAGCACCTGGTTGCACTTGCTCGGCGTGATGCGCACGTAGCGCTGGATCGCTTTCGCTTCCATGGCTCAGGGCTTCCCGGGCGTTTCGACGGTCTTGGCCTTCTCGGAGTGCCCGCGGAAGATCCGCGTCGGCACGAACTCGCCCAGCTTGTGGCCGACCATGTTCTCGGTCACGTAGATGGGGATGAACTTGTTGCCGTTGTGCACCGCGAGCGTGTGCCCGACGAACTCGGGCAGCACGGTGCAGCGCCGTGCCCAGGTCTTGAGCACGCGCTTCTCACCGCTGCGGTTGAGCGCCTCGATCTTCCGCACGAGGGAGTCGACGACGTACGGCCCCTTCTTGATGGAACGCGCCATGTCTCCTGCTCCCCCTACTTCTTCCGGCGCCGCACGATGAGCGAGTCGCTCAACTTGCGGCGGCGGGTCTTGAGACCCTTGGTGATCTTGCCCCACGGCGAGCACGGATGGCGGCCGCCCGAGGTCTTGCCCTCGCCGCCGCCCATCGGGTGGTCCACCGGGTTCATCGCGACGCCGCGCACGGATGGCGCGTGACCCAGCCAGCGGCTGCGCCCCGCCTTGCCGAGCGAGCGATTCTCGTGGTCGAGGTTGCCGACCTGGCCGATGACCGCGCGGCAGTTGACGTGGAACTTTCGCACCTCGCCGGAGGGCAGGCGGAGCTGCGCGTACTCGCCCTCCTTCGCCATGAGCTGGCAGAAGGCGCCGGCCGAGCGCGCGATGCGCGAGCGGCGGCCGGGGTAGAGCTCGACGTTGTGCACGTTGGTGCCGACCGGGATGTGCCGCAGGTGCAGGCAGTTGCCCGTCGCGATCTCGGCCGTGGAGCCGGACATGACCCGGTCGCCCACCTTGAGGCCGTCGGGCGCGACGATGTAGCGGCGCTCGCCGTCCGCGTAGTGGAGCAGCGCGATGCGCGCCGAGCGGTTCGGGTCGTACTCGATGCTCGCCACGCGCGCGGCCACGCCGTCCTTGTCACGGCGGAAGTCCACGATCCGGTAGCGCTGCTTGTGCCCGCCGCTGATCCAGCGCATGGAGACGTGGCCGTAGTTGTTCCGGCCGCCCGTCTTGACCAGGCGCTCGGTGAGCGACCTCACCGGCCGCGAACGCGTCAGCTCCGAGTAGTCCGGCATGACCGTATGCCGGAGCGTCGGGGTGATGGGGCGGTATTTCTTCAGGCCCATGGGTCGTTCCTCGTCGTCAGATCTGCTCGAACAGCTCGATCTTCTGATCGGGCTTGAGTTTCACGATGGCCTTCTTCCAGTCGTTGCGGCGGCCGGCCCAGCGACCCTGTCGCTTGCTCTTGCCGCGCATCTGCATCGTCTGGACCGAGTCCACCTTCACGTTGAAGACCGCCTCGACGGCACGCTTGATCTCGATCTTGTTGGCGTCGCGCGCCACCTCGAAGAAGTACTGGTGCTGTGCCTCGCGCAGCGCGGTGCCCTTCTCGGTGATGAGCACCTTGCGGAGGATCGTACGCGGGTCCGCGCTCATCGCGAGAACACCTCCTTCACTCGCGCGAGGCCGTCCTGGGTGAGGAGCAGCTGCTCGCAGTCGAGCAGGTCGTAGGGGTTGAGCTGGTGCGCGATCGTCGTGCGCACGTGCCGCAGGTTGCGCACCGACTTCCACACCGTCTCGTCGTGCCGGCCCACGACCAGCAGCGTCTTGCGGTCGCCTAGGCCGAGCTTCGCGAACACGCCTGCCACGCGCGACGTCTTGGGAACGGCGTCCACGGAGATGTCCTCGATGACCGACACGGCGTTCTCGCCCGCGCGCAGCGACAGCGCCGAGACGAGCGCCGTGCGCCGCTGGCGCTTCGGCAGCTCGGTCCGATGGTCGCGCGGGCGCGGGCCGAACGCGCGACCGCCGCCCGGCATGAGCGGCGACGTGTTCGAGCCCTGGCGCGCGTTGCCGGTGCCCTTCTGGCGGAACGGCTTGCGGCCGCCGCCCGAGACGAGCGCGCGGTTCTTCACCATCGCCGAGCCCTGGCGCTGGTTGCCGAGGTGCCGCTTCACGGACAGCCACAGCAGGTGCTCGTGCACCGGCTGCCCGAACAGCTCGTCCGGCAGAGGGGTCGTGCCCTTCTCGCTGCCGTCGGATGCGTACAGCTTCGCGTTCATGACATCAGCCCCGCTTGAGGACGAAGACCAGGCCGTTCGGCGGACCGGGGACCGCGCCCCGGACGAGCAGCACGTTCTGCTCGGCATCCACACCGGCGACCACGAGATTCTTGGTGGTGAGCGACTTGCCGCCCATGCGACCCGGCAGCCGCTTGCCCTTGATGACGCGCGACGGGTACGCGGACGAGCCGATCGAGCCCGGCTCGCGTCCCATCGTGGGGCCGTGCGAGGCGTGCCCGGCGCGGAAGCCATGGCGCTTGATGACGCCGGCGAAGCCGCGCCCCTTCGTCGTGCCCTCGACGTCCACGTGCTCGCCCTTCTCGAACAGCGACGCATCGAGCCTCTGGCCCAGCGAGTACGCCGACACGTCGGGCGTGCGGAACTCGCGCACGTGCCGCGACGGCGGCAGGTTGCGCTTGCGGAACTGTCCGAGCACCGGCTTCGAGAATCGGCGCTCCAGGTTCGTGCCGAAGCCGAGCTGGAGCGCGGTGTAGCCGTCGCGCTCGCTCGTGCGGATCTCCGTGACCGTGCACGGGCCCGCTTCGATCACGGTCACCGGCACGACGTCGCCCTTCTCGTCGAAGACCTGCGTCATGCCGACTTTCCTTCCGATCAACCCCATCATGTCCGTTCGTTCCTTTCACGGAGGCGCACGCCGCGCCCACCGGCGCCGTCGCTCCGCACCCGCGCTCGCGGGTGTCCGGTCTCCCGGGTCAGGTCTTGATCTCGATGTCCACGCCCGCGGGGATGTCGAGCTTCTCGAGCGCTTCCATGGTCTGGCCGGTCGAGCGCGTGATGTCGATCAGGCGCTTGTGGATGCGGATCTCGAACTGCTCGCGCGACTTCTTGTCCACGTGCGGGCTGCGCAGGACGGTGTACACGGTCTTCCGAGTCGGCAGCGGCACCGGCCCCGACGTGATCGCGCCCGTGCGGCGCGCCGTGCGCACGATCTCGGCCGCGGACTGGTCCAGCGTCGCGTGATCGTACGACTTGAGCTTGATGCGGATCTTCTGGAGCATCGCTTACTCCACGATCTCGGTGACGACGCCGGCGCCCACGGTGCGGCCGCCCTCGCGGATCGCGAACCGCAATTCCTTCTCCATCGCGATCGGCGTGATCAGCTCCACCACCATGTCCACGTTGTCCCCCGGCATCACCATCTCGCGCCCCTCCGGCAGCGTCCCGACCCCCGTGACGTCCGTCGTCCGGAAGTAGAACTGCGGCCGGTACCCGTTGAAGAACGGCGTGTGCCGCCCGCCCTCCTCCTTCGACAGCACGTACACCGAGCCCTTGAACTTCCTGTGCGGCGTCACCGACTTCGGCGCCACCAGGCACATGCCGCGCTCCAGGTCCTCCTTCTCCACCCCGCGCAGCAGCAGCCCGACGTTGTCGCCCGCCATGCACTCGTCCATCTGCTTGCGGAACATCTCCACCCCGGTGATCACCGTGTCCCGCGTCTCCCGCAGGCCCACGATCTCCACCTTGTCACCCACCTTCGCCTTGCCGCGCTCCACGCGCCCCGTCCCCACCGTCCCGCGGCCCGAGATCGAGAACACGTCCTCCACCGGCATCAGGAACGGCTTGTCCACCGGCCGGTCCGGCGTCGGGATGTAGCTGTCCACCGCGTCCATCAGCTTGAGGATCGCCTCGTTCGCCTTGGCGTCCTTCCCGCCCCCGTCCATCGCCAGCTTCGCCGAGCC
>Ga0187893_10006117_pt1 | contig 20857 bp, 20 predicted proteins | sample MA1701074metaG_FD_139574 | JGI IMG/M metagenome (GOLD analysis project Ga0187893, IMG submission 139574) | White microbial mat communities from a basaltic lava cave in the Kipuka Kanohina Cave System on the Island of Hawaii, USA - MA170107-4 metaG ...
GCCAGACTTTATCGCAGCGGTGATGCAGCCCGCTACCTGGTAGCTGGAAACATCGAGTATCTCGGTCGAGTCGATCAGCAGGTGAAGATTCGCGGGATGCGCATTGAGTTGGGCGAGATAGAAGCCTTACTGCGGCGGCACGCAGCGGTGCGCGAGTGTGTAGTCGTTGCCCGCGATGATATGGCGGGTGATAAACGGTTGGTAGCATACGTGGTGGGCGATGCGGACAAGGCTGCGGCTGATCCCGGGCTGAAACTCTACAAATTGCCCAATCAGCTTGAAGTCGCACAAATCAACAAGAACGAAACTGACTACATCTTTGGAGAGATTTTTGGAGATCAGATCTATCTCAAGAACGGCTTCTCACTGCGCGAGGGAGACTGCGTTTTTGATGTGGGCGCAAACATCGGTCTGTTCACGCTGTTCGTGCATCAGCACTGCCGTAACGCGCGGGTCTTTGCCTTTGAGCCACTGCCGCCGACCTTCGAGGTCTTGCGTACGAACGTTGGTCTCTACGGTCTGGATGTGACGCTCTTCAATTGTGGCTTGGCGAACGAATCCGGGTGGGCAGACTTCACCTTTTACCCGAAGATGTCCCTGATGTCGGGACGTTATGCAGATGCGCGTGAAGATGAGCGCACCAGGCGGGCCTACCTGGAGAGCAAAAACGATGCGCTAGCTGAGTTTGCGGATGAACTGCTGGAGGGCAGATACGAAGCGCAAACTCACGCTTGTGAAATGCGCACACTATCTGAGATTATCCGGGAGCACGCAATCGAGCAGATCGATCTGCTGAAGGTAGATGTTGAAAAGAGTGAGCTGGACGTGCTCCAGGGGATTGAAGAACAGGATTGGCCCAGAATCAAACAGATCGTCATCGAAGTTGAACACCGACTGCTCCCCGCCGTCACTGAGCTGCTCGAGCAACACGAGTTTAAGCTGAAAGTGGCACAGGGCACCTCGCAGGAGCGCACCGGCCTTTACAACCTCTACGGCATTCACCGAACGAGAGCAGCAGAAGGGCCGGTGGAGCAAAAGGAACAGCAAAGTCTCCCAGTCCTCAAGCGACTAGGCCTGGCTAGCAGCGATCTGCGGGATCATCTGCGGGAGCAACTTCCAGAGTACATGATGCCGTCAGCGTTTGTTTACCTGGCGGAGATGCCGCTGACGGCCAGTGGAAAAGTGAATCGACGCGCCTTGCCCGCCCCTAAGGCGCGGTCAGAATTGCAACGAGCCTACGTTGCGCCAAATACCTCGACAGAGAAAACAATCGCAGCAATCTGGGCCGAAGTGCTAGGTCTCAAGCAAGTGGGAATCGAAGACAATTTCTTCGCATTGGGCGGGCACTCATTATCAGCAGCACGCGTTGTGCACATGGTTCGACCGGCCTTTAAAATAGATCTGCCCCTGCGCAGCATATTTGAAGCGCCCACCATTGCCGAACTTTCCTTAATAGTAGAAGAAATTATCATTGAAGAGGTAGAAAATCTCACGGAGGTGTCATGATAAGGCAGACGATCTGTTTGATCTTTGATTTTAGAATCAATCATCGCGGATCACGTCTGCGTCAGTAACCAGCCGCAAACAACCGATCGTGGCATCGAGCCCCCTCACGCCTGCGATCAAAGCGGCGAAAGTTTTTTGCGTTTACTGAACTACGGCGCGAATTGGTGAGAGGTATTGGATAAGCCGGATTACAACTCGAAGCGGCAGCAGCTTGACTCAAGACGAGCGAGACTCTTGCCCGCGCAACGAGCCCTATTAGAGGAGCGGTTAAGTGGAAAGCCGGAAGGCCGATCACAAGGTCCCTGCGTTACGCCTATCAAACCGATTTCACGCGAAAGTGAATTGCTATTGACGTTTCGCGAAGAAAGGCATTTGCAAAGGCGGGTGGCACTCGGTGCGGAACCTTTGGAAGCGACGAGGAATATTTGTTCTGGTTTCCGCGTCACAGGGGCGCTCAACGAGGCCGCGCTCGAGCAATCCATCTATGAATTGGCGCGCCGCCACGAAGCTTTGCGGACAAGATTTCCTCTAGTTAATGGGCACCCTAGAAGGGTGATTGAGCCACTCGTATCGGTGAGCTTGCCAGCGATAGATCTTCTTTCTATTCCGGAAACTCAACGGCCCCAACAGGTCTTAAAAATTTTTGCTGAGGGAGGTGACCAACCTTTCGACTTACTAAATGATCTGCTCTGGAGGATTATTTTACTGCAGGTAGGTAAAGATGATTGGGTAATGCTAATGGTTGTTGACCACTTCATCTCCGATAACTGGTCCATTAATGTGCTGCAGAGGGATCTGTGGACATTGTATTATGCGTTTTCCACCAACACGCCTTCTCCCTTGATCGATCTGCCGGTTCAGTTCGCGGACTTCGCGCATTGGGAACGCCACGCGTTGCAGGGGGAAGGGCTCGAGCAGTTAGTCTCTTACTGGAATAAGCAACTGGAAGGGATGGGAGCAATACCTGAAATTCGACTGCCGTTTGAACAACCCATGCCGAGGCTTACCGGTAATACGCCGTCAAAGACCAGGTCCGTGCTTTGGCCTTCGGATTTGACCGCGTCGATCGAGGAGACAAGTCAGCGACAAGGTGTCACCACGCAGATATTCTTGATGGCGGGACTCGTACTCCTGCTATATCGTTACACCGGTGAGGGCGATATCGGTATTCGTTTCGCAGTCGCTAAACGACATCTCCCTGAGACTGAAGAAGTGGTCGGCTGGTTTTCAGATCGCCTTGTACTACGAGCGAAAGTAGTCGGCAAGGAAACTTTTTCGGCCTTGCTACAACACGTTAGAGACACGCTCATTGAAGCTTATGACCATCAAGATCTGCCTTACTACATGTTTCCCGGCGCCGATCAAGAGCTGAAGGATTTACACTACCCGACTGTCAGCTTCAATATGGTGACCAGTAAAACTCGGCATGTCGAAACTCCCGCCCAGATAAGTATTAGGCCCGAGACGTTGAGAGTTACCAAAATGCAAAGACCTGATTTGGGACAGCCGGAGACGAGCCCGCCGGGTATAACGATCACTGTGATTAAAAGCGATAGGCTTTCCGTCATAGTGAGGTATGAAGCTAACAGGTACGAGGCAGCGGCAATTACCGGGTTCTTGGACAATTACTGCGCTACATTGGAAGCAGCCCTCGCGCATCCAGAGAAGCAACTTTGCGAATTCCACTTACCTGTCGAAGCGAAGGTTTGGTCAGGGATTAGTGGCTCGCGGTTTTCGGTGGCGGAGAAGTCTTGAGGTCCTTCAACAAGAGACCTTTTAGCCATCGATTGTAGAAGCTTGGGTTGCAGTTGCGTGAAGGATACTATATAAGCGCACACCCAACCTTTCACCGATCTCGAGGATTACAGTACTTTAACGCACAATTAACCAGGCTTTTGCAACCGAGCTAGAAAATGTTAGCCAAACATTTCATGATTGAGATGCACGAGTGCGTCTCGTCCGCACTGAATGATGCTGAGGCGATACATGCCGCATTGAAATTAGTTGCCGACCTAATTGGCGTGGAAGTCATCAAGACCACCCATCATCTATTTGTCCCGCACGGCATCACTTGCCTGTTCCTAGTCTCCTCATCACACTTCGCTTTACACTCGTGGCCAGAGCACAAATTCGTGACCGTGGATCTTTTCATATGCGGCGATGGAGTGCCAATTAATGAGTGCATTGAGCAGCTTAAGAAGATATTCGAGCCCATTAGGACTGAGTTCTCAATACTGGATTGCGGTAAGGAATACTGAGCCGATTCTAACTTCTTTTTTGCCCTTTGATGGAGACGCTAATGGAAGCATTACGTGCCGGCGTTGTTTTAGTTGAACACTCAGCGGAAAAAGTATACTTAATCGATATTCTCGACCGAACATCTTTCCGCGTACCTCCGCACTTGACGAAAGAACTTGTGGGGCTATCGCTAACCCCGCAAACTTCTGCCTTGTCAACGGCCGCGAAATGCTTTCTCGGAGAGCTAGGGTTATTGGCGCACGATACCGCTTCCAACGATGAAGCGATCGCGGCACAACTCCAGTATTGGGATTCAGTTCATAGTTGGTATTTGGGCAATTGGCTTGACCGGGAGGCATACCACCGTGTTTACCGGCAAGTATTGCGCGCTCATATCAGGCGGAAGTTCATTCGCTATTTCTGCTTTCAGGGTCCTTGTTTGCCCGAGACGTCAACTAGACGAGCTCTGATGATCTCGGCAGATGCTCCGAAAGGCAGGATCCTATGTATAGGAGACGACGATCTCACGAGCATTGGATTGGGTGTATTAGGCCACCAGGTAACAGTCGTCGACATTGACGAGCGGCTCTTAGAATTGATTGCCACCACCGCATCAGAGTTTGGATTGAGTATTCAAACGATCAACTATGACGTAAGGGAACCGCTCTTACCAGAACTTTTGCGTGGATTCGATGCAGTGACACTCGATCCGGTGTCGAGCGAGAATTGGTTCAGACTCCTATTGTCAAGGGCAACATCCTGTCTGAAATTATCTGGTCGTTGCTACCTGTCGGTTTACGATCGAAAGGAGCATCTGGCCCGTCTTGTGATGCGCGAGTTAGGCTTGAAGGAAATCGCTTTTTATCAAGGATTCTCACATTATTATGATGAACATATCGATTATCAAAGCTCATTGGATGCGAGTTTGCATGTTGCGATTAAGGAACAGAATACGATCGAGCCAATTCTGTTTCCCCAGGATCGGTTTGTCGGCGATTTAGCTGACTTGGCCAAGTCTTTCTCAAACTCCTTCATGTTGGATTTCTACGGGTGCAAAGAGCTTTCTGCTGAGAGATTTCAAGCTTTGTGCTCGAAAATCGAGCTTCATTTGAAGATCTCGGGCGGGGAGATATACATTTCGCCGAAACAGCAAACCCTGATTTACCAGGCCAGGATGGAGACTGGATACTTAGCGATGCTGGGCCAAATTGAAAGCGAGTACCTGGGCTTTGATCTTCATGATCTTTCTAACCCAGGGTTGAACTTTGACCTGGTTGAGACGGTCAAGGAAATTGTGAAGCCTCTTACCTGGAAAGTATTCGAGAAATCCAGATTTGTAAGCCATTTGACCTAAATTAGCGCGTTGCCCGCCGGGTCGAACGGACCCAAGGTATGGCCTGGTTTCAACGCTGTGCAGAGAAGACCTTCAAGTTAGGGCGTCAATCCAAACCTAAAGGTCCTGGCGACACCCGTTAACCACCAGCGCAACTCTGTCTCCAAATCCTGACTCCCGGACTTGGCCAAGCCATTGAAGACTGTCAGCGACCGTGTCGCAGATTGGCTGGTTGGGACCGTTTAAGGAGGTATTAATGAGGATTGGAATTCCAGTCTGCTCATAGAACTGCGCCAACAGAGCGCGTAAAGTCCGATCGCCGTCGACAGCGATGGTTTGCACCCGCGCACTGCCGTCTACGTGTACCACTGCCGGTGCAGTTTTCCTGCAGAGCTCGGTAGTGGAAGCGGCGAAGTTCATGTACGGAGACGGCATCCTTAGATTGAACCAATCACTAGCGTGCTCTGCCATTACCAGGGGCGCCACGGGTCGGTAGAATTCTCTCTTCTTTAAAATCTCGCTCACCAGAGTTTTCATATGTGGAGTTGACGGGTCTGCCAACAAACTGCGATGGCCGAGAGCTCGAGGCCCGATTTCGGAACGTCCTGAGTGCCAAATGATGACCTTTCCATTCATTAGGTCGCGCACTACTTCAGTGATTTGCTCTTCTTGAGCGTGAGGGGAGTCGATCTCCCTTCCGACAAAAGGAAGATCTACGACTGGGCGTTCACCTAACTCTGTGGCTATCGTATCTAGAAGCGCGCCCAGCGCCTGACCGGTGTCATCGCAGCAAGGCGGTACATAAACGCTCGCGTAATCGGCTTCTTCCAAAATGCGATGGTTGGCCAGAACGTTGAGGCCGGAGCCCCCTACCAAAACCAGATTGGAATCAAATTTACGGTGCTCGCGGGCGGTTGTGAGACGAAATTCTTCGAATACAAGCTGAACAGTCGCTGCAAAGGTACGGATCTTCCGATCGTCAGGATCAAAAGGTGGCAGGGGATAGATCTTCCGCAGCAAATCGACCCCCTCTTCTTCTTTAAGATTACAGATGGCCGCCATCTGGCCGGTGAGTTCTTGTCTTAGCTTTTCGTTGGCCTCGCCCCATCCCGCGAGGCCCATGAACTTCCCCTCCTGGCGATACTGACCATAAAGGCAGAAAGAAGCTCTGTCGTAGAAGACGGAACTGAACCGGCCCATCGTCGAGGTGGGCTCAAGTCGTTCTAGCTCAAGCCCGCGACCTAAGAAGGAGACATGTGTCTCATTGTCTCCACCGCCATCGCAAGAAATCACGACTGCTTCGGAATCAGGCGAGGCGAAAAACATCGCCGCGTGTGACCGATGATGATTGACACAACGAAAAGAAACCGATCTTCCTAAAATACTTAAGCTGCGCCACTCCACCTCCTCGTGAGCTACTGCGTCTTCAGCCAACCATCGATTGCCGAAGGCGGTACCGCACCAGATTTCAACATCATCTGGCTCGATGTTAACCTCTTTAAGCGCCAACATCACAAGATCATTCATTTGCTGCGCGTCACAGCGACACTTCTTAACTCGGAATACTCGCTCAGCTTCCAATACCAGATGGACATGCGGACCTCGCGCGATCGCTACGGAAGAGTCATGCCAATTGAATGCGACCGATACAATCCAGGGCCCTCGTGAATGTTCATTGCTCATAGTTGCACAATCATTAAAGAGGTGAAAAACTGCCGTCTTACTTCGAACCAGCCAAGTTGACGGCTACATCAATGGAATTTATTTGAGGATGATTAGCAAGGCGGATGAGGTGTTCCTTATAACTCTGCTTCCTTTTTCGCTATTGCCTTTCCGCCGGACTTTGGCAGACACTTGAGTTGAATCCGCTTGCAGCGACATCTTAATGTAGATTGTTGAGTGGAGCAAATAGTTAACGCCGCTCTTGCCTGCCCAAAGGAGAAAACTGACGTGCATTTTAAGGAGGCTCAAAGTCTGGTTGATGAGTGGATCAAACAAATCGGCGGATATTGGGATAAGTTTCAAATACTGGCCCAACTGATGGAGGAACTCGGTGAAGTGTCGGCAGCACTCCAGCGACGAGAGGGACTCCGCCCTCGAACAACTCAACCGGATCTTGAAGGTGAGGTGGGAGACTTGCTTTTCACATTGGTTGCCTTCTCGAACGTCATGAATCTCGATCTGGAGCAATGCCTGAAGGCAACGATGCAGAAATACAACACTCGCGATGCAAAAGCCTGGCAAAGTCGCAGCGGTGGAGACGCGTGATCGGGATCTTGTGAATACCTCTAACGAACAGAGCCTAACCCTTGGAGTCCGGATGATAGATATCAAAGTTCGCCCTATGAAAAAAGAAGACGTTGACGGAATTCTTGAAGCTATCGAACTAAACTTCAAGGAACACACAAAGTTTGCCCGGCGTGATTTCCAGCGCTTCTTTGCTCAGCCGCCAGATGAACGCCGGCAGTTCCTGGTAGCGGAGATTAGTGGCCGTGTGGTTGGCTGCGTTGGCTTTCATCCGGACGAGGATGAAGATGTCGAAGGGATCTTTTGGGCGATTTGGCTATATGTACGACCCGATCATCATGGTCACGGCATCGGCAGTCTCCTGTGGTCGGAAATGGAAAGACGAGTGACGGCGCTAAATGCGCGAAAACTGTATATGGATGTAGGCAACGAGTCGGAGCACGCAGTGGCAACCGCGTTTTACCTAAGGCGAGGTTATACGAAAGAGGGTGAATTGGTTGATTACTTCAGGGAGGGAGAAAACAAGCAGATATTTGCCAAGCGCCTGAGGTAGACAGGTTAATTTGGAACTTGCGGTCTAGTCTGTCACCAGTGAATTAGCTCCGATGATTTCCAGGAACTCTTGAGCGGTGACATTGGCGAGTGACTTCAGGTGACGCGTCCCATTGTCATGGACCGAAGGAACGTTACCTACGGCCAGCGTTCGCATTTCTGCTCGTCGCGCTGCCTCGAGACCCACTGCGGAATCTTCGACCACCGTACAGTTAGCAGGTTTAGTATTCAGACACCTGGCCACGTGTAAAAGTTGGTCGGGGTGTGGCTTTAATCTTCCTGCGAAATTTCCATCCGAGACTACGTCAATCAATGTCGTGAGCCGCGCGATGTTCAACAAGATCGGCGCATGTTTGCTGGCGGACGCCAGGCCGATTGGTATCTGTAATTCGCGCAAACTTGAGAGCAATCTATTCACTCCTTCAACTTTGATTGAATCGCCCGCCTCCATTACTTCCTTCTGGTACATCATAGATTTTAAGCGAAGTAAGTATTCCTCTGTTTCATTGTCGAGCGGTGCTAGTCGTCGAGCCAGATAGGCTAAAGCGTCTTTACGGTGAACTCCCTTCAAATGATCGTTATCAGCTTCTGAAAATGGCGTATTTAGTTCAGCGGCAACTGCTGACCAGGCAGCATAATGCGCCTCCACTGTGTTTATTAGAACACCATCCAAATCGAAAATGATGGCTATTTGTTTTGACACGTCCGCCCCTCGGTGTTTTCAAAGAACTCTTTGGTGGAATTTGTGATCAAGTCGATCTCTTCGTCGCGCAAGCTGTGTCGCACTGGAAGCGATAAGATTATTTTCGCCTGATTTTCGCAGTTCGGAAAAGAGTTTCGTCCGTAACCGATCGATTCAAACGCAGGCTGCAAATGAATTGGTATCGGGTAATGAACCAGCGTCTCGATGCCTCTTGATTTAAGGAACCGCTGTAAGTCGTCCCGCAAATGTGTTTGAATAACGAAGGCATGCCACACGCAATATTCACCGGGTCGCTCGCGAGGGAGTCGTAGAGGTAAGCCATTAAATTGCTCAAAATAGCGTGTCGCGATCTCACGCCGTCTGTTGGTCCACTCATTCAATTTCAACAGCTTGACACTCAGAATGGCTGCTTGAACCGAATCAAGTCGGCTGTTGTGCCCCCATTGGATGGAGATATCTCGATCTCTTAAGCCGTGATTACGCAACAAACGTATGGAGTTGGCTAAAGATTCATCGCTTGTCACTACTGCGCCTGCGTCTCCACACGCGCCCAGGTTCTTCAGCGGATGAAAACTGTAACAACCAGCGACGCCGAAAGTACCGACAAGCTTGCCATTCAGGCTGGCGCCAACGGCTTGGGCACAATCCTCGATCACTGGAATGTTGGCCAACCTGGCGGTGTTACAGATTGCCTCAATTTGCGCTGGTCTCCCGGTCAGGTGTACGGGGATGATGGCCTTCGTTCGTGAGGTAATGGCGTCGGCCAGCCTGTTTGGATCCATGGTCTGTTCGTCATCAACATCAACGAAAACAGGCCGTGCGCCCACCAATGAGATTGATGATGCCGTAGCGATAAAAGAGTTTGGCGCTGTAATGACTTCGTCTCCGCTACCAATTCCCAGAGCTTTGAGTGTAAGAACTAGCGCATCCAGGCCAGAATTGACGCCGATCGCGTGGCGGTGATTATGGAAAGCGGCGAGCTGCGTCTCGAAATTCTCGACCGCGGCGCCCAGAATAAAAACTCCAGATTCCATTACCGCACTTATGGCCGTTAGCAGATCTGATCTAAGGGCCTGATGTTCCAGTGCTAAATTGACGTAAGAGATATTCACGATGTTATTTGTTATAAAGTAGTGACCGGCATCCTATTTGGGAAGTTTTGCCCTTTGAGCCATTCTATGTTTCGATATCGCGGCTGGTCAGGATCAAAAATGCGGCCATCAATGAACGCGGTCGCCACGTCTCGAATGGAGTGTTCCAAGTTAAGGCTCGCAGTGAATCCGAGCTCCTGAGCAGCACGATCGGCACAGAGGCGGTACGATCGAGTGTCTTTTGTCGGCACTCGCCGAATCTCAAGATCCTCTAGCCCAAGAACACGTTTGATCTCCTCAGCAATCCCGAGCACACGGTAGTTACCTTCGGAGAGATTGAAGGTTCGCCCCGCCACTTTTTCGGCCGCTATTGTTAACAACAATAAGTAGGCTCGCACCATATCGTTCAGAGCCAGGTTGGGCCGATACTGTGAGCCACCGAAAACCTGCAGCAGGTTTTTGCAAATGGCTTGATAGGTCAGGATGTTAACCGTAAGATCCAGGCGCATTCGCGGTGCATAACCACTCAGGGTGGCTGGCCGAACACTGGTGGTAGTGAAGCGTTTGTTGTTGGCGGCCAATATGTAGGCCTCACTCTCTGCTTTGGATCGTCCGTAGATGGTCTCTGGAGAAGACGGCAGCTCTTCGGTAACACGCTCCTCCTCCTTGATTCCATAGACACTGGCACTCGAGGCGTTGATGAAGCGCCGGACTCCGGCCTGTTGGGCCAGATCGGCGAGCCGGCACGAAGCCTCGAAATTGATATCCCAGGTAACACTCGGATTCAGTTCGCAGGTAGGATCATTCGAAATAGCGGCGAGGTGAATGACCGCGTCCGCATGATCTAAAGCCTCTTTAACCTTCTCACGGTCCCGCAGGTCGCCAACAATACAGGTCAACCCAGGCACTGGCTCGACAAACTGTCGTGGTTCGAAAAAAAACCAATCCAGAACTGTTACTGTATGGCCCGCTTCCAGTAATGCAGGCACCAGCCGCGAGCCCACATAACCTGCGCCTCCTGTCACAAGGATGTGCATCTCCAGATTCCTTATGGGACTGTATTCGAATTAGAACTTTTATCCACGCCCCAAGGCAGATAAATGGAGGTGTTTACTACAGTGAAGTAATGCCAATCCAAAGATCCGCTCTTGAGCACCACCGCCGATGCAATCAAAGAGGCTGTCAGAATATTTGATCGCGGGACCTTCCCGTGTTTATCAAAGAGCTCCGTCAGCCGATCAAAGTAGGCGGAGTCGAAGGACAAATCATCAATCACGGCAATTCTGACATTCGACAAATCCATGAGTTTGCGAGGTACATGCCACTTTCTTCGCGCCGCTTGAAAAATCAAATAATTATCCGAATCGAAAGCATTTGGAGAGTTGATCACCGATTGATCAGTAACGTAGACAATCTCTACCGGCATCCACTGGTGAAGGTCTTCAACAATTAGGGAGGCAACTGCCATTGGAGAACCCGGCGTCGTGACAATAAGATCCGGCTTGAAGTTTTTTAAGTGACCTGCCAACTCGCGACACGCTTTGGATATATCATCCCAGGAGAAGTGTTGCCGCTCCATATTCAAGAGAGCTTTTAACTCTTCGTTTTGGTGTAATACTTTCTTGCTTTCTCGATGTGAGCGAACAGCAATGATCAGAGAAGTCACCCCGATAAGGAGGGAGACAATTGCGAGGATATCCAGGACTTCCTTGAGATTACTCATGCCTCCGTCGGTCTGACCCTGTCTTAAACTGAATCAGGCTCTCATCCTCAACGAACGCTCGCCTGGTGTTAGACCCCACGCCCACTGTGATCGATTGCTGAGGACCTGAAAGCCTTTTGATGGAGAGACTTTCATGACAGACTTCAATCTCAAAAGCGTAAAGGCGCCATTTCAACCTGAGTCTTACATTGGTCCATTCATTGGGTAGCTGTGGGTTGAATGATATCCCGTCAGGGAGGGTACGAAAACCAAGAACCGCTTCCACGAGCGCGTTAAAGGCGCCAGCATAGCCCGCTAAGTGAATGCCATTAAAATACCCGTCTCGCGGCTGAAAGTCCAGATTGTAACGAAGCGCGGCCAAGAGGTAGTGGCGAGCCAGGCTCACCTCCCCTAGCTGAGCCGCGACGCTGGCGTGCGGCGTCATGCTCAATGAAGAGGCGTGAATCGTGCGTGGGTCGTAGAAAGAGAAATTAGCCGCAACAGTTTCATGCTCAAATGAATCCGGGAAAAGGGCCATCAACAAAACAACATCCGCCTGCTTGACGAGTTGCGTCTCGAAAGGGAGTAAAGCTTCCATGCGTTGTTTGTCGTATTCGTTAATCACTGGGAGCCGCACACCCGGACTCTTGCTTGCCAACTGATCGGGAAGTGAGAAATAACCCAAAAATTCCGGAATGACGCCATCATCATTGGCCTTTGGAAGATAAACTTCGCTCGCGATCTGCCTCCAAGTTTCTCGCGCCGACTTTCCTCCACCGATGCTCTCCAAAGTCTTTTCAAAAGTAGCCGCTTCGGCCGCAGGTAAGTCTCGGAGTGTTTCTTCCAAAGCGTTTGCAGCCCAACGGAGCGCCCAACGGGCGAGGTAATTGGTGGCCCAGTGGTGATCGACATGATAATGGAACTCATCGAAGCACATAACGCTGCGGGCGCCTCTACCGCTTACCTCAGGGTCGTGCTTCATCAAGCTAGCGCAGTAGCGTGCAATATCGACGACCATCTCCAAAACATGAGTACGAACAAATTCCCGGTCTCCCGTGGCGTCCAGGTAACGGGATAGTCCATAGAGCACGTCGGCAGAAATGTGCATGACCTCGACGCCGCTCCACTCGGTGACTTCCTGGCCGGTAAAGGGATTTCTTATAAGGTTCGGCGTCGCGGGACGGCCTTCCAGGTCAGCTTCTTCTGGATAACGTGCTCCGTCAAAGCCAGTCGCGTGAGCATGCGCCCGCGCGGCTTTTAGGGTAGCCGCGCGATGCATGATCAGAGAGCGGGCGACGGCGCGTTCGGTCTTCGAGTAGTAGGGCACAAGAAAGAGCTCGGTATTGAAAAAGAAGTGGCCTGAATGATACTCGCTTGTCAGACCACGCGCGGGGATGTTCGCAGCAAAAGCGTGACGATCTGGCGCTTGAAGCAGATGGAACATCGCAAACCGAAAGGCTTGGATATCTTCTGGTGGACCATCAAGCTGGATCTCGGATTCGGCCCAACGCGATTGCCAGATATGCCCGTGGTCCGCCAGCAATCCGGGTATACCCCTTTTAAGGGCTTCCTCAACCCGCTCTTCGCATCTGGCAATTACGTCTGCCTGTTCCTCACCGGTTCCGACGGCCGAGACGCGCACCGCAGTCCAACGCTTCTTTTCTTTTGTCGGTAAGGACAGCAACTCGACCAGCCGGCCGTTCGTTTTTAACGGTATTCCGACGTTAGCTTCGCCCACATGCCGTGTAACTACGCCCACGTGTTGCCTGGTGCCACGGTTTAGCGCGCAAACTATGAGTTTACCCGCTTCAAATTTCACTTCACCTGGTTCGAGGTGATGAAGTTGGATCGCACGCTCACAGCCGCCGAGGGACACATTTCCCTGACGCCAATCGATTCCCGAAAGAAGTTCTACGTTCGACGAGTGGTTTACCGCGCTTACGTCGAAGATGGTCAAGAGCAGGTTACTTTCCGTGGCTGGCAGTAGCGTGTGCACAACCAGTCGCGTAGTTCTGCCCAGACAATCGTGCAGACTCATCTTCGTGGACACGGCCGCCTGATAAAGATCAAGTGTTTGCTGAAATTCAATGAGAGTGGAACTGCCCGGATGCAACGGCAGCCCTTCGACCGAAACGGACCAGTATGCGAAATTCAAGGCATTCACGATCTCGCTAACAACTGCCAGTCCCGGGCCATAGAGGTCGGACAGGAAGCAACCCGGAACGCCCCCCCCTGCCTCAAAATCGACTGTGGCTCGAATGCCAAAGCGTCCATTGGTAAGAGCAAACAAGCTCTCATACAAACCGTCTTCTTCGCGGTTGTATTTGCTGCGCTGAATACACCATTCCAGAGGGCTTTCGTCTATGTTGATTGATTCGTCAAGCATCGAATGAGTTCGGTAGCCGAAAATGAGGCTTCTTCTGTGAAAACCACCTTGCCTCCCGTGGCTATTATTTCGTGTTCCTCGCGGAAAAAATTAGGATTACATCGAGCGCGGTCCCGATAATCCGCACCTTTTGCGAAGTAATGGGGACGAACTTGTCTAATGGTCTCAACCGCCGAGTCCCAGAGATTGATCGCGGCTGCATCAACGACCCTCAGACCTAGAACCATCTCGAGGCGTTGCTCTTCGGAAAAGACTGGCCTACCCGGTCCTTTATTTACATAGCGATCGGGTGTGACTGTGACAACGAGACGACTGCCGAATTTCCTGGCCGCCGTGAAGTGCCGCAGATGGCCCACATGAAGAGGATCGAAGCAGCCGTGGCAGAACACAATTTGTTCACCCTCGGCTCGCCAGCGGCCGACCTGTTCTACGAATGCAGCAAAGGCCGTTTCATTTTTCTTCCATGAATTTTCCATCTATCCGCCCTTCCGCAACTATGCCGAACTCTTCAGCTACTGAGAACTCGTGGATCACGCGGCGATTAGCCGCTTCACAAAAGCGCCGCACAATAGCGCGTTCGCGCTTCTCAATGCGTTGTCGCTTCGTTAAAGAAATCATTGATCCGGTAACGACCCATCGCCTGGCGGGTGTCTCGAGCAAGACGTCGAGCAGTTCTGGATTTTGCCGTTCAATCACTGGGACCAATTTGAAGAGGAATGCAACGTCAAATCTGCTCACGCCCGACGCTTCGAAAATCGATTGCCACCCATTGCGGAGGTCCCAATTGATTGCCGTCAGCCGGCCCTCCCCGCTAGCTTGGGCAAAGGCATTGACTGCGGCGACTGAATCTGCATCTTTGTCTGCTGCCAAATACAGTTTCAACCCGCTGACCTGATCGAATGGAAAAAGTAACGGCTGCATTCCGCTTCCGACGTCTAAAATTGAGGCGGGACTGTCGATGAGAGGTAGCAACTGCGAGTAAAACTCGTCCCGATGTGCTAACCGTTCCCTACTGCTGGCGTGAGACCGCGCGATCTCCAGAGCCAGACCTTCAATCACTTCACGAGGAGCGCCCTCTGCGTGGGAGAGCTTCGCAATAAGAGCGCGCTGGTCATCACGATTTACGCTATAGCGACGGAGACTGTAGTAGATCGTTCGTTTGACGCCCGCAACCGCTTCCTTGAACGCTCGTGTCCGCTTGACCTTTGACTCGGATTTCTCTTTCTCGACCACCTTTCTCAGGGCCTCATCTTTGGAAAAGATCTCTTCGACAATGTTCTTAGCCGATTCTTCGTCTATGCGATACCGTCGCACGATAGTAGATACAACGTCCTGTACGAGTGCCTCGCCTGGTGGAGTTTTGAGCCACGATTGATCAGTCATGCAGTGAGTTCCAGGATTCGTTCAGAGCACTTTGTGGAAACCAACTGCGGTGCTGTTCGAGGATCCCGTTGAGGAACAAATCCAGGCGAGCGGCCGACAAAGCTTCGCGAACATCGCGGATAGTCTTGAGAATTGTCCAAAGGTTGTGAGCGGCAAGGGCACTCTCGCTGCCAAAGATCATCGTCCAGTCGTCGTTGCTGGAACATACATGACAGTCGCATGAGTATTCGCCCGCAATCAGTGGCCCGGCATCGGTAAGAGCGCCAAATGGGGTCATGTACCAACCTCCAGCGGCGTAGTGTCCATATGAAGAGGAGTCGAAGATGTCTGCGCCGAGTGCGACCATAAAGGGCAGCTCTAGAGGATCTCCTGCACCATAGACATGAACTGGAATGTCCGGGCGAATGATGGTCCGCGCCTCTCGGAGCACCCTGCCGACGAAACTTAAATTTTGGTTGCGATTAAAGAAAGGAACCAGACTACCGATCGCAACGTACTCGACCCCAATTTCCATTAGACTCTCAGAACTGGAGCGCCTCAGATCGTGAAATCTTCCTCCTTGTTGCACTCCAGCGAGAAGGCCGCGAGCAACTAGAGCTTTGGCTTCACGAATCCTGGCGAGGGTTACCTTCAACTTCCGTTCAGCAACGGTTCGATTGTCGCCGGGGGGAGTAACCAGATCCAGCGGAGAAACAATATCCGCCCCGATCTTCTCCTGAAAGGCGACGATCTTTCTGTTCTCAAGAAACAACCGTCGCGTGAAGCCCTGGAACGCGCCAGAGTCAGTCATTACCAACCCATTACTCCCGATGTATCGATGTAACTTTTCTCCGGCCATGAACGCGGCCCTTGTCTCAGGATTCTTATAGAGAAAATAAGCATTGACGATGCAGCCCTCTACTCCGTAGCGCGCTTCCCAGTTTTCGACAGGCACCAGGGTGCTTTTCGGTTGATACACTGGCAAAAATAGCGGCAGGCGATGCGTCCTGCCATCGCGGGTACGAAGCACGTGAGTAGTGTTCGACCTCCTCCTCGCCAAGTCATTTGAGGCTGTGACACTCATTTCTGCTCAGTCTTCTATTGGTACACTATTCAGTAGTGTAAGGAATTGTTTTTAGAATATCTTCCAAACGGTTGAGAGTTTCATCAATTAATTCGAAGGTATGAGCGGCGCTCAACGTAATCGGCTCTGGACACACGCCGAGCGGGAGTAAGAAGCCAAACAGTCCCTTGCGATGATAGGCTTCGCTGTAGCAGGCCACATGAAATTTGCGATTCCAGGTTCGCACCACTTCCCGAAAATCTCCCGGCCTTTTGTCCGTTCCCAGAAACACCCCGATTCTTCCCCCGTAGCCTTCCACATATGCCGGAACGCCATAACGCTCAAAAAGCATTCGACAGCCGAGCACTGTTCGGTCATTGAGAGACCTGAGGTGCTCATAAAAACCCGCTTGGCCCATGGTGCGCAAGGCAGCGAGCGTGCCCAACACAGTCATGTGTCTTCCCGTATTCGTCCCCGCCATTTGTACTTCACCTTTGGGCGTCAGTACCTCCATGTATTCACGCTTACCGGCCAACGCAGCTACAGGCATACCACAGCCCAAAGCTTTACCCAGGCAAACCAAGTCGGCGGCCACACCAAAGAGTTCTCCTGCTCCGCCTCGTGCAACTCGAAAGCCCGTTAAGACTTCGTCGTAGATGAGAAGCGAGCCGTTGGCCGCACAGACATCTCGCAGCGTTTGAAGAAATCCCTCCGCGGGTGCGATGCACCCAATATTGAGCGCGATTGGCTCAAGGATTATTGCCGCAATGTCCGCACCTTCCTTCTCGAACGTTGCGAGTAAGGCATCCACGTCATTGAAGGGCAGTACAATAATCAGTTCCTTTAACGCCTCATCTGGTAAACCGGCAGAACCGTGAACCGGCGTGATCGACCGGTCTGCCAGTGCCGCTCCGAGAAATGGCGAGCAATCAACTCCGTACAATAGATAATCATTCAACCCGTGAAAGTGTCCTTCGAATTTGACAATCTTGCGTCGACCGGTTACCTCGCGAGCCACACGTAGGGCGTGAAGCGTAGCCTCCGATCCGGTGTTAGCTAAGCGGACCTTTTCGGCTCCGGGTATGGCTTGACAGATCTCTTTCGCCAGCAGCCCATGGCTTTCGGTCTCGTACTGAAATCCGAAACCAAGCCGGATCGCGTCTTGAATTGCGTCGAAGATACTTTGGGGGTTATGGCCCAGCAGGAGCGACCCCCATCCCATAATCCAGTCAATGTATTCTCTTCCATCAACGTCGATCAGCAGGGCTCCTTCAGCGCGTTTGACCATAGTGCGGCCACTCTCGCAAAAGCTATTCCATCCAGAGGTAACGCCACCAACTAGGAAGTTGCCGGTTGAGTCGCTAGAGTGTGGAAGCTGCGGGTTCGCGCTAAATGTCATCAGGCTCACAAATTATCGAATCTTCTCCAATCAGGGATGAAATTAACGAATATTGTTGTTGTACTTAATTAACAATCGAATTTAGGCATCTTGCTCAACAAGACCGGCGACTTCGTGTCCGTATGTTATCCGATGAAACTCCGAATCGCCACGCCCCTACATCGGTTTCATCATCAGCATGTTTAGACCTCAAGATCTCAAGATGCAACTCTGGGTTAAATGCGGTCGCATTCCCTCTCAACAACAGTTACTCCAATAATGTTCGAGGCTTTGAAGTCACAGCCCGCGTGTGAGCAGAGCAGCTAGAACTCGGTTGAACTGGACCGGGTCCGCAATTTTTAAAAGCTCCGCCAAAAGAGCATAGCCGAAGAGGCCATATTCGATGAGGATCGGATCGCCATTATCTCAGCTGAAACGCTCCTCCATCTTAGCATAGATCGATTCTATCAAACCCAGATCAGCCGGAGATATTGCCACTCGAGATCACGGATACAACTTGTCGGTCTGAGGCGGCAGTCTCGCTCGATCCCTGGCATCGAAGATGCTCAAAACTCTGGAGGAATGTTTCCTGACTTGCGCATCAATTCAACCGCTGTGCCTTTGTCGAATTGCGAGGTTCGTTTGGAAAAGCGTCGAGAAAGTTCTCAAGCGAGTGTGCCGGCAGAATATTTTGGAAAGGGTTGAACAAGCAGTAAATGAAGGTGGGGAGGTGGCGTTACGGCTGAAGATGTCCAGCACCATGTAAAGATAAAAAAAGTCCACTTCACCACGCTCTTCAGTTTGGTGATATCCCAGGACTAAAGCTGGTTGGGCGCGGTGGCCAATAGCTCAGGCCGTTGATAGTGGGGGTGAATCAGTTGATTGCGGCGCTCGCGCACCTCGCCCTCAGCGCAAGCAAGCGATACATGGTGACACCAGCTTTTTGTCTCACCTATTATTGGCACGGAGGGGATACTGAATGCGACCGTTCTTCCCAACGTCGATATGCCGGGCCTTATGCAACTCCGAAAAGATTATCTCTTTGTCATGATCGGAGATGCCACCTTGAAACTGAAACATGGCACTAATTGAATTGAAGAGCGCCTCTTTCTTGGACGGTTTAAGTTTCCGCAGTCTGTCGGCGACGTACTGAATCAGATCTGGATTCAACTTTGCTGGAGTAGTAGTTTGCCTTCGCTCCGGGTGTGCTTCCTCTTCCTCTTTCCGAGCTAATTGAATTAAGAGCTGCGCCAATCGGAATTTGTCGCGATAATTAAGTTGCTCTAATTGCTTGCACAGTTTGTCGTAGGTCATAGTAACATCCTCCCGGGTTAAGAAAACTTTTTTCATGAGCGGTTATTCAGCGTGAATTTCGAAGCAGGATTGCCTAAGAGGCTATGAGGCCACAGTGACAGCTTTCGCCGGAGGGAAGCTCAACAATAGTAAGACCACCTGAGTCGTGCTTGCAAGGAAAATCTGCGCTTCGACGGGCCTGGATGCGCGTCAAGCGCCCCTTGCCCCTGAACAGTGCCGATGCCGCACCAAGAAGCAGTAATGCTAAGCCGCCGATTGTGCCAAATACCCACAGGCTATTTGGTTGTAAAGATGTCGAACGGCTTGAAAGAAGTCATTCTTGAACGGGAGCTTTAGAATCTTCTCGATTTCGTCCAAAAATATCACCACCTGGCCACTGACCGAAGGGAGTAGGACAGAGGTTAAATACGAAACAAAACGGTGCACCCACGCCAAGCTCATTGTGCTCACGCCACCACTGCTCATAATTCGTGTCGGCTTCGAGTTGATCATCTATCTGAGTGACAAGTCCGTAATAGAATCTTTCCGCCGTTTCATCCGATGAGAAAGTCCCTTGCAAATCAATATAAGCGGCGAGGACTCCTGCCGCCCTCAACTTGCGACCGGTTTGCACGACTAGGCTAGACTTGCCCATCTGGCGCGAGGTAAGCAGGTACTCATATTTCCGCTCTTGGCACATACGAAGTAATTTCTCGTCTGCAGCCCGTTCTATGTAAATGCTCCCCCGATTAACCGTTCCTGACGATGTATAGAAAGAACTATCAACCATGAAGACGCCTCCCAAAATAGTCGGCTTAAAGTCCGCACCGCAGAGAGATGCGGTGGTTATCTAAACGAACTAAGCCCGCTCCCTTCAATCGAATTAGGACCTCCTCATCATCAACCTTTTTGTCGCAGAGTATGTTCATGAAGCTGTGTCGCAAGTGTCTGGTGTCGTCACGTGAAAGTAACGTCATGAGTCGGCCAAGGTGGTCTCCGAACGGCGTCGGCGAAACGGTGGACTCTCCCATTCTTGCTCGTCTGAAATGTAAGCCGTCACGATGATCAGCACGACCTCTAAGGGGTTGATTGTTACTTTGAGGCGGCCTCTGGCGAGTCACTACGTTTGCTCCTCAAGCAGACCATTACGGTAGAAGTTCAAAACTCGTGCAATGCTTTGGACGGATCAATTGGAAGTCTCGCCGGTCGAGCGTCAGCAAGCGATTGATATTCAGTCGCTCAGCGATTGCAACGATCAAAGCATCCACAAAGTCGAGTTTAGCATCGGCATATTGCCGGATGATCTCTGCGGAGCGTAAGTAATCTTCTTGAAGTGGGCTCTCCAAAGTTAGTTCGGTCGCTGCAAGGCTCGCAATGAAATCCCCAGCAGCTTCGTTGCTGACGTCACGAGCTAAGAGATACGCAACTTCGGTGATAGCAGGAACTGGAAGAACAATCGGTTCGCGAATGTTTTTCAAAACGCGAATTGTTGACTGGTGTTCCGCTTCTAATGCATTGAGGGAGGCGAACAGGAATCCAGAGTCGAGGAGGACCGCCATCACTAATTTGTTGACAAACCACGGCGCTTGTCGACCTCGGCGCGCATGATCTCGTCGGCACGGCCGGCGGTGTTACCCGGTCCACCTGAATAGCGACCGGCCATTGTAAGCAACCAGTTGGCGGCGGGTGAAGGCTGATCTCCATTTGCGGATTGATCTACGTCTTGGTCTCTTTCCTGGAGGCTCTCTTGAAGTAGCTGAAGCAGTCGGCGACGTTCTTCGGCTGGCAACTTGAGAAGCTCTTCGATTTTCTCTCTCTGGATCATGGCGGTTCGTATTTTACCTGAGTAAGGAGTTGATGAACAGCATAACCAAAGCCGACGTGATTGACGAGGATACAAAAAAGGGGTACAAAAAGGGGGACACTCACGCTCCAGGATCATTGAAACCTGCGATTTTGTTCATGCCCGCGTAGCTCAGTGGATTAGAGCGTTCGCCTCCGGA
>Ga0187893_10006119_pt1 | contig 20855 bp, 14 predicted proteins | sample MA1701074metaG_FD_139574 | JGI IMG/M metagenome (GOLD analysis project Ga0187893, IMG submission 139574) | White microbial mat communities from a basaltic lava cave in the Kipuka Kanohina Cave System on the Island of Hawaii, USA - MA170107-4 metaG ...
ACATTCCCCATTTTGATTCAGAAGATTGACGCAGAGCGAGTTGGAGGGTCACGCTCCGTCGTGACCGCATTGGCGAATCGGACGCGACAGAGCGCGTCCCTCCAATTTGGGGAATTTCTGTTCGCAGTTGACTTGCCTCTCGCGCTTGGTTGAATGGCGCTCACCCTGTGCAAAAGACCTTTCGCATCGGCATCCTCGGCTGCGGCGGCATCGCCAGCACGCCCGCCCGCATTCTCGCCAAACAGAATCAGCCAGCAAGATGCGGGCTGCGCGTTTAAGTGTCTTATGAGTTATTCGCGCATCCTCGTGGACGGTTACAGCGTGACGCACGCGTGGGCGGATTTGGCGAAGCTCCAGCGCAAGAATTTTGCCGCCGCGCGCGACGCGCTCATCCGCAAGCTCTCCGATTACGCCGCGCACAGCGGACAGCCCGTCACCATCGTCTTCGACGCGATGCGCCAGAAACAATCCGTGCCGCAGCTTTCCACGCCGCAATGCGAAGTGCTGTTTTCCCCGCACGGAGAAACCGCCGACAGCGTCATCGAACGCTATTGCGCCGCCGTCAAAGACGCCTCGCGCGTGCTGGTGGTCACCGATGACAACGCCGAGCGCACGACGGTGGAAAGTTTCGGCGCCGTCTCGCAATCCGCCGAGTTGTTCCAGCGCATCGTCGAGGACGAACTCGCCGATTTGCAGCAAAACATCCGCAAGGCGAAACGGCAGTCAGGCGCGCGGTTCAGGCGGGGGGTGTTGTAGAACACTTCATTTCTCACGCCCCAGTCTATTCAGAGGTTTTTTCCAGTTTCTCGGCGCTCTCACTGAACAACTGCTTCGTCAACTTCCCCTGCGTGAACACGAGCAGCACGCACCAGCCGATGCCCGCCCAGCCGAGTTCGCGGATGCGGCGGATGAGGCTGACGGCGACGCCGAGTTCGGGGTTGTCGAAGAACGCCAGGAAGATCGCGTAATTGCCGCCCTCCTGGTTGCCGAGGTTCATCGGCATCCAAAACACAACCGTGCGCACGAGGTGATGCAGGCATTCGATGGCGAGCGCCTCGCCCCAGCCTGCCTGCACATCGAGCAGTTGCAGGATGACGTAAATCTCCACCGTGCCGAGCAGCCAGCCGAGCAGGTGACACCCGATGCTCGCGGCGAACCGCGCGTGATGCCGCTGGTAATAGCCGCCGATGCGGTCGTCGAGTTCGCGGATGTCGGCGCGATGCGTCGCCACGAATTTGCGAGCGATGCGCAGCCGTTCGGCGACGCCCGCGATGAACGTGAAAAAGCCGCCGTGTTGCTCGAGGAAATCCGCCGTCTTGTGGAGTTGCGGCGACGCTTTGCGCGAGACCCATGCCAACGACTGGTAGGTGCTGCGGTTCTGCACCAAAAAAAACGCGCCGACGATGATGACGCCGAGCGCGGTGACGATGAACAGCGAAATGGTCAGTTCGATCGGCACTTCCGCGTGGTAAAGCAGCGCCGCCATCCCGATGAGCATGAAAATCACCTGCGCCATCACCATCGTCGTTTTCGCCACGATGACCGACGCCATCGCTTCGGGAAACCCGACGCCGTAACGCGAGAGCAGCGATGCTTTCACTGGTTCGCCGCCCACGTCCATCGTCCACGTCGTGTTGTTGACCGCTTCGCCCGCGACGCGAATCCAGAAGAGTTTCCATGATGTGAGCGAGCGCGGGAGTTTCTCGAACGCGAACCGCCAGCCGAGCGCGTCGCAGAAATATGGGATGAAATAGAACGCGCAGATGAACACCAGCCCCCAGCCGAGTTTCACGAACGCGTCGAGGATGTTGCGCGGTCCCACCTCGACGATGAGAAAGCAGAGTCCGCCCAGCCCCATCAGAAACAACCCGAAATGCCAGTATCTGCCGATGAAACTTTTGCGCCCAGTTTCCCGTTGCGGGGGCGTGATGGCTGAATGCTGCGGCGGATTGTCATTCGGGGACGTCATTCATTTCCAGAACGGTTTCGCGAAAGTCCGCCGCCATCTTGCGCACCCAGAACAAGCGCTTCAATGAAATTGTGGAAATGGAGAGCTTCGGGCGCGACGGAGCGCGTCCTTCCATATCGCGCGCGGTCGTCCGCTTTTTGCGGGTCATTCCACCTGCAAGTTCGCGAGATATTCCTCCAACTCCTTGCGCTGTTTGCTCTCGTCCTCCTGCAACTTCTTGATCTGCTCGCGCAACGATTCGATCTGCGTCTCCTGCTGGTCGAACTTCTTCACGTAACGCGCATACAACTCCGCATTGCGGTCGAGCCGCGCCATGTTCTCGCGGATGCGCGACTGTTCCACGGCGATATTGTTGATTTCCTGCTGCGCCTCGGCGCGGCGGCGTGAGAGGTCGTTGAGTTTCATCTTCATCGCCACGACTTTTTCGAGCGCCTCTTTCGCTTTCGCGCTGATGACCTTGCTGCGGACGTAATAAAGAATGGTGTCCACGTCGTAATTGACGAGCGCGAGGTGCTGGCTGGTCACCTGCTCTTCCTTGACGGACACTGACACGGTCTTGGTCGGCTCGACTTCGAGACGGAAGCGATAGACGGTCTGTGTCCGCTCGTGCGCCTTGTCGGGCGACACCAGTTTCCAACTGGAATCGAACGGATGCTCGACGAGGACGACGCGTTTTTCGTCGGCGCGATTTTTCACGTTGTAATTTTTTTCACGGAGATATTTGTGCGTCGCGATGAGCGCGCCTTTGACAATCTTCACGGAGGTCATCTCGCTCGTGCCGCCCTTGTGCTGCGGCTCGACTTCGACCGCCAGGTCCATCGCGTAGGAAATCAGCCGCTCCTCCTTGGGCTGCAAATCCTCGATGCGCGCGTCCCCTGCATACACGCCGCCGTCGAATACGGTGATCGGTCCCTGCATCAGATGCAGGTTGGTCGTGTTTTTCAGGCGCAACCCGTTCAGCGGAAACTTGGGCTGGACGCGCTCGTTGTAGATGGAAACCTTCTCCGCCTCGACTTCCTGGTTGACGATGGGAATCATTGCCGATTTCTGGCGCTCGATGCTGACGGGTTGCTCGATGGAATACTGGAACAACTCGCCTGCCTTCGCCGCTTCCGCCATCGCGGCAACGCCCGCGCCGCCGAGGGCGAGTTGGGGAGGAACCTCGGCGGGCGCATTCCAGCGTCCGCCGCTGCCTGGCGCAAGGGCGGAGGGAGGTTGCGCGCTGCGGCGGGCGCTTTTAGACTCTTCGCGATTTTGAGCCAACTCCTCCGCTTTTTTCATATCGTCCGCTTCACCGCGTTCTGCCATCGCTTTATCCTTCGCATCCATCTCGCCTTCATACACGGGCGGACGCAGCGACGAATACAACTCAGGCACGACCACGGGGCGCGGCGAATAGAGCGGCTGGTAAAGGTCCTGAATGAAACTGATGGGACGCCCCGACACCAGCGCGAGGCTGACGCGCTTCCAATCCTCGTCGGTCGTGTTTTCCACAATCGCCCAGCCCTGCATGAAGGGTTTTTGTTTCGGGTCGAGCGAGAGACGGTAACTGGTTTTCCACACGGGCGTTTCGAGAATGTAGCCAACGCGGACAGCGCGTTTGCCTTTGCCCGTGAACGACAGCGTGACGGGCTTGCGCTGTTTGTCGAGACCCGATGCGAGCGTTTCAAGCGCCTTGCGCAATTCGCTGTCCAGTTTTTCGTCGAGCAGTTTGATTTTCTGCACCTGTTCCAACGGAATGGCGCGCAACCCGTCGGCGGTGACAATGTTCAACACCTCGAACTCGATCACCTCGTCCTTGACGGTTTTCTTCTGTTTCTCGACGCCGAGGATCATCCCTTCCACGTCTTTCGCAGTGGTCACAACGGCTTTCGAGCCGCGCAGACGGTTGAGCAATCCGCCGAGCGTCGGATTGTCGGCAATGTCCACGCCGAACGATTTCAGCGTGCGCGAGAGCGGGTCGCGCGAAGGATATGTGACGGGCGCGATGCGACCGCCGCCCAAATCCTGAAGGACGAGCGATTTCAACAGGTCATTGATCTGATCGGCTTTGAACGGCAATTCCACCGTCGCGTCGCCGTTGACTTCGCCGTCGCGCTGGAAATAGCCGACGCCGCTATTGAAAAGCACGACGCGCTTGAGCGGGATGCTTTCCTCCGCAGCGAACAGCGGCGCGGCAAGCGCGATGACGGCAACGAGTGAATACAGACAACGAAAACTTTTCATGACAATTCCTCCTGCGTTGGGGGGCACAGACGCGAGCATTGCCGCACAAGTCGCGACCTTTGTCGAGAGTGTTTTGGTTTTCGGGCGCTGAGGGTCGGCAAGATGCTGGGCGCACCAGTTTTCTATGACATTTTTTTTACAACCCTTTTACACCCGCTTGGCAACCTTCCATTGATTCTGGGGTTTAATGGGGCGTGACCGAAATTCAGGAATTCACGCCATGAAAAACAGACCGCTCATCCTCCTCGCCTTGCTCGCGCTCACACTTTCTCCCGCATTCGCGCGCGCACAGGGGTTCGTCATTGTGCCCGATCACTCCGAAGTCCACCGCCACCACCCAGTTCCGCCCCCGCGCCATCCGATGCCGCGTCCGCAACCGCCGTATATGCCGCTGGAAGTCGCCTCCCACGACGCGCGCGTGAAAATCGAAGACCAGCTGGCGACCACGGAAATCGAGCAGGAATTTTACAACCCGACGCGCGCGCGGCTGGAGGGGTTCTACATGTTCCCGCTGCCGAAAGGCGCGCAGATTGACAAGTTCTCGATGTGGATTGACGGGAAGGAAATCCGCGCGGAACTGCTGCCCGCTGACAAAGCGCGCCGCATCTACGAAGACATCGTGCGCTCCCAACGCGACCCCGCGCTGCTCGAATACTGTGGGCGCGACCTGTTCAGGGCGCGGATTTTCCCCATCGAACCGAACAGCAGGACGCGCGTGAAAATTTCCTACGTCCAACTGCTCAAGGCGGAGCGCCACACCGTCGAATACGTCTATCCGATGAATACGGAGAAATTTTCCGCCAAACCGCTCCGTAACGTCAGCATCAAGATTGACATTGCCAGCAAAGAGCCGTTGCTCGCGATTTATTCGCCGACGCACACCGTGGACATCCGCCGACGCGACGACCACCGCGCGGTGGTCGGGTTCGAGGCGCGCGACACGAAATCCAACATGGATTTCCAACTCTTCTTCTCGCGCCAGAAACGCGACATGGGCGTGTCGCTGCTCACCTATCGCCCCAGCAGCGGCGACGACGGCTATTTCCTCATGCTCGCCACGCCGCGTCTGGAGTTTGGGCAAAAACAAGTCGCGTCGAAAGACGTGGTGTTCGTCGCGGACACATCAGGCTCGATGGCGGGCGAAAAACTCGAGCAACTCAAGCGCGCGCTCCAATACTGCATCGCCAATCTCGGCGAGAACGACCGCTTCGAGATTGTGCGCTTTTCCACGGAAGCCGACGCGTTGTTCGGCGATTTGCGCGACGCCGACACGCGCTCGGTCCGCGAAGCGCGACGGTTCGTCGAGGAATTCCGCGCGGCGGGCGGCACGGCGATTGACGAGGCGCTGCAAAAGGCGCTGAGAATCCGCCCGTCGGGCAAACTCCCGTTCATCGTCGTGTTTCTCACCGACGGTCGTCCGACGATTGGCGAGACGAACGAGGACAGGATCGTCAGCCGCGTCCGCAACACCGACGAAACGACACGTATCTTCACGTTCGGCATCGGCACCGATTTGAACACGGTTTTGCTCGACCGCATCACGGAGGAAACAAAAGCCGCCAGCCAATATGTGCTGCCCGAAGAAGACATTGAGGTGAAAGTGTCCTCATTCTTCGACAAAATCCGCGAGCCTGCGCTCACCAGCGTTGAGGTGAGCGTGGAAGGCAACGCGCGCGTCAGCCAGCTTTATCCAAAGGCGCTACCTGATTTGTTTTCGAGCGAGCAACTCGTCGTCTTCGGGCGGTATTCGGGTTCGGGCGACGCCGCGATTCGCGTCACAGGCTACGTCAACGGCGAGAAACAGGAATATGTTTTCGAGGAGCGGTTCACGCGGCGCGACGACGAGCATCCGTTCATCGCGCGGCTTTGGGCGACGCGTCGCGTCGGTTATCTGCTCGATGAAATCCGACTGCGCGGAGAATCCTCCGAGTTGCGCGACGAAGTCATCAAGCTCGCCCGCGAACACGGCATCGTCACGCCTTACACTTCGTATCTCATCATCGAAGACGACCGCCGCCGACTCGCCGCTGAACCAGACGCCCAACCTTCACCCTCCGCTCCCGCCCTCAACGGAGCAATGGCGGACCTGCGCGCGCGCGAAGAAGCGGAAAAACAGTGGGCAAGCATCGCGCGTCGAGGTGCGGAACCGAAGGAAAGCGGCTGGCGCGCGAATTTCGCGAGTGACGCCGTCAATCAACTCAAGCACTCGTCGAATCTCCAACAACAGGCGCAACAACGACAGCAAGGGCAACCGCAAGACCCGCAACAGCAACAACTCGGACTCGACCGATACTTCAGCAAGCTCGGCAACGAAGCCGCAAAACGAGACGCGCCTGTCGCCGTCCACCTCAGCCAGCAAGTCCAGCAGATCGGCGCGCGCACGTTCTACAACGACGGACGAAATTGGGTGGACGGCGACATCCAGAAAAATGAGAAGGCGAAGCGCGTCCAAATCAAGTTCGGCTCGCGGGAATATTTCGACCTGCTCACCCGAATCCCCGAAGCCGCCTCCTGGCTCGCCCTCGCCACCAACGTCCAGTTCACCCACGGCGACACCATTTACGAAATCATCGAAGCCGCACCCACACGATAAGTGTGGCGGCGTCCCGCTTCGCGGGATGAAGCGCCGAGCCGACCATCACCAAATAATCTGCGTTTCGCAGAAGCGCAGCTACAACAAGAAAGAACCTGCTCCATGAAAACCAAACGCTTCCTGTTCGCCGCGATCCTGGCGATTACCGCGACCTTCACGGCGCACGCGGACCGCAAACCCGCGCACGTCGAGAGTGTTCGTTCCGACAACACGCGCCCGATTGACCTCGTCATCTGCCTCGACACGAGCCATTCGATGGACGGACTGATTGATTCGGCGAAACGCAAAATCTGGGACATCGTCAACGAACTCGCGCGCGCCAAGCCGACGCCGCATGTGCGCGTCGCGTTGTATTCCTACGGCACGCCGCATTACGGTTCGGAAACGGGTTTTGTCCGCAAGGAAATTGACCTGACCGACGACCTCGACAGCGTGTATGCCAAGCTCACCGCGCTGACGACCAACGGCGGTGATGAATACGTCGCGCGCGTCCTCCGCGCCGCGACGAATGAGCAACCGTGGAGCGAGGATAAACACGCGCTCAAAATCATCGTCGTCGCTGGCAACGAACCCGCGACGCAGGACCCGAAATTCAAGACCACCGATGTCTGCAAGGACGCGATCACGCGGGGCATCATCGTCAATTCCATCTATTGCGGCTCTGCGGACAGTCACGCAGTAGGCGGCTGGCGCGAGGTCGCGCAACTCACCGACGGGCAGTTCGCCGTCATTGACCAGAGCAAGGGGACGATTGTCGTCAACACGCCGTTCGACAGGAAGCTTGCGGAACTCAGCGGCGCGCTCAACCAGACGTATCTCGCCTTCGGGCGCGAGGCGCAACAGGCGCAGCAACAGCAGATGCAGCAGGACGCCAACGCGATGAAGGAATCCGAGGCGACCGCCGCGTCGCGCGCCGCCGCCAAGGCAAGCAGCGCCTATCGCAACGGGCGCTGGGACCTCGTGGACGCCGCGCGGGAAAAGCACTTCAACATCGGCAACATCAAAGCGGAAGAGTTGCCCGCCGAGATGCGCGCGATGACGCTTGAACAACAAAAGGCGCACATCGAAGCCACGTCCAATCGCCGCGCCGAAATCCAGAAGGAGATCGCCGACCTCAACGTCAAGCGCCAGCAGCACATCGAGCAGGAAACGCGCAAGAACGGCGATTCCGCGGAAAAAGCGTTCGACGCCGCGTTGCTGCGCGCGTTGCGCGACCAGGCGCAAAAGCGGGGCTTTACGTTCGAGTCGGGAAAATAGATTGGGGCACACACATCAGGCGCGTTCGCCACGAGCCGTTCCCGTCGCCGAACCGCCTGGTCCATGAGCGGCGCGACCTCGCGGGTGCGGGGTTGCGCTGCTCCATTTTGCGGGTGATAATGCAACGTCACACTTCAAGCATGAAACGCGCAGGCTGGATCTTTCTTCTCTCCGTGCTGTTGCCCGTGCTCGCCCTCGCGGCGCTGGCAATGCGCGCGGCGCAAAACGAGCGGGCGTTCCTCGAACGCCAGCAGGAGGAAAGCGCGCGCGCGCAGGTCGCGCTCATCGTCAGCGACGCCGAGGCGGAGCTTGCCGAGATGCAGCGGGAATTCATGGCGATTTACCGCGAGGTGGATTTCACTTCTCGCAACGCCGCCGCCATCGAGAGGGGCTGCCGCCAGTTCAAGCGAAGCCATTCCTTCGTGCGCCTCGTCTTCGTGCTCGACCGCGACGGGACAATCCTTTGGACGTTTGCGCCGCAGGACGGCGCGCCTGTGGTCGCCCCGCAACAGCCCGCGATGGTCTTCAGCGGGGTCGTCAACGCGTCGGGCATCGGGTCGCTCACGGTCGTGTTGGGGAGCGGCGGGGTGACAACGGGCGCGGCGCAGTTCGACCTGTCGAGAAATCCCACCGCGATTGGCGAAGCGTTGCGCATTTTGACGCAGCCATCCCATCCAAGCGTTGCGCTGATGTTGAGCGGCTCGACACTGTCGTTTGCGAGGCACCCCGCGAACGTCACCGACGCGCTTTCAAAAAGCGGGATAAGCGGCGGCGGCATCGGTTCTGGATTTGGCAACCACGCGGTTCAAGGGTCTCTGTTCAGCAATGCGGGATTCATGCTCGCTGACGATGCGGGAGCAGGCGGCGCGCTCGTCAACAACGCTGGCGGCAACATCACGAGAGCAGCGGGAGGGGTTGCGGCTTTCGCCAGCGGTTCGATCTCGCTCGCGGGTCAACCCGCGAACGCTGGCGTGGGCGCCCTGATTTACCGTGGAAGAATCCTCCCGAACAACCTTGCGACACTCACGGTGGGACGCATTCCACTGAATGCGGATTTGGACGCGCAATCCGCCCCGCAAGCCCGCACCGAGGAGGCGCGAGAACTCGAAGCGGAACTGAAGGGGCACAACAAGTCCGACTCATCTCCCCAGAAATCCGCTGAGCAGCCCGCGACACCGCCCCAAGTCGCGCGTCCTTCAGCGCCATCGTTTGCGCGTCCGCAAACCGTTCAGCCCACACCGCCGCCCGACGGGCCGCAATTGCAAGACCCGCAACCACAACAAGCCCAACACCAGCAACCCCAGCAACAGCCGAGCGATGAAGCCGCGCGGTTTCGCCAACGCGAACAGGGGTTCCTCTGGAACCGCGACACCATCACCGCCTATCTGCGCGCCGAACAGTCGAAACCGCAGTTGCAGCCCTCCTCCAAACTCGGCGCGAAACCGTCGCCGCCCGCACAACTGAAAGATGCCGTTGTTCCCGAAGAACAATCGCGCTGGAAGGAGTTACCCGCGCAACCCGCCACGCCTGCCCACCGTGCGGGCGCGGAAGGCCCCGCGCGCGACGTCAACCGCCAGCCAGCCGCGGCGGCGATGATGAAGGGCAGCGATTTGCGCAACGACATCCCGCAAGCGCAGCCCGCCGATCCCGTCGCGCGCGCGGGCGCGGAAAAAATGGCGGGCGATTACGCGCAACTCGCCGTGCCCGTCGAAACCAAATTGCAGCCGCAGCTTCCCCCGAAAACCGAGACCTACAACCCGCCTGTCATAGCCGTTCCCGCGAGTTTTCAGGATTTTATTGCGCTCGGTCAGCATTACATCCCGCGCGTGTCCGACAACAAACTCAGCCTGCTGCTTTACGCGCGCGACCCCGACGTGCCCGACCGCATCGTCGGCTGCGAAGTGGACCTCAACGAGTTGAAATCGCGCCTCCAACGGCGGCTCGCCGCGCGCGGCTGGGCTGCCGACGTGTGCGCCGCGATTCTCGACGACAAAATTCGTCCCGTCGTCTTGTCGTTGGAACAGTTCGCCGCCGACTTGCGCCGTCCGCTCGTGTCGGAGCCGCTCAGCGAAGCGCTGCCGCACTGGGAAGCGGCGATTTACACGACGCGACCTGATCGCATCGCCAGCACCGCCGTATGGGTGTCGTGGACGGTCGGGCTGTCGGTGCTGACGTGTCTCGCGGTGATTCTCATCGGGTTGTTGCTCGTCTGGCGCGAGGCGGCGCGGGAACGGCGGCTCGCCCAACAGAAAGCGGATTTCGTCACCAACGTCACGCACGAGTTGCAGACGCCGCTCGCCAACATCCGTTTGTTCAGTGAAATGCTCGGCAGCGGCGGCGCGCCTCCCGAAAAACAAAATCAATACGCCAGCGTGCTCGTCGCCGAAACCGAGCGGCTCAGCCGTCTCATCAACAACGTGCTCGATTTCGCCAAGAGCGGCAAGCAACGACGACAAAGTTACCAGATGCAATGGACGGACGCGGGCGCGTTCGTCGGCGAAATCGTCGAGATGCAGCGACCGCGGCTGGAAAACAACGGGTTCGCCGTGACGACGGAGTTGCCCGACGCGTCGCTGACGATCAATGCCGACCGCGAGGCGTTGACGCTGGCGTTGCTCAACCTGGTTTCCAACGCGGAAAAATACTGCGGCGAGCGCAGGGAAATCGCCGCGCAAGCGCGTCAGGCGGGAACCCAAATCGAAATCGCGGTGTTGGACAGGGGCATCGGCGTGCCCGCCGCCAAGCGCGAGAAGATTTTTGAGCCGTTTTACCGCGCGCACGACCTGTTGAATAGCGGCACCAGCGGCACGGGGCTGGGGCTGACACTCGCGCGGCGCATCGCCCGCGACCACGGCGGCGATTTGCGCTACTCCCCGCGCGACGGCGGCGGCAGCGAATTTGTGATGACGTTGCCATTGGTGTAGCGGCGCTTCTATGAAGCGCCGATTACAAAAAGTGGAGGGACGCGCTCCTTCGCGTCCGCTCGCTTACAAGGTCACGACGGAGCGTGACCCTCCAAACGTATGAAAAAAGGTCCCACCATCCTTCTCGTCGAAGACGACACGAACATGCGCTTTGGGTTGCGCGAGGCGCTGTCGTCGGAAGGGTTCACCCTCGTCGAAGCCGAGGACGGGGCGCGCGCGGTCGAATTGTTCAAACTGGAAACGCCGCATCTCGTGTTGCTCGACATCATGCTGCCCAAACAGAGCGGCTACGACGTGTGCCGCCAAATCCGAGAAAAAGACGCGCGCGTCCCCATCATCATGCTCACCGCCAAACAGCAGGAAGTGGACAAGATCGTGGGATTGGAGTTGGGCGCGGATGATTATGTCACCAAACCGTTCAGCATCCGCGAACTGGTCGCCCGCATCCACGCCGCGTTGCGCCGCGCGCAAACGCCCGCCGCCAAAACCGATATTCCCAAGCAGATGAAATTCGGCGATGTGGTGGTGAACTCCGAACGCTACGAATTGCTGACAGGCAAACGGCGCGATGAACTGACCGCGATGGAGTTGAAGCTGCTCGCCTACTTTTTCCAGAACGCGGGCAAAGTCCTCGACCGCAACGCCATCCTCAACGCCGTGTGGGGTGTCGAGTATTTCGGCACCACGCGCACCCTCGACCAGCACGTTGCGAAACTCCGCGCCAAGATTGAGCGCGACCCTGCCGCCCCGCGCCATCTCCACACCGCGCACGGCGTGGGCTATCGGTTTGAAGTTTGAGCGACATCTGCCGCACAGAAATCTCTTTTCTTTGGTGCCTGTCATTCGCACACTCCCGCGCACTATGTCCAAGACTACTGCAATCGTCGTCGGCGCGGGCGGGATGGCGCGGCATCACATGCGCTCGATGCTGCGCCAGCAACGCACCACGCGCATCGTCGGGTTCGTTGAAGTCAGCGAGACGCAGCGCGAGGCGACACGCAAACTTTTCGCGGACGCCAAACTCGAATGCCCGCCGTTTTACGATTCCATTAAGGAGCTTGTCCTTCGGCAGGGCGCGCCCGACGCGGCGTTCATCGTCACGCCCCACAAGTTTCATCTCGAAAACACGCGCGATTGTCTCGCGGCGGGGATGGATGTGTTGCTGGAAAAACCGATGGTGCTCAACGCGGCGGAAGCGCGGCGGCTCATCCAGATTCGCAACAAAACCAAACGGCTGCTCGTCGTCGCGTTCCCTGGCTCGCTCTCGCCCGCCATCAAGAAGGCGAAAGAACTTCTGAAAGATGGCGCGATTGGGCGCGTCACGCACGTCGCCGCGTGGGTGCATCAATCGTGGAAGCGCGGCACAACGGGCACCTGGCGGCAAGTCCCCGAAATTTCGGGCGGCGGTTTTCTCTTCGACACAGGCTCGCACATGGTCAACACCGTGCTCGACCTCATCGGCGAAGACGCGGTCGAAGTCGCGGCGTTGCTCGACCGTTGCGGCACGCCCGTGGAAATCAATTCGTCGGTGAGCGGGCGGTTTCGCGGCGGCGCGATGTTTTCGCTGACGGGCGCGGGCGATTCCATCCAATGCATCTCGTCCATCATGGTCTTCGGCAACGCAGGTGTGCTCGAAACGGGCAATTGGGGCGAGAAGCTGAGCATCAAGACACTGAAGAAACCCGATTGGCAACCCGTGCCCTATCCCAGATCGCAAGGCGTTTGGGAACAATTCCTCAAAGTGCGCGCGGGCAAAATGCAAAACCCCTGCCCCGCCGAAGTCGGCCTGCGTTTCGCCAAGTTCATGGACATGGTGCGAGAGAGTGCGAAGGAGAAAAAGGCGATGCAGAGTCGCTAAAAATGTAGTCGCAGGCTTTACGCCTGCGCAATTCTGACGCACCCGTAAAGGGTGCGAGTACATATCCGCTTCATCCGCAAAATCCGATGACAAAATATTAAAAGAGGGTTAGAGTCCCGCCGTGAGCACACTTCAGGAAATTGAAACAGCCATTCAGACTTTGCCGCGTGACGACGTTCAGGCATTGTGCGAGTGGCTTGAGAATTATCTGGAAGACCAGATGGAAATGACCCCTGAATTTCGCGCGAAAATCTCCCGCGCCGAGCGTGAAATGGAACAGGGCAAGGGGCGCGTGCGCAATCCTCAAGCGCAATCGTGAAAGCCGCGACCCAAATCGCGTATTCCGATTTCGACCGCGATTTCTCTGCGTTGCCTGCCTCCATCCAGCGGCAGATAAATCAAAAGATTGATGACATGGGACTGCGGTTGGAGGCGTTCGCACATCACCGACTTCAAGGATCGCAGAATTTTCGGCTGCGAGTGGGTGACTATCGGGTGATTTACCGTTTCGACGTTGCCAAGAATGAGATTCATCTGCTCGCGCTCGGTCATCGGCGCGACATTTACCGATGAGCAAAGGACAAGAGCACGCTGTCCCCGTCCCAAAATCGCAAGGCGTGTGGGAGCAATTTCTCAAAGTCCGCGCAGGCAAAATCAAAAATCCCTGCCCCGCCGAAGTCGGTCTGCGTTTCGCCAAATTCATGGACATGGTGCGGGAGAGTGCGAAGACGAAACGCGGGGTGCGCGCTTAAATCCGAATATCGAAATCCGAAGGAAGACGGAAGATCTGAATACGGGAAAGTTCGGTGTCCCGCCTTTAGGCGGTCTGTGCTCTGCATTTGTCCTCCGATTCCGCCTAAAGGCGGGACACCGAACGCGGAAGGTTCGTAGTAAGCAACGTAACGGAGTGAAGTCGCGTGTTTCCCGTTTCATATCGAACACGGCACTTCGCAGACTTCGTGCCTCACCACAAACGACGTTGCTGCATTTCCGCCATTCGTGCTTCAAGATTCCTTCGGATTTCGGATTTAGATATTATCCCGCAAAATCTCCCTCGCCGCATTCATCCCGCACGCGCCCATCACGCTTCAGAGTTCCGCCTTGAAGCTCCCACAAAATCCGTTATTCTTACCGCGTGGATTACTCAAAAATCATCACCATCGAGCCAGGCAAGCGCAGCGGGAAACCCTGCATTCGCGGGACGCGCATGACCGTGTCCGATGTGCTGGAATATCTGGCGTCGGGAATGACGCAGGAGCAAGTTCTGGCGGAGTTCCCCGACCTGACCGCCGAAGACATTCGCGCGTGTCTGGCTTTCGCGGCGGATCGCGAGCGTAAACTGTCAACGCTCCCGAAATGAAGCTGCTGTTCGACCAAAATCTCTCGCCGCGATTGCCGCGCGCATTGTCCGACCTTTATCCCGACAGCGCCCATGTGCGTGAAGCGGGGCTGCGTGATTCATCGGACGAAGCTATCTGGAATTACGCGAAACAGAATGACTTTACCATTGTGTCAAAGGATTCCGATTTTCAGCGAGCTTTCTTTATGGCAGTCCGCCGAAATTCGTTTGGTTGCGCGTCGGCAATTGCACGACAAAAGCAATTGAAGATGTGCTGCGACGCAACTCCGCGACGCTTCACACATTCGAGCAAGACGCCAAAGAGTCTCACTTAATGCTTCCGTAAGCATCTGCTTTTGACTGTAGGGCGGCTGTCTCAGCCGCCGCTTTGATTTGAATTATTTCCGCGCCTGAGACAGGCGCGCTACAGCTATCCGCTTCATCCGCACAATCCGCGGTCAAGAAATTCTATCTTTCAAAATTTCCCGCGCCGCATTCATCCCGCACGCGCCCATCACGCCGCCGCGCCGCACAGATACAAGCCGCGAATCGGCGTCCGATAATTCGCGTAACCCAACGTGGGACGGAGCAGGAATAATTTGTCGAGCGTCATCGCGCCTTGAAAAATGTTGCCGCCCGTCAGCCCGAACCGCCGTTCGATGTCCAACGGCGAGAGCACCTGCCGTGCAATGACGGATTTTTTGAAGTTTGGCGCGTATTCGTTGAGGATGTCGAAGCAGCGGTCGGTGTATTTCTCCTTCTCGATGTCCTAATTGCCGTCGCGCAACTTCGTCGGCGCGTATTGCGTGAACATGCTCATCAGATATTTGCCCCCCCGCCATCGCGGGGCGCGACGGTCGGGTCAACCACCGACGGAATCGTGCATTCGAGAATCGGCGACTGCGACCAACGCCCATGTTTCGCGTCGTCATAAGCGCGCTCGATATAATCGAAGGTCGGCGAAATGTGAATCGTGCCGCGATGATGGGGGGCGGGTTCTTTGCCGCGCACTGCCGTGAAATCGGGCAGTTCGCTGAGCGCCACGTTGATTTTCAGCGACGGGCTTGTGTAATCAATCTTGTGGATGGATTCGACGAACTCGCTCGGCAACTCGCGCGCGTCCATCAATTTCAAGAAAGTCACATTCGCGTCCGCGTTCGACGCCACCACATTCGCGCGAATTTCCGTCCCGTCTTCGAGCACCACGCCGAGCGCGCGGCCGCCCGCCGCCAATAATAATGATGTCGTGGGTTTTCATCGAGTTCGCGGCGCGGACTCTTGCAGAAGCATCTCAGGACGCCAAGACAATCTCGTTCGCGATTATGTGCCGTAGAAACTTTCCGCCTGCAAACCCGTTGACTCCCTCACTCGCCTTGCAATCGTATCCACTTCCTCGTGAGACAGCGCCGTCACGAACTCCCACGCGGGCCTGCCATCCACCATCGTCATTGGCTTGCGCGCGATGGTGTAGATTTGCACCAGCTTGATGCGACCGCCCGCCGCGACGATTTCCTTGAGCCGCTGACAATAGGCACCCCTCTCTTCCACGCTCGGTCCGACGTCGTGAACCTTCATAAACAAACTCTGAATCACGATCGGTCTCGCCCTCGCCGTTTCGGTGATGTTTTTCAGAATTTTTCCGAACGGAATTTTCGTGCGATTGATGAGTTTGAAATATTCCTCCGTCCCCGCGTCGAGTTTCGCCCACACTTCGCCGTCGTTGGCGTCCATGATCTCCATGCCGCGCTTCACGTCGGGACGGTCCAGCCCGCCTGCGTCAGTGATGAGGACAATTTTTACGCCTTTCGGTTTTACTCGCGCAACCATCGAAATCGCTTCTGAAAAATTCTTCAACGTTGTCGGCTCGGCATCCCCGCTCAGCGCAATATCATTCACCCGCAGCAACTCACGGGGCACGGAATCGAACGGCGGTTGCTGCCCCAATTCCCCCGATTGCGCCATTTCGATCAGCGCACGCAATTCGCGCTCGGCTTCCGCGATGTCCAATTTTTGCACAGCCGATTCCGTCGCGCGATCCACCTGGCAATAGATGCAATCGAAGTTGCATACCTTGTCGGGGTTCGTGTTGACGCCGATGGAAATACCGTGGCTGCGCCGTGACAAGACGGGATAAACGAATTTGAAATCCTCAAACCGCCGCGAGTGCTTCCGATGCGCTGGTAAAACTTTTCCCATTGCCACGAAGATACCAGAACCAATTTCTTCCGCAACGCATCCAAATCATCTAAACTGGCGGCTCAAGATATGGCGCGTAACTCTGGCAATTTCATCCGCATCGAAGGCGCGCGGCAGAATAATCTCAAGGGATTCGATCTGCGCCTTCCGCTCGGCGAACTCATTGTCGTCACGGGCGTCAGCGGTTCGGGCAAATCCTCGCTCGCGTTCGACACCATCTACGCCGAAGGACAGCGCCGCTACGTCGAGACGTTCTCGCCTTACGCGCGGCAATTTCTCGACCGCATGGACAAGCCGAAAGCCGACCGCATCGAAGGCATCCCGCCCGCCATTGCGATTGACCAGACCAACACCGTCCGCACCTCGCGCTCCACCGTCGGCACGATGACGGAACTCAACGACCATCTCAAATTGCTCTTCGCCCGAGCCGCCCAGTTGCATTGCCGTGGTTGTGGCAAGCCCGTCCGCCGCGACACCGCCGATTCCATCTTCGCCGCTCTGCAATCTCAAATTTCAAATCTCCAATCTGAAATCCTCATCTGTTTCCCCGTCCCCATCCCAAGCAACTTCAAAGAAAAAGAAATTGTCGCGCTCCTCGAAAAACAGGGCTACCGCAAAATCCATTCAAAGAAGAAAAACCTTCTCGAAGTCGTCCAGGACCGCGTCACCTTCTCCCCCAAAAACTGCCCCCGCATCATCGAATCCCTCGAAGCCGCGCTCAAACACGAGCAGCGCCGCGTCACGATCAGAGTAGGACAAGCTTCCAGCTTGTCCAATTCCCTCTCGAAAACGGACAAGCAAGATGCTTGTCCCACACTCCGCTTCTCCTCCGATCTCCACTGCCCCGATTGCGACCTCCACTACCGCGACCCCATCCCCAGCATCTTCTCCTTCAACTCCCCCATCGGCGCGTGCGAAACCTGTCGCGGATTCGGGCGCAGCATCAGCATTGATTACGACCTCGTCATCCCCGACGACACCAAGACGCTCGCCGACGGCGCAATCAAACCGTGGCAAACCGAGAGCTACAGCGAATGTCAGGACGACCTCATGTCCTTCGCGCGCAAACGCGGCATCCCCACCGATGTGCCGTTCCACAAACTCACCGACGCGCAAAAGAAATGGGTGCTCGACGGCGAAGGCAGTTGGGAAGACCGCAAATGGTATGGCGTCAAACGCTTCTTCGACTGGCTCACCACCAAGAGCTACAAGATGCATGTCCGCGTCCTGCTCTCGCGCTACCGCACTTATCTCCCGTGCAAAACTTGCAACGGCTCGCGCCTAAAACCTGACGCGTTGCTCTGGCGCGTCGGCAATCAAAGTGGGAGGCCGACTCCGTCGGGCGACTCGTCACTCCAACACTCCAACGCCACAACACTCCACCGCTCCCATTCTCCCATGCCCCCATTCCCCCATTCCTCTGGCCTCACGATCCACGACGTGATGCTCATGCCGCTCTCAGAGTGTTGTGAATTTTTCCACACCCTCAAACTCCCCGCCCCGCTTGACGAAGCCACCGACCTTCTGCTCGCCGAAATCCGCACGCGCCTCCGCTACCTCGTGGATGTCGGCCTCGGCTACCTCACGCTCGACCGCCAATCGCGCACCCTCAGCGGCGGCGAAGTCCAGCGCGTCAACCTCACCACCGCGCTCGGCACATCGCTCGTCAACACCCTCTATGTCCTCGACGAACCGAGCATCGGTCTCCACCCGCGCGACATCAACCGCCTCATCACCATCCTTCACCGACTCCGCAACGCGGGCAACACCCTCCTCGTCGTCGAACACGACCCTGATGTCATCCGAGCCGCCGACCGCATTCTCGACCTCGGCCCAGGTCCAGGTGAACGCGGCGGTGAAATCGTTTTCTTCGGCACGCAACCCGAATTGCAAAAATCCAAACGCTCCCTCACCGCGCAATACCTTCGCGGAGAAAAACAAGTCGCACCGCATATATATAATAATGACGGTGGCATAGGCGTCTCGCCTGTGCATCAACACTCCAAAATCCCCGCTCTCCGCCGCCCCCATTCCCCCACTCCCCCATTCCCCCATTCTTCCGCCCTCCGCATCCTCGGCGCGCGCGAACACAACCTCAAAAACATCGATGTCGAAATCCCCCTCAACCGCCTCGTGTGCATCACAGGCGTCAGCGGCTCTGGCAAATCCACCCTCATCCAGGATGTCCTCTACAACGCCCTCTGCAAACTGAAACACAAGCCCAAGGAAAACGCAGGCAAACATCGCGCCATCGTCGGACACGAAAAAATCTCCGATGTCGTGATGGTTGACCAGTCCCCCGTCGGCAAAACCACGCGCAGCAACCCCGCCAGCTATGTCGGAGCATTCGACGCCATCCGAAACATCTTCGCTGCCGAACCGCTCTCAAAAGAACGCAATTACACCGCAGGCACATTCAGCTTCAACGCAGGCAACGGACGCTGCCCCACCTGCGGCGGCAACGGCTTCGAGCATGTCGAAATGCAATTCCTCAGCGATGTCTATCTGCGCTGTCCCGACTGCGACGGTCGGCGGTATCGGAAGGAAGCGCTGGAGGTGAAAATTATTTGTAGGGCGGGCATGCCCCGACGTATGTCGGGGTTGCCCGCCATAGAAAGCGCGAAAGACTTCGGCGCGAAACCCCGACAAGAGTCGGGGCATTCGCGCCCTACAACTGCGGAATCAAAATCCGTCGCTGATATCCTCGAAATGACCGTCAACGAAGCCTGCGAATTCTTCGCCGACCAACCCGAAGTCCTGCGCGGCCTCGAACCGCTCCGCGCCGTCGGCCTCGGCTACATGAAACTCGGTCAACCCGTCCCCACACTCAGCGGCGGCGAAGCGCAGCGACTTAAACTGGCAGGTCATCTCGCGCAGACTAGAGTAGGACAAGCTTCCAGCTTGTCTCGCACGCCACAAAGCATGGACAAGCAAGATGCTTGTCCTACCCTTTTCCTCTTCGACGAACCGACGACTGGCTTACACTTCGACGACATCGCCACGCTGTTGCAAGCGTTCAACCAACTCATGGAGCGCGGTCACTCCGTCGTCGTCATCGAACACAACCTCGATGTCATTCGCTCCGCCGATTGGATAATAGACCTCGGCCCAGAAGGCGGCGACGCAGGCGGCGAAGTCGTCTGCGTCGGCACACTCGAAGAAGTCGCAAAATGCAAACGCAGCCACACGGGCGCAGCGTTGCGCTCGTCGTTCGGCGAAGGTCTCCAGACCTCGCCGCTTTCCGCGACCGTCAGGTCTCCTAAAATTTCTGGAGACCTTCGGACAACTAAAGTGCGGGGTCAGGAGACCCACGCACAACCGAAGATTGTCGCTGAACAAAAATCCCAATACCCCATCAACCCATCAACCCATCAACCCAATCATTCCATTCGCATCCACAACGCCCGTGAGCACAACCTCAAGTCCATTGATGTCCGCATCCCGCGCGACAAATTCACCGTCATCACAGGCATCAGCGGTTCGGGCAAATCCACGCTCGCCTTCGACATCCTCTTCGCGGAAGGCCAACGCCGTTACCTCGAATCCCTCAACGCCTACGCGCGCCAATTCGTCCAACCCGCCTCGCGCCCCGATGTGGACGCCATCTTCGGCATCCCGCCCACCGTCGCCATCGAACAGCGCACCAGTCGTGGCGGACGCAAAAGCACTGTCGCCACCGTCACCGAGATTTATCACTTCCTTCGCCTCCTCTTTGTAAAACTCGGCACGCAATACTGTCCCGACTGCAACATTCCCATCCAGCCACAGACGCGTGAAGCCATCCTCGCGCAGATTCTAAAAAACTATCGCGGTCAACGCGTCGAGCTACTTGCCCCGCTCATCGTCGCGCGCAAAGGTTATTACACCGACCTCGCCACTTGGGCGGCGAAGAAAGGTTTTTCTCACTTGCGCGTGGACGGCAAACTTTTGCCGACCGACAAATGGCCGCGTCTCGACCGTTTCAAGGAACACAGCATCGAGTTGCCCGTCGTGACGCTCGAAGTTTCCGCTAGCAAGGAAGCTCAATTGCGCGAATCGCTTGAAACCGCCCTGCAATTCGGCAAAGGCATAATTATGGTAGGACAAGCTTCCAGCTTGTCCACTCATCCAAGGAACAAGGGCAAGCTGGAAGCTCGCCCTACCATTTTTTCGACGAGACGCGCGTGCCCGAAATGTGCGCGCAGCTTCGAAGAACTCGACCCGCGCCTCTTCTCTTTCAATTCCAAACACGGCTGGTGTCCGAGCTGTTACGGGACGGGTTTGGAAATGCGCGGCTTCGATGCGGAGCAAACGGGCGAGGAAATCTGGTGGAATACGTGGTGGGAGGGCGAATCACACGCGTGCGTTGATTGCCAAGGACAACGCCTGCGCCCCGAAGCGCTTGCGGTGAAATTTCACAACGCAAACATCGCGCAGATGACAAAAGATTCTGTCAAAGAAACAGAAAAAGTTTTCCGCGCTCTGAAGCTGCGTGGACGCGAAGAAGAAATCGC
>Ga0187893_10006120_pt1 | contig 20854 bp, 18 predicted proteins | sample MA1701074metaG_FD_139574 | JGI IMG/M metagenome (GOLD analysis project Ga0187893, IMG submission 139574) | White microbial mat communities from a basaltic lava cave in the Kipuka Kanohina Cave System on the Island of Hawaii, USA - MA170107-4 metaG ...
ATGCAGGCGCATTGCGGCGTGTTCCGTTTCCCGGACGATCTGGTCGCCGGGGTGCAGAAGGTGAAGGAAATCGCGGAACGCTCGAAGCGCACTTTCATCAAGGACAAATCGAAGGTCTTCAATACCGCGCGGGTCGAGGCGCTGGAGCTGGACAACCTCGTCGAGACGGCGATGGCGACCGTGGTTTCGGCCGAGGCGCGCAAGGAAAGCCGCGGCGCGCAGGCGCGCGCCGATTTCCCGGAGCGCGACGACAGGAACTGGATGAAGCACACGCTCTGGTACAAGGAAGACAATCGCCTGGCCTACAAGCCGGTGCACCTGAAGCCGATGACGGTGGATGCGTTCGAACCCAAGAAGCGGACCTACTGATGAAAATCTCGATCTACCGTTATGACCCGGACAAGGACGAGAAGCCTTACATGAAAGACTACGACGTCAAGATCGAGCATGGCGACAACATGCTCCTAGACGCGCTGGTCCGCGTGAAGGACATGGACGACAGCTTCGCCTTCCGCCGCTCCTGCCGCGAGGGCGTCTGCGGCTCGGACGCGATGAACATCAACGGCAAGAACGGCCTCGCCTGCATCACCAAGCTCGCCGAGCTGCCCGACCACGTCACGCTGCGCCCGCTGCCCGGGCTACCGGTGATCCGCGACCTGATTGTCGACATGACGCAGTTCTTCAAGCAGTACGAGTCGATCAAGCCCTACGTGTTGAACCACGACGCGCCGCCGGAGCGCGAGCGCCTGCAGTCCCCGCAGGAGCGCGAGGAGCTGAATGGTCTTTATGAGTGCATCCTGTGCGCCTGCTGCTCGACCTCCTGCCCCTCGTTCTGGTGGAACCCGGACAAGTTCGTCGGTCCGGCGGGCCTGCTGCAGGCCTACCGCTTCATCGCCGATTCGCGCGACCAGGAGACTGCGGCGCGCCTAGATAACCTCGAGGACCCCTATCGCCTCTTCCGCTGCCATACGATCATGAACTGCGTCGACGTGTGCCCCAAGCACCTAAACCCGACCAGGGCGATCGGCAAGATCAAGGAACTCATGGTCAAGCGGACAGTGTGATGGAGGCTCTTGCGCTGCACCGCCTGAAGTGGAAGTGCCGGCGCGGCCTGCTGGAGCTGGATCTGGTGTTGAATGACTTTGTTGAAAAGCATCTGGAAGAAAAAGACGTGAAAGAGCTGAACGAATTGCTTGCGCTGGAAGACAACGACTTGTGGGAAATCGTCAGCGGGCGCAGCAACCGCTACGATGCAAGGCATGGAGGGATCGTGGCTCGGCTGCGGGCCGTCTAGAAAAAAGGAAGCGCCATGGCGGACAAGAAAGCGACCCTGACCCTGCCCGACGGCAAGGGCCTCGATTTCCCGGTGATGTCCGGGAGCATCGGCCCCGACGTGGTGGACATCCGCACGCTCTACGGCAAGTCCGGCATGTTTACCTACGACCCGGGCTTCCTCTCGACGGCGAGCTGCAACTCGACCATCACCTATATCGACGGCGACGCGGGCGTGCTGCTGTACCGCGGCTACCCGATCGAGCAGCTTGCGCAGCACTGCGACTTCCTCGAAGTCTGCTACCTGCTGCTGAACGGCGAGCTGCCGACGCAGAAGCAGAAGGACGAATTCGTCCACATCGTGATCCACCATTCGATGGTGCACGAGCAGATCCACCGTTTCTTCAGCGGTTTCCGGCGCGACGCGCATCCGATGGCGACCATGGTGGGCGTAGTGGGCGCGCTCTCCGCGTTCTATCACGACGCGCTCGACATAAACGATTCCAAGCACCGCGAGATCTCGGCGTTTCGCCTCATCGCCAAGCTGCCCACCATCACCGCGATGGCCTACAAGTACAACGCCGGCCAGCCGTTCATGTATCCGAGGAACGACCTTTCGTACACCGCGAACTTCATGCGCATGATGTTCGCCGTGCCGGCCGAGGACTACAAGCCGAACGACGTGCTGGTGCGCGCCCTGGACCGCATCTTCATCCTGCACGCCGATCACGAGCAGAACGCCTCGACCTCGACCGTGCGTCTCGCGGGATCCTCCGGAGCCAATCCCTACGCCTGCATCTCGGCGGGCATCGCCTGCCTCTGGGGACCCGCGCACGGCGGCGCCAACGAGGCCTGTCTCGAGATGCTGGAGGAGATCGGCGACGTTTCCAAAGTGGGCGAGTTCATCAGGAAGGTGAAGAACAAGGAAAAGGGCGTGCGGCTGATGGGCTTCGGCCACCGCGTCTACAAGAACCACGACCCGCGCGCCAAACTCATGCGCGAGACCTGCCACGAGGTGCTGAACGAGCTCGGCCTGCACGACGACCGCCTCTTCAAGCTTGCCATCGCGCTGGAAAAGATCGCCCTGGAGGACGAGTATTTCGTCAGCCGCAAGCTCTACCCGAACGTCGATTTCTACTCCGGCATTGTGCAGCGCGCGCTCGGCATCCCGGTGTCGATGTTCACCTGCATCTTCTCGCTCGCGCGCACGGTGGGCTGGATCGCGCAGTGGCAGGAGATGATCTCGGATCCGGAGTACAAGATCGGCCGGCCGCGCCAGCTCTACAAGGGCGCCGTCCGGCGCGACGTGGTCGCCATCGGGGACAGAAGGTAAGCCGTGCTGAAGCAGTTCCTCTCGAACTCGCACCTCTTCGGCGGCAACGCGCCGTACGTGGAAGAGCTGTACGAGTCCTACCTCGCGGATCCCGCGGCGGTAGCGGAGGAATGGCGCGCTTACTTCGACAAGCTGCAGTTGCTACCCGGCAACGCCGTGAAGGACATAGCGCACGCGCCCATTGTTGAATCTTTTGCAGCAAAAGCAAAAACAGGACCCCGCCGCGCGTCGCCCACCGATGCGCTCGACCGCAAGCAGGTTTCCGTCATCCAGCTGGTTGCCGAGTACCGTTTCCGCGGCTGCCTGCTGGCCGAACTCGATCCGCTTAGGCGCCAGCCGAAGCCGCACATCCCCGAACTCGACCCGGCGTACTACGATCTCACCGAAGCCGACATGGATACGGTGTTCAACACCGGCTCGTTCATCGGCCCGGAGCAGGCGAGCTTGCGCGAGATCATCCGCGCGCTGCAGGACACCTACTGCAGTTCGCTGGGCGTCGAGTACATGTACCTTTCAAGCCGCGCCGAGAAGGTCTGGATCCAGGAGCGCCTGGAACCGGTGCGCTCGAAACCGAGTTTCGCGCCCGACTACAAGAAGCACATCCTCGAGCGCCTCACGGCTGCCGAGGGCCTGGAGCGCTATCTGCACACCCGCTACGTCGGGCAGAAGCGCTTTTCGCTCGAAGGCGGCGACACCCTGATCCCGGTGCTAGACAACCTGCTGCAGCGCGCCGGCGCGGCCGGCGTCCAGGAGCTGGTCCTGGGCATGGCGCACCGCGGCCGCCTGAACGTGCTCGTCAATACGCTGGGCAAGATGCCGAAGGATTTGTTCAGCGAGTTCGAGGGCCATCACGACGACGCGCTGCAGGCGGGCGACGTCAAGTACCACCAGGGTTTTTCCTCGGACATCAACACGCCCGGCGGGCCGATGCACCTCACGCTCGCCTTCAACCCCTCGCACCTGGAGATCGTCAACCCGGTGGTCGAGGGCTCGGTGCGCGCGCGCCAGCACCGGCGCAAGGACCGTGGTGGCGAGCAGGTGCTGCCCGTGCTGATCCACGGCGACGCGGCGGTGGCGGGGCAGGGCGTGGTGATGGAAACGCTCAACCTGTCGCAGACCCGCGGCTACGGCACCGGTGGCACGGTACATATCGTGGTCAACAACCAGATCGGTTTCACCACGTCTGATGCGCGCGACGTGCGCTCGACGCTGTACTGCACCGACGTCATGAAGATGGTCGAGGCGCCGATCTTCCACGTCAACGGCGACGATCCGGAAGCCTGCGTGATGGCGATCGAGATCGCCCTCGATTACCGCGGCAAGTTCAAGAAGGACGTGGTGGTGGACATTGTCTGCTTCCGCAAGCTCGGCCACAACGAGCAGGACGAGCCGATGGTGACGCAACCGCTCATGTACAAGATCATCAACGCGCATCCGGGCACGCGCAAGCTGTACGCCGACAGGCTCGCGGCGCAGGGCGTCATCGCCGCGGACGAGGCCGAAAAGATGGCGGCGAGCTTCCGCCAGGCCATGGACGGCGGCTATCACACCAACAAGACGATCCTCGCCAACTTCAAGCCGCCGTTCGCGGTGGACTGGTCGAAATACAGGAATACGAAGTGGAACGAGAACGACGACACCACGCTGCCGCTCGCCGACTTGCAGATGCTGGCGGAGAAACTCACTGCGATCCCGCCCAACTTCAAGCTGCATCCGCGCGTCGAGAAAATCATTTCCGACCGCCGGCTCATGGGCCAGGGCAAGCTGCCGGTGGACTGGGGCATGGCGGAGAACCTCGCCTATGCGTCGCTCCTCAAGGACGGCTTTTCGGTGCGCATCTCGGGCCAGGACTGCGGCCGCGGCACCTTCTTCCACCGGCACGCCGTGCTGCACGACCAGAACCGCGAGAAATGGGATTCCGGCAGCTTCATTCCGCTGCAGCACATCGCGCCCAACCAGGGCGATTTCGTGGTGATCGATTCCGTGCTCTCCGAGGAGGCCGTGCTGGGGTTCGAATTCGGCTACTCGACCTCGGAACCCAATGAACTCGTGGTCTGGGAGGCGCAGTTCGGCGACTTCGTCAACGGCGCGCAGGTCGTGATCGACCAGTTCATCGCCTCGGGCGAAGTGAAGTGGGGCCGCATCTGCGGCATGGTGATGATGCTGCCGCACGGCTATGAAGGACAGGGGCCGGAGCACTCCTCCGGGCGTCCGGAGCGCTTCCTGCAGCTGTGCGCCGATTACAACATCCAGGTCTGCATCCCGGCGACGCCGGTGCAGATGTTCTTCCTGCTGCGCCGGCAGATGATCCGGCCCTACCGCAAGCCGCTCATCATCTTCACGCCCAAAAGCCTGCTGCGCCACAAGGAATCGGTGTCGCCGCTGCCCGAATTCGCCGAAAGCAAATTCAAGGCGGTCAACGGCGAATGGGACGAGAGCATCAAGCCCGAGAAGGTGAAGCGCGTGGTCCTGTGCAGCGGCAAGGTGTTTTTCGACCTCATGGCGGCGCGCAAGGAGAAGGGCGCCAGGGACGTCGCGATCGTGCGCGTCGCGCAGCTCTACCCCTTCCCGCACGACGAGTTCCAGGCGCAGATCAACCTGTATGCCGGTGCGCGCGAAGTCATCTGGTGCCAGGAAGAGCCGGGCAACCAGGGCGCCTGGCACCGCATCCAGCACTACATCCTGCGCCACATGCGCGCCGACCAGCTGCTCGGCTACGCGATGCGGCGCTCGTCCGCCTCGCCCGCCGCCGGCTATCTGTCCGCGCACACCGAACAGCAAAAAGAGCTGGTGGCCGCGGCCTTCGCGCCGCTGGCGGACAATCTGGTCATGCCGGTGCAGGGCGAAGGACGCAAGAAGAGGACGAAGCATGCTCATTGAAGTCAAGGTGCCGCAGCTTTCGGAGTCGGTCGCCGAGGCGACGCTTCTCGCCTGGCACAAGAAGCAGGGCGAAGCGGTCAAGCGCGACGAGAACCTGATCGACATCGAAACCGACAAGGTGGTGCTGGAGTTGCCGGCCCCGGCCGATGGCGTGCTGGTGAGCATCCTAAAGGGCGACAAGGGCACCGTCGTTGCGGGCGAGGTGATCGCAAAGATAGACACCGAAGGAAAAGCTTCCGCTGCCTCTTCTGCCCCGGTTCAGGCAAAAGCTCCGGCAGAAAAGGCCCAATCGACCCCTGCAGTCATGCCTTCAGCACAGAAGATTGCTGCCGAGAAAGGCATCGATACCTCTCAAGTTGCAGGTTCGGGCCGCGATGGCCGCGTCACCAAGGCAGACGTTCTCGCGCAGCCCCAGAAAAGCCCGGCCCCCGTTCCCCAAACGGCCCTTCAGCAGCCTCCCGCCCCGGTAAACGTCGACAAGCTGCTCGCCGGCCGGCCGCTGCAGCGCGTGCCGATGTCGCGCCTGCGCCAGCGCGTGGCGGAGCGCCTGGTGCAGTCACAGTCCACTGCGGCGATCCTGACGACCTTCAACGAAATCAACATGCAGCCGGTGATGGAGATGCGCAAGCGCTACCAGGAGCGCTTCGAGAAGGAACACGGCACCAGGCTCGGGTTCATGTCCTTCTTCGTCAAGGCCGCGGTGCATGCCCTCAAGAAATACCCGGTGGTGAACGCCTCGGTGGACGGCACCGACATCGTCTACCACGGCTATTTCGATATCGGTGTCGCGGTCGGCAGCCCGCGCGGCCTGGTGGTGCCGATCCTGCGCGACGCGGACCAGCTCTCCTTTGCCGCGATCGAGAAGAAAATCGCCGAATTCGGCAAGAAGGCGCAGGACGGCAAGCTCTCCCTCGAAGACCTCACCGGCGGCACGTTCTCGATCTCGAACGGCGGCACTTTCGGTTCCATGCTCTCGACGCCGATCATCAATCCACCGCAGTCTGCAATCCTCGGCATCCATGCCACCAAGGAGCGCGCGGTGGTCGAAAACGGCCAGGTGGTGGTGCGGCCGATGAACTATTTCGCCCTCTCCTACGACCACCGCATCATCGACGGCCGCGAAGCCGTGCTGGCTCTGGTGGCCATGAAGGAAGCGCTCGAGGACCCCGCGCGCCTGGTTCTCGAGATATGAAGTCCTTCGATGTCGTGGTCATCGGCGGCGGGCCGGGCGGCTACATCGCCGCGATCCGCGCCGCGCAGCTCGGCCTCTCGACCGCGTGCATCGACGAAGCGAAGGGCGCCGACGGCAAGCCGGCGCTGGGCGGCACCTGCACCAACGTCGGCTGCATACCCTCCAAGGCGCTGCTGCAATCCTCGGAGAATTACGAGCAAGCCGGGCACCACTTCGCCGAGCACGGCATCCAGGTGAAGGGCCTCGGCCTGGATCTCGCGCAGATGCTCAAGCGCAAGGATAAGGTGGTGAAGGGCAGCAATGACGGGGTCCTGTACCTGTTCAAGAAGAACAAGGTGACGTTCTTCCACGGCAGGGGAAGTTTTGGCTCTTCTCCCTCAGAGGTTTTAATTTCAGGACAAGAAGACAAAATAACTGCCAAAAACGTCATCATCGCGACCGGCTCAAACGCGCGCTCCCTGCCTGGAGCGGATTTCGACGAGAAGCTGATTCTCAGCAACGACGGGGCGCTTGCCATCCCGGAAGTGCCCAAGCGCCTCGGGGTCATCGGGGCGGGGGTCATCGGACTCGAAATGGGCAGCGTCTGGCGCCGGTTGGGCGCAGACGTGACGATCCTGGAGGCCCTGCCGGCATTCCTCGGGGCTGCCGACGAAACGATCGCGAAGGAGGCAGCCAAGGTCTTTGCCAAGCAGGGCCTGAAGATCGAACTGGGTGTCAAGATCGGGAAGGTAGAAAAGAAGAAATTCGTTACTGTTCAATATGCTGCGGCCGATGGCTCATCTAAAACCTTGGAATGCGAGCGGCTCATCGTGTCGATCGGCCGGACCGCCAACACCACAGGCCTGAATGCCGAGGCGGTGGGGGTCAAGCTCGAGCGGGGATTCGTAGCGGTGGACGAAAGTTGCCGTACCGGCGCGCCCGGCGTCTGGGCGATCGGCGACGTGGTGCGCGGGCCGATGCTCGCCCACAAGGCCGAGGAGGAGGGCGTCGCCGTGGCCGAGCGCATCGCCGGCCAGAAACCGCACGTCAACTTCAACACCATTCCCTGGGTGATCTACACCACGCCCGAGATCGCCTGGGTCGGCAAGACCGAGCAGCAGGTGAAGACAGAGGGCATCGACTACCGGATCGGCAGCTTTCCCTTTTCCGCCAACGCGCGCGCGCGGGCCCTGGGCGACACGACCGGCCTGGTGAAATTCATCGCGAGCGCGAAAACGGACGAAATCCTCGGCGTGCACATCATCGGCCCGATGGCCTCGGAGCTGATTGCCGAAGCGGTGGTGGCGATGGAATTCCGCGGCTCGGCCGAGGACATCGGCATGATCTGCCATGCGCATCCTTCGCTGTCGGAGGCGATGAAGGAAGCGGCGCTGGGCGTCGACAAGCGCTCCCTGAACATTTGACGGCCGCCGTCGATCGGCTCGACGCGCGGGCGATCGTCCTCGCGATACTCACCATGGCGGTCCTCGCAGGGTCCTACACGGCCGCCAAGATCGCCCTGCTCGATCTGCCGGTGTTCGGCCTGCTGCTGGTGCGCATGGCCGTGACGGCGCTCGCGCTCGGCGCCTACGCCCATTTCGCCGGCTTGCGCCTCTGGCAAAGCCGCAGCTCTGCCGGGTACCTTGCCGCGCAGACTGCGCTCTACGTCCTGTCGCAGGTGCTGCTGTTTACGGCTCTCATCATGACGAGCGCCGGGCGGGTGGCGATCCTGTTCAACATGCAGCCTTTCTTCACGCTCCTCCTGCTGCCGCTGCTGGTCCCCTCGGAACGCCTGACGCGGCGCCGCTGGCTCGGGACCGCGGCAGCCTTCGTCGGCGTCGCACTGGTGCTGGCCGAGCGGGGCACGTCGGGCGGCTCCTTGCTGGGCGATCTCCTGGTGCTGGTGGCGGCCCTGTGCTGGACCGCGTCGATCATTCTGAACAAGCGGATGCCATCCGACCTAAGCGCCGTGTCGGTGATCTTCTGGACCTCCGTCGGCTCCATCCCGGTATACGCGCTTCTGACGCTGCTGCTGGAGCCGGGCGAGGCGTGGCGTCTCACCGCGCCGGCCGCCGCCAGCGTCCTTTACCTCGGCGCCGTGTCCGGGGCGGTCGGCTTCGCGCTGGTCATCTGGCTGACGCGCACCTACTCGGCGAGCCGGGTAAACGTTTTCGTGTTCCTGTCGCCCGTTTTCGGCGTGCTGATCGGTTGGGCGGCGCTAGGAGAAACGGTGAGCGCGCTGCAGGCCCTGGGCGCGCTGGCGGTCGCCGGCGGCATCCTGATGGTGACGGCGGAGAGGTGATGCTGAGTACGGCCTCTGCCACGGTCCGCGGCATGCTCTGGATGGCCGCGACGGGCATCCTTTTTACGCTGCTAAACGCCCTCATGAAGAAACTGGCGGAAGGGCTCGATCCCTGGCTGGTCGGATTCCTGCGCTATGCGCTGGGGACGATGGTCATCCTCGTGCCCGCGTTGCGCTTCGGCCTGCGCGAACTGCTGCCCAAGGCACCGAAGCTGCAGCTGTTGCGCGGCACGTTCCATGCGGGCGGCATGCTGCTGTGGTTCGCGGCGCTGCCGAGCGTGACGATCGCGGAACTCACCGCGATCGGATTCAGCGGCCCGATCTTCATTTGCCTCGGCGCGGTGCTGGTGCTGAACGAGCGCATGACCGGCGCGCGCTGGACCGCGGTGCTGGTCGGATTCACCGGCGTGCTGCTGGTGGTGCACCCCTTCGACGCCGGCGGCTTTTCCGGGGTTTCGCCGGGAATGCTGATGATGCTGCTTTCGGGGCCGGTATTCGCCGGTTCGTTCCTGGTCGCCAAGGTGCTCACGCGCCACGAGCGCTCCGACATCATGGTGCTCTGGCAGCACCTCCTGGTGTCGCTGCTGCTGCTGCCCTTTGCCATCGCCAACTGGATGATGCCTTCCCCGGGCGAATGGACCCTGCTGGTCACGTGCGGAATCCTTGGCGCCGGCGGGCACTACTGCATGACGCGCTCATTCCGCGTCGCCGACATCTCGGCGGTGCAGTCGGTGAAATTCCTCGAGCTGGTGTGGGCGGCGATCCTCGGCCTGGTCTTGTTCGGCACCATGCCGGGGGGGTGGACGCTGGCAGGCGGTGTCGTGATCCTCGCCAGCACGCTGTGGCTCGCGCGCAACGAGTCGCGCCGCCCGGCATAGCTGACCGGCTAGTCGGCGGCGACGGCCATCAGCAGGGCGATCAGCGCGCTGATGCCGGCGGGCAGGCCCCAGCGCTCCAGGCGCGACACCGCATCGCCAGCGATCACCTCCACCGGCACCGAGGTCAGTTCCAGGACCTGGTTGGTCGTCGAATCCTGCAGCATGCGGGTGAGTGAGTTCTTGCGCGCAGTCGCCATGACGATCTGGCTGCAGCGCAGCCGGCGCGCCTCGTCCACGATCGTTTTAGCGCGCTTGCCGAGCTTGTAGCTCGCCGCGTGCGGCACGGCGTGCCGCTCGAGCAGCCTGCGCGCGGGCGCGAGCGCCTTTTCGGCCGCGTCGCGGTGCCAGTCGTCGCGGTTGCGGCGGCTGACGAACTGCGCCACGTGCTGGGACAGCGGCGGCTGGACGTTTAGCAGGTGAACTTCCATCGCCGAATCGCGCAGGAAGCCGTTGACGACGTGGCGCACGGCGAACTCGGAATTGCGGGAACCATCGACCGGTATCAGTATGCGTTGCATTGGGGTATCTCCTGCGTTGGAGTCGGAAAGGGAGGCGGCCGCGTTGTGTTCGGCCGCGCCTCGCAGCGCGGTGATGCGCGCGGTGATGCGCGATTCGAGGTGGCGGTGGTTGCGCACGAAACCGCTCCACAGCACCGCGCCGATGACCGCGAGGTAGGCAAGCGGGACGATGGCGTCGTTGGCCTGGACGGCGTTCTTAAGCAGCGGCTCGCCGACAATCATTTTCACGGCTGTCCACGCCAGCACCCCTGCGCCGACGTAGACGATGACCGGGAAGCGCTCCACCCACTTGAGGATCAGCGTGGAACCCCAGATCACGATCGGCACGCTGATCAGCAGGCCGAGCACCACAAGCACGTAGCTGCCATGCGCGGCGCCGGCCACCGCCAGCACATTGTCCAGGCCCATCACCGCGTCGGCGATGACAATGGTGCGCATCGCGCCCCAGAAGCCGGTCGCCGCCGGGCCATGGCCTTCGCCACTGCCTGCTTCGGGGAGCAGCAGCCGGTAAGCGATCCAAATCAGCAGCGCTCCGCCGACCAGCATCAAACCGGGGACCTTGAGCAGCCAGACCACCACGAGCGTCATCGCGCTGCGCACCAGGATGGCGCCGACGCTGCCCCAGAGGATGGCGCGCTTCTGCAGATGCGCCGGCAGGCTGCGCGCCGCCAGCGCGATCACGATGGCGTTGTCGCCGGCCAGCACCAGGTCGATGACGACGATCGCGGCAAGCGCGGAAAGGAATTCGACCGAGAACAACTGCATGGCGGCTCCTGCTTCGGTGGCATGGCATTGTTCCGCCTTGCGCGGCCCGGGAAAAGCTGACTTTTCGGATGCTTTCGATAGCGTTCGCCGATGGGATCGCGTATTGCTGCCGGTATCATTGCGATTCGTGATGCATGCGGGCGATTGCAGGCCGCATCTGGCTATGGTCTAATCGCCTCCAGTACGCAAAGCGGGAGTAGCTTCAGGGCCATCCCGGCCCGGCTTCGCGGCCGTCATTTCGGTCCCTGGAAATTCGGGGTCCCGGTCGAGGAGGTTTCCAGATCCGGAAACGAGCGAGACCTTTGCCTTAGCCGGTAAGGGATTCCGACATGCCGCCCGCACGCGTCCGGCGCTACCTGCGCCATGGAATGCTCCCCCAACTCGCCGTGTTCGAGTCGGCCGCCCGGCTCGGCAGCTACACGCGCGCCGCCGAGGCGCTGCACGTCGCACAGCCCACGGTGTCGTCGCAGATAAAGAAACTCTCGGAGGTCCTCGGCCTGCCGTTGTTCGAGCAGATCGGCAAGAAGGTGCATCTCACGGCCGCGGGAGCGGCGCTCTACGAGGCCTGCGGCAGGGTATTCGATGCCCTGGCCGGGATCGAGGATACTCTGGCCGCCCTGCGCGGGCTGGAGGCGGGGCGCTTGCGGCTCGCCGTCAGCACCACCGGAAAATACTTCGCGCCGCGCTTGCTCGGCGAGTTCGTGCGGCGCCACCCGGGGATCGAAGTCTCGCTGCAGATCCACAACCGCCAGGCCCTGATGGATCGCCTGGCGCGCAACGAGGACGATTTGTACATTTTCGCCACGCCGCCTGTCGGGGACGCAGTGGTGTGCCAGCCGATCCTCGCCAATCCCCTGGTAGTGTTTGCGCACGCCGACCATCCGCTGGCGCGCCGGCGTAACATTCCCTTCGTCGCGCTGGCCAAGGAGCCGTTCCTGATCCGCGAGGCGGGATCGGGCACGCGCCTCGCGGCCTACGAGGCTTTCGACCGCCATCGTATGGAGCCCCGGGTGCGCATGGAATTGTCGACCAACGAGGCCATCAAGCAGGCGATTATCGCGGGGCTGGGGGTATCCATCCTCTCGCGCTACACGCTGGGCCTGGACACCGAGCAGCCGCAGCTCGCGGTGCTCGACGTCGAGGGCTTTCCGATCGAGCGTCAGTGGCAATTCGTCTACCCGGTGGGCAAGCAGGTGTCGCCGGTGGCGCGCGCATTCATGGATTTCGTGCGCGCCGAGGCCAGGGACCTAATCCAGGCGCGCCTCGGGCATGAGGCGGGGTGCCGCGGTTAGCTCGCAATCGCAGACAGCGCGCGCAGGGGGAAGGGAAATACCGTATCTTTGCGGCGGTGCGGTCTGACGTCGTTTCCTTCTACCAGCAAAGCCTCGCCAAGCGCGGTTTCGTCACCGATTCGTCGCAGTGGCGCGCGGTCGAGCGCCTGCAGCGCCTCTACGAGGAGTGGAGCGCGTACAAGGCGAGGCGCAGCAACGCCCTGAAACGCCTGCTGGTAAAGCCCGATCCGCCCAAGGGTGTCTACCTGTGGGGCGCGGTGGGGCGCGGCAAGAGCTTCCTCATGGACAGCTTCTACCTGTGCGTGCCGCTGGTGCGCAAGCGGCGGGTGCATTTTCATCATTTCATGCGCGAAATCCACCGCGAGATGCACGAGCTGAAGGGCGCCGCCGACCCGCTTGCCGCCGTCGCCGAGCGCACCGCGCTGCGCTACCGGCTGATCTGCTTCGACGAATTCCACGTCTCGGACATCGCCGATGCGATGATCCTCGGCCGCTATCTCGAGCAGGTGATGGGTTTGGGCGTGCAGTTCGTGATGACAAGCAACTACCATCCCGACCGGCTCTACCCGAACGGCCTGCAGCGCGAGCGCTTCCTGCTCGCGATCGAGTTCATCAAGTCGCGCCTGGACGTGGTCAATGTGGATGGCGGTACCGATTACCGGCGCCTGAAGCTGGAAAAGCTGAGGGTGTACCTGGTCGCGAAACCCGGCGCAGCGGACGCAGAAGCCGAACTTGCGCGCATCTTCGAAGAACTGAAAGACGTCGAGGAGGAGGGGCACGAGCTGGACGTCGAAGGCCGGCCGATCGCCTATCGCAAGCGCGCAGGCGGGCTGGTATGGTTCGATTTCGACGCGCTGTGCGGCGGGGCGCGCTCGTATGCCGATTACGTGGACCTGGCGAGGCGCTTTCATACTGTGATCCTGTCGGGCGTGCCGAAGCTGGCAGCGCGGGACGCGGACGCGGCGCGGCGCTTCACCTGGCTGGTGGACGTGTTCTATGATGACCGGGTCAAGCTCATCGTCGCCGCCGAGGCGCAGCCCGATGAACTATTTGCCGAAGGTGGCGACGCGAAAACCGCCGCCGCCGAATTCCAGCGCACGGCGAGCCGGTTGACGGAAATGCAGTCGGTGGGATACCTGCAGGCGGAACGGAGGATGGAAAGTGGAAAAGTTCAGGGCGTATCGCCTTAGCGAAGTCGAAAAGAAGATCAAGGCCGAATTCGTCGAGTGCTCGCTCGATGACCTGGATCCGGGTGAGCTCGTGGTGCGCGTGGCGTATTCGGACGTCAACTACAAGGACGCGCTGGCGGCCACCGGCAAGGGCCGCATCCTGCTGCGGCAATCGTGCATCGGGGGCATCGACCTGTCGGGTACCGTGGTGTTCTCGACCGATGCGCGCTTCACGAAGGGCGATGCGGTGCTCGCGGTGGGCCACGAACTCGGCGTCAAGCACCATGGCGGCTACGCCGAATACGCGCGCATTCCGGCCAACTGGGCGGTGAAGCTGCCGCGCGACCTGTCGCTGTGGGAAGCGATGGCGTTCGGCACCGCGGGCTACACCGCGGGCCTCGCGATCGTGAAGATGGAGCACAACGGCCTCAGTCCGGGCGGCGGGCCCGTGATCGTCGACGGCGCCACCGGCGGCGTCGGTTCGATCGCTATCGCCGCCTTGGCGAAATTGGGTTACGAAGTGGTTGCCTTGACCGGCAAAGAAAATGAGGCCGCCTGGCTGAAGAAGCTGGGCGCAAGGGACGTGAAATTCAGGCAGGAAATTGACCTCACGAAGATCAAGCCCCTCGACAAGGCGACCTGGCAGGGCGCAATCGACAACCTGGGCGGCGAAGTCCTCGCCTGGATGGCGAGCACCATGAAGCTCAACGGTGTGATCGCCTCCATCGGTCTTGCGGCCGGCTTCGGCCTGAACACCACGGTGATGCCGTTCATCCTGCGCGGCGTGAGCCTGCTCGGCATCAATTCCACCGATGCGCCGAGTCCCGAACTCGAGCGGCGCGTCTGGGCGCGGCTCGCCGGCGACATGAAGCCGGCAGGGCTGGAGGAGATGGCGCGCACCATCGCCTTCGCCGACCTGCCGAAGGTATTCGACGACTTCATCGAGGCCAGGGTCACCGGCCGCATCGTGGTCGACCTGAACCCATGAGCGAGTACAAAACATACAAGGATGCGCACCGGCTTTCGATCCTCGACCGCGAAGGCTTCTGGGCGGCGGAGGCGAAGCGCATCCACTGGCACAAGCCCTTCACGAAGGTGCTGGACTACTCGCGCCCGCCGTTCGCGAACTGGTTCGTCGGCGGCGAAACCAATCTGTGCCACAACGCGGTCGACCGGCATCTGAAGGATCGCGGCGAGCAGAAGGCCCTTGTCTGGATTTCCACTGAAGTCGAAAAAACTGAAACTTATACATATAAGCAACTGCATGCGGAAGTGAATCGAGTTGCGGCGATGATGCACTCCCTCGGCCTCGAGCGCGGGGACCGGGTGATCATCTACATGCCCAACATGCCCGAGGCGGTGTTCGCGATCCTCGCCTGCGCGCGGCTGGGCGCGATCCACTCGGTGGTGTTCGGCGGCTTCGCCGCGGCGAGCCTCGCCGCGCGCATCGACGATGCGAAGCCGAAACTCATGATCACCGCGGACGGCGGCAGCCGCATGGGCAAGGTGATCCCGTACAAGCCGCTGGTGGACGAATCCATCCGCCTCGCGAAACACCCGCCCGCCAGGGTATTGATCTTCAATCGGGCGCTGGATTTGAACATGCCTTTGATTCCAGGTCGCGATGTTGACTGGAAGGATTTGCATTCAAAAACAAAAAAAGAAATCGTCTTCTGTGCCTGGCTTGAATCGTCCGAGCCGTCCTACATCCTCTACACCTCGGGTACTACGGGCAAACCCAAGGGCGTGCAGCGCGACGTCGGCGGTCACGCGGTGGCGATGGCCGCCTCGATGCCTTACATCTACTGCGGCGGCGCCGGCGAAACCATTTTCACTACCTCCGACATCGGCTGGGCGGTGGGGCATTCGTACATCATCTACGCGCCGCTGATCGCCGGCATGACCACCATCCTCTACGAAGGCGTGCCGATGCGGCCCGATGCCGGCGTGTGGTGGAAAATCGTGCAGGACTACAAGGTGAACGTCATGTTCTCGGCGCCCACCGCGATCCGGGTGCTGAAGAAGTTCGATCCGTCGTTCCTGAAGAAATACGACCTGTCCTCGCTAAAGCACCTGTTCCTCGCGGGCGAGCCGCTGGACGAACCGACCCACGCCTGGATCGCCGAAGGCCTGGGCAAGCCCGTGATCGACCATTACTGGCAGACCGAGACCGGCTGGCCGGTGCTGACCGCGATGCACGGCATCGAGAAAACCGGGATCAAGTACGGCAGTCCGTCGTTTCCGGCCTATGGTTATGACCTGAAGCTGCTGCGCGAGGCGGACGCGAGCGAGGCCGGACCGGATGAGAAGGCGGTGGTGGCGATCGAACCGCCGCTGCCGCCGGGCTGCATGAGCACCATCTGGGGCGACGACGAGCGCTTCGTCAAGACCTACTTCTCGACCTTTACGAAGAAGATGGTCTATTCGACCTTCGACTGGGGCATCCGCGACAAGGACGGCTACTACTTCATTCTCGGGCGCACCGACGATGTCATCAACGTCGCCGGCCACCGCCTCGGCACGCGCGAGATCGAGGAAGCGGTGAACATGCACCCCAACATCGCCGAGTGCGCGGTCGTCGGCGTCGCAGACCCGCTGAAGGGACAAATGCCGCTCGCTTTTGCCGTATTGAAGGACGTCTCGAAGAAAACTTCTGCGCAGGAAGTCATGGACACTGTCGACAAGCAACTTGGCGCGATAGGGCGGCCGAAGGCGGTGCATTTCGTGACGCTGCTGCCGAAGACGCGCTCGGGCAAGACGCTGCGCCGCTCGATCGCCGCGCTGGCCGAAGGGCGCGACCCCGGTGACCTGACCACGATCGAGGATCCGGGCGCATTGCAGCAGATCAAGGACTGCCTGGGCGTCTAATGAAGACGCGCCCGGAACTGACGCTGGAAGACTGCCTCAAGATCCACGCCGCGGCGCAGGACGAACAGATCGAGCAGGCGGGCATCGACGCGTTGCTGAAGTAACAATTGCCATTCAAGGAGGAGGCAACCATGAAGCAATCGAGCATTGACAGGCATTCGGTATTGCGCGGGATGATGGCCCTCGGCGGCGCGCGCTACCAGCCGAACGTCGCTTTCGTGACCGTCGGCAACGGCCCCTTCACCATGGGACCGGAGGAAGCCGCCCGCGCATGCCAGTGGCTCGGGATCCAGCATGCGATTCCGGTGCATTACGCACACAACCCGCTGGTACGGGGCGTGTTCTATTCCCTAGGATAACGCGATCGAACCTCGCGCGCGCAGATCGTCAATCTGCGCCGCGGTAAAGCCCAGGCTGCGCAGCAGTTCGCGCGCGCCTTCTCCGATTGCGGGCGGGTCGCTGCGCTTGGGCAGGCGCTTGCCGTCTAGCGCCAGCGGCAGCGTTGGCGCATGGAAACTCTTGCCGCCGGGCGTCGACGTTTCCAGCAGGCCGCCGGAGGCCTTCAGGTGCGGGTCCTCGAGCAGGTCCCAGGGCTTTGATATCGGCGCAAACGGCAATCCGATGCCTTCCAGCTTTGCCGCCAGGTCGGCCTTCGGGTACTTCTTGAGTACCTCGGCGAGGCGCGGCAGCAGCCAGGATCTTTCCCTTACCCGGTCGCTGTTGGAGCGCAGCCGCGAATCGGCCGCCAGATCCGCAAGAACGAACTCATGGCAGAAAATTTCCCATTGCGTGTCGGTGACCACGCCGACAAAGAGCCTGTCGGAGTCCGCAGTTTCAAAGATGTCATAGATGCCCCAGGCCGGCCGCTTCACCGACATCGGCGGCGGCGCTTCGCCTGTGAGTTCGAACTGGGCAATATGCTGCGCGACCAGGTAGGCGGTGCTCTCGAACAGCGCGCTGGTCACGAGCCGCCCGCGCCCGCTCGTCTCGCGCTCGCGCAGGGCGGCGACGATGCCCAGTGCAGCGAAGGTGCCGCCCATGATGTCGACCACCGACGATCCCGCGCGCAGCGGGCGATCCGGCAGCCCGGTCATATAGGCGAGGCCGCCCATCATCTGCACCACTTCATCGAGGGCCGCGCGCTGCTGGTACGGGCCGTCCAAAAATCCTTTCAGGGAGCAGTACACCAGCCGCGGATTGCGCTTGGCGAGCGCGGCATGGCCGAAGCCAAGCTTGTCGAGCGCACCCGGGCGGAAGTTCTCGGTCAGAACGTCCGCGGAATCGATTAGGCGGAGCACGATGTCGCGGCCCTCCGCCTGCTTCAGGTCCACCGCGAGGCTTTTCTTGTTGCGATTGAAAACCGGGAAGAACCCGGCGCCCGCCGCCTGCAGCCGCCGCGTGTTGTCGCCTTCGAGCGGCTCGACCTTGATCACATCGGCTCCAAGGTCGGCAAGCGCGAGACCGCAGCTCGGTCCCATGACCATGTGCGCAAACTCGACTACACGCACGCCATCAAGCGGCAGCACGGAACCCTTTGGGAACGCCGGCGAGCGCCATGTGGCCGTAAACCGGCTCGCCGGGTATCGCCGCAACCATCAGCTTGCGGGCGTCCATGAGCTTGTCAAGGTCAATGCCGGTCGGCACTCCCATGCTCTCGAACATGAACGCCAGATCTTCGGTGATCACGTTGCCGCTGGCGCCGGGCGCGAATGGGCAACCGCCGAGGCCGCCCATCGAACTGTCGAAGTGGCGCACGCCTTCCTCGTAGGCGGCAAGCGCGTTGGCGAGGCCGAGGCCGCGCGTGTTGTGCAGGTGCGCAGCTTCGAGCTTGCCGCCGATCTCTTTGCGGACCTTGGAAAATATTCGCCTGATCTGTGCGGGGTTCGCGTATCCCACGGTATCGGCCAGCGCGATGCAGTCGACGCCTGTTTCGGCGAGCATGACGGCGAGGCGCACCACGTCATCCTCGGGCACGTCTCCCTGCATCGTGCAACCGAACGCGGTCGACACGCCGGCCTCGATCTCGGGGCCGCCGGTGCCGGACAACTGCGCGCGCAGCTGGACGCATTTGCGGACCTCCTCGACCATCTGCTCGGGCGTCATGCGCACGTTGGCGAGGCTGTGCGCGCGGCTCGCCGATACGGGAAAGGTGACCTTGTGCGCGCCCGAGGCGACCGCCCGCTCGAAGCCCTTTAGGTTGGGCGCGAGGGCCACGACCTTTACGTTTTTCAGCGTCAAGGCAAACGCAACGATTTCGCCCGTATCCGCCATCGCTGGAATCAGCTTCGGCGGTACGAAAGAGCCGACTTCGATCTCCTCGATGCCGGCGGCGGCCATGGACTCGATCCAGCCCTTCTTCGCCTCGGTCGGCATCCGGTGGCGGGCATTCTGCAGCCCGTCGCGCGGGCCGACTTCGCATATGTGGATTTGTCTCATCGCGGCATTTTATCCCTCTCGATGCGTGCCAGCGCGATCCCGCAAAGCGCGGCGCCGGCGGCGAAGACGAGCATCGCCCAAAGGGTAGTGCCCCAGCCGCCGTAGTGCGCGGCGAGCCAGGCGAGCGCCATCGGACCGGCGAACTGGCCGCCCTGCGATGCCTGCATCACCAGGCCGTTGGCGGTACTGATGTGCTGCGGCGATTTCGCGTGCACCGCAAGGCCGGAAAAAATGGCGCCCGGGATCGTTCCGGCGATGGCCGAGAATACGAGGCACAGCAGGTATCGCAGCAGATCGGGCAGGAGCGGCCCGAGCATGCCGGCGGAGCAGAGCGCCATCGTGGCGCTGGCGGCAACGACCATCGGTCCGCGCCGCACGCCGTGCGCGAGCAGCCAACCGCCGGCGACGTTGCCGGGCGCGTTCACCAGCACCATGAGCGCGGTGAGCAGCGCCGCGGTGGCGGGCGAAGCCGCTCGCTCGTCGACGAGAAAGGTGGGCAGCCAGATCATGACGGAGGCCCATTGCGAGACGTAGAACGCGAACAGCACCGCAAGTGCGATGTTTCCCGGCCGCGCGAATGTTTCCGTGAGCAGGCGCAGCGAGGCGATGCCGCCGTGCCTGGGTACGGGAGCATAGCGCGCTGCCAGCGTGCAGCAGGCCGCCGCGCCGAGTGCGAGCACCACCCACAGTCCGCGCCAACCCCAGGCGGTGATCACCGGGGGCGCGATCAGCAGCGCGATGCCGCCGCCGGCGGGCATGTAGGAGGACCACAGGCCAAGCGCCTTGGCGCGATCGTGCGCACCCGCGGCCGCGGTGGCGATCAGCGTCGAACCGGAAACCGTGAACAGGATGAAGCCGACGCCTTCGAGAAAGCGCGTTGCAAGAAGAAGCGGGAAACTCGCCGCTGCAGCGCCGAGCAATCCCGCAAGCGCCATGATCGCCAACCCCCCGAGACCGAGCCTCCGGTAACCGTAGCGGTCGCACATCGTTCCCGCGAGCAGGCCGGCCAGCCCGCCGATGACGTTGAACGTGGTCGCGATGAAGCCGGACTGGACCAGCGAGAGGCCGAACTCGGCGCGCTGCAGCGGCAGCGCCGGCGCGACTTTGGTCATGTACGCGCCGCAAATCATTCCGGCGCCGAGGACGGCCCAGATCGCGCGCCAGTTGGTGGAACCTATGCCGCCGTGACCGGCAGCTTCAGTTCGATGATTTTCTTCGACCACTCGGCGGGACCGGTGTTGTGCACGGAAGTCCCGTTCGCGTCCACCGCGACCGTCACCGGCATGTCCTGCACCTCGAATTCGTGGATCGCTTCCATGCCGAGGTCCTCGAACGCGAGCACGCGCGATCTGCGGATCGCTTTCGCGACGAGGTAGGCCGCGCCGCCCACGGCCATGAGGTAGGCAGCCTTGTGCTTCCTGATCGCGTCGAGCGCGACCGGGCCTCGCTCCGCCTTGCCGATCATCGCGACGAGGCCGGTCTTCGCGAGCATCATCTCGGTGAACTTGTCCATGCGCGTCGCAGTCGTGGGGCCCGCCGGTCCGACGACTTCGTCGCGGACCGGGTCCACCGGACCGACGTAGTAGATGACCCGGTTGGTGAAGTCGACAGGCAGTTGCTCACCTTTCGACAGCATGTCCTGAATTCTCTTGTGAGCCGCATCTCGACCCGTCAGCATTTTTCCCGACAGCAGCAGGCGCTGGCCCGGTTTCCACTTTGCGATTTCGTTCCTGGTCAGCGTGTCCAGGCTGACGGGGACGGAGCTTGCGTCCGCCGACCAGGTCAGCTTCGGCCAGTCGCTTAGGGACGGGGCTTCAAACTCCGCGGGCCCCGAGCCGTCCAGCACGAAATGCGCATGCCGCGTCGCGGCGCAGTTCGGGATCATCGCCACCGGCTGGTTCGCCGCGTGCGTCGGGTAGGTGAGAATCTTCACGTGGAGCACGGTCGACAGCCCGCCCAGGCCCTGCGCG